>Ga0315280_10008454_pt1 | contig 13463 bp, 11 predicted proteins | sample YL17G06_40_MG_FD_203697 | JGI IMG/M metagenome (GOLD analysis project Ga0315280, IMG submission 203697) | Sediment microbial communities from Yellowstone Lake, YNP, Wyoming, USA - YL17G06_40 | ecosystem: Environmental > Aquatic > Freshwater > Lake > Sediment | place: USA: Wyoming | collected...
TATCAGTGGTTAAAAATCCACCAGAATCCCCGCACCGGCTTGATTATGAGTTTTGAAGGAGATAAAGATATCGCTAATTGGGCGTTTATCTATGACCTATCTTTAGCCGGTCAGGCTTATATTTACTTTGATGATTTTGAACGGGCAAGAAAGATTATTGATTTTTTTAATAATAAAGCAAAAAAGGTTAAAGGCGGTTTCCTAAATGCCTATTACACTGATGACGGAGAGCCGGCAGAATATACCGTGCATAGTGGGCCGAATATTTGGGTGGGGATACTCGCTTTACATTATATTAAGGAAACAGAAGACAAAAGATATCTGGGTTTAGCAAGAGAGATTGCCGAATGGATAATTGCTTTGCAAAATCAGGATAAGGACGGAGGAATCCGCGGCGGGCCGGATGTAAATTGGTTTGCTACCGAACATAATCTTGATGCCTACGCCTTTTTCAATATGTTATTTGAACTTACCAAGGAAGAAAAATATAAGGAGGCAAGCGATAAGCTATTAAACTGGCTTAGGCTTCATACCTATGACCGCGGGGATATTCCCATTATCCGGGGGAAAGGGGATTCCACGATCGCAACCGATACCTATGCCTGGTCAGTTGCCGCTATCGGGCCGGCGAAATTAAAAGAATTAGGAATGAACCCGGATAAGATTATCGAGTTTGCAGAAACCCATTGCGCGGTAGAAGTCGAATACAGGAGACCCGAAGGCACTAAGGTTAAGGTCAAGGGTTTTGATTTTACCCCGGCGAAAAATATCGCCAGATGCGGAATAGTATCTCCGGAATGGAGTGCCCAGATGGTCTTGGCCTATAAAATTATGGCAAAATTCTATCATCAAAAAGATATGGTTGCGAAGAGCAGGTTTTACGAACAAAAGGCAGACGATTATTTCAGCCAGATTACTAAATTAATTATATCGAGCCCATCCCCTTCCGGAGAGGGCGAAGGCTGTCTTCCTTACGCCACGCAAGATTTTGTGGACACCGGCCACGGCTGGATGACGCCCAAGGGTGCCACAACCGGTTCGGTTACCGGCACTGCTTACACGATATTTGCTTATTACGGCTATAATCCGCTGGAATTCTAATTCTCCAACCATGACGGAGAAAAGGTTACATTTGATTTACCAAAGGCTCTTTGCTTGCTTCGGTCCACAGCACTGGTGGCCGGGGGATAGTCCTTTTGAGGTTATCGTCGGAGCGATTCTTACCCAGAATACAAACTGGAATAATGTCGAGAAGGCAATCAATAATTTAAAAAGAAAAAATCTTTTAAACCCGGGGAAGCTCCGCGGTATTTCTAAACAAAGATTAGCCTCTTTAATAAGGCCCTGCGGATACTTTAATGTCAAAGCCAAAAGACTTAAATCTTTTTCAGGTGTTTTATTTCATTCTTACAACGGGAGCCTTAAAAATATGTTTTCTCTCGCCACACCCGGATTACGCGAAGCCTTATTGGATATAAATGGTGTCGGTCCAGAGACCGCGGATTCTATTTTACTTTACGCCGCAGCCAGGCCGGTGTTCGTAGTAGATGCCTATACAAAAAGAATTCTTCTGCGGCAGCGTTTAATCAGCGAAAACAGTTCTTATCACGAGATACAAGATTTATTTATGAGGAACCTGAAGGGAAACGTAAGTTTTTTTAACGAATACCATGCACTGCTGGTAAAACTCGGCAAAGAAACCTGCACAAAAAGTAATCCCAAATGTAGCCTATGCCCAATAAAGGATGGGTGCAATAAAAATGGTTAATAAAAATCGCTTAATTAGATTAACCCGACAATTAATCAGGATAAATTCGGAAAATCCCGGTAATGACGAATACGAAATTGCCTTATTTTTAAGGAAATATCTCGCCGGTTTTGGGCTTAAGGCAAAAATTTACGAATTTAAAAAAAGACGCAGCAACATCATTGCCTGTTTAAAAGGCAAGGATAACGGGCATTCGCTCCTTTTGAGCCCTCACCTAGATACCGTCCCCGCAGGACGAAATTGGCGCTTTCCTCCTTTCGGAGCGGTTATTCGTAATCATCGAATCTACGGAAGAGGGGCGAGCGATTGCAAAGGAAACCTGGCAGTTGCCATAGAAACGATAAATAGCCTTATTGAAGACGGGGTAACCTTAGATTATAATTTGTTGTTTGCGGCAACCGCAGATGAAGAAACCGGTTCAAAGTTGGGATTGATTCCTTTAATAAATAAAAAAATATTACAGCCGGAGGCGGTCGTTATTTTAGATGCGTCAGAATTTAATATTATCGTTACGCAAAAAGGCCTGATTCATCTTAAGGTGAAAGTCCAAGGCAAAAAAGCGCATGGCGCATATCCTTGGCAGGGAGAAAATGCAATTGATGCCGCCATCAAAATAATTAAGGGTATCGAGAGTTATAGGTTCCGATACAAACCCAATCCATTATTGAGGCCCCCCACAGTTAATGTCGGCACGATACACGGCGGCGATAAGGTAAATATTGTAAGCGACTGGTGCGAATTTGAATTAGACATCAGATTTTTGCCGGGGATGTCGGAAAGCATTATTTTAAAAGCCATTAAAAAAATCATCGGAAAATATACTAGAAAATTTTCACCGCTCAAAAGCGGGATCCCGCAAAATGCGGGAAAGATAGAAATCGAGGGTATACAAAAACCCTACGAAATTAAAAGAACCCATCCGTTAATAAAATACCTGCTTAAGGCGGCGGGAAATTGTAAAATCAAGGCAAAGGTCAGAGGTTGCGAGGGGGCAACGACGATTGGTTTCTTTCGAGAGATGAATATCCCGGCAGTTGCTTTTGGATTTGGCTGCGCGGGGTGCGCCCATATCAGCGATGAATATATAGTCATTGATGATCTTTACAGTGGTGCCAAGGTATTGGAGGATTTTCTTAAAAGATATAAATCAAATGAAGACGAGACTTACAGAGCGAAGCGTTCGTAAGTCTCTGTCTGAATTTATCCTTGCCAATTTCTCAAGTATCTACAAATAGAAATTGGCGAGGATCAATTCGCACATATAACTTATGTCGGAGCATATTAAAATTATTGCTCCATAAGTTATGTGCTCATTGAAGGAGAATCAATATGACGGGAATAAATTTTTCTAAAAAACCGAAATTAAGAAATCCTTTTCTTTTAGTTGCCTGGCCGGGAATGGGAGAAGTGGCGTTTAAGGCAGCGCGCTTTCTGGTGGAAAAATTAGGGGCGGAAGAATTTGCCAGCATTGATTCAGGGGATTTCTTTTATTTGACCGGTAGTGTAGTTAAAGAGGGTATAATGGATATTCCGGATTTGCCGTATAATAAATTTTATTACTGGAAAAATCCCGCCACAAAACATGGCGGAAAGACCGAACCAAATGACCTGATTATATTTATCAGCAATGCGCAGCCGGATTTAGCTCGTTCTTATGAATATTGCCAACGTATCCTTTCTATCACGAGTGCCTTTGATATAAAAATGGTGTTATGTTTCGCAGCCATGCCCATTCCCATCGACCATACACAAGAGCCATCTGTCTGGTTTGCGGCCACAGACCAAAAGATAAAAGACAGCCTCATTAAATATAATATAAAGATTATGTCTGAAGGCCAGATAAGCGGCATGAACGGACTTTTTTTGGGTGTAGCTAAAAAGATGAACCTTAGCGGATTTTGTTTATTAAGCGAGATTCCTATTTATACAATTCAGATAGAGAATCCCAAGGCCTCGTATGCAATTTTGGAAACACTCAGCCGTATTTTAGGCATCGCTATAGATTTAAGCGAGCTGAATAATCAGGCAAATTCCGTCGAGGAACAGATAAACCAGCTTATAGATTACCTGAAAACCGGCGCAGCCCAGCCGCCACCGATCGGAGAGGAAGAAATAGAAAAAATAAAAAAATCGTTAAGTGAGTATTCAAAATTACCGCAATCAGTGAGGATAAAGATTGAAAAACTTTTCTCGGAGGCAAAAAAAGACCTCTCCAAGGCCAATGAACTTAAGCAAGAATTAGACAAGTGGAATGCTTACAAAGAATATGAAGACAGATTCCTTGATTTATTTAAAAAACCCAAGGATAAAGGTAATTGAGTCGAGACGAGTTAATGAATAATAGCAACGTCAGGGCAATAATATTTGATTTAGGCAATGTCTGGATTGATTTCGATCATATGATTGCTGCCAGAAGTATATCTCAGTTTACTGAGAAAAGTCCGCAGGAAATATTCGACTTATTTTTTGATTCTGAAATAACTAAGCAATTTGAAGAAGGAAGAATAGCCCCCCATGATTTTTTTTTAGGTGTAGAGAGAAAACTCAATCTTAAAATAAGCTATGATGAATTCGTCCCTATATGGAACGAAATATTTTTCCTCTCCGATAGAAACATAAAGACGCATAATCTCGCAAACTTACTCAAACAGAGCCATACTATTGTAATGCTTTCCAATGTAAATATATTACATTTCCAATATTTAAAAGAAAAATTTCCCGTATTTAACATTTTTAATAATATAATGCTTTCCTATCAAGTACACCTCAGAAAACCGGATCATCAGATTTATCAAATGGCCTTGCAGATTTTAAATCTTAAGCCTCAGGAGGTTGCCTATATCGACGATAGGCGGGAATTTACAGAGGAGGCGAGCACATTGGGAATAAGGAGTTTTTATTTTGAAGGGCCGGATAAACTGAAGGCAGATTTTTTAAGTGCCGGCATTAATCCGGATTAGCCATGGATAACCTTAGTAATAAAAGAAAGATAACCCTTGGTCACGGCAGCGGAGGCAGGCGTATGCACGATTTGATCAGGGAATTATTTTTGCCCAGAATTGGCAACCCGGTTCTTGCGCAGCTTTCTGATAGCGCGGAAATAGAATTAAAGGATAAAAGATTGGCTTTTACCACCGATTCTTTTGTGGTGAACCCAATAAACTTTTCCGGCGGCGATATCGGAAAACTCGCCATCTGCGGAACGATAAACGATTTAGTGATGCTCGCGGCTTGCCCGAGATTTATTTCTTTAGCCATGATTATCGAGGAGGGATTGGATTACGATATTTTAGAAAGAATTGTTGATTCTATCGCCTTTAATGCCCGAAAAGAAAAGGTTTGTATTGCAACGGGAGATTTAAAGGTAGTCGAAAAGGGTGCCTGCGATAAAATATTTATCAATACTTCAGGCATAGGAACCATTATTAAGGGCAAAGATTTATCGGTAAAAAATATTCGGCCCACAGACGAAATTATTATTACGGGGACAATCGGCGAGCACGGCTTAAGCGTCCTTGCGGGAAGAAAGGGCATAAATTTAGATTTTAATATAAAAAGCGACTGCAATAGTTTAAGCGGTTTGCTTTTGCCGTTCCTCAAGAAAAAATTTAACATAAAATTTATGCGCGATCCCACGCGGGGAGGATTAGCTACTACACTTAATGAAATAGCTGAATCGAGTGGCCGCAGCCTAATTATAGAGGAAGAAAAAATTCCCATTTCCGGAAAAGTAAAGGCTGCCTGCGAATTATTGGGATTAGACCCTCTATATATCGCCAATGAAGGCAAGGCAGTATTGATTGTGGATAAAAAAGATTCTCTTGCCTTATTAGCGCAACTTAAAAAACGCCCCTTGGGAAAGTCGGCAAATATTATTGGAAGAGTTATGCCTAAGCCAAGAGGCAAGGTTTATTTAAAAACTTCGGTGGGCGGGGAGCGCATCATCGATATGCTGACGTCGGAAAACCCCCTGCCGAGAATTTGCTAATATGAAAACAAATAAATATCAGCGCAGGTTCTATCGGGATTGGGTTGAAGAGAAGGATTTGTATTTAACTCGCGTGGCGGTAAAAGAAACGGACTTACAAATTCTTACGGATAAGCCGATAGACGAGGATTTCGTAAAAGCGCGCGTTAATACTTATCGACGGGGAATAGAAGGCTATATCGCCAAAGACAGAAGATTTTTAACCAGTCTTAAGCCCATAGAGATAGAACTTACTGCACCTTTAATTGTGAAAAAGATGAGCGCGGCAGCAAAATTAGCCAATGTTGGACCTATGGCAGCAGTGGCAGGTGCCGTTGCTGAATTTTTAGGCCGAGATTTATTAAGAAGGGGTTACAAAGATGTGATTATTGAGAATGGCGGAGATATATTTTTAAAGACCACTAAAACCTGTGTAATAGGAATTTATACGGGTAGGTCTAAATTATGGAATAAACTTAAGCTAAAAATAAAACCCCAAGATACTCCCATAGGTATATGCACATCTTCAGGTACACTTGGACATTCTTTAAGTTTCGGTTGCGCCGATTGTGTAGTGATTTTATCTAAAAACACGTCTTTGGCCGATGCGATAGCCACTGCTACGGCTAATCGAGTAAAATCTCCAAAGGATTTACAGAAGGCAGTGGATTTCGCTAAGTCTATAAAAGGGACATCAGGCGTTATTATTATAATAAAAGACCATCTTATCAGTTGGGGTAAAGTTGAATTTGTAAAATGAGTCATTTATCTATTTTTGTTCCTTAATAGACAATTCCTTATCCGCGGTTATTAGTCTCCTAATGAGACTTGAACTTTTCTTTTGATAAGATTATAATATAACTTATTCAGATGCAAAGAATTAATCTTCTCTATGTGATTACTAAACTAGAATTAGGGGGAGCCCAAAAGCAGTTATTAAGCATAATCAGCAGATTAGATAAAGAAAGATTTAACACCTTTCTCTTTACTGCTCAAGACGGATTATTGTTACCAGACGCCCTTTCTATAGATGGGTTAACACTAAGGCGTTCAAAGTGGTTAGAGCGGCCGATTAACCCCCTCAAGGATCTTGCGGCTTTATTTGAGATTTGCTGGTTTATTAAAAAAAATAATATACAGATTGTCCACACCTATAGCTCTAAGGCCGGTATATTGGGCCGCCTAGCAGCTAGGTTCGCGCGGGCAAGATTCATTTGCCATACTGTGCACGGCTGGAGTTTTAATGATTTCCAACCATTTTTATTGCGCAAGGTATTTATCTGGCTTGAAAGGGTTGCCGCATGCTTTACGGATAGATTAATCGTTGTGTCTTATCATGATAAACAAAAAGGCTTAGACAATCGTATTGGGCAGGAAAATAAATACTGCCTTATCCGTTATGGTATTGAGTATCCCGATTCCGCATCAAGAGACTCGAACATAAGAAAAGAATTAGGTATAAACACAGATGATTTGGCGGTAGGAATGGTTTCTTGTCTTAAACCACAGAAGTGCCCGGAGGATTTTATAAAACTGGCCTTTTTGGTTAATAAAAAATTTCCGGCGGTGAAATTCGTTTTAGTGGGAGACGGTGCCTTGCGCAGGCGCACCCAAGGATTAATCAATAATTTTAACCTGCGCAAAAGCGTCATTTTGACTGGATGGCGCAGAGATGTTCACAGGATACTTTCGGCAATAGATGTATTTGTGCTTACTTCTTTATGGGAAGGCTCCCCCATTGCGGTATTAGAAGCTATCGCCTCCTGTGTACCAGTGGTTGCTACAGATACAGGCGGTATCGCGGAATTAATTATTAACGGCAAAACAGGGTTTTTAGTGTCCATTCATGATACACAAAGCATGTCAGAGAGATTGATGCTTTTATTAGAAGATAAAAACCTAAGAAGACAGGTGGCTGGCAATGCGAGGAATAATTTGGGTATTAATTTTTCGCTTAACGGTATGATAAAAAATACCCAAGATTTGTATGATGGTTTCTTTAAAGAAAGGAGCGGATATGGCTAACACGGATTTGAAAAATTTGATAGAGAATGTAGAAAAGGTGATTATTGGCAAGACCGAGACAGTGAAGTTATTAATTGTAGGATTACTAACCAATGGCCATATCTTAATTGAGGATGTCCCGGGCCTGGGTAAGACAATGTTGAGCCTTGCCTTAGCTAAATCTATCAACGGAGATTTTAAAAGGATTCAATTTACGCCAGACCTGCTTCCTTCGGATGTCACCGGGGGGTTTATTTATAATCCTAAGAGCGGAGAATTTGATTTTAAGAAAGGTCCGGTATTTACTAACATACTTTTAGCTGATGAGGTGAATAGGACTACGCCCCGGACGCAATCAGCGCTCTTAGAGTCTATGCAGGAATATAAGGTTAGCGCTGACGGCAAGAGCTTCGCCCTGCCCCAGCCTTTTATGGTGATAGCTACCCAGAACCCTATCGAATATCAAGGGGTCTATCCTTTACCTGAGGCACAGATTGATAGATTTTTAATGAAAATCAATATGGGATATCTATCTGTAACCGAAGAGATAAAGGTTATATCTAACCAGAAAGTAAAACATCCGATAGAATCACTGGGAGCGGTTATGGACTTAAAAGAGGTATTGCGTTTGCAAGGAGAAGTTAGGGATATCGAAATATCATCCCATATCTTAGAATATATTGCTAGATTGACCTCTGCCACGCGCAATAAAAAACAAGAGATAAAATTAGGGGCCAGTCCCCGGGCCTCCATTGCCCTGATGAAGGCAAGTTGCGCCTGGGCGTTCATAGAGGGCAGGGACTACGTTATACCGGAAGACATCATTAAACTCCTGCCTTGGATATTGAAACACAGAATAATTCTGCAGCCAGAGGTTTCAATCTCGGGGGAAACTACGGAACAGGTAATCTCAGAGCTGCTCAAAGAAACGCCTATCCCTTAAAAGATGCTTAAGGCATATCTTGGAAGATGGATTTTTCTTTTCGCCGTAATTCTATCCAGCCTTATAATCGGCTTAAAAGTGGCTATAGCGTTTTTTCATTTTTTGTTTTGGTTTTTAGCCTCTATTGTAGTTGTAAATCTTGCGTGGCTGGCAATAGAATATTTTGGCACAAGGCTAGATTTAGTAAGAAAGATTATAAATAGGGCCCAAGAGGATGAGGTTTTAGAAATAGAAGCCATGATTAAAAATGAGGGCTTCCTTCCGGCCTTTAATCTGGTTTTAGAAGATAATCTTTCTTGCGCTAAGGTTGGAGAAAAAAAGAAGTTGTTTTTATTAGAGTTTTTAGGAACAGCTTCTTTTTTAAAAAGAAGATACAATTGTCTTTGCCCGGAAAGGGGAAAATATAGAATCGGCCCTTTTGCGCTTTATTTTTTTGACCCCCTGGGGTTATTTTTCTTAAAGAAAACTTATTACATATATTCTGAAACCTTTATCTATCCGCTAACCTTTAGTATAAAGAAATTCCCCGACTTAATCAAAGGAATCCCCCCTTGGTTTGGAATAGAGACGACACGGGTGAGCGCAGATGAGGATGAATTTTTTGGAGTGAGGGAATATAAGGAAGGAGACCCGATAAAGAGAATTCATTGGTTATCTACTGCGCGTAAGAACCAATTAATAGTTAAACAATTTCAACGCCAGACTTTTTTTAGGGCGACTATTGTATTTAATCTGGCAAAGGCCCAAAATTTTGGTCAAGGCAAAGAACGTGTCGCTGAGTATATCATCAAGATAGCTGCCTCAGTTGCCAAGTATCTCATAGAGAGAGATATTTCTTTAGAAATCATTGCTAATACCGGGGAGATAATTCGTATCCCCTTTAATAGAGGCCCTGAGCATTTAGAGGATATCTTAAAGTTTTTATCTTTGGCCCAGGCAGAAAGCAAGGTTAGTTTAGGCGAGATTTTTGCAGGATTCTCCCGGAGTATCCCCAATGACACCACTTTAATTGTTATAATGTTAGATAAAGAATGGCAACATCTAAGAGCGATGCTGCCATTAGAGAAGAGGAATATTTCTTTGATTCCCTTGATTTTAATCTCCTCTACCTTTTTATATTCGTTTGAGAAGAAAGAAGTCGTAAAGGATGTCAAGATAAAGCTATCTAAAATGTTTAATTTTACACCGATAGTTTTTTCCAGGGGGGATAATCTAGAGGAGGTAATCCTTAAATATTAAAATGAAAGACAGGTATTTTCTGATTGGATTGATTTTAACCTTTACCCTGGTGTTTTTAGCGGCCTTTTTAGTTAAAGGCGCATTAACCGGCTTTTGGTTATATTCAGTCTTTATTTTAATCTGTGGATTTTACTTCAGTTGGTCTGCCAGGGATAGCCGGAACCAATTAATAAGATATTTCATAACCGCCGGAGCCTTGGCAATATCAATCTGGATGATGCATTCTATTCTTGGCTCCACCTTTCTTTATAAAGATATAATAATTATATGTATAAAGGGGGTCATTTTCTTAGAACTCATCCTTAGCTTTAGCGTTTATTTGCCCGGGCACTTAGGCTATATGCAGGCGTTAAGCGTGCCTTTGTTTATGTGCTTTCCCGTGATTATGAAAGATTACAACGAAATATCGGTTATAGCAGTCTTGGGATATTTCATCTGTTGGCTGGCCACCCTCAAGCTGAAATTTTACGAATCTTTTAAGAAACCTGTAAACAAGATAACTTTTAGGGGCAACGATCCCATTATTTTATCGGCAATAATTTTTATAATTTGCCTGTCTATTTCCGCCGTATTCTTCTTAAGGTACCCCATTCAGCAAATCATAAAAGGAGGCTTTTTCCTCGGACAGGACTTAGATACGCAAGCCTCTGGCGATACCCTAGAAAAAGAATATTATGATTTACAAGACCGGCTCCAGCAAAAAATAACCGAATTAATCCCCGAATTTTCCTCTACGCAGGATAGGTATTCAGTCCTTGGCTTGCTTAGCTATTTAGTCAAAGATCCTTCAGTCGTTATGGAGGTTAAGAAGGCGGTAGAGGGTTTAATTAGTCGTCTAAAGACCCCTGGCCTAGGCCTAGAGGAAAGAGAGGGGCAGGAGGCAATCATAATTTTAAGAAAATTTATTGATAAAAAGATTGCCCTCAACTTGTGGATGATTGCAGAAAATATAATGAATACACTAAAAAAGGCTCCCTTCCATATTAAAGAAAGGATTGCTATCGCGCGGTTAGTGGATAAGATTCGGCACAGCGAATCTATTTCAGAAGTTGCCCAGAATGCAAAACAACTCCCAGGGGTTATCGATAATTCTTCATTGGAAGCCGACATCCAAAAAGAGCTGCAAGGATTTGCCAGGCAAATTAAAGAATGGAAGGTTTTTGGGCTCCAGCATCACAAAATGTATTATGGGACAGGATCCCCGCAAGCCCAGCCGCCGCAAGCCCAGCCGCCGCCAGAACAGCCTAACCCGTTACTAAAAAAAGAACACCCGCCGCTTACAGGAAAGTATTTAAATATACAAAGGCCTTCTCCTAATTTTAAGCCCGCCCCGACAATAGATTCGTTGATGAGGATAATTGTTAAGGCGACGCTCCTTTTATTCTTATGCATTCCCGTTTTATTTTTTTTACTGTATCTATTAACCAAAAAACAAAAGGATAAGCTGCTCTCGTTTTATAAAGACCCGAAGGAATTTATAATTAATCTTTATGCAAACCTAAAAGAGGTCCTAATGATTTTTGGGCCAGGATACAATGAGGTTATGCCCCCTCTTTCTTATGCAGAATTGGTTCAGAAAAGCTATGTTATAAAAAACAATTTATTCTTGAGGTTTACTGCAAAATTTGAGGAGGCCAAGTATAGCCAGCATGTTTTAGGGCTTAAAGACGCCCATGCCGCCTTAGGCAATTACAATGATTTCCTGAAAATATTGTTTAGTAGTTATAATAAATTTGCTTTGATTTTAAGGTATTGTTTAACGTTACTACACAGGAGGCCGCTTTCCATCTATAAAAGTTCAGTGCTTGCTAATCCGAAATGAAATGATATAATAAAATATAAAAGTAATCAGGAGGCAAGATATGTTAATTCGTTATCCCCTCATAGCTTTAAGTGGATTTCTGTTAGGCATATTTTTTATAGGTGTACTTAAAAAATTTAGTTTGGGTCGTAACTTATTGCTTTCTAAGGGAATCCCGCTTATCGGCGGGCTGGGTTTGGGCTTGTCTTTTATCTTTGTTTCGTTATTGAGTTTCTTTATTTATAAAGGGCTATCAAAAGAGGTAGTCGGTATTATTATTTCCTCTAGCATAATGCTTGTCTTTGGAGTAATTGATGACTGGCGGGAATTATCTATTTGGGCGAAGTTTTTAGTTCAAATTATTGCCACAAGCCTGCTGATTTTCTTTGGGATAAGGACACAGATTATCTATATTGGAAACTTGTTCAATATAATTATTACCTTTATTTGGGTCTTGGGCATTACCAATGCATTCAATCATTTAGACGTAATGGATGGTGTAGCTAGCGGTGCTGCAATGATTGTAAGCGTTGCTTTTTTTGTCATTTCCATTTTAAATGCCGATATTAGGACTGCAATTTTATCTTTGATTTTAGCCACAGCAGCCTTTAGTTTTTTCTTATATAACTGGCCTCCGGCTAAGATTTATATGGGAAATTCCGGGAGTCATTTCTTAGGTATTGTCTTGGCTAGCATTGCTTTAGTAATAAGTTATGCACCCTTAGAAAGAAAGGTCGCTCTTCTAAGCCCCTTACTTATCTTGGGACTGCCTATATTTGATACTACGTTTCTTATTCTCACCCGTCTAATTAATAAGAGCTTACCTTTTAAAAAGAGTAATGATCATCTTGCCTTAAGATTCTTGGCCTTAGGTTATTCCAAAAAAAAGACATTGTTTACTATGCTTAGCTTGTGTCTGTTTTTTTGTTTATCTGGAATAGTAGTCAGCCAGGTTTCTAATCTCTGGGGCATAGCTACTATTGCCTTTGCTTTTTTTGTAAGTTTGGTTATAACCATTAAGATGGGTAAGGCATTAGTTAATGGCTAAAAAAAAGATTATTATTTTAGGGGCAGGCCTTGCCGGATTAAGCTCAGCGTGGCATCTACAAAGAAAAGGCATAGATTGTCAGGTCTTTGAAAAAGAGCCTGAGGTAGGAGGACTGTGCCGTTCTAAAAATATAAACGGTTTTACCTTCGACTACGACGGCCATCTCTTACATTTTAAACATCGTTATACCTTTAACCTAATCAAGGATTTGCTCAAAGGTAACTTATCCGAACACACCAGGAGCGCCTGGATTTATTCTTACGGTAAATACACCCGCTATCCTTTTCAAGCCAATCTATATGGCCTGCCACCTTCAGTTGCTAAAGAATGTCTTTTAGGCTTTATTAAACTAGACAAAAATGGCCGGATCAATTCCCTAAAAAATAAGAATTTTCAGGATTGGATAAAATATACCTTTGGCGATGGCATCGCTAAACATTTTATGATTCCTTATAACGCTAAATTCTGGACACTTCCCCTTCAAAGATTAACTTGCGAATGGTTAGATGGTTTTATTCCTGTGCCTTCTTTGCACGAAGTAATTGAAGGGACAGTAGAAGAAAGCCAAAGACAATTTGGCTACAATGCCCACTTTTGGTATCCTAAGACAGGAGGTATTAACCGAGTTGCTCTGGGGTTAGCCAGCCGGATAAAAAATATACATATCAATTGCCAAATAGCCCAGATCGATCC
>Ga0315280_10008456_pt1 | contig 13460 bp, 14 predicted proteins | sample YL17G06_40_MG_FD_203697 | JGI IMG/M metagenome (GOLD analysis project Ga0315280, IMG submission 203697) | Sediment microbial communities from Yellowstone Lake, YNP, Wyoming, USA - YL17G06_40 | ecosystem: Environmental > Aquatic > Freshwater > Lake > Sediment | place: USA: Wyoming | collected...
TGCTGGAGGTAGTCGGTAAGCCCGATGCGCACTTGCCCATTCCCCTGGGACTCGACCCAGAAGGCCCAGACCCCATCAGGGCTGTAAAGGCGGTCGGTGGCGACCCGGAAAATGAACTTGTCAACCGCGGTTTCGAGGTATTCTGGCATGGCGTCTCCTCAACGAGAGTGCATGTGGATGGCTGCGTCACGAAAGCCCAGGGCTGCTTCGAGCATCGCCTCCGGCAACGTCGGATGGGCGTGGGTTGTCCACGCCAGATCGTCGGCCGTGGCCCCCGTCTGCACGGCCAACGCCGCCTCCGCAATAAGATCGGTCGCATGTGGCCCCATCAGGTGCGCACCGAGGACACGGCCGGTGCCCGCCTCGCAGACCAGTCGGACCAGCCCATCGCACTCTCCCAGGATTCGTGCTTTCGGGTTGGCGGAAAACGCGAACTGCGAAACCTTGACCTCCGCGCCGTCGTTGCCTGCCTGGGCCTCGGTGAGCCCCACGCTGGCGACCTCGGGGCGCGTGAAGATGACGTTGGGAACCGAGCGGTAGTCGATCTTTCGGTTCCCACCGGTCGCGTTCTCCGCAGCGACGCGCCCCTCCACCATCGCCTTGTGGGCCAGCATCCAGCCCCCGACCGCATCGCCAATGGCCCAGACGTTGGAAAGATTCGTTGCCAGGCGATCATCGACGGCGATGGCCCGGCCATTCATGCGCAACCCAACCTCCTCGAAGCCCATCGCCTGGGTGTTGGGCCAGCGGCCGGTGGCGATCAAGACTCGCTCGCCCTCGAAGCCGGACTCGCCGCCGGCCCCCGCCGTGACTACGCGAAGCGCCCCGCCGGACTTCTCGATCCGCTCGACGGTGGCTCCCGTCTGGATCGCCATCCCTCGGCGGCGAAGGATGATTTGCAGCCGTTTCGCAATCACTTCGTCAGTGCCGCCGGGCAGAATCGATGGGGCCATTTCAAGGACGGTCACTTGGCTGCCCATCGCCTCATAGATGCACGCAAGCTCCAGTCCGATGACGCCGCCCCCTACGACGACGAGTCGGGGCGGCACCGTGTCGATGTCCAAGGCCCCGGTGCTTGTCACCACGCCGGGCAGTTCGCGGCCAGGAATCGGCGGCTCCGCGGTAATCGACCCCGGAGCAAGAATGACTTGGTTCGCCGCAATCTCCTGCCGGCCGCCCTCGGCATCGTCAACCACGAGCGTGTCCGGCTTGGTCATGCGTGCCTCGCCGCGAACCAGGGTCACGCGCCGGGCCTTGAGCAACTGCTCGACTCCGCCGACGAGTTGGTCCACGACGGATCGCTTGTAAGCCATCAGGCGAGGCAAATCGACCGTGGCCTGGGCGATCGAAAGGCCAAACTCGCCGGCCCGCTTGCAGCGCACGAGCAACTCGGCAGTCGTCGCCAGGGCCTTGGTCGGGATGCAGCCAACGTTAAGGCACGTCCCGCCGACCCGTTCCTTCTCGACCAGGACCACGTGCGCCCCCCGCTGGGCCGCGCTGAGCGCCGCGACGTACCCGCCCGGCCCTCCGCCCAGGACAACAATGTTCGCACGTTCGTTCGAGATCGACATGGGTAACACCTTCGCCAGCAAGAGCACCTTCTGCCTGCTACTATCAGCGACGCCTTTCAGCCTTGGGGGATGGCCCAGAACAAGAGCACGAGCCGGGTTGCGGGCCGGTTTCCCGGGCAGCGGCCAGTTGTTCGCCCGCTGTCTTCAGGATTTGCTCGGCGACGTGCTCCTTCACCTTGCGAGCGGTGGCCACGGCCAGGGCCACATCGGCGCGGGAAACGCCGAGGTTCATCGCCTCGCGGAAATGGTACTTGAAACAGGGATCGCAATTGCAGGCAATGGACGCTCCGATGGCGACCAGTTCCTCGACCGCGGCTGAGTACAGGCTCGACGGTTCCGACATGGAAACGACTCCTACAAGCTACGCAAATTCATATCGTACTTTGGCGAATCCACCAAAGGTCATGGCCAAAAAAAACGCGCTCCTCCCGCTGTCAGACGAGCATCTTGCGCTGATCCTTCACGTTGCACTGCATCACCGACTCAACGCACTCGAAGAAGTTCAGCACACACCGCACGCGCAGCCGGTAGTACACCTGCGCGCCACGCCTTTCGTCTTCGACGATGCCCACGCCCTTCAGGATCGCTAGGTGGCGGGACACCGTGGACATGTCCGCGCCAACCATTTCCGTCAGTTCGCAGACACACCGCTCGCCGTTTCGCGCCAGTTCATCCACGAGAAACAGGCGTGTCGGGTGCGCCATGGCCTTGATGATCTTGGCGCGGACTTCGTACTTGGCCAGGTTCTTGGCGTCCATTGGTTCTCCTCATCGACCGAAAACGCTTGCAAGTTTAGCAAAATGTGCATGTGCCGTCAATCCCATTTTGCGTTGTCCATTCTCGCCACCTTCCCCAAATCCTGCCCCGCCAGGCCGGTTGCCGCCACGCCCTTGGCTGGCAATAATCCCTGCACCCGCTCGTTTTCGGCCGAGCCGCGCTGGCGGGCCTGCAACAGCGACCGACCTCACTGCAGAAGAGGAAGCGATGGCCTTACCCTCATACTGGGATGGTTGGTTCCCGTCCTGGACGGGCGGGCTGTGGCTGCTGCCCCTGATGATGATCCTCTTCTGCGTCATCGGAATGTTTCTCTGTGGTCGAATGTGCGGCGGCGGGGCTTGCACGCCTTGGGGCCGCGGCAGCCAGACTCGCGGCGGCGAGACACCCCTGGATATTGCCAAGCGTCGATATGCCCAAGGTGAAATCACCAAGGAGCAGTACGAGGAAATTAAGCGGACACTGGGCCGAGCAACGGATGCGGCCGTCACTCCGCGATCGCCGCCTCCAAGGCCACCTTCCCCAGGCCGAGCTTGTAGCAATCCTCGAATTCGAGACATGCCAGGCAGTCGTCCCACTGCTCCATATTGACCGCAATCCTGCGATCCAACGCGAACATCCCTCCGATCCGCCTCAACTCGAACGAGAACGCCTTCCCCGACATCAGTTTGTCGGCTTCGGCACGGTGGGTTGAAGGAAACATTGTCCCATAGCACTGTTTGTGATCGTGCTGAGACATTAGGATTCTCCCTGTTGCGGCACGTCCCGCCGAGTCCTTCCTTTGCAGCCAGAACCGGACCCGCGGCGCGCTGCGCCGCCCAGAGCGCCGCAAGCTGCCCGCCCGGCCCACCGCCCAGAATGGCGACATCCGCACGTTCACTCAGGATCGACATCGGCAGCTCCGTCCCTTTCTTCCTCTCGATTCACCCGGCATCAGCCCTGTTCCTCGGCGTGGGCGCAGGGACTCTTGGCCTCTGCGCGTTTCTTCTGTTCGACCGACCTTTTGATTCGCTCCATCAGCTCCCGCGCCTTTTCTACCCTTGCCCGCGCCTGGTCATCCTTGGGCTCCTTCGTAGGGTCCCTCACTTTCCACGTGATCTTCCCGCTAAGCGGCGGCTCGGGGTAAGCGCCTGGGTCGCTGAGGGTATACTTGCCAAACGACGTGGGCGCTTCCTGGTAGCAGGCACAGATGGCCTGGCGCAACACTTCCGGCGACCCCTCGTCAATCAGGTCAATGACCCTCACTTGCTGGCGGAACCGCTCGATGAACTCCAAGGGGACATTGAAAAGCAAGGGCGTGGGCGCCTTCGCTCCGACAATCCGCTTGCCCTCATCCACTCCGTTGCTTTCCAGGGCCAGGATGGCGTCGCCGACCAGGTGCCCGGGCGTCTCCGGCCCGCAGACAACCAAAAAGCGGATGTTCGGATTGGCCACGATATTGCAGATCACCTTCTCCAGGCCGATGTTCTCGGTTTGCAGCGTGCCCGCCAGGGCGGCACCGCTCTCCACCGCGACCCGGACCAGTTGTTCGAGCGACGGCGGCGTCTTCTCACGTTCCCAACGCAGAATCACGACCACGGCAACCGGCGAGTAGTCGTTCCCGCGCAAGTAGCATCCTTCTTCGGGAGGATACCCGGCCGCCGGCTTGACCTTTCGCATCTCGGGCATCGGTGACACCCCCATCCCAACCGCTAGGCTCGGTTCTGCTTTGTTCCCTCGGAAGCCGCCGACCATTGCTCCCGAAGGCGCTGGAGGACCTTCTTGAACTCGTTCTTGTCGGGGAAGGTGATCGCGTCCTGGGGACAAAAGCCGGCGCACTTGTCACAGAGCACCACACAGTTGTTTGGATTGGCTACCTCCATCCGGTTTTCTTCCTCGTTCAGCACGTAGACGCTGTTAGGGCAGACCTCCAGGCACTCTCCGCACCCGGCACAAGCATTTGGATCGATCTGGGGCGCCCACGGAATCTTCTCCCGGGGGATGCCCATATAGGACTGGCCACCCACGGGCACACCTCCTATCTCTTCTGCGGCTCAGGCTCGTTTTGCAGGGCCGCCTTGATTTTGGAGAACACCGAGTCGGTGTCTTCCTGGGCCATGCTGACGGGAACCCAATGCTCGCTGTTCATGGGTACGTTAGCCTTCTGGAAACCATCGCGTAAGAGCTTCTCCTGCCTCTTCTCGGCGCAGGCCGGCGTGATGAACTGAACCGAGCGGTCGAGGATCTGCGTCATCAGCCGTTCTCCGTCCGCCTCGCAGAGGCGCGGGTGGAGGGCCATAAATTCGATCTGGTCCCCCAGTTCCACGCGCACCCGTTCGGCAAGCGTCCAGAAATCAACCTTTGCCATGCTCGGGCAAGCGCCGCTACAAGTACAAAAGAGGACTGCTTTCCGGCTCCCTTCTGCTGTGTCGCTCATAACAGTCTCCGTTTCGGAACAATTCGTCGTTCCCGTTCACTCATAAGGACGCACGCAGCAGCCGCCCGCCCCACGGTCGTAGGGCGAGGGCTGCGGATTGCCTGCGGCGAGAACTCGCTGCGTGTCCGTTGAGCCACATTTTGGACAGGTAGGCATGGCCCCTCGGTCTGGCTCGTTCCCAGGCATCTGCGCGAAGAACTCGGCGGTGCAGGCACGACAACGATACTTCTGAAAGGGCGCGGCCATTGGTCGATCTCGGCGCTGTCTTTGGTTTAACGAGTCTGTTCGGCGATTCTTCGTTACGGGCCAGCAGGAGAATGAACTCTCATCGCAGGCCATGCAGATCATATCGTACTTTGGCGAATTAAGCAAGCGTCTCTCTTGCAAGGGAACGCCCCTCGGCACGGATTCGTCTATGCCAAGAACGTCGTAGGCATGCACACACAACACGCTGACATTGGCGCAAGTGTTTTAGTAGTCATGTGTTACGTTCGCGGACAGCTTCTCACTTGCCCCCGCCTTGGTATCACACATCACAGCATGGACATTTGCCCCCTGAAGGTGCCAAAATGCCTGCTTCGCGCGTGACCGCGGGATGGCCTTTTGGCTCAGTTCCTCCAAACGCTCCATGAGTCCATCGAGCATTGCGCCCGGAAAACCCAGAACCGTCTCGCCTGGGGCCATGTCGGTCGCCTCCCGGCATCCGTAGCAGCCCAACGAGAAGTTCAACCGCTTCTCGCGGAAAGGAATCACCGTGGAATCCACGCATGTCGCCTGAAGGACCGCGGTGCTCGCTTGTCGGCGCTCGCCGCCGTTCAGGTTCAGGTCAGCTAGCAGCAACCACATCAGGCTCTCCGCGGTCCCCTCGACCACGACCACATCCGGCGGCCGTGGGGCAAGATGGAGCGGAGCCAGGGCCAGGCCAACGATGCTGCCGGCGTCCAACCGCGGCATGTCGGCAAACATCCTCTGCCCCGTGAGAGCGTTGGACACGATGCCGAATCCCACCAAGCCCTTCCCTGAAGCAAGCGGCTCCGGCAACGGCCGGAAGCCGAATGCAGCGGCAGCCGCCGGGCAGACCAGTCCCTCGGCATCCAGCAGAACGCACTCTCCCCGCCGCGCCCGCATCAGGCTCTGGCAATACCGATGCCCCGTGACGCGCCGAAATCCTTGGAACGGCAGCAAGGGCTGGGCTCCTGAAAGCAGGAAGACCCCGACCGGCTTGGAGTCCAGATCAAGGATCGCCTTCATTCGCTCGGAAACGGTGTGAAGTCGGCTCATTCGTGCAACTCCTTTCAGAGGCGATTCAGACATCCAACTCTTCCAGGCTGGATGTACTTCGGACAGGAATCTCCACAACGATTCGCGTGCCTTTGCCCGGTGCGCTGTGAACGGTCGCGTTCCGCGGAGCGTTCACGCCGAGCCGCACCCGATTGCCGGCAATTCGCAGGACCTCGATCGTGACATCGCAGGAAGGAACCATGATCTGTTCACCGGATTTCCGGGTGAAGACCAACATGCTGCACTCTCCGTCTTCCGTGAGCCGTCGTTCTCTCCATATTCTGCACACCGCGCAGTCTCAGTCCTTCGACAGGCGAATCTGGATCTCCTTGGGAAGCGCAAGACCTGCCGCCACTTGCATGCACTTGAAGAGCCCTACCGGGACCACACAGGCAGCGCAACAGCCCTTCAGCGCGTTGCGTGCTGTCTCTAAGACAACACTCTTGCCGGCCGGGCTGATTTCCTGATAGGCATCGATCCGACCCGAGTGCTTCAGCGCGTTGGCGAAGCCGGCGACCTTCTCGCACTGGGTCTGAACATCGAAGCTCACGGTGCGATCGTCGTCGCTCGTCGCCGCCACCTTCGTCTCGAACCCACAAATCCCGGCCTGTATCACCGCAAGGGCGTTCATTGCATATCTCGCAAGTATGGTTCGCGGGCTTGCGCCCGATTCTCTGTGCAGTCAGGGCGGGTAACAGAGTCCGCTGAGGCTCCCCATAAAGCTGGCTGCTCCTCTCCGTGTGGTAAACCGTCGGCGCTCACCGCCAATCCGACGGCGGCCGACAGTGCCCCTCCTCCGCCGCAAAGACTTTCTTCTTGATGACTTCGCGCAGGAATCGCATCGCTTCTTCCTTGTCTTCATCCACGAGTATCGCCTCCAGGTCCATCAATTCTTCCGCCGTGAGAGAGATGGTTACCGTCTTCTCCATCGTTGCAGCGTTCCTTTCGGACGGGCGGCACACCGCCGCCGACAAATGACGCGCCCAGCTTTCGTGCTTGGCTGTTCCTCCTGGTCACTCTTGTTTGGCAAGCACATCGGGCAGGCCCTTCACGAATTCACGGATTTCGTCGCGCACTCGGCGATAAGGAGCGAGTCGCTCGGCCTCCGTGTTGGCATCGGCGGCCAGGCGTGGCGGGTCGTCAAACCCCACATGGATGACCTTGGCCTTTCCAGGAAACAGCGGGCAAGACTCATGGGCGTTGTCGCAGACCGTCACGACGTAATCGAAAGCGACTCCGCGAAGTTCGCCAACCAACTTGGAGCGTTGGCCGGAAATATCCACGCCCGCCTCGGCCATGACTCGCACGGCGTCCGGGTTCAACCCGTGGGCCTCGATCCCGGCCGAGTAGGGCTCGATCTGATCGCCTTTGAGGTGCCGCGCCCAGCCCTCGGCCATTTGGCTGCGGCACGAGTTTCCGGTACAGAGGAATAGGACTTTCAACATCGGCATCGGCTTTGTTTCTTGCATAACTCGTTACGGTCCATCTTGAGGATTTCTTTGAGCCGCTTGGCGTCTTCGCCAGCCTCCGGGTTACTGGCAAGCAGTCGGGAAACCACGTTGGCCATCTCTCGGGCCTCGACGCGCGAATCGTCATCCGCAGCGCGGTAAAACATCCATCGCCCCTCCTTACGGCTGGCTATGAGCCTCGCCTGATGGAGGATCGAAAGATGCTTGGAAACAGTGGACTGGGCCAGTCCCAACAACTCCACGATCTGGCAGACGCACAGTTCCCGGTCCTGGACCGCCAGCAGCACTCGCACCCGGTTCTCGTCCCCGAGGGCCTTCAGAACCGCCATCAGATCGCGCATCTCGTTCTCCTTCTACATATCGCCATATAACGAAGTATATCGGCGTGTCTTCGCGGCGTCAACAGCATTTCCGTATTCGGCACCTCCGGCCCTACTCGCTTACGCACACCACATCAACCCCAAGGGGGGGCGCTACAGGATTGCGAACCGCGAGCCACCTTGTCCGTTGGCGATTCAGAACAAAAAGCACCTGTCAAGGGTGCAAGACTATGGGAACCCCAGTCTGAGTCGCCGCATTGCCAAACAAGGCGGCCGTCACGACGGAGTTCTGCGCTCAAGGGGCCGTCTGGAGCAAGGGTTGTGAACGACTCCAGAGCGAAGCGGCCCCGATTGGGGGTCGCCTCCCCCTACGTCAATCCACCGACTCCTGACTCCTGACCACAAGGCGTATCTGCACAGTCGGAACCGGCTTCTGCGAATGTCGAATCGAGAAGGTTCAACATAATCGCTACAACCGGCAATCCTGGAATTCCAGCCGAGCCCGACTCCAAGTCTCCAGCCCGTTGGCAGTCTATCGAGTGAGGCCCGAGCCGCCGCGCCGCATCGACGCGGCGCGGCGGCTCAGGCAACCCGCGGCCAAGGGAGATTGAACGTGGACGGAAACTGTTCACACACATCAGCAGAAGCCTCGGAGTCGAGGGACTGCGAGTGTTCAACGCAGCCATGAAGGAAGGTAAACGGCCCCGTTGGGAACGGCGGGCCGCCCAAGGTGTGCGAGCGATGGGGGCACTTCGTCGGGCACCTTCACCGACTCTTGGCACCGTGACAGTTTGACAAAGACACCCGTATCCGAGACTGACGCAGCCTGGTGGTGAGCACCAGTGAACAAGCAACAAATGGCGTGGCTGAAGGATGCAATCGAGTACCTAGAGCATGTCCTGCGTTTGGGATCGCCGGGCGACGAGATGGAGGTAGCCCTGGTCTGCGAGGAGTACGTCGGGGAGGCGGAACGACTAGCTTGCCGGCTGGGGTACGATCTTGGCGACGTGCCGGTCGTGGCCACACCACGAACCGCCTTGACGCTACTGAGCCGGTTGGCGACGTGGGTGCGGGACCACGTGCCGTACGGCCCGACCTTGACCGTCAGTGAGGCGGCAAGGCTCTTGCGTGTGAAGCGCGATACCGTGCTGGGATGGATTCACTCTGGGAGGCTGCCTGGAGTGAACACCGCTCGGCGACAGTGCGGGCGACCGCTATACCGGATTGCACGGTCGGACCTGGATGCCTTCATTGCCGGACGCACGAAGCGGCCAGAACCGAAACGAACGAAACGCCGGAACCTCCCAACAACCGACGTGATCGAGTTCTTTCCGTCGTGACCATAGGATTCAGGCTGATTGGCTTGCGGAAACACGCGCCTACACCAGGCGTCGCGACGCCTGCGGCGGGTGTAGTTTGGGGTTATTTTGGGTTATCAGCAATGTAGGCGCGGCGACGGAAATCCTGAAATGCCAACGATTTCCCGCGAAATACGCACGTTTCCTATCTTGCCCGTTTTGCCTCCGAAAACCGATGCTCTGTCCAATTGAGCTACGGGCGCAAGTTGTTCGCTGGCAATACTTTGTGAGGCCATCGTCGAAGCGTCAATCAGACGACTACGGCTCGCCGCCACGCCTGGTGAGGATTATACAAGCCATTGTCGGGCCTCGGTTTATGGCCGTCAAGCGGCAGCGTGTCGAACCCGGCAACCGCAGCGCCGGGTCGCCGAAGCGCAAGAACTTCATTCCGGCCGAAATCATCAGCGGCAGCCGTCTGGCATTGTGGACCTGGCGCAAATTGACCGCTACTGCGGGATGCTCTGCAGGCTGGCGTCATCGGCTTGGAGGACATCCTCGGGACGTTGGTCGTAGGCACTCACGCAGAAGACGAGTTGTGCGGCCTTGGCGGGGACTTCCACAAGCACGCACAGCCGCGTCCAGTCGGGCGTTTCGCCAGCGGGAAGCCGGTCCGCGCGTCGACCCGCCGCAGTGAGCCACTGGCCGGCCGCGTCCTTCCATTGAACCACCAACTTGCTTTCCGCCTGGGGAGAGAGCTTGCCGCGGACGTAGACTGCCGCGAGGTACTTCTCCCCGGGCCTGACCGGGACGGACTGGAGCACGCAACTGGCCTCGGCGCCGCGCAAGACAAATCCGCATTTGCCGGACCGGGCGGCCTCGGGCATCGATTCCCCTTCGCCCGGTGTGCCCGGCCGGAACCACACGCCCCAGCCGGGCGGAGCGGCCCGCTTAGGCACGGCTGCGGAAGCCTTCTCCGCACCGGCCTCAAAACTGGGATTCGCCAGACGCTGAACCGCTCGCTCCGGGTGCGACCGCAGCACCAGCGCGGCGCGGGCCGCCGACTTCACCTCTCCCGATGCCGAGGCCGACGCCAGCCGTTCAAGGATCGCCTGGGCGTGAGGCTCCTCGGACAGACGCAGCAGGGCGCCGGCCAATCCCCCGCCCGGCAGGCTGCGGGCCCGTTGCTCGAACGGAATCACCGCGCGGTGCAGCGGATTGGGCAGGATTACCTCGCGATGGATGCGTTCCAACTGGACCTGGGCCTCGCTGTAGCGTTCCACGTCGGCCAGGCTGCGCAGCGATTTCTCGCCGTGGTACAGCACCGACCAGAGTTCCGCCTGACGGAATCCGTCGCTGAACAACCTTACCCGCTGCCGAATCGTTTCCTCCTCCCCGGACGCTGCCGCCTCGGCCTGCGCCAGCAGCCGGCGGGCGTCGGCGCACACGGTCGGCGTCCAGAGCTCCAACTGCGCCGGATCGAAGAAGCCCTGCCACATGACCGTCGAGCCGCCCGGGCGCGACATCCATCGCTGCTCCAGGAAGCGGAAGTACTCCCGCATCGGAGCCGCCGCCTTGCCGAACAATCCTCGGCAGAAATCGTCCACGAGCGTCTCGGCGCTCTGATTGACGTCCCACAGCAACTGCGAGGCAACGTAGGCCTTGGGGCCGTCGAGCGACCAGGTCGAGTAGATCTCGGCATAGAAGGCCCGCACGCCGGCCCGGTGGGCGAACTGCAAGCTGGCCTCGCTCAGGCCGGTGAAGATCCGCGGAGAAACGAAACCGGAGCCGTAGTAATAGTCGTAAATCCCCACGATCGGCACCTTGCGGCACCAGCCGAGGATCAGCTTCTGGTCTCCCTCGCGGATTGCCGGGTCGGTCCAATTGGCGCGGCCGGCCGTGAGATAGGGGATGATCTGCGGGTGGACGTCGAAGGTCGGCGGCGGCTCGGTCACGTGGTACGCCAGGCAGCCGAGGTACTTGTCGGGATGGGTCCGGGCCAGCTCGGCCGCCACGCGGTTGGCAAAGGTGAAGAACCGGTTCGAGTAGTTGGGCATGCCGCGCGGCGTCTTCCGCTCGGCCGGATCCGCGGGGTCCAAAGCCCGGCACGCGGCACAAAGGCAGAATCCGGCCGCCGCCGTGTCGTTCATGCCGATCGAAAAGCAAGCGGCTTCGGGGTGCGCGTCGAAATACTGCCGCGCCGACTGGGCGGCATACCGCGCCGCTTCCCCGTTCGACAAGCACGGCTGCCAGCCGTGATCCTCGTCGTCCTTCGGACGCCGCCGCTTCCCATCGATCTCGGGGAACCATTCCGGGTGGACGTCGTAAAGCTTCGACGGCACGAAGATGTGCAGCAGGTTGTGATGGAAGCTGTAGCGGGCCCGGCAGAAGTTGTGCCGCTCCCAAGCTCCGCCGTCGAACGGCGCCGCCGCGCTCCACTGCCGCGAGCGGAACGAGGGCTCCTCGCGCTCGGCCAACGGGCCCACGCGGAAGCTGGTCCGCCGCGGGACGACCTCGCCCAGGGCGGTCGGGAAATACCACCGCACGCCGCCGTGCTTCTCGAGGAACCGATACACGGCGAACTCGGTGGCATGCGGGGTCCGTCCGGCCAGGATCAAGTGCCGGTCGCCGACCGTGCGGATGACAAAGCCGTCCTCGTCGAGCCAATCGAGCCTCAGCCCGGCGCGGTCCACGAAGGCGTCGCGCCCGACGTGAACGATCGGTTCCTCGCCGCGGATCTGCGCCGGGAGTCTCGTGCCGGTCATCTTCTCCAGGACGCGCTGGAACTCGTCCGCGGCCCGGCGGACTTCGGGCGGGGCGTTTGCATCCAGCGGCGCCAATGCGGCCCGGGGCTTTCCTTCTTCCACGATCGGCAGTCCCAGCGATGCGGTCATCGCCAGGATTGTCATGGTCGGCAACATGCTGCGGCTCCCGTACTTCGGAAGATTCTCACTCCCCGGGACGCGAACGATAGGGCAAGCATACCCTCGCTATTGTCGTCGCCCGGCACTTCAAGGACAACAGCCGCGGCGCGGCCTGCCGAAGGCCATATTGGCAATCGCCCGCTCCCCCCCGATATAGCGGATTCAGGCGATCGGCCGGAAGATGCGCCGGAAGCCGTGACGCTTTACAAACCGCCTGTGCTTGGGAGACAATCCGGGTTTCAGCGGAATGGGCGAGTCATGCCGTCGCACCCGAGAACCCTGATCACCACGGCCTACCGTGACGGTCCCCTGTACGACTACTGGGGCTCCAACACGCCGCACACGCTGTTCCGGCTGGGGGGGAAGCGGATCATTTCCCTGGGGCTGCGCTTCATCCGGCAGAACGTCCCCGGCATCGAGATCCTGGAGATGCCGACGGCCGGCCAGTACCGCCGCGCGCTGTCACGCGGTTGGGACATCGTTGGCATCTCGTTCTACCTGGACGAGACCCGCCGTGCGCTGGAGCTGGCCGCCGAAGCCCGTCGTGCGGGAGCCGCGGAAGTGTGGGGCGGCAACTACGGGGTGTTGACGCCGGAAGTCGTCCCCCACTTCGACCGCGTTTTCCTCGGATACGCGGAACACCAGATCGCCCAAGCGCTGGGGCACAAGCTGGAGACGCTGGTCCATCCGCCGATGGTGGTCCCGTTCGGGATGCCGTTCTGGAAAATCGTCCGCTTCGGCGTGCTGTTCACCACGCGCGGCTGCTCGTTCGGGTGTACTTTCTGCCAGACGCCCGCCTTCGCGCCCAAGCCCTGGGGCATCCCGCTGGAAAGCATTGAGCGGGTGCTCAAGTGCTACGCCGAGCACGGCGTGGTCGACCTGCTCATTCCCGACGAGAACTTCGGGATCCTTCCCGGCCACGCCCGCGCGGTCGGCGAGCTGCTGGCGCGGCACGGCATGCTCTGGACGGTGATGACCCGGGTCGACTACCTGGTGCGGCACTTCGAGGAGTGGAAGAGCCAAGGATTGGCGGGGGTGATGATTGGGATCGAAAGCCTGGCCCAAGAGGAATTGAACGCGCTGAACAAGAGAAGCAGCTTGGAGAACCTGCACGCGGCGGTGGAGCTGTGCAGGCGACACGGGATTGTGACGGTAGGCTTCTACATCATCGGGCTGGAATCGGACACCGAGGAATCGATCCGGGCGAGCATCGAGAGATTGGCGGCAATGAGGTTCGACATGGTGCAGGTCTGCATCCTCACTCCACTCCCGCAGACGCCCCTCTGGCAAAGGATTCAGGACTGTTACGGGATCGACGACCAGGACTACAGCCATTTTGACGGCAAGCACCTCGTGTGGAGGCATCCGGCCCTGACCAAGGGACAGATCGAGGGCCTGCTGGATTGGTCG
>Ga0315280_10008457_pt1 | contig 13459 bp, 11 predicted proteins | sample YL17G06_40_MG_FD_203697 | JGI IMG/M metagenome (GOLD analysis project Ga0315280, IMG submission 203697) | Sediment microbial communities from Yellowstone Lake, YNP, Wyoming, USA - YL17G06_40 | ecosystem: Environmental > Aquatic > Freshwater > Lake > Sediment | place: USA: Wyoming | collected...
CCCACCCAGTTGCGCCTCTATCAGGGGGCGTCACTGTTTGTCCTGCCTTCGACCTATCGGTCGTTCAACGGGCGCCTGGTCTACAAAGCAGAACTGTTTGGGCTGGTTTTGCTCGAAGCAATGGCCTGCGGGGTTCCCGTGATTTGCTCGCGCGTGGGGGGAATGCTCGAAGCCGTTCACGACGGCGAAACAGGCCTGACGTTTGCCGATCAGGACGCGGCCGGATTGGCTGCCTGCGTGGATCGTCTTCTGAGCGATCCGCCGTTGCGGGCCCGGCTCGTCGAAAACGCCCAGCGCATGATCAAAGCGGAATACACGTGGCGGCGCGTCGCCGAAAAATGTCTCGCCGCTTACGAACAGCTCCTTGCCCACTGAAGAAAGGGCAGCCCTTCAACCGCCGCGGCGCCGATTCTCGTCAATTGCGGATTGGTATATGGCCAGCATTTGGCCAATGATCTTATCGGCGTCGAAACGCTCGCGGAGAAGCGCTCGGCAGCGGTCGCTCATCCGCCGCAACACCTCGGGAACGGCCAGCGCGCTCACGATCCGCTCGGCCAGCGCCACCGAATCGCCACGCTCGACCAACCACCCGTTTTCACCCTCGACGATCTGTTCCGGTGTCCCGCCACACCTCGTTCCGATCACGGGAACGCCGAACGCCAAGGCTTCGAGCACCCCTCTGCTCAGCGGTTCGGGCCAAACCGATGGAAGGACAAACAGGTTCGCCCTCCTCAGCAGCGCGTAGACTCTGTCAGAACTGACTTGCCCCAGGAGCCGAAGATTTCGCTGCGGAATCGTCGTCGCGGCGTCCACCTGCGGTGTGGGGCGGCCGGCAAGAACGAAGACCACATCGGGGCGACGTTCGAGGACGCGTGGGATCGCATCGAGCAGAACGTCAGCCCCCTTGCCCAGCGAGAGTTTTCCCGCATAGGCCACGACCGGCGCCGACGCAGGCAGGTCCCATTCGGCCGGCGTCGGACCGCCCGCCTCGCTCACACCGGAAAGATCAGGCGGAAGATTATAGGCCACCGCCAGGCGCTCGGGTGAGGCGTGAAATCCATGACGGAGATACTCTTCCTTCAAGCCGTTGCTGACGAAGATAAGCTTCGCGTATCGCCTCAAGATCCGCTGCCGCCGGGCAAGATCGGATTGTTTGAATCTAGAGTCGAGCCTCAAGCGGATTCGAAACGTCGTTGACGCACGCGGATAATAGCAGGCCAGGAATTCCCGCCGGCACCGCACGAAACTCTTCGAGCAGATATGATCGGGATCGTATGCGACGGCGCAAAGGTGGCCGACCGAACAGAGTGCGTTGAGATCGCGCAACGTGGCCACGCAGGGAATGCCGGCCCGCCGCGCCGCCCCGTAAGTCGTCACCTGGACAAAAGTGTTTTGAGCGTGCAGGATTTCGAGTCCGCGGCGCCGCGCGATCTCGGCAGCCGCCCGCGCCGACAGCCAGTAATAGAACGGATTCTTGATCCAGAAGGCCGGCGCCATTTGCCCCGGTTCGACGCGCCGCGGGAACCAATAGCGGCAAATCCGAACGCCCTGGTCATCCTCTTCCGCCGCCGCCCCGTAATTCGGTGTCAAGACGGTCACGTCGTGGCCGCGCCGAACCAGAGCGCGCGCCAGTTCTTGTGTCGAGCGCTCGGCGCCACCCACGGCATGCGGCTTGTAATAATCAATGACCAGTCCGATTCGCATTTGTCAGGCCATGCCACGGCGACCTCAGAAGAGAGGTGAGCTGCAAGAGGTTAGAGGCAAGAAAAAGCAGGCGGGCCGTTTCTTGCCTTTCTCTAACCTCTGACTCCTTGCCTCTCGCTTCCTGTTCCCGGCGAGGCCGCCGGCGTTCCCTATCCGAACAGAATGCGCCGGATCGCGCGCAGATTTCCCCCGACCCTTCCCCAGTCCCAGCGGAGCAGATTGATGACCATAAAACCGACACTCAACCAGGCAAATGCCATCCGATGGGTGAAGTCCTGAGGCATGTACCGGCGAAAATGGAGATAGTTGTAATACACCTCCTGGAAACCCCATTCGCCGGCGCTCAAGCGCGCCGTGGGAACCTTGCGGTGAACCAGGCGCGCGGCGGGCGTAGCCGCCAGCCGCCAGCGCCGTCCCACCTGCCACGAGATCGCGCGATCCTCTCCGGCGCTCCAACCCACGAGATCGGTCGGGATTTCAACCCCGGCCAGGGCCTCGCGCCGATAGCTCATGTTGCATCCCGTCAGCCACTGCACGTCGCTGGGCCGGGTGATGTTGCGAACGTGGACGCCGACGAAATTCTTCAGAATCTGCCCTTCGCGCTTCGGATTATCCATGCCGAAAAGCCGAAGCAACAGCATTTGCAGTGGGCGATAGCGAAAACCCTGCAAAACGCCCTCGCAGCCGCCAACCCGCCCGTCGCTGTCGGATTCGTAGACCGCCATGAGCGCTGCGATATAACCTTCATCAAGCAAGACGTCATCGTCGAGAAACAGGATCACCGCCCCCGAGGATTTCTCGAGAGCAGCACGCCGCGACTGGGCCAGCCCTGGCTGGTCGGACTTGTTGTGATAAACGAATGAAACGCCGTGCGCCGCCGCGGCCGCCGCAACCGGGCCGCAGTCCAGGTGTCCGTCGTCAATGATCATCAATTCGTCGGGCAGGCGCGACTGGGTCCAGAGGGTCGCCAGGGTGTCGGCAAGGGAATCGGGACGGTCTTTGGTGCAGATGACCACCGAGAGGCTGAGTCCATGCGCGCCTCTGGCGGGCGGGCTTTGGCCGTCACGAGTCGTCCCAATGTTCATACCTCCATCAGCTCTGTTGCAGCCTCGCTTGTCAAGCAAATCGCGGGGTTCCCTGCCGCCGGACGGGGCTGTTCCTTCCCTGTCCTTCCGACCATCGGGACAACTTCGAGACGCGCCTTGCCAGGAGCGGGTGTGAATGTGGAGATTCACACCTTTTCACCCACGCCCTTACAGTCCCCGGATCATGTAGGCCTGCAAGATACCGGATTCATCCGAGTTGAAGAAGGCCATTTTCCCGTTCGGCGAAAGGAACGGATGGATGTGGGCGGTCTTCGCGCACGAAGACTTCGGACTGAGCAGGTAGCGAAGGTTGCGCGCCGGGTCCTTGCCCGCCTCACCGAGTTCCATCAGATGAATCTTCGCCTGCTTGTCCATCGAGCCGGAGTCGGAGACCAGGTGCTTTCCTTCGATATCGGTGCCGAAATGGTAAAACCGCGGCTTCGGAAAGTCGCGCGTCAGATCGTTGCGGATCCCGCCCGGGGTCTTGGTCCCCACGTGGCCGGCATGGGGCGCGGCGCGGCCTTCGATGAGTTGACACTCCGACGGCTTGCGCGTACCGGTGCTGGTGATCGCCCAGGTGGTCCGCCCCCGCCAGCATTGGTGCCCCTGGCAAAACTCGTTTCCGTCGCGGCCCCAAGGCATGTTGCGGAAGTTGGTCCCGTCGTCGCGGACGACGTGGATGTCGGCCCCGTCGCCACCAACGAGCCGCGTGATGACGCCCTTCGCATCGCGCGTGTTGCCGTGATTTTCCTGAATCAGGATGTCGTGCGCCGCTTCCGGGTCCTGGGAACGACAATACTGAGGGTGGATATTCACCCAAGTCGGACCCTGGATAATCAGATTCACCGCACCACGCACCAGATCGAAGACCATCAATCCGGAAGGTGCGTCCTCGGTCGTGCCGTCGCCCAGAAAACACGAAAGAGCCAAGCGCTTGCCGTCGGAAGAAATCGTGGAAAGAGGATAGATCCTGCTCGGGCGGAACTTCGTGCCCGGCAGCGCCTTATCCACGACCACGAGAGACTGGCGGTCGTTGCCGTCGAGGTTGACGCGTTTGAGCATCAGCCGGCCTTCTCCCGGCTCGGTCTCGTCCACGAAGTAGTAGACGTATTTGTCATCGGGCGAAACCGACGCCGCCGTCGGCCCGGGCTCGTGGGTCAGCGGAGAAAGGTCACCGCCGTTTTCGAGGTCACACAGAAGGTAGTGGTGCTTGGGATCATTCTTGCTCCCGCCGTGTGCCGTCGCGGAACGGTGCAACACCAAGCGTTTGGAATCGCTGGTGAAAATCTGCGCTTCCATATAGAGATGAGAGCCCGGAACGTCCGGTTCCGTGGTGAGCTGCAGAACCTCGATTTCTTTCGGCGAGTTTTCGTCGAGCAAATCGGGCCGCGGCTTGGGCCGCATGGGCTTGTGCCCAACGGCAATCCGTGGCGGCCCGGCGAACAGCCGCGGAGTTGCGCCCGATTGCGCCACCAACGCAACCGACAACCGGCCAGCCGTTCGCGCAAGGAATTCCCGGCGCGAGACCCCTGCGGCAACAGTACAGTTTAGGTTCATCTCGCTCATCGTTGTCCTCACGGGGAAAAGACTGTCTTCCACTGCGCTCCATTTGGATGAATGTGCTCCGCTTTGCAAGAGCAGAGATTGGGACAATTGGCTTGCGAAAGAAGAGTAGCGTAGGCTGTCAGCCACAAGCGTTTAATGGTTTTGCGCAGAGGGGGTGTTGATTCCTCAAGGCTTGCGAAGCCGAGCCGTGCTGGCTTCACCGAACCGAAGCCGGGGACATTTGGCCCGTCTTCAGCGGACTCCTCTTTGCACCCGGCTTTGAGCCGGGGTGAAGGGGAACCGAGAGGTTTGGCCCCAGCCGGCTTGAGCCGTGGGCCGCCGTGGGAGAATGGCTGAAGACCCGCCGGGAAGCCATGCTGAAGCATGCTGGGTCGGAAAGGGGGGCAGTCCCTTCCACCCCGCGTGAACGCGGGTGCAAAGAGGAGCCCGCTGAAGACGGGCTAAGAAAATCCAGCCTTGGGCGAGGTTTTGAGTCGCGGCCGGTGCGATTTGCCACCTCGGAGAACAGCGCGAAAACTATTAAACGCGCGTGGCTGTCAGCCTGCGAAAATCGGCGGACTTGACGGCTCATTGCACTCTTCTCGCCGACATTCAGCGTCGAACCTCTCATTTCGCAAGTCCTTCGAAAACTGGGACAGGCCCGATTATCCTTCTCTCTGGCCCCTCCGGCTTGCCCAGGCGGGCTGTAGGGAATCGCGCCCGTCACAATTTCACCCGATCCCGTCCAACGAATCGAAAAGGCCGTGCATCCTGGTCGAATCGGCCGTTTTGGAGCCGTGGCCTGACCGTTGGGATTCCCTGCCCCTGCTTTCCGATGGCGGCGAAAGTGCTGGACATCTTCGATTCCCTGCGGATTACTGCGGCTTGCTGATGAAAGGCGGATCATGACCACGGGGACGCCCTCCCATGGAGCGCCCGCCGATCCAAGTCACAGTATGGAGGAAGAAAAGAGCTATGGAAAAGACTGAAACGCCCACGAAAAAGCGCAGCGCCTCCAGCGCCAAGAAGGAAATGCTGGAAGCCGTCAGTGAGGCCCAGAAGCAATTGAAAGAGAAGCAGGAAGCAGAACTGAAGCCGGAACAAAAGATCGAGCAGAAGAAGAGCCGGGAATCCCTCGCGGTCGCCGACACGCTCTCCATGGAAGGTATCGGAAAGGAGATCGGCAACCTGCGATCGGAGATCGGGACCATGCTGGTCCGGCTCTCCGACCGGCTGGAGGAGGAGATCGGCAAGTACCTTCATGTGAAGCGGGCGGTCGAAACCAGGGAGAAAGAGCTGGAGGAAATCTACGAGATCGAGCGATCGGCGTCAACTCTGGCCGCACTGCTGGAAGTTCAACAGCAGAAGCGCGAACAGTTCGAAACCGAAATGACGGAAAAGAGGGAATCTCTCCTCGGTGAAATCGTGGCCAAACGTTCCGAATGGGAAAAAGAAATTGAAGCGCACGAGGCACAGATCAAAGAACGCGCCGCGTCGGAAAAGAAGGCGCGCGACCGGGAAGCCGAAGAGTTTCGCTATCAATTGGAGCTGGAACAGCGCCAGGCCCGCGAGCAATTCGAGTACGATAAGAAAAAACTCGAGCGCGAAATCCAGCTCAAGAAAGAGGAAATGGAGCGCGACCTGCTCGAAAGAGAAAAGGCTATGGCCGCCCGAGAAGGTGAACTCGAGCATCTGCGCAAGAAGGTCGAGGCTTCTCCAAAGGAATTGGAGACCGCAGTGGCCCGAGCGGTTCAGCAGGAGGCCGAGCGCCTGAAGCAGGAGGCGAAAACGCGCGAGGAGCTGCTGAAGAAAGAATATGAAGGCGAGCAAAAGGTCCTCCAGTCGCGGATCGAGGCACTCCAGCAAACGGTGAAGGAGCAAAGCGAGCAAATGGCCCGACTCTCGGGGCAGCTGGAAAAATCTTACGCCCAGGTTCAGGACATCGCCGTCCGCGCGCTGGAAAGCTCCTCGACCATGCGGGGGGTGACCGCCGGCGCCCCCCGGAGCTATGATCAGCCGGGCCGCGCGGCGCAAGGGAACAGCTAATCGGACCGAAGTCCGTCCGCAGCACCGCTCTGAGGCTGGAACGCCGGGTCTAACGACGATGGGCCAACCCGTAGTCTAGCCCCTTCTGGGCGTTCGCTGGATTTCCCGACCAGCCTCGCCTTGTTCGAATGGCCACGTCGGCTGGGTACTACTTCGAACGGCCACAAGGGCCTAGACTACGAAAAGTCGGGCGGGTACTACTTCGAACGGCCACAAGGGCCTAGACTACGAAATGCAACGGTGACACTCCTATGGTCGGGGAGCGGGATGCTTCAAAAGAAGCCGCGCGGTTTCTCCGGGCCGGGGCGGCGAAATCCAACATCAGGATTGGGCGCCTCTGGCCGCGCATGAGACGGCGGTGGAACTGGAAGTCCGCAAGCCCTCGCTTCGGGAGGTTCGAAACGCCCGTCACATTCTGAAAAACGTCGGGCCGGTGCTGGAATCGCTGGAGGAAATCTATGCCCGCGAAACCGTCTTGATGGCAAACTGGCCGAAGAAGGTTGAGGCGCCCATGCAAGCGTTGCGGATCGGCGACGTGGGAATCGTCACATTCCCGGGCGAGGCGTTTGTCGAGCTGGGGCTCGAAATCAAAAAGAGGAGCCCGTTTCCCGCGACTTTCTGCATTGATCTGAGCAACGACTATCTCGGCTACATTCCGACAGTCACCGCCCACGCGCAAGGCGGCTATGAAACGTGGCGAGCCCGTTCAAGTTTTCTGGAGCGCACCGCCGCCCCGATTCTCGTCTCCGCGGCGCTTGATTTGCTGAAAGACTGTTCGTAGTTCCTGCTTTAGCGGGCGTTGCGGCCGCCTGACAGGCGGAAAAGTTCGGAGTCCCGCCTTCAGCCGGTTCTCTTTCCGCCTGAAGGCGGGACTCCAAACCTATTCTCGTAGGAGAGAGGAGATTTTCCATGCCAGCAATCGGTTCGCGATTTTTCTGCATCGTCAGCCTGATCGGTCTCGCCTTTTCCACACCAGGCGCCGAGTCGCCCCGCCAGAAGCAGGAAAACTATAAGTCGTTCAAGCCGGGGCAGATTTGGAACGATACCGACGGAAACCGCATTGAAGCCCACGGCGGAGGCATGCTCTACAGAGAAGGAACCTACTATTGGTTCGGAGAGCACGGCACGCCCGGCCGCACCAAAGTCGGCGTGCCGTGCTACTCGTCGAAAGACCTGTATAACTGGAGAAACGAAGGGGTCGCTCTGGCGTTGGTCACCGACCCGCCCAACCACGATCTTGCCCCGGGATGCGTGCTCGAACGTCCCAAGGTACTCTACGACGCTCGGACCAAACGATACGTCCTGTGGTTTCACCTGGAGCTAAAGGGCCAGGGATATAATTCCGCGCGCAGCGCCGTCGCGGTCAGCGACCGTGTGACTGGCCCGTATGTCTATCAGGGGAGTTTTCGCCCGAACGATTCGATGGCGCGCGATATGACCCTTTTCGTGGACGACGACGGCAAGGCCTACCAGTTCTACGCCTCGGAAGACAACAAAACCATGCATGTCTCTCTGCTCACGGACGACTATCTGCGACCCAGTGGAAAGTTCGAGCGAATCCTGGTGAACCGAGAAACGGAAGCCCCGGCGGTCTTCAAGCACGACGGCCGATACTATTTCATCGGCTCAGGGTGTACGGGCTATTCACCCAACGCGGCTCGTTCCGCCGTGGCGCCCTCGATCTGGGGACCCTGGAAGGAACTGGGTAACCCCTGTGTCGGTGAGGGGGCCGACAAGACTTTTTTTTCGCAGAGCACCTATGTCCTTCCCGTCGTCGGCAAACCCGGCGCGTTCATTTTCATGGCGGATCGCTGGCGGGGTGGCCGCTACCTCTGGCTGCCGATCCGTTTTGAAGAAGGCAGAGTGCTCTTGAGGTGGATGGACGAATGGGACCTCAGCGACTTCAATTCGAAGCCGCCGCGCCAGGAGAAAGCCGCCAGAAATTTGACGTCGTTCGTGGCGGGAAATCACCTGCAACCAGAGTTGGGTCAGCTCACTATTCCGAACCGGCTCTTGTCTCACTTTCGGCCTTTTTCTCGTCGAGGCGTTTGAGCATGTCTTTGATATCCATAACGCCTCTAATGGCAACGTACACGGTGATCGTCGAATACCACACCACACACGCCGCCGTCAGGCCCCACCAGAACCAATGCCCGCTGGTCATTGCGCACCTCCTGCCATCGCTTGTCGTTCGACCTCCGTTTGGGTGTCGGTGTGCCCCGGCTTGAGCAGCGAGCCGATCATCATGGCGGCCGCGGCAATCGCAAACGCGGCAATCCCCGAACGATGGGGTCCGACTGCATTCGCCAGATCCCTTGTCGCGGGGATTTGTTGCAGCACCAGATAAGCAACCGGAATGACGGCGCCGAAAATGATCGCCCCGGCTGCTCCCCAATTATTGGCCCGCTTCCAGTAGCAGCAGGCGATCAGCAGAACCGACATGCTGGCCAGATAGATCGTCCCGGTCACCGTCAGATAGTCCCACAGATTCTTGGGGAGCGGATACCACAGACCGTAGAACAGCAGGAAGATTCCGATCAGGGCAATGATCGCCCGATTCCAGAGCAACCCTTTTTTCTCCGACCACGCGGTCTTGCGGAACGGCGCCATGATGTCGTTGTAGATCACGCTTCCCCAGGTAAGCATGTAGGAGGAATCGGTGGACATGTCGGCGGCGAGCATCGCCGCCACCAGGATGCCCATCAGCCCCACCGGCACCATCGTGCTCAGAAACATGGGCATGGCCCGAATCGTCTCGGTCCCCACCACTTCGGGCGCGAGAGTTGCCAGCGCGGCGATGCCCCAGATGCCGGGGATCAGAAAGCGGCAGACAAAAAAGAAGGCCGTGCCGGTGTAGACCCTCTGCCCGGTTTTCGCGCTCTTGGCCGCGAGCACGCGGGCAATCGTGGTCTGCCAGGTCAGCACCGCGGCGGAGTTCAGCAGCAGGTTGAACAGCACGTATTCCCACCCCAGCTTCTTATTCAGAAAGGGATTATACCCCGCGGCGCCATAGTGGAGGGTAACGGCCTCGCTCAGGCGCTCCCAGCCAATATTCATCAGGATCAAGATCGTCACCAGGATCAAGCCCAGGCTCATGACCACGAACTGAAGGAAGTCGGTCACCAACACCGACAACATCCCGCCCAGGATCGTGTAGATGGCAACGGCCAGCAGCAGCGCGGTCATGGTGACTTCCAGATACTTCACGTCAAAGCCGCAAACGATCACGAGGAATTCTCCGCCCATGCGCAGAAAAACGCCCATGTTGAGTAGCCCGCCAAGGACGATGACCACGCCGCTGGCCCAGCGGATGCGCGCCCCGTAGCGCTTCTGGAATAGCTCGGGAATGGTCATCACGCCGGCGTTGCGCAGGGGTTTGATGCAGAAACCGGTCCAGCCGATAAAGAACATCGCCAGCGCGTTGAGGATGCCGGGCGTCGCGCCGGCAAAGCCGAAATCGTAGCCGTTCTGCGCGGTGTACATGCAGGTGACGATGCCGAATTCGGTGGCGGCCAGCGAGGCGATCCCCAGGTACACATTCATCTCGCGGCCCGCGATCAGGAAGTGCTCCACCTTGCCGACGTACTTCCGCACCATGATGCCGGCCACCATCGTGGCCAGCAGGTAGACCCCGACGATGCTTCCATCCACCAACCAGGAAAAATGCGTCATCAGTCACCCTCGGATGAGCGATCGAATCGTTGCCACACGGTTCGCGGTCCGCCGTCACAAGTCCAAAAGTCGCGCCCTGTGGCGCGGCTCAAGCCAAAGCAAAGAGCGAATCATCTTCAAGTGGAAAGTTACGCCCGGTACCATTCCCTGATTTCACACTTGTCTTTACATGGAGAGAAGCGTAGTCGGCAACTCAGACGGAATGGATTTCTGGTCAGCACGCTCGGCTCGATGAGCCACAAACCGTGTTTCGAGACAGGCCGCGCATGTCGTTGCCAAAAAAGATGTTCTCGCTCCTGGTCGCAACAGCGACTCTCCTCTTAAGTGGCGAGGCTCTTCATGCCGCCCCGCCCACCATTGGTCAGGCCGAGGCGATGTTGTGCGGCAAACCCGCGCCGCCGCCCAGCTCGTCGGTTTGCGGGTTTGCGCTCATTGCCGGCGATGCGGGACCACAGCTCGCCACACTGACACTCACGACATCTTGCTTTGGCGCTTTTTGAAAATGGAACAGCGCCGTGCCCCCGCAGTTGACTTCCAGATTGAAATACCCCCGCGTCACATCCTCACCGGGAGTGAAGAAAAACTCGACGCAGCTGTCTTTCCACACCTCGCCCTGGTTCTCCCTGGCCACGGCGCGCACGTAGCGGTCCTCCACCCGAAAGATCACGTAAATGTACTGATCGTCGTAAACTGTTTTCGCCTGCGCCTTGGGCCGGTGCTTGGGTCTTTGTCCCATGTAGTGCGTGATCCTCACCGCCTGCGCATTTCGCCACTGAGGCTTGTCCCATTTTCCGTCAAGCGGCACGGGCTCGCTGAGCCGCTGCACCCTGTACTTGGGGCGATGCGGCGCGACGTGGCCAAGGCTTGCGCAGCTCATGATGAACATCGGAAGCACGCCAATCGTCAGTCCCGCAATGATTCTCACCATCTCTCCCACCTCCTGCGCTCGAATGATGTCATTCGATCACGACGACTTCATGATCGAGCACCGACTTGAGTTCGAACTCCGCCCAACCCTTTTCGGTTTTCACCGCCGGTTTCTGCTGCGACACCAAAAGACTCACGTTCTTGCCGCGCACATCCTCCGGCAGCCGAACCCGGATATGCAGCGGGCCGATGGAGATGAGTTCATCCACCGGCGCGCGCCACGTTCCCGCGCTCGTCAGGTTGACCACGTGCATGATGAAACGCCCCGCCTGACGATAGAGCTGGCAATCAACCAGTCCCGCGCCGTCAACAGTCAGCGGGATGTTGCCGCCCGCCACCCACCGGACGAGATTGGCAAGCAGGTTCCCATGATCGGGCAGATTGTCGCGGCCAAACCGCCGATCAAGGTCCGCCGGAAGATAAGCCACGCGCCCACCCTGCGCCGCCGCGTTCAGAATCAAACCCGGAATGTCCGTGCGCGGCACGCGCATCCAGGCCGTCTCCGGCGGATAGACGGGAAAAGACGGAATGAAAGTCATCGGCACGATCACGTTGCCGTCGAGTGTGAGCTCTTCGAGCGTGCCCCCGAACGGCAAAATGTCGGTCTCATCAAAGCCGCGCAGAACCTCGTGGCGCTTGCCCGAAATGGGTGGCTCAGTTCCAACCTTGGGACCATAGACACCGGCGCGCAATTCCGGCCTGAGCCGAAAATAGGTGTGCTGCGTCTCAGCGGCCCGTCGTCTGATTGAGCCGGCGGCCCCTCGGCGATCGGCCGGAATGTGAGCGCCAAACAGATCGCCGAGGGCAAAATCGGGCCTCGCATCTCCCCACTCATCGTAACGGCTGGCCTCTCCCGTGGCGATCAGGCCACCGCCGCGTTCAACGAAACGGCGAACGCTCACGCACTGGCTTTCCGACATCGCCCCGACGTTCGGCAAAATCAACAGCGCGAGCTGGGCCCCATCCCGCTCGATGTGGTCAACGTGAACCGGCAGGTAGGGGATTCGCGCGCGGATCAGGGCCTGGGTGATGCCGCGGTAAGGCAGTTCCACAAGCTCGTCCGCGTTGTCGCGACCGTAGAAATCGGTGTTCTGCTGCGACCACACCACGCCCACCGTGGCGATCGGCTGGCGATTGACGAGGTACTGCTCATTGGCTTTGTGCCAGCGCAGGACCGGCTCAGCGGTGTGATACATGCGCCGGTCTTCATGATAGGCGCCGACGTGGTGCCACCAGGGCTGGATCCCGCCCGCGAAACCTTCCAGCATCCACATGCGCGCTTCGGGCGCCGGTTTGCCGGCGAGCCGAAACGTGGGCCGACCGTTTTGATACATCGCCATGCTTTCCGGGATGAGCTTCCCCCATCCCAGCAAGCCGTGGATCAGTTTGCCCGCATTCCCGTTGTCCTGAAAGCCGCCGGCATCACTTCGCGCCTGGTGATCCAGCATGATAATCTCGGCGCGCTTGCAGATTTCCTTGTAGTCGCGAAACGAGCCGCACTGCCCGCTGACAGACCCGCTGTTCATCCCCACCCACAGACAATCCGGCCCTCCCGCCGCTTGGGTGGTGCGATTGTTCAAGTCCCAGACTTCGAGGCGGCGTGCATAGTTCCACTTGATCCATTGGCGATACGCGGGGCTGTTCCAGTCTTTCCCTTTGGGCAAATCCATTCCGGTCGCCTTGTGAAACTTCCCGGCGCAATTGTCGCAATGGCAGATGCTCCCTCGCCCCAGCCCGCTCCAGCTGTTGTCGGTGATTCCTTCGGGATGCGTTCGCTCGATGATCTCCCGGAGAATGCCGGGGATGTATTCCGCGTAGTAAGGGCTGTTCACGCACGAGACATACAGGTCGCCCGCCTTGTAAGGCCTGCCCCCGGCATCAACGGCGAACCAGTCGGGGTGCGCCTTGTAGAAGGCTTCGCTCGCACGGTTGGAATCCATCCTCGCCAGCACGGCCAAGCCGTCCTCATGAGCGGCGCGGCACAATTCACCGTAAAGATCGCGGTCGCCGAGAAATTCGGGCCGGTGGTGGAGCGGGTACTTGCTGGGATAGTAGGCAAAGATTCCGCCCGCATTGATGATCACTCCCTGCACCTCGGTCCGCTTCCAGTATTCCCGCCACCACGGGATGTCGTAGCGCGTGGGGTCCTTCTCGGTGATGTTCGTCTGCCCCCAGCGGTAGGTGCGGCGATACCAGGGAATCGGCTTGTCGGCGGCCTTGTCCTTGCCGGCACCGGGAGCAACTGTCGGAAATCCGGTGGCGGCCGACGCGGCAGCGGCAACCGTCACGGTCTTCTTGATGAATTCACGGCGCGTCTCGGTGTGGGCCGTTCGCTTGCCGTTCTTGGGCGACATCCCTTCTCCTCCTTCTCCGCTTGAGTCGTCAGCCGGCCACGTGCCGTTCGTTAGAGTAGTGACTCTTCCCCTTCCCGCAAGGTAAAATCCACAGGAGTGACTTGACACATTCAACTTGCAGGGCAA
>Ga0315280_10008458_pt1 | contig 13454 bp, 9 predicted proteins | sample YL17G06_40_MG_FD_203697 | JGI IMG/M metagenome (GOLD analysis project Ga0315280, IMG submission 203697) | Sediment microbial communities from Yellowstone Lake, YNP, Wyoming, USA - YL17G06_40 | ecosystem: Environmental > Aquatic > Freshwater > Lake > Sediment | place: USA: Wyoming | collected...
AAACTCGGTCGCCTTCCCTTGCTTTTTCTGGCCTCTTACCCTTTGCCTCTGACCTCTTCTTACCCGGCGAGGCCGCCGGCGTTCCAGTTTGCCCGTCACAGATTCTCTCTTTCTGGGCATTGGGGACGACACTGCACGTCCAGGCGCCGGGTGATCGTGCGGTGGGTCGGGCAGAGCGGTCGGCCGCACTGGGAGCAACGATAGAACGCCAGTCCACCGCATTCGCCGCACCGCTCCCGCCACGGCAGCGTCACGAAGTTCATCAGCAGCGAGTCCACGTTGGGCGAGATCACTTCGAGCGGTGTCCGGCGGTGGCGAATGTAGATCCAAACCATCGCTCCCACGAAAACCGCGATCAGTACCGGTTGGATCAGCCACTTCATCACGTTTTCGGGCAGATAGTCCGTCATCAGGATTTCGGCGCCTTTGAACGGCCACAGGAGCTTCAGTCCCCACGGCCAGAAGGGATACATTCCCCACCAGCCCGTGGCGAACAGATCGAGCACGACGTGGCTGGTCATCGCCGCGTAGGCCAGGCCGAGCACCAGCAGCCGCCGACCCGCCGTCGCAAACATCAGCCCGGCGAGCGGCGCGAGAAGCCAAACCCACACGTTGTGGCCGAACGTTCGATGCCAGTCGCCGAGCGCCGAGCCGTGCCATAGCAGAAATACCCCGTCCACGTCGGGCAGCACCGCCATGACGACCACCCAGCGGCGCTCGTGGCGGTCGAGCCGTGCGGCGTGAGCCAGCACCCATCCCGCGCCAAGATGTCCGCCGAAATTCAATCGCTCGTTCTCCTCAATCTCTCTGACGCAACCGGACCCCCTCCGGATGACCACCGCGCGACTCCAGCCGGGATCAAACCAGTCTCCAGCCGCGATGTCCACCTTGGAAGCTCTAAAAGAATGAACCGCCGAGAGCGCAGGGGAGCCCGGAGGCCGTTCGAAAGGCGGTGTTTTCCAGGACACTAGCGAATTAGGCGGCGGTGGGGTGAAGTTTTCCCTTGCGATTTGGCCCGGTTTGACGTATGCGCATGGATCATCGGTACGTTGTGGGCAAAGGATTCAGTTTCGAAGGCAAGAGGGGAAGGGATTCTCTTCGCGGGCCAAAAAAAACTGGAGCGGGATACGGGATTCGAACCCGCGACTCTCAGCTTGGGAAGCTGATACTCTACCAGCTGAGTTAATCCCGCTCTGGCCGGTTCGCTCTTCCCCAGCAATTGAATTCAAGGGACCACGAGCAGGTCAAGCGAAATCGGACGCCCATGAAGCTGGTTTGTACACGAGGGACCTTCAAGGGACAGGAATGGGAGATCGAGGAAGCCAACCTGAGCGTTGGCCGTGATCCTCTCTGCACCATCGTCCTCGATGATCCCAAGTCTTCGCGGATTCATTGTGAGATCCGGCGCTCCGAGGGTCAGCTCGTCCTCGTTGACCGCAACTCCACCAACGGAACCTGTGTCAACGGCGTCAGGATCGGCCGCCACGTTTTGGCTCCCAATGACAACGTCGTGGTGGGAATGACCGAGTTCCGCATGGTTGCCACCAACACGCTGGACGAAGTCCGGTGGGAGGACGACAAGGACCCCAGCATTACGCTGACCATCCCCGTCGAGAGCATGGTGCGCAAGCTCGACGAAGTCGAGCCGGCTCCCACCGACGTGGCCACGCCCAAAGCCGTCCCGACTCCCACGCGGCGCGAGACGGCCTCGACCATAATCCGCACCAAACTGCTCTCCCACCTGCGCATCGTCTATGATCTGAGCCGGACCTTGAGCCGCATCATGGTCGTCGAGGAAATCTACGAGCACCTCAGCGAGACGCTCTTTCGCGTGTTCCCCGAAGTCGAGCGAATCTGCGTCGTCCTGCGTTCCGAGGATGGCACCCACTATCCGGTCGCCGTTCGTTCGCGCAACGCCGAACGCACCGACGCGTTCACCATCAGCAATGCGATCTTCGAGCAAGCCATCCGGGAAAAGGTCGGCGTTCTGGCCCTCGATGCCTTGCATGACACGCGGTTCCAGGCGGTCCAGAGCATCGCGACCCTGGGCATTCGGTCGGTCATGTGTGCGCCGCTGGTCAGCAAAGCCGAAGCGATCGGCGCGATGTATGTGGACAATCGCACCTGCGCCAAGTGTTTTGGCGAAGAAGACCTCGAGCTGCTGACCAGCATTGCCGCCCAGGCCGCCAGCGCCATTGAGAACGCCAGGCTCTATGAGAACCTCCAGCGAGCCTATCACCAGATCATCCTCTCGCTGATCAACGCCATCGAGGCCAAAGACCCTTACACCTATGGCCACCACAAACGGGTCACCGAGTACGCCGTCGGCATCGGTCACGAAATGTGTCTTGCGCCGGCGAGCATGGATCGCTTGAACCGAGCCTCCGAGCTGCACGACATCGGCAAGATCGGCGTCCACGAGCAACTGATCCATAAGCCCGGGTCCTTGACCGATTCCGAGGTCTTGACCTTCCAGACCCACGTTCTGACGGGCGAGAAAATCCTGGCGCCGGTGGACTACCTCCGCGATATCGTCCCGGTCGTCCGGCAGCATCACGAGCATTTCGACGGCAAAGGCTATCCCGACCGGTTGAGCGGCGAGCAAATCCTCGTCGAAGCGCGCGTGCTGGCCGTGGCCGACAGCTTTGATGCCATGACGACGCAGCGGACCTACAATCATCCCATCACCTTCCCCGTGGCCTATAAGCGCTGTTGCGAGAAGGCCGCCACCCAGTTTGATCCCAAAGTGGTGGAGGCGTTCGGGAGATATTTGCAGCGGTGCCACGCCGAGAAGATGCAGGAACCCGAAGTCGAAGCCCCCCTGGCCGCACCGTAAGAACTCGTGGCTGCGACGAGAATAACGAGACAGCGGTCCTGCATTTTGCGCTTTTCAGGGAGAGGCCGACGCGCGATTTGGAAAGGGGCTTGATCCCCGCCGGAAGAAACAAAAATGGGGCCAATTCTTGTTTGTCCGATAAACAGGAGATTCTGCCTTATTAGCCGTGACTTTTGGATTTCCCGCTCCTCCTATCGCCGCCCACTTTCCCCATTGCGACTTGACTTCGCCCCATCCTATGGTGTTGCCGGATTTGCCTGACGCTTCAAACCTGAAACTCGAAACCTGAAACATGAAACGAAATCTTTTTCTCCACCTCGAATATGACGGAACGCGCTATCAGGGCTGGCAGCGGCAGGCCCACGCCCCCACGCTCCAGGGCGAGCTGGAGCGCGTGCTGCGAGAAGTGCTCGCTCAGCCAGTCATCCTCCGCGCCGCCGGACGCACCGATGCCGGGGTTCACGCGCTCGGCCACGCCGCCAACTGCTTCGTCGAAACGGCGCTGCCGACCCGCGGCATTTTCCATCCGGCCAACCGCCTCCTCCCCGACGACATCGTCATCCGCCGCATGGCGGACGCGCCGATGGAATTCAGTGCGCGCCGCCACGCCACGTTGCGCCACTATCGCTATCGCCTGATCAACCGCCCCATGCGTCCCGCCCTCGATCGCCACAGCTGGGCCTGCGTTCCCGGCCATTTAGACCCGGACCTCCTCCGGCAAACCGTTGCTCTCTTCGAGGGTCATCACGAATTCGCCGCGTTTCGCGCCAGCGCCTGTCGCGCCAAACGAACTTCCTTGACCATGGTCCGAAGCCGTCTCACTTTCGAAGGCGATCGCTTGATCTTTGATTTTGCGTGCCGCTCGTTTCTTCATCGCATGGTTCGCGTGCTGGTGGGAACGGCGCTCGACGTCGCGCGGAAACGCCTGGCTCTTGACGACGTCGAGCGGTTGCTCGCCGGCAAGGGCGATCGCTCTCAAGCCGGCCCCACCGCCCCTCCCGAGGGATTGATCCTGGTGGGAATCGAGTACCCCGAACCCTACGAAGAATTCAGCACGGTCTGATCGCGGCAAAACCACTGGGGTATGACATAAGAGGAGTATCCCGCAATGCCCGATATTGCCTATGTGGATGATCAGTTTCTTCCGCTCGAAGAGGCACGAGTTCCCATCACCGATCGCGCGTTCTATTTTGCCGATGCGGTGTATGAAGTCTGTGCCACGTTCGACGGCAGGATTTTCCTGCTCGATGACCACTTCGACCGCCTCGAACGCAGCCTTCAGGGCGTGAGGATCAACTATCCGGTCAATCGCGCGTGGCTGGCCGCTCTTTTCGCGGAAGGCACCCGCCGCGCCGGTTACAAGGAGACGCTGATTTATCTCCAGATCAGTCGTGGCCGCGCTTTGCGCGAGAAGAAGTTCCCGCTCGAAGCGGAGCCGACCCTGATCCTGACGTTTCGCGAGAAGCCTCAGGTTGCGCCCGAGAAACGCGAGCATGGCATCCAGGTCATTCTGGTCGCCGATGACCGGTGGGCTCACTGCGACTGGAAGACCATCATGCTCCTGCCCAATGTTCTGGCCGCTCAGCGCGCGCTCGACAGCGGCAAGGACGACGCCATTCTCTATGATCCCGCGAAACGGATTGTCTTTGAAGCGACGGGAGCCAATGTGTTCATCGTGCAGGACAACCGGTTGGCCACTCCCGCCGAGAATCCGAAAACGCTCCCCGGCACGGTTCGCCGCTATCTGGTCGGTCTGGCACGGTGCAACAATATTGAGGTGGACGAGCGCGAGGTCGGGGTGGACGAGCTGCTCGCCGCCGATGAAGTTCTTGTCACGGGAACGACCAGCGAAGTGCTGGGTGTGGTGCGCGTGGATGACCGGACGATCGGCTCCGGCGTGCCCGGACCGATGACCCGCCGCCTCTATCATCTGTTCCGAGAGTTGTTCCGGTTGACTCAGTAGGGCGAACCTGAAGTCGCGTAGTACGTCATTTCATAAGTTCGATAACGTATCGCGAAGGGTCGTTGGCTTTGGTTTCGCCCTCGCGGGGAAAAGGAGGGAAGAGGACGCGAAGGCCGACAAGATGCGCCCCGCAATGAACGTGCGGATCGAACTGCCTTCATCGCTGCTGACCGGTGTGAAAGGAAAGGCGCAATTGTTGAGATACGATAGCGACCCGCAGACAGCGCAGCTTCGAACCGAAAGCGCGGTGTCCATCATTGAATTGCCCGAGCTGCGTCTATGGACGTTGGCAGTGATCGAATGAGCTTTGCTGACTTGGTCAAATGGGAGGAACTTCAAGAATGACGGTGCGCGGCTTTGTTCTGGGAATTCTTTGTCATCTGGCAACGTCTCTTGTCTTCGCCTCAGCTCCGGAAGAAGGAACTTTCGTCAACTCCCTCGGCATGAAGTTGGTCCGAATGGAGCCGGGGAGTTTTGTGATGGGCAGCGCGGAGGGCGGCGACTTCGACGAGCGGCCGGTACACAAGGCCACGATCAGCCAGCCGTTCCACATGGCCGCGACCGAAGTGACCAACCAGCAATATGAAGAATTCGATCCCGGGCATCGTGCGCTTCGTGGGAAGCCGGGTGTCTCCAAAGAAGACGATGAAGCAGTCATTTTCGTGAGCTGGAACGAGGCGGCGAAGTTCTGCGAATGGCTGTCGAAGAAGGAGGGCAAGCCCTATCGCCTTCCGACGGAGGCGGAGTGGGAATATGCCTGCCGCGCCGGAACGACGACCGCCTATTGGACCGGTGATACGCTGCCGAAAGGATTTTGGAAGAATCAAAAGACGAGCTGGTTTCCGGACGGCGATCGCGGCCGCAAGGCCGAGATCGTGCCGCTGACGGTCGGCAAGACTCCGCCGAATCCCTGGGGCCTCTACGACATGCACGGCAACGTCGAGGAATGGTGCCACGATTCGTATGGCCCCTATGAGGCGGCTGACCAAAGTGATCCAGTGGGGCGCGCCGACGGCGATTTCAAGGTCACGCGAGGCGGCAGCCATCAGACCGAGATTCAATATCTTCGTTCGGCCAACCGCAGCGGCGCGTTGCCCGAAGACAAGAGCTGGTTGATCGGCTTTCGCGTTGTTCTCGCCGAATTGCCCAAGACCGCGCCAGTGGCCGTTCCGCGCTTTCCGCTGAACCAGCAGAATGTCGAACGAGCGATCGCACCCGATCTCGTCAAAGGTCCTGATCCGAACAAGCCGTATTTCAAAGGCCCGCGCCAGTACGTGAAGATTCCGCCCAACTCCAACGGCCCGATGTTCTCGGCTCACAATCATGATCCGGCCATCGTCGAATGTCCTAACGGCGACCTGCTGGCGATCTGGTATACGTGCGTCAAGGAACAGGGCCGGGAGCTGGCCATTCTCGCCAGCCGCCTGCGGCGCGGCGCCGCCGAGTGGGACGCGGCGTCGCCGTTCTGGGACGCGCCCGACCGCAACGATCACGCCCCCGCGATGTGGGCCGACGGCAAGGGCACGATCTATCACTTCAACGGTCTTTCGGCCGCCGCGACGTGGGGCAATCTCGCCCTGATCCTGCGCACCTCGACCGACAGCGGCGCGACGTGGTCGAGGGCGCGACTCATTGCTTCCGAACATGGCCTGCGGCATCAGTGCGTCGAATCGGTCATTCAAGCGCAAGACGGCTCGATCATTCTGCCCTGCGATGCGGTGACCGGCGGCAGCGGCGGCACGGCCATCCACATCAGTCGCGACGGAGGAAAGACGTGGACCGACCCGGGCGAGACCCGGCCCGCACCGAAATTCGAAGCCGGGCAGACCGGCGCGTGGATCGCGGGCATTCATGCGGGCGTCGTGCAACTCAAGAACGGTCGCCTGATGGCCTTTGGCCGCGGCGACAGCATTGACGGCAAGATGCCGATGAGCATTTCGAGCGATATGGGACAGAATTGGACCTATGGGGCGAGCCCATTTCCACCGATCGGCGGTGGGCAGCGACTCGTGCTCACGCGCCTCAAGGAAGGGCCGATCTTCCTGGCTTCGTTTGCCGGCGAAATGAAGCTCAAGGATGCCGCCGGAAAGGAGCGCTCAGTCACCGGCCTCTATGCCGCGCTCTCGTTTGACGAAGGCCAGACGTGGCCGCTACGCCGCCTCATCACCGACGACGGCCCCGGCCGCCAGGCGCCGACGACCGATGGCCGCCCATTCACCCTGAGCGCCACTAGCGCCGAACCGCACGGCTATCTCTCGGTCTGCCGGACGCCCGACGGCGTGATTCAACTGATCAGCAGCTGGAACCATTACGCCTTCAATCTCGCGTGGCTGAAGACGGCGATGCCCGCGGAAGGGCGCACACCTTGACGCGGTTCCGAATATGTGGAGTGCGGCCAGCTTGCTGCCGCTCTGATTTGAAACGCGGTTCGACCGACAGATGAAATCCGCGAGCGAAGAATGATGGTCCGCAAGATCCTGATTTCACTGGTCGCGGTGGCCCTTCTTGCTCTTGTCCTTCTGTGGCTTTTCTTTCCCGGCGTGGTTCCCCAATTTCGCAATCTATGGGAAAGCCTGGGCAGGCCGGGCGCCGCGGCGAGAGCGCTATGTCTGGTGGGCGCGGCGGTCGTCGTTGTGGTCTTGGCCCTGCGCTTGTTGAAGTCAGGCCCTATGTGAATCGCCCGTGCCTCCAAATACGCGTCGGCCAGGTCTTCCGCGACAGCTGTGATTGGCAGGTTTATCAGAGGCAATGACTGAAGGGCTTGCTTCATCCGACTGCGCCTTGGTTCCGGAGCGGCAGCCAGTTCCTCCTCCACGAGCGGGGAAATGCACAAATCGTGAGGGCACAACCGGAGCAACTGAAAGAGTACTTCCGTCACCCGTTTCTTGTCGGGCGCTTCATCGGCAAAAAGGAAGTTCGGGATGGTTGTCTCCAAGTAGAGTTTCAATGAATCCTCCTGCGAAGGTTGATCTTTGGAGCTCTATCGGCTCTCCCTCGCCAGTTCATCCAGTATCTTCAGCGCCTCGAGCGGCGTCAACTGGTTGACGTCGAGGGAGCGGAGGCGGTCGAGGACGGGGTGGGAGAGGGCGTCGAAGAAGGTGAGTTGGAGGTTGTCGGACGCGGCGGCGCGCGAGGGTTTGCGGCCGGGGCCTTTGATTTCGATCTGGTTGCCGCATTCGAGGTCGAAGAGGATTTGGCGGGCGCGGTCGAGGGTTTCGGCGGGGACGCCGGCCAGTTGCGCCGCGTAGATGCCATAGGAGCGGTCGGTGCCGCCGGGAACGATCTTGTAGAGGAAGACGATTTTGTCTTTTTCTTCGAGGACGGCGACGTTGAAGTTCTTGAGGCGCGCGAGGTGGTTTTCGAGATCCACGAGTTCGTGATAGTGGGTGGCGAAAAGCGTTTTGGGGCGGCGCGCCGCGCGGTTGTGGAGGGCTTCGAGCACGGCCCAGGCGATGGAGAGGCCGTCATAGGTCGAGGTGCCGCGACCGATTTCGTCGAGGACGACAAGGCTTTGGTCGGTGGCGTTGTTGAGGATGTTGGCGGTCTCGCTCATTTCGACGAGGAAGGTGCTCTGGCCCTTGATGAGATAGTCCATGGCGCCGACGCGCGTGAAGATGCGGTCCACCAGGCCGATCGTGGCGCGGCGCGCCGGAACGAACGAGCCCATGTGGGCCATGAGGGTGACGAGCGCGACCTGGCGGATGTAGGTGGATTTGCCGGCCATGTTGGGACCGGTGATGAGCGCGATCTGGCACGACTCGCGGTCGAGGCGCGTGTCGTTGGGAACGAACGGCGGATCGGTCTGGATGGCTTCGAGAACGGGATGGCGGCCTTCGGTGATTTCGATGCGGCCGTCCTCGGCGATTTCGGGGCGGACGTAAGAGCCGGCGATGGCGGCTTCGGCGAGCGAGCGCAGCGAGTCCAGCTCTCCGATGCGCTGCGAAAGTTCCTGGACGGGCGCGATGAAATCGGCGACCTGGTCGCGCAGCGTTTCGAACAGCTGGAGTTCGAGCGAATGGAGACGTTCCTCGGCGTTGAGGATGATCTCCTCTTTTTCTTTGAGGGCGGGCGTGACGAACCGCTCGGCGCCGACGAGGGTTTGCTTGCGGATGTAGTCGGGCGGAACGAGGTGGAAATTGGGCTTGGTCACCTCGATGTAGTAGCCGAAGATCTTGTTGAAGCCGATCTTGAGTTTGGGGATGGCGGTGCGGCGGATTTCCTCTTCCTGCATGCGCTGAATCCAGGACTTGCTGTCGCGGGTGATGGCGCGGAGTGCGTCCACTTCGGCGTGGTAGCCGTCGCGGATCATGCCGCCCTCGCTGAGGAGGTAAGGCGGATCGTCGGCGAGCGCGCGCTGGAGGAGATCGCGGAGTTGGGGCAGCGGGTCAATGTGGTCCGCGATTTCGCGAAGGAGCGGCGCGCGGGCGCCGGCGAGACCCTGGCCAAGAAGCGGGAGGCGTTCGAGCGAAAGGCGGAGGCTGTAGAGATCGCGGGCGTTGGCCGAGCGGCAACCGACGCGGCCCATAATGCGTTCGAGGTCGTGGAGGCCGCGAAGGGCCTTGCCGACGGAATCGCGAATGGCGAAATCGCCGACGAGATTTTCCACGGCTTCGAGGCGGCGTTCGATGGCCGCGCGCGAACGGAGCGGCCGCACGATCCAACGCCGCAACATGCGCGCGCCCATTCCGGTCAGGGTGCGGTCGAGGATGGAAAGGAGCGTGCCCGCCTTGTCGGCGGCGTGAAAGCTCTCGAGAAGTTCGAGGCCGCGCTGGGTCGTGTAGTCGAGGACCATCGCGTCGGCGGGCGAGTGAACCTCAAGCGAGCGCAGGTGGCGCAGAACGGTTTTCTGCGTTTCGTCGAGATAGCCGAGGATGGCGCCGGCCGCGCCCAAAGCGGCGGTCATCGCATCGGCGCCGAAGCCGTCGAGAGCGGCCACGCCCAATTGGTTGAGCAACTTCTTGCGCCCCGAGGCGGGGTCGAATTCTTCGGCGGGGCGCTGCGTCAGAACGGTTGGGTGGTGGGGATCGAGCAGGCGGGCGACGCGGTCGCGCAGGGAGTCGGCCACGAGGACTTCGGCGGGCTGAAGCGTCATCAGTTCGACGGCCAGTTCGTCCTCGGCGCGTTGGGAGTCGAATTCGCCGACGACGAAGCGGCCGGTCGAAAGGTCCGCATAGGCCAGGCCCAGTGCGTTTTTGCCCGCGGCCACCGCCGCGAGATAGTTGTTCGTCTTTTCATCGAGAATGTCGGATTCGATCAGGGTGCCGGGGGTGACGACGCGGACGACATCGCGCCGGACAACGCCCTTGGCCTTGGCGGGGTCTTCGAGTTGCTCGCAGATGGCGACCTTGTAGCCGGCCTTGATGAAGCGGGCAAGGTAGCTGTCGAGGGCGTGATAGGGGATGCCGGCGAGCGGCATGGTCTGGCCGTTGCCGATGTGTTTTTTGGTGAGGGCGATTTCGAGGACGCGCGAGGCGGTGTGGGCGTCGTCGTTGAACATTTCATAGAAGTCGCCGAGGCGAAACATCAGGATGGTGTCGGGATATTGCGCCTTGATGCGGCGGTATTGGCGAACCATGGGGGTGAGCGATTCAGTCACGGCTCAATGCCTTTCGGGGGGGAAGTAGGCTGCAGGCTGCAGGTTGGGAAAAGAAGACACAATGAAAAACGGACGACTGACAATGCAAAACAGGCAACAAAAACGGACAATGAAAAACGGACGACTGACAATGCAAAACAGGCAATAAAAACGGACAATGAAAAACGGACGACTGACAATGCCAAACGGAGGAAACTGTAGAGTGGCGACTTTAGTCGAGAGACCGTAGACAATGGAGAATGGACGATGGGCGAGCGGCCAGGAGCGAGGGATAAGGTGGAAGAAGGGAAACTTATGCATCATGTCGGGTGCCCTTTTTGTTGCATCGTCAGTCCTGGATGAGGGCGATCAAAGTCGCTCGCCTGGCGCCGCTGGTTTTCTCGCGGTGCTTTGGAGTGCGGCGGCCTCACGGCGCCCTGCTTTTTTGTGCCGGGACGATCATCGGGGAAACGAAAAAGCGATGTCAAGCCGCCCAACTCCCCGGCCTTCGGCTCGGGCACTTCTCCCCCATTCGGGGGGTGCACCCTGGCGGCTCCTCGCAATGACGGTCGGGAGCGCGGAATATGTTTCCATCAGATAGCGCCTGACAGAGCATTAGCCCTAAGGCGGCCCGTGGCCGCAACCAAAGAGGTCAGAGGCCAGAAGTCAGAGGCCAGAGAAAAGGACTCAAAAGATCTACGCAAAACGCACAGATGTCCAAACGAAAAAGTCTGCGGCTTTGCTGCTCCAGGTAACTTCGTGTGTCTTCGTGGACGAAATTGATTGGCTTTAATCTATGAAATCTGTGGTTGAATATTCTTTGAGAACGCCTTTTAAGAGAAAACCGCGATCTCTCTACTTCGACTCGGAGGAACCGTATGAAACGCCGCTCCTTCCTGCAAGCCACCGGTGCCGCCTCAGTGTCGTCGCTTCTGGGATTTGGTTTGTCGCCGTCCTTCGCTCAAAAATCTCGCGGGGAAAAAACCACCATGCGCCTCAATCAGGAAACGCTTCGCGCTCGCAATCAGAATCGCTCGACCGTCGTTTGCCAGAACGGCGTCGTTTGCGCCAGCCAACCCTTGGCCGGCGCGGCCGGGATTGACATTCTCAAAGCCGGCGGCAACGCCATTGATGCCGCGATCTGCGCCAACGCGATGCTGGGTGTCGTCGAACCGATGAGCTGCGGCCTGGGTGGCGACCTCTTTGCGATTCTTTGGATCGAAAAAGATCAGAAGCTCTATGGCCTCAACGCCAGCGGCCGCGCGCCTTACGGCTGGAACCTCGACGAAGCCCACAAGCTCGGCCTCGAATTCATCCCCGCTTACAGCCCGCTGGCCTGGAGCGTTCCGGGTTGCGCGAGCGGCTGGGCAGCGCTGCTCGCGCGCTTTGGTCGCACGAAACTGGCCCAGCTGCTCGAAGCGCCGATTCGCTATGCGCGCGACGGCTTCCCGGTTTCGGAGATCATCGGGAGCTCCTGGGCGGTGGAGGCTAAGCGTTATCCGACGCTGGCCAAAACGTTCGCGCCCGACGGCAAAGCGCCGCGCTATGGCGAAATCTTCAAGAACCCGAATCTCGCTTCCACCTTTGAGATCGTCGCGAAAGGCGGCGCCGATGCGTACTACAAAGGCGAAATCGCCCAACGCATCGTCAAGTTCTCGGAAGCCGTCGGCGGCCGCTTTTCGATGCGCGACTTCGCCGACCACACCGCCAACTGGGTCGAGCCGGTCACGACCGACTATCGCGGCTTCGACGTGTGGGAGATTCCGCCCAACGGCCAGGGCATCGCCGCGCTGCAAATGCTCAACCTGCTCGAGCCGTTCGACATCGCCTCGCTCCAGTCCGACTCGGCCGAACAGCTGCACCTTTTCATCGAGGCCAAGAAAGTCGCCTTCGAGGATCGCGCCGTTTACTACGCCGATCCCGAATTCGCCGACGTGCCCGTCAAGTGGCTCATCTCGAAAGAGTACGGCCGCGAGCGCGCGAAACTGATTGACCCGAAACGTGCCGCGCAGAAGGTCGCGCCCGGCCGTGCCCCCGGCGGCGCCGACACCATCTATCTGACCGCCGCCGACAAAGAGGGCAACATGGTCTCGCTCATCCAGAGCATCTATCACGGCTGGGGCTCGCACTACGTGCCCGACGACCTGGGGTTCGCGCTCCAGAACCGCGGCCAGAGCTTCTCGCTCAATCCGAAAGACCGCAACCGGCTCGAACCCCACAAGCGGCCGTTCCACACGATCATCCCCGCGTTTGTGACGCGCGGCGGGCGGCCGGTTCTTTCGTTCGGCGTGATGGGCGGCGACTTTCAGCCGCAGGGACACGTCCAGGTGCTGATGAACCTGATTGATTTCGGCATGTCGCCGCAGCAGGCCGGCGAACAGCCGCGCGTCGAACACACCGACAGTTCCGACCCGACGGGAAAGAAAGCCGTCGGCGGCGGGACGGTCGGCCTCGAACGCGGCATTCCCGATTCCGTGCGGGAGGCGCTCGTCGCGATGGGCCACAACATCCGCCCCGGCGTCGGCTCGTTCGGCGGCTACCAGGGCATCTGGCGCGAAGACGCCCCGCTGCGCTACTTCGCCGGCTCCGACCCGCGCAAAGACGGCTGCGCGATTGGGTATTGAGGTAGAACAGGTTGGCAACCTGTCAACCGAACGCTGAACACTGAATTCTGAACGCTGAACGGAAAAGCAGGGCGGACGGTCAATCTGGCCTAAATTCCTCGCGCATCTCCGCGAAACGCGCCACTCGGCCCGAAACCGGCGCGTTTTGAGAGATCACCCGAACATGGATTTCCGAATCCCGCGTCAGACAAGGATATTCTGCAATTCACCAAAAAGCCATTCCGCCGGCAGCTCCGCATTCCGCCCGACGGTCCCCCACACCGCAACCATTCCGGCCGGAAACCCAACCGTCGCAATGGGGAGCAAGCCGCCGTCGTTTTGGAAGGGACGATCATGGGGCCAGCATGTGGAGTGCGGTCAGCTTGCTACCGCTGTTCTAAGCGGCTCTAAAAGACTCAACCGCAGAGGGCGTGGAGAGACGCGGAGAGGCTTCAAGAGACAGAATTGAGGCGAGAG
>Ga0315280_10008459_pt1 | contig 13453 bp, 16 predicted proteins | sample YL17G06_40_MG_FD_203697 | JGI IMG/M metagenome (GOLD analysis project Ga0315280, IMG submission 203697) | Sediment microbial communities from Yellowstone Lake, YNP, Wyoming, USA - YL17G06_40 | ecosystem: Environmental > Aquatic > Freshwater > Lake > Sediment | place: USA: Wyoming | collected...
CTCTGTGGAAACTTTTATTGTTCTGCCGCAAGCACCCATCTCCGCCAACTTGTAAAGTGTAAACCAGAGGGCCGGCTTCAAGGTCTAACCCAGCTTTCGCTTTTGCCAACGTCTTTCATGATGCAGCAACTCCTACTTATTTCTTCCCCGCATTTTGTTTCTAGAAGAATTTAAATAATGGAACTAACTGTTTGTTCTACGAATTCACCACAATTGGAGGAAAAGGTTTAACAAAACCTAGGAGGAAAGAAAATGAGCAAAACAGAGAAGCCCCACTTGAACTTAATCATCATGGGACACGTAGACCACGGAAAATCTACTACAACAGGACACCTTTTCTACCTCACAGGCAACGTTGACGAGCGAACCGTCAAAGCATACGAGGAAGAAGCCAAAAAAATTGGCAAAGAAGCCTTCAAGTTTGCGTGGGTCCTTGACAAGCTAAAAGAAGAGCGCGAAAGAGGACTAACCATTGACCTTGCGTTCTGGAAGTTTGAAACGCCAAAGTTCTTCTTCACCATCATCGACGCACCTGGACACCGAGACTTCGTTAAAAACATGGTCACCGGAGCCAGCCAAGCCGATGCTGCTGTTCTCTTCGTATCCGCGAAAAAGGGAGAATTTGAAGCAGGAATCGGTCCGGGAGGACAAACCACGGAACACGCTTTCCTCGCCTTTACGCTGGGGGTAAACCAGCTGGTGGTCGCAGTGAACAAAATGGATGATGCTTCCGTCAACTGGAGCAAAGAGAGGTACGAGGAAATCAAAAACGAAGTTTCTCGAATGCTTAAGACAGTTGGATACAAAGTCGAGAAAATCCCATTTGTTCCTACCTCTGGATGGACAGGAGACAACCTCTATAAGCCTAGTGAAAAGATGCCTTGGTACAAGGGACCAACCCTATTCCAATCCTTCGACACCTTTGAAACGCGGCCCAAACCCATCGAGAAACCGCTTCGCCTCCCAATACAGGACGTTTACACCATCACTGGCGTCGGAACCGTCCCAGTTGGACGAGTGGAAACCGGCGTGCTAAAAGAAGGCGACACCATCGTGTTCATGCCGTCTAACGTTAAGGGAGAGGTCAAATCCATTGAAACTCATCATGTAAGAATTCCAAAGGCGGAGCCCGGCGACAACATCGGATTTAACGTTCGAGGCGTAGATAAGAAGGATGTTGGAAGGGGAGACGTATGCGGAACGCCAGCCAAGCCGCCGACAGTTGCAAAGGAGTTCATTGGACAAATAATTGTTATTTACCATCCAACAGCCATTGCAGCGGGATACACGCCTGTGCTGCATGCCCACACAGCTCAGGTTGCATGCCAGTTTAAAGAGCTAATCAAGAAACTTGACCCCAGAACAGGGAGGGTCGTCGAAGAGAAACCAGCTTTTCTAAAGACCGGAGACGGCGCAATCGTTCGATTTGAGCCGCTTCAGCCAATTTCCGTCGAAACTTACGCTGACTTTCCTGAAATGGGTCGCTTTGCAGTACGTGACATGGGAAGAACCGTCGCCGCTGGAGTGATCAGAGAGATAACTCAAAAAGGATAGATAGTTTCATCTGTTCAACCCGAATAATATTTTTCCTTTTTGTTTCTTTTTCTTTAAAATAAGGGTCTAAAAGAATTAAATATTAAAAAAATAAGGGCTTGTGCCAGTGCCACTACACAATCTTTCCGGCTGGCAAATTTGAATGCTGGGAAGGTTGCTTGCTTAATCTTTTCGCTTGCTCACAAGCGTTACCTCGATTGTTGAAACGTTTCTCTGGTCTCCCTCTTCGCCAACGGTTTCTGTGCCGATTTTTATTTCCTTAACCTCCAGTTCGTCTTTCATGAAGCGGCGGCGGGTGATTTCTACCACGTCAACTGCCCTTGAAATTGCTCGACCTCGTGCCTTGAATATGAGTTCCTTTGTTCCCTGTTGCATTTGGAAAAGGGCAGCCATAACGTATGCCATCGAAGGCTTATTTCCCACGTAAACGATATTCTTTTCCTTCTCCGCCGGCTTTGAGGGTTTTTTAGGTGCGCTTTCCTTTGTTTCCTTAGACAGGTCTGTTCACCTCCGGTTGCATAGATGGATAACCATAACTTTTATGATCTTGCTTTTAAGCTTTGGCTACATTAGTTCCATATCTTGATAAAACGAAAAGAGGCTTTATTGCGCCTCGGCGCAGATATATTTCTGCTCCTTGAACAGTGGAAGGGACAAGTAGAACTTTGAGAAGAGTGCAGGGATACCGTGATTTCTGCTGTGTCTCTTTTAAGGTAGTAGATTTAATCACTATAAGTGGTTAACCGAGTTTAGGTATGTGGCTGGTTGAGAGCATGTCTGGAACTGAGACTCTAGTTCCTTACCTTAAGAAGGAAGGGAAGGGAGAGCAACCTACGATCATCGTGGACAGTCGGGAAGCAAGCATGGCTCCCAAAATCGTTAAGGGGTTGAAGGAGCTGGGCGCCGAGATTAAGGTAGAAGTCCTCCAGAAAGGCGACTACATAGTATCTGACCTTTGCGCCTTCGAGCGGAAAACGGTTCACGATTTCGTTTACACCCTTACTCGGCGTTACTTATTCGAGCAACTCTTTGGGTTGAAGGAGTTCTATCCTAGGCCCATCATCCTTCTGGAGGGCTATCTACCCATAATTTACAAGTTCAGCAGAATTCAACCTGCTTCAGTCTGGGGAGCCATGTTCGCCTTGACTAAGCAGGGGATTTTCATGGTTCACACAAATAGCTATAAGGAAACCATAGATTTTCTATACACGGCGGCTAGGCAGGAGCAAATCGTGGAGAAAAGGATTCCCGTGGTTCACCCAATGAAGAAAGTTGAAACCTTAGCCGATGCCCAAATGTTCTTTATGGCGAGTCTTCCAAACATCGGGCGGGAAAAGGCCCTAGCCATCCTTAAGACTTATCAAACTCCAATGAACGCTTTAATAAAGGTGGATCAGTGGCCTAAAGACGTGTATGGGCTCGGCCCAAAAATCACAGAAAAAGTAAAAAACGTGTTGCAAACGCCATACAAGGAATGAAGGAAGCTAACATGGACATTGAAGTTAATCCGACAAAGAAAATCGTAGTTTTGGGTGTAGACGAAAGGTCTCCTGAAAACCTCCTATGGTGCGCCGCCACCTATGGAATTAATCGGCTCTTTTGGGTTGACGGCTACTTGCTCTGCGTGGAAGTTTACGACAAGTCCTTTGAGTACGAGATGAGAAACAGGGAGTTTCCAATAAGCCACGTTTGCTACACGCGTTTTCCAAAGTACACAAAGGTCTTTGAGGTTGAGAAGGGAATGCAAATCCCAATTGTAGATGCCTCAGACATGCAGGTATTCAAGGGTTTATTAAAGGCGATTTTAAAGCAAAAACAATGATCCCCTCGCTTCAACTGCATCGTATGCCGCACATTGGAGTTTTGATAAATTATTTTCCTTTTATGTGGTTTAGAAATTCTTCTGGAGTGAATTGTAATACGCCTCTAGCCTGATATGCGAAGCCTTTGACCACCAAAACCCTGAGAACCTTATTTACGTATATTCGGCTCGCTATCAAAAGCTCCAAAGCATGAGTGTAGTTGCGGTTAAGCTCCGTTATGGCTAACTGCTGCTGCTTGGACGAAAGCAATAGTCCTTGCACTCCACTAGGTTAGGCTAATTCAGCCTTAGGCATCATAGCTAATATGTCGCAATGATTTTTCCTCACGAAAACGACGTAGCCTTGCCTCTTAAAGGCTTCAACTACTTCATCCTCAAGCACTGACCCGCTCACAAAACAACCCCCGCTTACGCTTACTGATGTGTAAACGTATGTTTCAGAAGGATTTTAACATTTAGAACAACACTTTTTGCCAAATCCAAATTGACTGTTCTTCTAAAATCGTGACGCGCACAAAAATAGAGGAAAGGGTTGTGTGAAAGTTTTACTTTTCCTTTGCTATGCCGTAAATTTGTTTTATTGCTATTATGACTGCTGCTGGAGCCACGAATGCTGCAATGAAATTAACTATGTAAGTTGCCAAGTAGCCTAACAATTCCAAGGCTTCTACAGTACGAAACGCTTCTAAGAATATGTCTCCTCTGATGACCGCCAAGGCGATGGCGGCTATGAGGAATGGTGTAACTTCCTTTGCAGTTACCGTTATTAGTCCCACGATTACGCCGAGAATCACCATGATCAGGGTGACCCATGCTGCAGTGCTTTGTACATCCGGATCAAGAGTTTTTAGATCTGCTGCTGAGGCCATGTATCCTACTACTAACCCCATTACGATGGCTATTGCCACGAAAGCCATGAAAGCGTATTTTCCTATCTCTTCCATTTTTATCATAGCTATATCCCCTTTACAATGGTAGAACTTATTTCTATTGTTTTATAAGTTTTGTTATTTGAGTTCGACGTCCTTTAGGCCATTTACTCAACCAGAAGATTTTAGCATAAGGGTTCTCAAATTAATCCACAATGATTCAAATGACTAGTTTAGACGCGGACCCTGAGGAAATAATAATAGACGACTCGGGTTGGGGAGACCTAATCTTAGGCGTTGTGATAGGCGCCTTAGAGTTGCCAACTCGCCGATACATGGAGCGAAGGATACCAGTCGCATATTTTCAGAGTCCCCGCTTCGAAAATAAGGAGTACCTCACCAAGACAGTTAGCATCATAAAAGAGATACTTGAGGCGACACGAGCCAACGAAAAAACACGGTTTAAAGTGTGCTCAGGATACGTCTTATCAGCAATTCGCAATTTCCTACAAGAACAGGGCTTCAAAGTGGAAAAAGTAGAAGTAACCGGGGAACTCCAGAATAAGGTTGAACAGGGATACCTAAAATGGTGCGTGGAGGTGGGCTTTCCCCCAGAACTTTTATCCTCGCAGAGCGGAAAAAACCGTTTCCGAATTCTGTTCAACTGGGTCAAAGAAAAACCAAGTTTAAGGGAAAGCCTAGTCAAGACCGGATGGAAAAGCTGGCAGAAAAAATGGCGGAAAATCGCCTACGAAAAAGAAGAGATGGGCGCCCAATGATCCTTAAAAGGTTAACCGTTGGAACACTTTACACAAACTGCTACATTGTAGGCTGCGCCGAAACCAAAGAAGCCATGATTATTGACCCAGGGCTAGACAGTGAAAGTGAAGCCCAACGATTGCTTGAGGAAATCATTCGAAACAATCTTCGGGTACAATTCATCGTTAACACTCATGGGCACACGGACCACACATCTGGCAATAGGGTTGTTAAGGAGGCTACTGGCGCATCCATTTTAATCCACGAGTACGACGCGCCGATGCTAAGAGACTTCAGTGTAAATTCTCCACCCGCCGACAAGACTCTTCATGATGGCGATATAATTCAAGCGGGAAAAGTTAAGCTTCAGGTTCTTCATACTCCAGGGCACACTCAAGGCGGCATATGCCTTCTTGACGAGAAGGTTATTTTCACTGGCGACACTCTCTTCGCGGGCTCAATAGGCAGAACAGACCTACCCGGCTCGTCCGATGAAGCTATTCAAGGTTCTCTTAAGAGGCTGATTACGCTGCCAGATAATTTGAAGGTTTATCCGGGTCATGGACCAGCATCCACCATGGGCGAGGAAAAGAAACACAATTCATTTCTGCAAGACTTACTTTAAGGAGAAAACCTTTGAATAAAGTTTTAACAACAGTATAGGGAGGAATGGAAATGAGTTTCACCGAGCGGAAAACAGCGTACTTTGAAACTGCTGGTCAACAGAACACAGAGAATGTGTTAAGGCTAGCGAAAGAATACGCTCAAGCCGAGGAAATAAAGGACATTGTAATTGCCTCCACAACGGGAGAAACCGGAGCGAAAGCCTCAGAGATTTTTAAAGGCTTCAACTTGGTAGTCGTCACCCATCATTTCGGTTTTTCTGAGCCCGAAGAAAGTGAGTTAACTGAGGAGAATCGTAGGAAAATCTTGAAAAATGGGGCGAAAATCTTGACGGCTACGCATGCATTGAGCAGTGTGGAAAGGGCTATTAGGAAAAAGTTTGGAACGGTTATGCCCCTTGAACTCATCGCCCACACGCTTAGACTCTTCGGTGAAGGAACCAAAGTTTGCGTTGAAATAGCCGTGATGGCAGCTGACGCCGGGCTCATTCCAGCAAATAAGAATATCGTGGCTATAGCGGGTACGAGCGAGGGAGCCGACACTGCTCTGGTGATGAAACCCGCAAGCTCATCTAACTTCTTCGACCTTGAAATAAGGGAAATAATAGCGAAACCAAGAAGCAGAAAGGGGGTTTAAAGTAGGTTTAGATTTTCACAAAACGACATGCTCCGCATTAATAACCTAGGTGCTGGAGTGCGTATCTATTGTCCGACAAAAGGAAAAATTTATTGTCTAACAAATGAGGGGATTGCTAGGGCAATGATTATTTCTTTAATATTATTTAATAAATAAAAACCGCATTTTTAGAATAAGGGGCTAAGCGCGAAAATATTTTGTGAGCTTTTCTTGGTGCATTTCGTCCTTCAGAAGCGTGCTGGTTTTCACCCACTCTTCAAGCCTTATTTCAAACCTTGAAGCCACGTAATCTAAAGCCTCCTTCAATTCGTTGAACTTCTTAGAGTCTCTTCTTAGGGCTTCTCTCACACTTTCCCTATTAATCCACACTCCGAGAGGCGTAATAAAGCCCGGATGAATCTCTCGAAGAGCTACGACGCTAGCCTGCCTCCCTTCAGCGGACAGGTGCTCAGCTGCTGCAAGCCTAACCGCATAATAGCATCCTCCTAGGGATGCGTATGTTGTTCGTCCCTTGTATTCCTCATAGTCTCCGCACATGGCTATGCTTGGGCTTTCGGGGTTCCAGGCGGTTCCGGGGTACCATGCCTCAATCCACTCGTATTTCCAGCCTGAGGGCATCATTAACACTACGAATCGGTTGTCCAGATAGTTTAACTCGTAAACCCTATACTCGTTTATGGCAGGTTTCCCTTTAACTTCCTCCCCTATCAAGCGTTGGGAAACAATAGAGTCAACGGCTGTTATGCTCCACCTCGTGGGCACCAGCCTCCTCTGGTTTTTAAGTCCAAAGGCGCCGACGCTGAAAGCCTTCTGAAGGCTAGAGATTGGCACCTTATCTTGGTAGAGCTCAAGCACGGCGTCCGAAGCCTTTAGGTCTATGTCTCCATGAGCCTTCTCGACTTTATTGTCTGTCTTTACATTTCCGATTTTCATGTCTCTTAAGGTGGCTGAGGGACCCATTGGCTGAACCTCGCCGTCGAAATAGAATTTTCCTCCAGGCTTCTTTCTGAAGGCGACTTCCGTGTCCACGGACGTGTTTGAAAGGGCTATGTCACGTGTCATGTCCATCATGTTTCCAGCTTTCTCAGGCTTTCGCACGTTGACCCTAAACTTTCCCCTCACAAGTTTTGTCCTAAAATCCACGATTTCGTCCACGGGCTTCCCAAGCCAATGTTCAGGCGCATCTAAAAGAAAAGTGTCTCCAAGAATCGGAGGCACTAATGGACCAGCGTACACGTAGGGATAGCCCATGCGCCCCACAAAAACTCCTGGAGGCGAAGACCCTTCTAGCTTAGTGCCTTCTACGTGGTTCTTCACTTTTATGTAGGAATAAAGCTTCATTAGGGCTGGGCACCTCGGCTTTCCGCAAAGGGCTTTTCCGCCTCTACAGGCTAGGCAAAGGCTTCTGGGCGAAACTCTAACCTTAAGCTCGTCGGCGTCGTAGTTAAAATCTCTCGCCATAGCCACGTCTTCGATTAAGTGCTCTACCCAAGGAACCCTTCTCTTAACCTTCTTCACAAACTTCTTACCTAAACGAAGCTCCAAGGCCCTCTATCCACGAGAAAACTTCGTATAAGAGAAATAAATGTATTTGCAATAACGTTGGCTCTAGTAAATCCCGCGCAAGTTTTTATATGTTTTATATTTTATGATATGTGGTAATCTTCATGAACGGAAAAAGAAAGACAAGAACGACGCTCGTGCTGGAAGAAGCCGTGTTTAAGAGACTGAAACAAAGGTCACATGGGCACGTCTCAGAGCTAGCCAACAAAATACTTAAGGAAGCCCTCTTTGGTAAGGGCAAAAGCATGTTCGGCGAGTTGAAAGGGATCGTGTCAACAAAGAACATTGTTGAGGAAGAAACGCATGAAGAGCTATATCGTTGATACACATGATTGAATTGGTGTTTATGGCGTGGTTGTTGTTAAGGAAATCCTCTGTAAAACTATTCTGAGTCGAAGCGGAATTTACGGCGTCAACTACTCGGTTAACCCTTACGTGGGCTGTCAACACGCCTGCGTCTACTGTTATGCGAGATTCATGGCTAGAAAGGCGCATAGAGGCGAAGAATGGGGCTCCTTCGTCGACGTTAAGATCAACGCGCTCAAATTGCTGTCTTCTGAGCTTCGTAGAAAGCCTAAGGGACTTGTCTTATTGAGCAGTGTAACCGATCCTTATCAGCCATTGGAAAAGAAGTATGAGTTGACTAGAGGAATTCTGCAACTCTTGGCGGAACACCAATTTCCCACTACCGTGTTAACGAAGTCGAATTTAGCGATTAGGGACATAGACATAATGAAAAAACTTCAGAATTGCGAAGTAGGGTTCACCATAACCACTTTGGATGAGAATGTCAAGGGAATTTTTGAACCTTGGTCAACTTCGATTGAAGGAAGGCTGGACGCTTTAAGGAGGCTTCATGAGGCTGGCATCGAGACCTACGCCTTTCTCGGTCCCATGCTGCCATACTTAAGTGAAGAAAGACTAAGCGAATTATTAGGCAAGCTTTGCGAAGTCGGGGTCAACCGCATCCTAGTTGACCGACTTAACTTAAAGGCTGGCAACTGGAACCCCATTTACAAAGCTTTAAACGAAAACCTTCCAGATTTTCTCCCTAAATTCGAGGAAGTTTTGTTTGGATCCAGCGGATACTATGAAAAGTTGAGGTCAAAGATTTCTGAAATGTGCCGAAGGCTTGATTTAAGGGTTGACTTCTGCTACTAATTGCATTCGCTTAACCATGAGGCTTTAGAGCATGATGCTCCAGCTAACGAAGGAACAAATCCACCTGCTGAGAAAGGAAGCCAGAAAGAGCCAACCCATCGAAGCTTGCGCCATCCTTTTCGGCAAAATAATCAAAGGGAAAGCAGTCGTAACAAGGATTATAACGGCGCCAAACATTCTAAAATCAACAGTGCGGTTCGAAATTGATCCTAAAATAGTTTACGCCGCTTTTGAACAAGCAGATCGGGAGGGGCTCGAATTTATTGGCTTGTTTCATTCCCATCCTGCGCCTCCTAGTCCCTCAGCCATAGACCTCAAGTACATGCGGTTATGGGGAGATGCCGTTTGGCTTATTTTATCTTCGATTGATGGTAGCGTGTCGGCGTTTCAAATGGTTGACAGCGAAATCCGCGAAATACCCATAAAAACTTAACCACTAACTAACTCAGATGGATCATAAATTGTGTAAGATGGTTTTATAGAGAAAAGTTAAATAATGTGTTAAACAGTTTAACTATACTCAGAGAGACAAAAATTCGCATAGTGATGGAGGTTTCAACATGCCAGATAAAACAGAAATCTCGGGTTTCATCGTCCTCTTCGCGGGCGTAGCCCTACTCGTTTTCACGTTCTTCAACGCCTACCTCTTCCTTAAATGGCTTTCAACCATCGAAACATCGCCCGACCTAATGGCAAGTTTCGGCGAAGCTTTGGCTCCGCTGATCGAAGCCTGCATTCGAGCCATATACCTCGGCATAATGGGATGGATCGGCTCAATACTCACCGTAAGGGGAGTAAACATTCTTACACAATTGAGGCATGAAGCCAAAGCAGAAGCCAAAGTTTCAGAAAAACCCATCGTGGAGCCCTCTAAGGGACGAAAAGGAAGAAAAAGCTGATGAGGCAGGCCTTGAGGGCGCTGGGCTGGGCGACTAAGATACTTTGGATTCTGATAATTTTTTTTGCTGCCACGGTTATATATTCGGCTTTGAATTTCAGAATGGATTTCGGAGAGCCTCAGGCCACTTTCTCAGACGGCGTTATAGTGATGTCTTTTCCCCTGCTCATAGACAACCATGGCTACTATCCTGTTTCAGACCTTAACTTAACGACACGCCTAATAGACAACGAAGGAAATTTAGTCTCCACATCAACAACATTCTTGCCCCTAATAGCCTATAGCAGCAACCTTGAGAAGTCGCACAACATTTCGCTGAGCCTAAGCAACCTAAACCTAACCTATTTTCTCTTTCAAGACAGCAACTTTGAGGCCGACCTATCCATAGCAATGAAATTTGCACGCGCTGTTTCCCTCCAAGTGGCAACAGACATGATAATACCTTGGGGGGCGCCCCTCTACAACTTCTCTGTCGGAGAGATGACCTACCGCAACGGCACCGGAGTCGTCCCAGTAAGCTTTGAGAACCACTCTTCCTTCCTTAACGTAACGGGCGCCATACGATTTGAGATTTACAACAATAGAGACGAACCTATAGGTTCTGGAGAAAAATTTGTAGACGTACCCTCCCATTCTGGATATGGAGACCAAATAGAACTGGTTGTCGACGACCCTGCGAAAATCACAACTAACGGACAAGTGTACGTATCCTTTGAAACTTCCATGTTCAGTTTCGGACCAATGGTGATGCCCTATGGCTGATACGGGAAACAGAAGAGAAGGATTACTGAGAAAGATGGCTCCAAGGGTTTTCAAGGCGTCACTGTGGGGTTTCGTAACTTTCCTCATGTATTACATTCCTTACCAGCTGCTTGTTTTACCCATGCTCATGTTTCCCGAATTCCTTTCCTTCAAGGTTCAGCCAATTTTCTACAACTTCATAGCATTGGCTGTTTTCTTCGCCGTTGCCATTCAACTCTTCTCAGGAACAACTCTTCAACATGGGCTAGGTGTCGCGAGGGCGCTAATCCTAATGACATACCTCATCTATGCACTCAACGGCGGCATCCTAACCTTAACTCCAAACATCGGCGCCGAAGCATTCACCATTGTAATCGATTTCAAGGCTTTCCTAATGATGATCATTCTAGTTAGCCTACTAAGCCTAGCGAAAAGCATACTTCAGACAATAAACTTCCTCGCAAGCGAGAAGGAATCTTCTTCATCTCCAGATACATAAATTGAAGCGATATACGGATTACGAATTAATGTTCGCAATTCATAACCCTTTTACATGATAGGATAAAGTAGTACAAGTCCATGAAAAGATTATCAGAGGCTGTTGATAACGAAACCATGGCTTTTTGTTTTGGAAGTTGTCACCAAGAGTCCTTGCTGATGGTTACACTATTCTTAGATATTCTTATGCATTTAGAAATTATGGCGATGTCAAATATAGAGGTGTCATGTTAGGAGGAAAGGGCTTTTGAGGCGAAAAATTCTCTCCATAGTTATTATCGTGCTTTTAACAGCTAGCATATTTCTCTCTATTCCAAATTTGCGCTCCCAAGAAGGTGAGGAGCCGCCACCAGGAGACCAGCCTTCTCCCCAGGACATGTGGAACCAGAGCACATGGAATGGAACCCTTATTTTTTGGGACAAGCAACATGAAACAAGTCAAGATTCATGGAGTTGGATAAGTCAAGCTTGGGAGTTCGGGCCCTCTCCTACTTTTACCATATACCTCATGGATGGAACCGAAGTCACAGACGACAATTTCATCCCGTTAGGTGAACCGTTTAAGGTTGTTATCGATGTTCAGAAAACAGTTTTCACTGGAAACGCTACTCTGGGAAGGGCGGGCCTTAATTGGCACATGGATTTGCTATCGCAGAATGGAACGTGGATGGGCTATGCAGATTGTAGAATGGGCTACGTTAACAGAATAGTCACCAAGTATTGGAATGAGTCTGATACGTGGCATACGGAGAGCTCCATATTCAACTCAAGCGAAGTTTCAGCATCTCCAGGACAGCCTCCACCGCCACCACCTAATAAAACGATCGGACAGGTCGGCTTCTATCATTTTGACAAAAATTTAAGCAGAGTGACGGAATTCAGCGAATTATGGAGAATCGAAATAGTTGGCTTTTTCAATGAGACAACCACCCCTAAAGGGCCATTCTGGGTAAACCTTGAGATGACTGATTCCTCGGATAACCGAATTGATTTCGGCTACTCAGCTTGGTCTGGCAGTAGGTCTCCCAACCGGATGATAGCGGTTGGTAAGCCAGGTTTCGTTTATGGTGGTTTTGAAGACGCGTGGACGTTTGAAAAGCTTGACATGGAAAACAGAAGCGTGTACTCGGTGTCTAGGGGCGCCCTTTGGAAGATGAGGATTAACGTCACGTGTTCTGATCTGGCTAATGTAACCATAGCTTTTAGGCTTGACTACGGCTTAAAAACCTACGTAAATGTAACCAATTGGTACCAAAAAACTGTAACTGAGTATGGCGGATGGGTGTACAATGAAACTTCAGGAGCCTATTACTGGAACGGTTCGATGCCTGTAACTCGCACAGTTCAAGTTTATGGCCCACACCTCGAAGAACGTTGTATATCTCAGATGCCCACCGATAGATTAGTCAACGTTACTCGCCAATACTGGAATGAGACTGGAAGATACCTCGTAAACACCACAGAGCATATCTATGACGAAAAAATGTACTTGATTTATAATAACTCAAACCATGAATTCACTGTGAAACAGGGCTACTCCTACTGGTCATATGACCCAAGCATCAACGGAGACCGGGAATATAGAGTTTTAGAGCCAATGAACACGTCAAATCCCTTCATGCATTTCTACAACTTGTCTATACCTAACTGTAGATTGTATCAAACCGGACCCAAAAAATACATGATAGAATTCGTGGGTTACTTCTCAAATACAACATACTCAGACAGAAGCGAGTATAGTATTGAACAGCCCATCGTGTACAGCAGCCGCTATCAGATATGGCCTAACTGGGAAAAAATTAGTCCTAGCGATTTTCAAATTGCCGTCGACAAACTTGTGGCCGTTACGACTATAGTTAACGCTCAAGGCCGTGAAGTTAAGGGATGGATGTTCCAAGTGGACCCAGATGAATTCTTCATAATTCAAAGCAAATTGTACGGAGCAAATGTGAAGTACAAGGATATTGACGGCTTCGGCGTCGTCTTTCGAGGAGGCGAAGGCAAATGGCTTTCTGCCAATGAAAGCTACTGGTCTGACGTGCAGGTTTGCCTCGTTAAGGATCTAACAAGCGGCGAGATAATCTCACAAACGTATAATCGAACATCAAAGGACGTTTACATTTACGGCCCATACAGAGGATGGAAGCCTGTAAACGTCACTGAATGGTGCCAAGAATATAACGCGACTGCAGGCGAGTGGGAATGGGTTGAAAGACAATTCCTCCAGTGGAACGAAACAACATTAATTGGCTGGCACTGGGAGCACCTAAGCCTAAACCAAACTGAGTACGCAAGGGACCACAACTCCACAAAAATATGGATTAACAG
>Ga0315280_10008460_pt1 | contig 13452 bp, 11 predicted proteins | sample YL17G06_40_MG_FD_203697 | JGI IMG/M metagenome (GOLD analysis project Ga0315280, IMG submission 203697) | Sediment microbial communities from Yellowstone Lake, YNP, Wyoming, USA - YL17G06_40 | ecosystem: Environmental > Aquatic > Freshwater > Lake > Sediment | place: USA: Wyoming | collected...
AAACACCTTTTTATAAGAGGCAGCACAAATCATGAGCTATCCCCCCAATTACCGTTATACGCGGGAGCACGAGTGGATCCGGATCGAAAACGACACCGCCGCCGTCGGCATCACCGACCATGCCCAGGAGCAACTGGGCGACATCGTCTATTTGGAATTGCCGAAGGTTGGCGACCGCTTCAATGCCACGCAGCCGCTGGGCACGGTGGAATCGGTGAAGGCCGTCTCCGAGATCTACTCGCCGGTAACCTGCGAGGTCGTCGATGTCAACGCCGAGCTGGCCGCGCACCCGGAGCTGCTGAACCAGGACCCGCACGGCGCCGCCTGGCTGGTGAAGGCACGCCTCGCCGACCGCGCCGAGCTCGATGGCCTGCTGTCGGCCGAGCAGTACGAAGCCTACATCGCCGAAGAAGCAGTGAAGAGTGACGAGTGATAAGTGACGAGCCACCCGGTTCTCACTCGTCACTGGTCACTCGTCACTGGTCACTCGTCATGCGCTATCTTCCGAAATCCGACGCCGAGCGGCGCCAGATGCTGGAGGCGCTGGGGTTGGGCGGCATGGAGGAGCTGTTCGCCCACATTCCCGCCGCGATCCGCCTTTCGCGACCGCTGAATCTTCCCGACGGCCTTTCGGAGATGGAGGTGCTGCGGTATTTCCGGGAGCGGGCCGAGGAGAACGCGGCCGGCTACGTCTCGTTTTTGGGCGCCGGCGTCTACCATCACTTCCGGCCCGTGGTCATCGACTCGCTGATCTCGCGCGGCGAGTTCTATACCGCCTACACGCCCTACCAGGCGGAGATCGCCCAGGGCACGCTGCAGTCCATCTTCGAATTCCAGAGCATGATCTGCCAGCTTACCGGCATGGAAGTGGCCAACGCCTCCGTGTACGACGGCTCGACGGCGCTGCCCGAGGCGGTGCTGATGGCGGCGCGAATCACGGGACGGCGCAAGGTGGCCATGGCCCGCTCCGTGCACCCGGAGTACCGGCAGGTGCTCGACACCTACACGCGCTTTCAGGGCATCCAGGTGCGGGAACTGGAGTACGACCGGGAGGCAGGCACGCTGGCGCCGTTTACCATCGAAGACGGCGTGGCCGCCATCGTCCTGCAATCGCCCAATTTCTTCGGGATCGTCGAGGACATCGAGCGAGCGGCGGAAGCGGCCCACGCCTCCGGCGCGCTGTTGATCGTGGTCATCACCGAGCCGGTTTCGCTGGGGCTGCTCAAGCCGCCGGCCTCGGCTGATATCGTGGCCATGGAAACGCAGGCCTTCGGCATGGCGCCCAGTTACGGCGGGCCGTACGCCGGGGTGATCGCCACGCGCGAGAAATATGTGCGCAACATGCCCGGGCGCCTGGTGGGGCAGACCACCGACGCGCAGGGCCGGCGCGGCTTTTGCCTGACGCTGGCCACCCGCGAGCAGCACATCCGCCGCGAAAAAGCCACCTCGAACATCTGCACCAACCAGGCGCTGTGCGCGCTGATGGCCGCCATCTTCATGACCGTGTACGGCAAGGAGGGCCTGCGCGAGCTGGCCCGGCAGAACCTGGCCAAGGCCCATTACGCCGCGGCGCGGTTGAAGCTGAAGTTCTCCGGGCCGTTTTTCAACGAGTTTGTGGTGGCCGGCAGCAAGACGACGGCGCTGCTCGACAAGAAGATTCTCGGCGGACTGAACTTGCGCAAGTTTTATCCGGAGCTCGGCGAGTCGCTGCTGGTCTCGGTCACCGAGGTCCACACGCGCCAGCAGATCGACGAGTTGGCAGCCGGAGTTAAGAGTTAAGAGTTATGAGTTATGAGTTAACTCTTAACTCCTAACTCTTAACTCTTAACTCGCCATGGTGGACATCGAGACCTCAATGAAGAAAGCAAGGCCACACGTCAGCCAGAACGAAGGGCTGATCTTCGAGCACTCCTCGCCGGGCAAGCGCGCCTGGCAGTTGCCGCCGCTCGACGTGCCGGAGGTGGACCCGGCCGCGGCGCTGGGCGGCGACCACATACGCGAGAGCATCGGCGGCTTCCCCGAGGTGAGCGAGGTGGAGGTGGTCCGCCACTTCACCCGCCTCTCCACCTGGAACTACGGCGTGGACACCGGCCTGTACCCGCTCGGCTCCTGCACCATGAAATACAACCCCAAGGTGAACGAGGTGGTGGCGCGGCTGGAGGGCATCGCCGGCGTGCATCCCTACCAGCCGGACGCCCTGGCCCAGGGCTGCTTGAGAATCCTGCGGCTGCTTTCCGGCTGTCTGCTGGAGATCACCGGGATGGAGGCCATCACGCTGCAGCCGGCCGCCGGCGCCCACGGGGAGTTGACCGGCATCCTGTTGGTCCGGGCCTATCTGGAATCCCGGGGCAACCCGCGCCGGACGATCCTGATCCCGGACTCCGCGCACGGCACCAATCCGGCCACCGCGGCTATTGCCGGCTACCAGGTGGAAAACATCCGCTCCAACGCCCTGGGGACCGTGGACCTGGATGTTCTTCGCCGCGCCGTCACCGAAGAGGTGGCGGCGCTGATGCTCACCAACCCCAACACCCTCGGCGTGTTCGAGGAGAACATCGGCGCCATCGCCGAAATCCTGCATGCCCGCGGCGCGCAGCTTTACATGGACGGCGCCAACATGAACGCGCTGGTGGGCATGGTGCGGCCCGGCGACGCCGGCGTGGACGTGATGCACCTGAACCTGCACAAGACCTTCTCCACGCCCCACGGCGGCGGAGGGCCGGGCGCCGGGCCGGTGGGTGTCAAGAAGCACCTGGAGCCGTTCCTGCCGGTTCCCGTGCTGGAGGAGGACGCCGGCGGTGGCCTGCGCCTAATCCACCACCGGCCGCAGGCCATCGGCCGGGTGCGCGCCTTCACCGGCAACTTCGCCGTGCTGGTCCGCGCCCTGGCCTACATCCTGGCCTGCGGCGGCAACGGGCTGAAGGCCGCCACCCAGGACGCCGTGCTGAACTCGAACTACATACGCAAGGGTCTACAGGATGTCTACGACCTACCCTACAAGCAGCCCAGCCTGCACGAATGCGTCTTCAGCGACCGGCTGCAGGCGCGGCACGGCGTGCGCACCGGCGACATCGCCAAGCGCCTGATCGATTACGGCTTCCACCCTTACACCGTCAGCTTCCCGCTGATCGTGCACGGCGCGCTGATGATCGAGCCGACCGAGAGCGAGAGCAAGGAAGAGCTGGACCTGTTCATCGAGGCCATGCGGGAGATCGCGCGGGAGGCCGACGAGGAGCCGCAGACGGTGCTGGGCGCGCCGCATACCACGCGGGTCGGCCGGCTGGATGAAGTTACGGCCGCCCGCCGCCCCATCCTCCGCTGGCAGGAACCGAATGCGGGGTCCGGGATACGGAGTGAGTAGACTCCGCACTCCGAATTCCGCACTCGGCTCGGGCGATTTTTCGCAGCTTGACTATTTAGACGATGGCGGCCGGCCAAGAGGTGTCGTGCTCACCACAAAGCTGCGGATCGCTGCCGGACGAACTGCAGGATGGCATCGACCACCTGGTCGATGGTAAGGGAAGAGGAATCGAGGTAAATGGCGTCGGGGGCCTGGAGCAGGGGCGAGTCGGCGCGCTGGCTGTCGCGCCGGTCACGCTCCTCGATTTCCGCCATGAGCTGCTTCAGGCGGGCGGGATCGCCGGGCGTCCCGGCATCCAACTGGGCCAGCCGGCGGCGGCCGCGCACTTCGGCGCTGGCGTCCAGGTAGACCTTTACTTCCGCGTCCGGGAAGACCTTGGTGCCGATGTCGCGGCCTTCCATCACCACGTTGCCCGAGCGCCCCAGCTCGCGCTGCCGCCGGACCAGCGCCCGGCGAACACCGGGCAGCGCGGAAACGATGGAGGCCGCCTGGCTGACCTCCTTGCCGCGAATGACGTCGGTGATGTCTTCGCCGTCGGCCAACAGCCGGTTGCCCTGCTCGGTGGACAGGAAACGGTAGTGGATGCGGTCGGCCAGTTCTTCGAGCGCCGGCGCGTCCGACAGCGGAACGCCGCGGCGGAGCGCGAACAGCCCCACCGCCCGGTACATGGCCCCGGTTTCGATGTAGGGGCAGCCGAAGCGCTGCGCCAGCAGCCGCGCCACCGTGCTCTTGCCCGCCCCGGCGGGCCCGTCAATGGCTATAACCATAGGTGTTAGGTGTTAGGTTCTAGGTTTTAGCTGACCCGGACGGACAAGCCACCTGGGTCTAGCACCTAGCACCCAGAACCTAACACCTAAAACCTAAATGCGGTGGAAGGCCTTCAGAATCTCGCGCAACTCATACTTCAGCACCACGGGGCGTCCGTGCGGGCAGCTCATGGGCGCTTCGGTGCGGGCCAGCTCATCCAGCAGCCACTGCATTTTCGCGGCGTCCAGCGGCATATTCACCTTGATCGCGGCGTGGCAGGCAATGGAGGCGGCCACGCGGCTGCGGGCGTCGGCCAGCGGGCTGACGTGCGTGGCGTCGATTCCATCCAGCAGCTCGTGCAGCATCTTCTCGATCTCCGCGGCGGCGATGCCGGCGGGCGCGGATTTAACGGCGATGGTGCGGCGCCCGAAAGGCTCGATCTCGAAGCCGTTGGCCTCCAGCTCCCCGCGGATGTCGTCCAGGGCGGCCTGCTGGGCGGGCGCAAGCTGGATGACCAGCGGCATCAGCAGGTGCTGGCCCTCGACGCAGCCGGCGGAGCGCTGGCGCAAGGTCTTCTCGAACAGGATGCGCTCGTGGGCCACGTGCTGATCGATGATCCACAGGGCGTCGTCGCCGGCCGCGACGATGAAGCTTTCGCGAAGCTGCCCCAGCGGCCGCAACCCGGCCAAGTCGGGGCCGCCCGCCGGACCTTGGACCTCGGAGTCGCCGAGGCGACGACCTTGGACCTCCATGTCGATGGGCGTGGCCGCGCTGAACTCAAAGCGGCGGCTCTCCGGCTCGACGCGCGGCGGCCGCAAGACCAGGGGCGGGGCGCTGCCGGCGGCGGACGCGGGCTCCGCCGCCGCCCCCGGCTTCCCGACTCCCTCGGGAAACACCGGCTGCGGCGCCAGCACCGGCGGCGCGCTTACCGGGAAGGTGGAAACGGGGCGCGATTCGGTCAGGCGACGCCGCAGCGCATCGCGGACGAAATCATGCACGAAAGCCTGGTGGCGGAAACGCACCTCGATCTTCGACGGGTGCACGTTCACGTCCACCTCATCGAAGGGGATCTCCAAGAACAGCAGCGCCAGCGGGAAGGTGGATGACGGGATCAAGTTGCGGTAGGCCTCGCTGATGGCGTGCAGCGCCAGCCGGTCGCGGATCAGCCGCCGGTTCACGAAAATGAAGATGGAATTGCGATTCGGCTTTTGGAATTGCGGCCGGGAGATGAAGCCGGAGAGACGAAGCGTCTTGGCCGCCGGCCGGCGCTCGGCGTCGGAATCAGCGCCCGGGTGCTCGGGGGTGAAGCCGGGGGGCGCGCCGCTGGTGGCCGCCGGGATCAGCAGCTCGGTCTCGATCCGGCCCAGCTCCACAAGCTGCTCCAGGGTCTCGCCGCCGAAAATCTGGAACAGGCGCTCGCGGTGCGAGGCCACCGGCGTCACGCTGAGCAGATCACCGGTGGCGGCGGTCAGCCTGACCTGCCGCTCGGGGTGGGCCAGGGCGTAATGGGTGGCCAGCGAAGCGATGTGCGCCAGCTCGGTGGGCTCCGACCGCAGGAATTTGCGGCGCGCCGGAATGTTGTAAAACAGGTCGCGCACGCTGACCGAGGTGCCGGGCGGGAGGCCGGCCTCGCGCACCTCGGCCAGGCGGCCGCCGTTGATCTCCAGGCGCGTGCCCGCGGCTTCCTCGGCCGAGCGCGTCTCCAGCGTGAGCCGCGAGACGGCGGCGATGGAGGGCAGGGCCTCGCCGCGGAAGCCGAGGGTGGAGACCGAGAGCAGGTCGTCGGCCGTGCGCAGCTTGCTGGTGGCGTGGCGCTCGAAGGCCAGCAGGGCGTCGTCGCGCCCCATGCCGCAGCCGTCGTCGGTGACCCGGATCAGCTTCTTGCCGCCCGCCTCCACGTCTATGCGGATGGCCGAGGCGCCCGCGTCCAGCGCGTTCTCGACCAGTTCCTTGACCACCGACGCCGGGCGCTCCACGACCTCGCCCGCCGCGATCTTGTTGGCCACGTTGTCGGGGAGAATCCGGATCTTGCCCATCGCCGTGGGCGATTATTTCATACCGGCGCGGGAACCGCCAAGGAACAAAGAGAGACGGGTCCCTTGTGCCGCCGGCTCCCCGCCGGCGGTGCGATCCTGGCCCTACAAGGCTATTGCTCCGCCCGGCTGCGCGTGGTAAATTCTTGAGAACTTCATCGCAGGTGGTAGGGTGACATCATGCCTGAGCTCCCGGAATCTTTAGCACCGAAAGGCGCCAGAGCGGAACAGGACGAAACGGAGTACCGGACGATCTCCTACCGCTCGGTGGTGATCCTGGTCGTTCTGGTGGTGACCGGTATTGGCGTGGGCGTCTCCTTGTTCTTCTACCCCGAGCAGATCAAGCGCGCCATCGCGAAGTTGCTGGAAAGCGCCGGCAGCACTGTCGTCGCGCCGGCCCTCGAGCAACGGCAGGCGCGCTTCGTCAATATCGACGGCACGGTCCGGGTGAAGAAGGCCAACGGCGTGCAATGGGTGGCTGCCTCCCCCAACCTGGCCCTGGAAAAGGGGGACGTGGTCCAGACCTCTTCCGACGGGCAGGCACGCATCGCTTTCGCCGACGGCACCATCTATATGGTGCGGGCCGATACGCTGGTGGTGGTGGAGGAGAACTCTGGAGTCCCCAACTCCCGGGTTACCAATGTGTCGGTACAGGTGACGACGGGCGAAGTCGATCTTTCGACCACCAAGTTTGAGGGCGAGTCCAAGGTGGTGTTCGCCAATGCCGTGGCCCGCATCGCCCAGGACACCCGGGCCAGTGTCAGAAGCGATCCCAAGAGCCAGACCAGCCAGTTCACGATGACCCAGGGCCATGCCGAGGTGTTGCGCGGCAGCGAGAAAGTCGAGCTCGGTGCCTACGAACAGGTGTCGTTCCAGGCCGATTCGAGCGCCATGGAGCGGCGGCGCGTGGTGGGGCCGCCCATGTTGCTGACGCCGGTCAACCAGGCGCCGGTGATCGCCGCGGAAAGCGGCAGGACCGAGGTTACCTTCGCCTGGAGCCCGGTTCCCACGGCCAAGAACTACCGCCTGCGCCTTTCCACCTCGCCCATCTTCTCCACGCTGGTGTACGACAAAAGGGTGCCGTCGAGCACCGCGAAAGTCCCGGCCTTGACGGAGGGCGTCTACTACTGGGCCGTATCGTCGATCGGCGAGAACGGCAAAGAGAGCCAGACCAGCGACGCCAGCAAGTTCAGCCTCCTGCGGCAGAAGGACGAGATTCTGCTGGAGGTGCAGAACGTGATCCAACACGGCAAAACGATCGAGATCGTGGGGCGGACCGAACCCGGCGCCCGCGTGATGGTGAATGATCAGCCGGTGTTTGGGGTTCAGCCCGACGGGACCTTCAAGCACTTCACCCCGCCGTTGACCGCCATCGGCGCCAACACCATTAGCGTGACGGCGCAAAACGCGAAAGGGCAGATCGCCACGCGCCGCAAAACGGTGTACATTCAATAGTACGGGCTTGGCAGGGGCGGCCTCCCGGCGGCCAGGGGTACGGGCGTCGGGCCGCCCAGGGGCCGGGTATGGGATGGCCGCCGCCACAGGATAGGGAGCAATTCGCGCGATGAACCTGCGTTCGCTATTCAGTCTGTTCTCATCGGACCTGGCCATTGACCTGGGCACGGCCAACACGCTGGTCTATGCCAAGGGCAAGGGCATCGTGGTCAACGAGCCCTCCATTGTGGCCATCAACAAGAATACCGGGGAGGTGGAAGCGGTGGGCAAGGAGGCCAAGGAGATGCTGGGCCGCACGCCGGGCAACATCGTGGCCATCCGGCCGCTGAAGGATGGAGTCATCGCCGACTTCAAAGTCACCGAGAAGATGCTGAATTACTTCATCCAGAAGGCGCACAACCGCAAGATGCTGGTGCACCCGCGGATCCTGGTGGGCGTGCCCAGCGAGATCACCCAGGTGGAAAAGCGCGCGGTGATGGAGTCGGCCTACCAGGCCAAGGCCAGCGAGGTGCACCTGGTGGAGCAGGCCCTGGTGGCGGCCATCGGGGCGGGCCTGCCCATTACCGAGCCCTGCGGCAACATGATCGTGGACATCGGCGGCGGGACCACCGACATCGCCGTGATTTCCCTGTCCGGCATCGTCTACAGCCGCTCGGTGCGTGTGGCCGGCAACGAGATGGACGAGGCCATCATGCACTACCTGAAGCGCAAATATAACCTGCTGATCGGCGAGCGCACCGCCGAGCAGATCAAGATCGAAGTCGGCTCCGCCTACCCCCTGGAGAAGCCGATAACCATGGAGATCAAGGGACGCAACCTGATCGAAGGCGTGCCCAAGACCCTCACCATCGACGACAGCGAGATTCGCGAGGCGCTGTCGGAGTGCGTCTCCACCATCATGAACGCCATCCGGGTGGCCCTGGAGCGCACCCCGCCCGAGCTTTCGGCGGATATCAGCGACCGCGGCATCGTGCTGACCGGCGGCGGCGCCCTGCTGAAGAACCTGGACAAGCGCATCCGCGAGGAGACCGGCCTGCCGGTTTCGATCGCCGACGATCCGCTGGCCTCCGTGGTCCTGGGCACCGGCAAAATGCTGAGCGATTTCAAGCTGCTGCGCAAGATCTCGATCGATTAAACGCAGTGACAAGTGCCGAGTGACAAGTGACGAGGAGCACGCGCCTGATCACTTGTCACCCGTCACTTGTCGCTCGTCACTGCCGTATGGACACGCTGTTCAGCCGCTATCGCAACGCCGTGGTGCTGGTGGCGGTCCTGTTCCTGCAACTGCTCCTGCTGGCCTTCCAGATCAAGCGCGACAAGGATGTTCCGCTGATCCGCATCTGGGCCATCGGTGTCATCACGCCCGTGGAAAAGCTGGTCAGCGGCGCCGTCCGCGGCGTCTACGGGGTCTGGTACGACTATGCCGACCTGCGCCAGGCGCGGCAGGAAAGCCAGGGGCTTTTGGAAGAGGTCAGCCGGCTCAAGCTGGAGCGGCACCGGTTGCTGGAAGACGCGGCCGAAGCGCGCCGGCTGCGCGCGCTGGTGCAGTTCCGCGACTCGACGCCGTCGGTCACCGTGGCGGCCCGCGTCATCGGATCCAGCGCTTCGGAAACGTCCCGCGTGCTGTTTCTCGACAAGGGCAGCGAGTCGGGCCTCCGGCCGAACATGGCGGTCATCACCGCCGAGGGCATCGTGGGCAAGGTCCACCGCGTGTTCCGCGGCACGGCGCAGGTGCTGGTCATTACCGACCCTGACAGCGGCGTCGGCGCGCTGCTGGAACGCTCGCGCCTGCACGGCGCACTGCGCGGCTTCGGCGGCTTCTTCTGCCAGCTCCGTTACATCGCCAACGACGAGAAAGTGGAGCCCGGCGATCAGGTAATTACCTCCGGCGAGGACCGCATTTATCCCAAGGGGCTGCCGATCGGCGTCGTGACCTCTGCCAAAACCGGTGCCGTATTCAAGGAAATCATGGTGCAGCCGTTGGCCCGGCTCAATCGCCTGGAGGAAGTGCTGGTGGTAACGCGCGGCGTGGACCAGGAGATTCCAGCCAAGCCCGAGCCTGGGCCTGCCGTTGCCGAAGCCCCGCTGGCGGAGCCGCCGCCCGCGCCGGTTTCTCCGGGCGCGCCCGCCAGCGGCGGAAAGCCGGTAGCCGACACTGTGGCGAAGCCCAAGGCCGTTCCTGGATTGGAGGGTTCTCGCACTAAGCCTGAAACCGATGCTGACCGGCTGCAGGATGCTTATCGGGCCACGCAGTCCCAGAAGAGCGAGGCGCAGCGGGCGCTGGGCGGGTTGTTGTTGCCGGCGGCAGGCGGCGGGGTCACGGACATGGCGCGCCAGCCGCCGCCTACCGCGGCCGCGCCCGCGGCCCGCAAGGCGCCTCCGACCAATGCCGCCCCTGGAAGCGCGGGCGTGCCGCCCGCTCAGGGGCCGCTCGCCGCGCCGCGCAAGGCGCCTCCGACATCGGCAGCTCCGGCAGGGAACACCGGCCCAGCCCAACCGCAATCCGCACCGCGCAAGACGCAACCGAAACCGCCGCCGTCCACTACCGGCCAGTCCCCTGAAGGGGCGAAACCCCAACAGCCGGCGCAACAGAAGCTACCAGGACAGCCGCCATCGGATTCACCGCCTCCGTTGACTTGGCTGTCTCCCCACTCCGCATTCCGCATTCCGCACTTCTTCGGACGCGAGGAGGGCCGCTGAAGTGAAAGTCGCTGTCCGGATGCGATCCGATCTGCGGGTCGAAGTTCATCGCTTCAATCCGCTGCTCGTCATCGTCGCTTCTCTGTTCGCGATCCTCATCCAGGGCTACCTGCCGATGTGGTTCCCGACAACAGCGGCGCTGGACCTGCCGCTGCTGGTGACCGTGTACTTCGCGCTGAGCCGGCGCAGCCAGATCGCCGGCCTGCTGATCGGCGCGATGATCGGCCTGGCGCAGGACAGCCTGAGCCACGGGCCGATCGGCATGTTCGGCATGACCAAGACCATCGTGGGATATGCCGCCTCGTCGCTGGGCGTGCGTATCGACACCGATCATGCCAGCGTGCGCCTGCTGGCTGTCTTCGGTTTCTATTACGTTCACACCGGCCTGTTCCTGATCCTGCAGCACGTGCTGCTGGGAAAAGCGATCCAGATACCCGGCCCGCGCAGCCTGGCGGTGGCCATGGTGCATGCCATCCTGGCCGTGGTGCTGTTCCAGTTCCTCGACCGCTTCCGCAAAGACTACTGACGGCTGACGGCTGACGGCTGACGGCTGAAGTCCTTTCGATGCCGCGCAGAAGCGCCCCGCTACATCGGCCTAATCCAGCGGGCCGCGATTTTTTCACAGCGAGGCATCCCGCACATGAAAGCGGCAGAGCCCCGAAGCGTCCAGAAAGGCGGGCTAAGGCGCCGGCGGTCAGGCGGATCCTCTGTGGCTGATCCCCCTCCAGGACTCCCGATAGCAGCATGATAGAATTTCTTCATGTCCGTTGCGGTGCGCTGTGCCGGGCTCCACAAGCGCTACGACAACAAGGTGGACGCGGTTCGCGGCCTGGATCTCGAGGTGGAACAGGGCGAGTGTTTCGGCCTGCTGGGGCCCAACGGCGCCGGAAAGACCACTACCATCGAAATCATCGAGGGCTTGCTGTCCGCCACGGCAGGCGAGGTCGAGGTTTTCGGCAAGCGCTGGGGCCGCGACGACGACGAGCTGCGCGAGATGCTCGGCATCTGCCTGCAGGAAACCCGGCTGGCGGAAAAACTCAAGGTGCGGGAAACGCTGGAGCTGTTCGCCAGTTTCTACCGCCGCCCCGCCGACCCGGCCCGCGTCATGCGCGAGGTGGAGCTGACCGAGAAGGCCGAAGCCTGGGTGGGCAAGCTGTCGGGCGGGCAGAGGCAGCGGCTGGCGGTGGCCTGCTCGCTGGTGGGCGACCCGCGCCTGCTCTTCCTGGACGAGCCCACCACGGGGCTGGACCCGCAGTCGCGCCGTCAGCTCTGGGAAATCGTTCGCAAGTTCAAGCGCCAGGGCGGGACCGTGCTGCTCACCACCCATTACATGGACGAGGCCGAGCGGCTCTGTGACCGCGTGGCCATCATCGACCACGGCAGGATCATCGCCCTGGGCACGCCGCGGGAACTGATCCACTCCTTGGGTGCCGAACACATCGTGGAATTCATGCTGGCCGACCCGGCTGCCTTTCCCGACCTGGGGGGCGACGGCTTGGCCGCCGTCCCCACGGTGCTCTCGGTGCGCCAGGAAGACGGCCTGTACGCGCTCACCGTCGGCGAACCGCACCGCGCGCTCCCGGCCCTGTTCGACTGGCTGGAAGGGCGCGGCATCGAGCTGGCCCGCTTGAGCACCCGCCATGCCAGCCTCGAAGACGTGTTCGTGAAGCTGACCGGGAGGCACCTGCGGGAGGAATAGGCTGTGGGCTGTAGGCTGTAGGCTGTAGGCTGTGGGCTGTGGGCTGTAGGCTGTGGGCTGTAAGTACGTCAGTGCTCTCCCAGAGCCTGCGGCCTACAGCCTACAGCCGGTGTAAGCATGATTAACTGGCGCGCGTATTCGCAATTACTGCTGGCCCGCAGCCGTGAGCTGTCGCGCGAGCCCGAGGTTGTGTTCTGGGTGTTCTTCTTTCCCGTGCTGCTGGCGGTGGCCCTGGGCATTGCCTTCCGCAACAAGCCGCCGGACAAGGTGGATGTGGCGGTGGTCCAGCACCCCAACGCCGCGCGGGTGGTGAAGGCCCTGAACGGGGCCCCGCCGCTGGCCGCCGAGGTAGTCGGCACCGAAGACGCGGCCCGGCAGTTCCGGCTGGGGAAGGTGGCCCTGGTCGTCTACCCTGGGCAGGTCTACAGCTACCGCTACGACCCCAACCGCCCCGACAGCATGCTGGCGCTATCGCTGGCCGACGCCGCACTTCAAAAAGCGGCGGGCCGCGCCGATCCCATCCGCATCCACGAGCAGGCGGTGACCGAGCCGGGCGCCCGGTACATCGATTTCCTCATTCCCGGCCTGCTGGGCCTGAACCTGATGAGCGGCGGCATGTGGGGCATGGGATTCGCGCTGGTGGACATGCGCGTCAAGAAACTGCTCAAGCGCCTGGTGGCCACCCCCATGCGCCGCAGCGATTTCCTGCTGGCCCTGGTCTCCAGCCGGCTGCTGCTGATGCTGGTGGAGGTAATCCTGCTGCTGCTGGTCGGCCGCCTGATCTTCAAAATGGTGATTCAGGGCAGCCTGGGCAGCATTATCGTGGTCGGCGCGGTGGGCTCGCTTTGCTTCGCCGGCATCGGGCTGCTCTGCGCCAGCCGCGCCCAGAAGATCGAGACCATCTCCGGCCTGATGAACCTGGTGATGCTGCCGATGTTCGTCTTGTCCGGCATCTTCTTTTCGGCCGACCGCTTCCCGGCCGCCATGCAGCCCCTCATCCGCATCCTGCCGCTGACCGCCTTGAACGACGCCTTGCGCTCGGTGATCCTGGAAGGCGCCAGCCTGGAAGCGCAGGCGCTGCGCCTGCTGATATTGGCTGCCTGGGGGATGGTATCGTTTCTGTTGGCCTTGCGCCTGTTCCGGTGGGTGAACTGAACAGGGAATTCAGTGGACAAGCCAGGTTGCGTTCCCTTGTACACAACCGACTACTTTCGCTATAAGATGTATTCAGGAGAAGGGAATGGGTGAATCTTTGGTTCTCAGCTTGCGCCTGGAGCCCGGGCTGAAGCGGCAACTGGACAAGCTGGCACAGGCGACGCGCCGCAGCCGGTCGTACCTGGCGGCCGAGGCCATTCGTGAATATGTCGCCTTGAATGCCTGGCAGGTGGAGGAGATTAAGAGAGCCGTCGCTGAGGCGGACCGCGGCGAGTTCGCCAGCGAGCGGGAAGTCCGGCGCA
>Ga0315280_10008463_pt1 | contig 13450 bp, 12 predicted proteins | sample YL17G06_40_MG_FD_203697 | JGI IMG/M metagenome (GOLD analysis project Ga0315280, IMG submission 203697) | Sediment microbial communities from Yellowstone Lake, YNP, Wyoming, USA - YL17G06_40 | ecosystem: Environmental > Aquatic > Freshwater > Lake > Sediment | place: USA: Wyoming | collected...
TACCTCCAAAAAGGCCAAATATATGCCATGAGGTCCTAACAAGAGGGTTATACTCTGTCTCTTCCCAATGCTTTTTATGTTCTTTTAAAATCCTCACATTGTAGAAAGTGTAAATAATATCAAGTACCGAAAGAGTCAATATTATAGCCAAAAAGATTGGTGTTTGCATCTTATATTTTTAATTTTTGAGACTTATTAATGTACTAAAAACTTCACAATTAAGACAATTGCTATTAATACAAAAATGCTTCTCAACCAGTACTTGTAAACAAGCTTCCGGTCAGTGAAATAACAAAAAACAAGACCCAACATATATATCAAAGCAGAAATTTTAAGTATTAAAATCATAGTACCCAAATATCTTACGAATAGATTTTTCTGATATTGAGAATATCTCAATATCCTACCATCAATTCGTATATCCGTATTTCCAATCTTACCAAACAACGTATAGTTCATATGTTGGTCTTGACAATCATTAGCACATCCAATGTAAACATTTTTATCTATATTCTCATATTTCCGGCAATTGTTCCGTATGCAATCACTTGCATCTAGCGATGTTATCCAGTTATAGCCACTTTCAGAATTTGCTTTTATGATAGTAGGTTCCGCTAGTATTGGAGTTATTGTTAAATCTTCTGGGCATCTATTATAAACATAAACCTGCGGAGCCTCACATCCACCTACAAATTCGATACAGTCAAATTTTGGAGTTATATTGTAGATATGAACCCATCCAGGACATTCTTGGGCATATACAGATGTGATAATCAATGATATGATCAAAATCCATACCCCTATATTCTTTTCCATTTTCTTTTCAATATCCAACAAACTTTTCCTAAAAAGTTTGATCAAAAGGAAACTTTAATAAAGTTTCATCAAATTTTTTGATTAATTTTTTTTTACAAAAAGGTTGTTCGACAGCCTTTCTCAAACAGCTATATTGTTCATTTTCTTTTCAATACCCAAATCCTCCGTGTTAGGCTCTTGTGAACTCTGATATCATAATTTTCAACAATACTGAATCCATAAAAATTTATGGAAAATTCTTTAGGAAGTATTATTACCAAAAACTTATTTGGATGTAATATATTATAAGCTGTTTTTAAGAATTTCCTGTACAATTCCTTCAAGTTTTTTTGTGATGCATATGATGACCTTCCATAAGGTAAATCCGTCACTATTGCATCAACTCTTATTTTTTTATTAAATTCCAGTGCATTTTCCTCTTTAATATCGCCATTTAATTTGTAAAATTTTAAATTTCTCTTGCAACCCTTGACCATTCTCTGGTCGATATCAAAACCCATTAGTTTCAATCCAATTAAACCTGCCTCTATCAGAATACCGCCTGTTCCGCAGAATGGATCTAATAGCAAGTCATTCTTTTTTACTCTAGCTAAATTTACTAATACTCTTGCTATCTTTGGGTGCATCGAAGTCGGATGAAAGAATGGTCTGTACTGTGGCTTTCGTTCCTCAAAGTCCTTTTTCAATGGAATTTTTATTCCAGCAATAATCCTATTATCAATCTGAAAACAAATTACCTCTTTTTCAGGATTTTCAAGATTAACTTTCAATTTCTTTTTGAATAATAGAGCTCCAAGTTCGCTTTCAACAGTATTTGATTTACATCTAATCCTGAAAGATTTTGAATTTTTTATTTTTCTGTAAATACTATCAGATAATTTTCCTAAATTGTCGGAAGAGTCGATATATTCAGCTGCAATTTTTGTTAATGCGAGCCTTTTTACAAATGATGAATTTTTTGTATTAATGTCGATGACTATAATTCTCGCCCTAGGAAATTCCTCAATTATTCTGTAACCACATATCTCGGTTTCTAAAACAGAAAGCAATTCGGCATTTGGCAGCTCTTGATGCTCGCCAGAAAGCTGAAAAATATATTTCATATTAATTCTCATTTAATTATTTACCTTGGAAAACAAATAAGTGAAAAATGAGTGAAAACATCAATGTTAAAATCGGCCTGGAAATCCACGTTCCAGAACCTTTTTCTTTAAGAAAGAAAAACGTTCACGAAAAAGAAAGAAGGACTTAAAATGAGCGATCAAGTTAAAGTTAAAATCGGCCTTGAAATTCATGTACCCCTTAAGACAGGCCAGAAGCTTTATTGTTATTGTCCGACCAACTACTATGAAGTAGAGTATCCAAACATAAACACATGTCCTGTCTGTACTGGAATGCCTGGCTGCAAGCCATATCCAATGAATGAAAGAGCTTTAGAATCAGCTGTTATGATATCAGAGCTTCTGAGCTGCAAGATAATAGATAAAAATATCTTTGTAAAAAGGAAGCATTATGATTATCCAGATCTTCCCTCAGGATATCAGAGAACTTCAGAGCCCATTGGAACTGATGGAAATTTGAATGAAATTGGAATATGGGAAGTACATCTTGAGGAAGATCCCGGTAGATATGACTTAGCTACTGGGAGAGTTGATTACAACAGATCAGGTTGTCCTTTGATAGAGATTGTAACAGCTCCAGACATGCACAGTCCCGAAGACGTCAGAAATTTCCTAAATGAATTGCTTAATTTATTGAAATATACTGAACGAATTGTTGACGTTGGCGGAGTGATGAGAGCGGATGTGAATATATCGATAGAAAGTGGAGCAAGAGTTGAAATAAAAAACATAAACTCAATATCAGGAGCTTTCAAAGCAATACAATTTGAAATTATGCGTCAGAAGGGATTGATGCAACGGGGTGGCATTGTAAAACAAGAAACAAGGGGCTTTAATGAGAAATCAATGATAACAATCTCTCTCAGGGTAAAAGAAACTGCTGCTGATTATCGCTATATACCCGATCCCGACATACCTCCGCTCTTGGTAGAAAAATCATTTATAGATTCTATAGAATTGCCAGAGACTCCTCAGACAAGAAGAGCGCGACTTGTTAAAGAGTATTCTATTCAGAAAAACTATGCACTGACTCTAGTAAGAGATAAAGACTTGGCGGATTTATTTGAATCAGTAGCCAAAAAGGTAGATCCTAATATAACAGCGATGTGGATCTGCAGAGAAGTTCTAAAGCAGTTGAATTACAGAGGAATCGAACTGAAGGAATCAAAATTGAATCCTGAAATTATTGTTGATCTTCTATATCTGGTGAAGAAAGGTACAATAACAGAAGAAGTCGGTAAAAAATTACTTGAACGTATTATTGACACTGGCGAAAGTCCAAAGAAAATAGTCGAATCAGAAAAATTAGGCAAAATTTCAAAAGAAGACGAGCTCTCTAAGGTAATATCAGAAGTCCTGAGTGAAAATCCACAGCCTGTTCAAGACTACAAATCCGGAAAAAAGGAAGCTCTTAATTTCTTGATTGGCAGTGTAATGAAAAAAATGCATGGAAGAGCAGACCACAGCGTTGTAAGTAAGATTATCCTTGAGAGACTGAAGTAATTTTTCTCAGTTTGCCAACCATTGCTCTATCCCTAATAGTCTGCAAAAACTCATCATAGCTCCATGTTAGATGCTCTGCACCTCTCGGTTCTCCAGTATTTTTGTCTATCTGCTCCCCTATGCTCCCATCTTCTGGAATAAATTTCATCACATCTCTAAAACGCTTGTCACCTTCCTCAATGAGTGCGTCAGTAATCCTATTGAAAGACTCATCATCTCCCCTTATAACCCCTATTGGAATGTCCTCTCCTACTACTCTACTAAGGAGTCTTGCTTGCTTTGGATCTCTAACAACTATTTCTCCATCTGTAATATATTTTGCAGCTAAATTGTAATGGTATTGGACACTCCATAGTGAGCATATAAACCATGGATTCCCTCCAGTAAACCCTCTGCCATCATACAAATCATACAGGTATCTGCCCCACAGTTTTGTTCCTCTCTCACGATTTACAGTATATATCCTACTAAAGACCTCATCTAATAGCATAAAATTTGACATAAGGTAAGGGTCATCATACTCCATACCACCAAAATGTAAAACAGCCCCTATAGATGCAGATCCAATATTTGGAGCATTCGGTATGTTTACTCTGACTAGATTCTTATTGGAGACCCTATAATCCTCATCATCTTCAAGATTCCTCTCAAGAAGATGCTCCAATTCTCTTCTTTCCTCTGGACTTGCACCTTTGTATCTTTCGATAAAACCATCGAAGAGTTTTACCTCTGAGATTGCAATTTTATACATCGAAGTCAAAACCTCTCTTTCAGTACTCTCATCTATTACAACCCCTTCAGGAAATTCATCTTTGCGCTCTCTCTTTGTCGTGTAGGTCTTAAGCGCATTTCTGATATACTCCCATGCTCTACTATTTTCTGAGTCATCTTCTGAGAATCTTATGACCTGTTCTACATTATCCATTCTACCAAGACCAAGTGCATCATAAAGTTCAGTAAATTCCTTAAATGCCCTTCTAATAGCTAATGTAGTGTATTGATGAAATCCTAATCGTTCTTCCCAGAGACCCCATGAAGGTTCATTCGTTTTTTCGAGTAGATAACCACAACCCCTAATCATTGCAACAACTGCTTTTCTGACCCTTGGATTTTCCAATGTTAAACCTCTATTTGTTGTTGCATATCTGACATATCTTGAAAGTGCTATCATAGAATTTGCTATACCGTCCATTTGTGGGTCTGCCCATAACTTAGCTCCTTCATAAGTGCCGTCACCTTCTACTGTATATCTCTGACTCCATTTTCCCGTTGTATCTTGAACCCTATGAGTAAAGTCGCAAATCTTGTCAGCTATTCTCTCAATAGCTGGATGTCCAGATATCTGTGCTAGATCAATAAAACTTCTCATGCAGAGGGCAGCATCCCTAGGCCAGTGATAATAATAAGGTGGATCAGTTGATGGCGATGCAATAATAGCACCGTTCATTAGAATATTTCTAGTGGCTGCCATTATAGGAACAGCAAACTGCCTGAATCCTATACCCAAGCTTTCTATTTCGTTAGAAATACTGGGTTTTCTCACAATTTTTCTCCAGAGTCTGCCGATGGCTAGACCGAGACCTTTTCGTAATTCAAGTGAAACGTTAAATGGTGTTAGAGAAAGATCACGAATAAAATCTACCTGACCTTCTTCGTCCAGCTGATGGAATCTATCTTCTACATCTGGAAGACCAAACTTCTGCTGAACACACCTCACACCTTCACTAACAAGCTGGGCATGTTCCAGAGGCATTTCACGAAGTTCAGGAAGAGGTTTAAATTTTCCGTAAACTATCGCACTAGCAATTTCGTCTTCTGTGGGTTTCTTCTTCTGCTTCTCCATTTTAAATAATAGGAAAAGACAGAAATAAATATCATTTAACTATGAGTCAGAATAATCTAATTCTCCATAACATGTATACTTCTCTCAACAGCTTTATCTACCAACTTCATATCGATATTCTTTTCACATTCAAGTATCTCTTCAAGTCTTGCCTTTGTCTCTGGATGCTTCGGAAGTAAAAAACTGCAGCAGTCTGTATATGGCTTTATACTTATGGGATATGTTCCTATCTTAATGGCCAGATTTATAATTTCATTCTTGTCATAGCCTAAGAGCGGTCGCAATACTAAATTATTGGATGCTTGTTGTATTACTGATATATTGTAAAGCGTCTGCGATGCCACTTGGCCTATATTGTCACCAGTCACAATCGCTTTTGCATCTTCTTTTTCCATTATCCTGTTAGCAATCAGCAAAAACATTCTTCTCAAAATGATGATTCTATACTTTGAGGGAATGTTCTTTAATATCTCTCTTTCAATTTCTGATGTTGGGATAAGGATAAGCTTTAGGTCTGGCTGATATCTCTTTAGAACTTCATACAGTTCAACAATCTTTGACGGTCTTTTTTCTGACTCATCATGAAGAAAATGCACGAGTATTGCTTCACACCCTCTTTTCATAGACAAAAAAGTAGCTACTGGGCTGTCTATTCCTCCTGAAATAAAGCACAATACTCTTCCAGAAACCCCTACTGGGAGTCCTCCCAAGCTAGTGAATTCTTCTGTGAAAATAAAAGCGTTTTTTAAAGTAAGGTCAATTCCGATATCTAGCAGAGGTTCATCTAGATTTACCGGTATGTTTGTATTTTTTACTAGATATTCGCCGATAATCTCATTTATTTTCTGTGATGTAGTATTCAAATTTTTATCCAACCTTCTTGAAGAAATCCTGAAATTTTCAGGCTTTTTTTCTTTAAGGATTTTTAGTGATAGTTCTTTTATCCTGTCAAAATCCATTTCAGTCATAATCGCAGGACTGTAAGAAACAATACCAAAGACATATTTCAATGCGTCTATAGCTTTTCTATCATCTGTAAGTATGATGAATCTACCAGAAATCCTAAGGATCTTATCAAATGAAACTTCATTCTCCTTTAGTATGGTCCTTATATTATTGACCAGCTTTCTTTCAAAAAATGACCGGTTTTTACCTTTCAGTCCTATCTCACCAAATCTTACAAGTATGGAATTCATCTCCTTGAAACTTTTACCAAAAAGTTTCATCAAAAGGCTAGTATTATGAAATGTGATGATTCTAAATTAAAACAAATAACATTATGCATATATGCATAATTTAGACCGAAAAGTATTTATATATAAATTTCCTTATTATATCATCCTATGAATACACTACGGACAATTCAAAAATTGGATGATACGACAACAGAAGTCGGTTATGTGACTCATCTAGAGTGTTTGAGTTGCGGAGAAAAATATCCCCTGGAAAGGCTAATGAAGGAGCAGGGTACGGTCTTAGTGAATATTTGCTATGACGTCTGCATGGGCCCCCTTGATGTGAAGTATGACTATAGTGCTTTGAAAGAAATATTGACTCCCGAGGAAGTTGAAAGAAGACCTAATGAGTTTTGGAAGCTCAAGGAATTATTGCCAGTGAATGAAATACTGGTAGCTAAGGATAGAAAATTTACCCCTATTATCAAGTCAAAAGTAATTGGACCTGAATTAGGTATAGAATTATATTTCAAGCTAGATTCAAATGATGAGAATCCAACGCGGTCTTTCAAGGACAGACCAGTGGCACTAGCAACTAATGAAGCACTGGAATCAGGATATGATACCGTTTATGTGGCATCCACTGGAAATTTGGCAATCGCTACCGCTTATCTGTCAAGAGAAGTCGGAATCAACTGCAGGGTATATATACCAAAAACCCTAGGTGAAGTTAAGAAAAACGCAATTAGGCAGTATCTGAAAAATCCAAAAGATTTGATTGAATGCGACTTAAGTTATGATGATACAAACGTAAAGTCAATGAATGATTGCGACAAAGTTAATGAGGAAGAATTGAAAAAATCAGGAAAAAAGAAAACGTTTGTTCCGAACAACAGCTTCAGGCCGTATTACAAGGAAGGGTCAAAAACGTCGGGTACTGAAATAGCGTTGCAATTGAAAGGTCAAATTGATCCAAATGAAACAATAAATATTGTTTATCCTCTCGGTTCAGGAGCATTATTATGCTCAGCCTACAAAGGAATCGAAGAACTGAGATTGCTTAATCTGTTCAATAATCCAATACGAATGTGGGGCGTCCAACCAGAAGTTTGTTCGCCAATAATTGGTGCAATTCCTAAGAATGAAATAATTCCACTGAGAAATCCACAGACTATAGCCAAGAGTATTGCAATAGGAAACCCAGGTAGTGGATATCAGGCGTTGAATGTTATTAAAAATAGCAATGGCGGTGGCTGGAAAGTCAGCGAAAAAGAAATTTTCAAAGGTGTGCTTGACCTCTATTTCAAGGAGGGAATATTTTCACAATTCGTTGGCGGTGTTACATTGGCTGGAATAATACATGGAGCAAAAAATGGTGATATTAAGAAAGGCAGTGTAGTGGTAGCCAATATAACTGGTGGTGGAAAAGGAAGGGTAGAAGATGATTTATTCTACTATTCAAAGCAATTCGGCTATGAAAAAGAAGCAAATAGACTGTTAGAAGAGGTGAAATAATAATCTTTTGATGAAAGAGCCATTGAGCAAAGCGAAAATGGCTCCTTTGATGAAACTTTATTAAAGTTTCGAGGTGAAATAAGAAATGGCAAAAGTTAAAATACCAGCTCCATTGTTGAAATTCACTGGGAATAAATCTCCAGTTGAAGTCGATAGTGGTACTATAAAGGAATTGATAGACAATCTTGAAAAGAACTATCCTGGGATAAAGAAAAGACTTTGCGAAGACAATGGCGAAATCAGGAAGTTTATCAACTTCTATGTCAATGGAGATGATATGAGATTTCTAAAGGGACTAGATACAGCAATCAAAGACGGAGATGATATTACGATAGTTCCAGCTGTTGCTGGGGGTTGATTTAGTAAAGAAGTGATAAGAATGGTACTCACAGAAAGGGATAAACTAAGATATAACAGACAGATATTGATACCTGGATGGGGCGAGGAAGGACAGGAAAAAATAAAAAATTCAAAGGTTTTTGTAGCGGGAGCCGGGGGTTTAGGATCTCCTGTTTCGATATACTTAGCGGTAGGTGGTGTTGGTCATATACGGATAGTTGACAAAGATGTTCCTGAATTAAGTAATCTAAATAGGCAGATACTACATACAGAAGATGACATAGGACGATCAAAGGCACATTCTGCTAAGGAAAAATTGACAAAAATAAATAGGGATATCAAGATTGAATGTATAAAAGAAACTATAACTGAGGAAAATGTTCTTGACTTGGTTGAAGATTCAGATGTAATTTTAGATTGCATGGATAATTTTCCCACTAGGTATGCACTAAACAGAGCGGCAATTGAGAAAAAAATACCTTTTGTTCATGCGAGTATTTGGGGGCTTGAAGGAAGGGCCACATTTATAGTACCTGGTGAAACCCCATGTTTAGAGTGTATTTTCCCAACGGGTCCGCCTAAAGAGGTTTTCCCTGTCTTGGGTACAACACCTGCTACAATGGGATGTATACAAGCGACAGAAACTCTTAAGTATCTAGCAGGCATTGGCAGATTGCTAAAGAACAGATTATTAATATATGATGGCGAAAATATGACCTTTACAGAGGTAAAGATACGAAGAAATCCAAAGTGTCCTGCATGTAGCAAATTATACTAATTGCAGGGGTGGCCAAGCCCGGTTAGGCAGTCGGCTGCAGACTTTTTTCTTTCAACTTTTTATTAATTTCTATACGAAGTCTGAAAGGAAGGGATCAGGAGGAACTTGAAACTGGGGGAAACCTTGGTTTCCCGCGGTTCAGTAACCGACCAACGGGAGTTCAAATCTCTCTCCCTGCTTCCGCCTTTTTTCTTTGAAACTTTAAGAAAGTTTCATCAAAAAGGAGGAAAAAGTGCAGGTTGCCCAAAAAGAAAACTAAAAAAAGGTTTAGCAACAAGCTTTTTAGAAAAGCCCGACAAATAACCTTTTAAGGCAAAGCTTTGAGGGAATCCGGAAGAACCAGAAACTGAAGGGCTTTTAGTCCTGCGGTTTGGCAAAATGACAGAAGAAACAGAAAATTTGTTTAAAGCAATATTCGAACTTGAGGAGATTAGAGAACTCTTGAGACAGACTGCTCCAAATCATAAATTTACTGATGAGCAAAAGAAAAAACTTAGAAGTTCAATTGAAATAGTAAGAGAGTCTCTTAAAAAATTAGAGGAACTTTTATGAGTAATATAATCCAGGATATTAAATTGAGAGATTGGGAAGAGGAGTATATAAATATAAATCCATTACAAACTGGCGGCAGGACATATCCTGAAACAAGGAAAGCTATAATATCATATATAGATGGATATTCAACCTGTGACTGGTGTAAAGGTGCTTTGGGGATAACAGACAAACCCCCGATAAGAGAATTCCTTGACGAGGTTTCAAAATTCCTTGGCATGGATTACACTATGTTGACAAATGGCTGCAGGGAAGCAAAGTTCGCAGTATTGCATGCTCTAACAAATCCTGGAGATTCTGTAGTTATTGATGGCAACAAACATTATACAACCTACGTTGCCGCAGAACGCGCCAGAGTAAGGATTTATGAAGTTCCAAGCAATGGATATCCTGAATACAGGATAAAGCCAGAGGACTATGTAACTGTGATTGAAAATGTAAAAAAAGAAACTCGCTTACTTCCAAAGTTGGTTTTTTTGACACATGTTGACGGCAACTATGGAAATCTTGTTGATGCTGAAAAAGTTGCAGAGATTTGTAAAGAATATAATGTTCCATTTTTGCTGAATACTGCATATTCATCCGGAAGGATGCCAGTCAATGGCAAAAAAATTGGTGCAGACTTTATCGCTTGTAGTGGACATAAGTCATGGGCTGCAGGTGGTGGAAATATCGGTCTTTTGTCTGTTTCAGAGCAATGGAAGGATAAAGCCATTGAATATTCTAAAAAATACAAGGTAAAGCCGATTGAGATTATAGGGTGTTCTTCCAGGGGATCATCGACACTTGCACTTATGGCGAGTTTTCCACATGTAAAAGAAAGGGTAAAATACTGGGATAAAGAGGTTGAAAACTCTCGCTGGCTGATGAAAGAACTTGAAGCTATTGGGATAAATCAGCTCGGTGTCAAGCCAACAGAGCATGATCTGAATTTTGTTGAATCAGAAAAATTATTTAAGATTTCAGAGACTCATAAGAAGAAGCATTTCTATCTCTATTATGAGCTAAAGGATCGTGGTATAGTTGGAATAAAAGCCGGTCTCACAAAAAATTTCAAATTCTCAACTTATGGAAAAACTAAGGAGCAGATTAAGCACATATCATGGGCTTTTAAGGATATTGTTGAGAAATTTGCGAAATAATGATTATTTTTTTTAGCCGAGACTTTTCTTCCACAGACTATGATTACTTTTAACGTATTGTTTCTTTGGTGGCGGTAATGGTCTAGCTAGTTTTTCCCTGCCAATTTCGTCAATTATCTTAATTAAAAGTTCCTTTGGCGAGTCCTTTATCAGGCTTTTTGCTGACAGAATATACAACCTTCTCAGTTGGCTTATGTGCCCTCTTTCTGTTTGCAATACATGGAAATAATTGTCAAGCTCCGTAAGACTTCTAAATCCATATACTAGAATGTGTGTAACATCCCCCTCGGTAAGCCTGTAGAAATTTATTATATGTGGACCTCTGACTCTTTCTCTTATATCCTCTTCAGTCATTGTCTTCCAAGACTCTGGCGTTATCCTGAAAAGCGCTACTGCAAAAACAGTTATTCCAAGTTTTTCATAGTCGACTATCGTTGAGTATCCTTTTATTAAATCTTCGATCTCTAACTTTCTCCTTATCTTTCCAACCGCCTGAGCAGTTATATTTAGTTTGCGAGCTATGTCAGCATCCTGTATTCTACCGTTTTCAATTAGAAACTTAAGTACCTGTTTTTCATTCCTAGTCAGTTTCATTATGTAATAAATATTGTAATTTTAGTTTAAAAATAAAACCACTCATTTATAAACTGGTACTCGAATAGTTTGGATTGTATTTCTATCGGATGATTTCTGAATAGAAGCTGAATCTATAAATGAGGTGATAAAGTGCCAGATATAGCTTTTGAAGTAGCGCAGAAACAATTGGACAAGGCAGTAAAAATTATGAAATTAGACGAGGGTACACACCAACTTTTAAGAGAGCCCATGAGATTATTGACTCTGAGGATTCCTCTTAGAATGGATAACGGTAAGGTAAAGGTTTTTACCGGATTTAGATGCCAGTATAATGATGCAAGAGGCCCAACAAAAGGTGGTATAAGATGGCACCCAGATGAAACAGAAAATACAGTCAAGGCATTAGCAGCATGGATGACTTGGAAGTGTGCACTTATGGATCTGCCATATGGTGGTGGAAAAGGTGGCATTATATGTAATCCAAAGGAGCTCAGTGAAAATGAAAAACAAGGACTCGCAAGAGCTTATGTAAGAGCACTTGGAAGATATATTGGACCCGAAAGAGATATTCCAGCTCCTGATGTTTATACTGATCCTCCAATAATGGCATGGATGATGGATGAATATAGCACAATTGTCGGCTATAATGCTCCTGGTGTGATTACTGGAAAACCTATAGAGACTGGTGGATCTCTTGGCAGATCAGATGCTACCGCAAAAGGCGGAATGTACGCTCTAAGAGAAGTTGCCAAATTATTAGGAGTTGATTTATCAAAATCAACTATTGCAATACAAGGATATGGAAACGCTGGAACATTTGCCCATAAACTAGTTACAGAAATGTTTGGATCAAAAGTCGTTGCAGTTAGCGATTCAAAAGGCGGAGTCTATAATCCTAAGGGATTACCTGTTGATATAATTAAAGTAAAGGAAAAAACAGGAAGTGTTACAAATTACAAAGATGGTAAAAAAATAAGCAATGAAGAGCTTTTGGAATTAGATGTAGACATTTTAATTCCGGCTGCACTGGAAAACCAGATAACAAAGGACAATGCAGATAAAATAAAAGCAAAGATTATAGTTGAATTAGCGAATGGTCCGACAACGCCAGAGGCAGACGAAATTCTGCACAAAAGAAAAATATTTGTTATTCCCGACTTTTTAGCGAATGGCGGCGGTGTTACAGTCAGCTACTTTGAGTGGGTTCAGAATATCACTGGAACTTATTGGAGCCTTGAAGAAGTGTATGAAAAGCTTGACAAAAAAATGACCAAGGCATTCCACGATGTTTATGCAAAGTACAAAGAGCTGAAAGTAGACCCAAGAACTGCTGCATATATTGTTGCACTTGAGAGAGTTGTAATAGCAATGAAGCAGAGAGGTTGGTGCTAAGGTTACTGAATATCCTCCTTCTATTTCTTTTTTAATTATTTTATTTTTAATTATGAATTTGATATTCCTGACAAAATATCTGTTAACCTTTATAGCGAGAAGCACCATAAGAACTCAATCTTTCCCAGATAATGAACAGATTCTTAGATAGGATTATTTCAGAGCCCTGATGTATCAGCGGTGTTTCGGTTCCAGTCGCTGGGCTGGCTGCGACTTCTTTATGTAAACCCAGGTGTTACTTTCTAAAACGTAGTCAACCGCCATTCTGGCATATAACTCTTTTAATTCGCTTCCTTTAACCTCACCATGCCCAGCAACGGGCATTACATCTTCATCTTGTATTGCGGCAAGAGCCTTGGCTGTTCGTCTGACTTGTTTTGTGTATACATCAATACGCTCATCGTGAGATTCTCTTTCAAAATCCAAAAGTAAATTTTCAGCTAACTCTTTGATAGCTGGAACTGGACTTACCTTTGATAAAACCAGACGCCGCTGTCCTTGTGGTTCAAAAAGATCTGGCAAATTATCATATAGCTGACTCCCAAGAGACGTATATAAATCCATAAATCCAGCGATTTCTTTTTGGCTGAATGGTTCAAGCTTTTCGCTAGCGTGGCTTCCTAAAAGTGGTTTTGCTTGGATTTCTCTCAGAGCTTCATCAGGCGGAGCTACTTTCTGAAATTTTTTCTCTTCAGGAC
>Ga0315280_10008464_pt1 | contig 13450 bp, 23 predicted proteins | sample YL17G06_40_MG_FD_203697 | JGI IMG/M metagenome (GOLD analysis project Ga0315280, IMG submission 203697) | Sediment microbial communities from Yellowstone Lake, YNP, Wyoming, USA - YL17G06_40 | ecosystem: Environmental > Aquatic > Freshwater > Lake > Sediment | place: USA: Wyoming | collected...
TTCTCCTATACCAGAACCAAGCACTTGACCCAATACAATCAAATCGGCAACTGCTTGAGCCAAACCACCACCTGATGCTGATACAGAGGCAGGGATTAACAAATAACTATTAGCAGAACTCTCGCCAACTCCAGAACCCAATACTCCGGCGGGAACTACTAAATAAGCCGTTCCAGTGCTTAATCCTTCCCCTGAACCGGTTACTTGAGCAACTATATTAATAATACTCTGTGTTGCAGCCTGACCTTCCCCGGAACCTATACTAAAGCCTTCAACAACTTCAAAGGTAACTACATCACCAATAGCTAAGGCTATCCCATCACCTTGGGCACTTGCTTGAGCAAGAATGTCAAGAATTACTAGAGAGGATGCCAGACCTACACCTGACCCTTGAAGTTGAGCAAGAATGTCAAGGATACCTGGTGAACTAGCCAAACCTGCACCAGAAGCCACTACAACACCTAAAGCATAAAGTAATGGAGCAGAACTGGATAGACCATTACCCGAACCACTAGCTACACCCTCAACTACTGTTGCTGGTTTTAATGCGACAGCGAAGGCGTGCTTTGTAATAGTAGAACCCGTGCTTAGAGTTGCACTCATGGCTCCAGTAGCACCCGAACCAGACCAGATAAACGAGCACACCTCTGTCCCGAAGTCAGGAGTGGTGTTCCAGACATCATCATCTTCTACCCAACCGCTTGTTGGAACCGACGGCTTGGCAAATGACTTGGTGCTTGTATTATAAAACCCACCCCAGAATATCAGTGGAGAATTAACTTCTGCTACATTCATTGTAGCCGCTATAACATTAAGGTCGCTAGTCCTGTAGGCAGTATTGGAAACTACATCAATTGGGGTTGTAGGGTGAAAATCACCTTTAATATAACAGGAACAAACTGCCCTTACTTTTGCGGTAGCACTAAATGACCATACCCAACTTGCCCCCTCGCCAGACGCTACCTTGTAGTAGAGAGCATACCTATCCGTGTTCGCTAGATATTCTCCAAGAAGATTCCAGCCACTAGGAACAGAGTCAATAGTTACAGCAGCATACCAACCAATCCAACAGAACAGAATATCCCCATCAACTGTCCCCGTAGGTTTGGTTACAGTTATATTAAATGGAGTAGTTAAACTGGAAACATTGACATAAGTTTCAGTTCTAGGGGTAAAAGCCATCGGCTACTCCTCTATCCTAAATCTAATGTCAGACCTGTCGTTGCTGGAATACGGAAAGTATCTCCTGTGTTCCAGACTTTCATTTCAGATAACGGACACCAGTAAAGGATATTGCCACCCGTTGCAGCATCGCAGACGATAGCATACTTGACCTGTCTACCTGCCGGTGCAGGCATACTCACGAAGTCAATGTTTGCGGCTGAGTTTGGCACAGTGGATTTACCACCACTTGGGGTGATAGCGCCAAACGCAACCGCGGGTCTATTCCCCGTATAGCCAGTAATTTCATTAGTCAGCGTGCCTGCCTCTAAATCGGTATCCACTGCAACATCACTGACTATTCCCAGGTAACAAGTGGGTGCTGTATATGCTGTCCCTTTCAGCATATTTAACCATTTCCCCTCTAAATAAGTTGATATGTTTAGTGCCATTGTTTACCTCCTTTGTTAATATTTCCCTACTACTCTAACCGATGCTTTTTCTCCAAGATTACTCTTATAGAATACTAATTCAATCCTCCTATTAGCGCCGGTAAAGTTAACTGCTTTATCTTCTCCACTAGCTAATTGGTAAAGTTCATCCGGATTATTAATACCAATAAAGACAGACTGCGGTCCATCATTAAAGAAATAAGCGGTTATCCATGGATGATACGGAGGATTAGTAATTAAGTTTAACCATTGTAGAGTAGAAGTGCTATTTAACACCCTATCATCAGTTAAACCGATGTAAGATTGCGCTGAGTAATATTGTTGCGCCGAAGCAGCCATTGGAGTAATATTAACCATCATACTACTAACCGCCATTAACATTACTAGCATGAATAATGGTTGAATAATAGTGGAAATGTCAATATCTTCTTCATGAATGGTTAATTCTTTTACCATTAATTATTACTCCGGCTTCGCCTTCCTAAACCAATGCTGAATAACATTACCATTCCAATTAATTAGAGCACCTAGTAATACGTTGGCGCCAGCGGCAGCAAGTATGTCCGTTGCTACTAATAAGCTAACTGCTCTATAAGTTATCCAAACACTAAAACCACTCCAGAGTATTGTTACTCCGAGAAGAATGAAGGAGTAATATTGCTTAAATCTTTCACTATTCATATTTTTTACTATCACCCTATGGATTAGGAGTATGTTCCAGTAATTTCATACCAAGAGCAATGATGCCACCGGTACATCCAGTGGTTACTTCCGTTGCCTTATATACCAAACCCAATGCCCCTATTATCCCCAATATCATTATTGCCATACATATTTGTAACTTTGTTTTAGGCATATTAATTAACTCCTTTATTAAATCTATAGTGAATCAAGCCTATCCTTAAATTCATTGTAATGACCAATCTCTTCATCGGCGATATGCTCCCATAGCTTTGCAGTAACTTCGTCACCATTATTTCGAGCATTTTCAGCCCTTTGTTTATACAGAGTAGCAGCGGTCTGTTCCTCAAGCATACTGGTTTTCAAATCCGTAGCAATATCTACTAAGGCGTAAGACCTTCGAGATACTCCAGCATGAACTATTCGGAAACCTTTCTCTCGATAATGTTCTTCTTCTTTTTCCTGCCTTATACGTGCCGAATGTTCTGCGTATGTTTCGCTAATGATATTTTCCTCACTAACTCTAACATCAAAAACCATACTTCCTGTTGCCTCATATATTCTCTTTGCCTTTGACCATGCTTCAACTGGTTCCTCAGCATCAACATGACCGATAATATTTTGAGACGAATCGTAAACATTATACCGCATTGTATTTTACCTCACTTTTTACTATTAATCATTCTAACGCTTTTCATTAACGCTTCGAGACTAGCGGTAATTCGGTTAATAGTAAACGTCTTATCAGTCTTTCAATGAGCTTAGAAAAGCATTATACGCTTTTAAGTCAGTGGTTCTACCACCTTAGAATGATTGCGTTTGATACGTTGCAACATTTTCTCCTAAAGACCTGGCTCGATTATTTTCAGTCGTTAATGCTACCTCCGAAACGACATCGCCGATATGAAAAACAGTCTGGCCTGGAGATAAAATTGTGTAATACTTCATTTCCTCTTCACCATGTCTACTCCTATAAACTTCTGATAATCTTTTGGCTTCTTTAGCAACACAGGCAACATCACCTTCAGGACATACTGATTCCGCTCTTGAAACTTGCCAACTCCCGTATTTTTCAACTAATCTTCTTCGAGGTTCACCGTGGATGGAGTGGTGTTCACCACTCTTTAATTCCTTTTTTGATGAACCTTCAGATGGTAACATCCCGAAAACAAAGCCTAATACTACTAATGGAATAATAGAGGTCATAATTGAGCTAAAATCAAAGCCCGATGGTGGAGTAGTAATTTCAACTGTAACAGTATCTCCAATCTCCACTAACGCAGCCTCTAAAGCGTTAATCTCCAGGAAACCATCACAAGGAGTCGCTTCTTCCACTAATAAACCTGGCTCAATACTTTGAGCAACACTTAGAACAAGATTATTATTAATAAAGATAATATCTATTGGAAATAGCATCTCATTGGTTTGAACTGTCACCGCTTGTTTTGTAGGAAGAATAAATAACATTCCTGTTCCCGCCGGTAAAGATGCCCTACCACTAAGACCGTTACTAAGTTCTGCGATAGTATTAGCTACCTCTACTGACCATTGATTTTCATTAATGGTTATTAATGCTGTTCCTAACATATTAACCTCCTATCCTAATGTTGCAGGTGAACTATTACCTAAATCATCTCTTAGATAATAATAAAAATAAGGTTGGGGAGTTCCATACAATGGACTGTTAGACCAATCATCAGTAAGATTTCCTGGTGACACAAGCCTAAAAGTTTGACCTGGATTAAGTGTAAGTGTGCGCCACACGTCTTGGGCTGTTGACCAGTATCTATCGAAAAGCTGAGAGGGGTTTGATTGATACGCCCACCGCAATGAGACTTTACGTGTTACCACAACGCTATTAGAATTAGTAATATCACAAACAACATCAGCGACTCTAAAGGCTGGTGCTGAGGCACAACTCACAACGGTAACAATTGGAGTACCTAAAGTAAAAACCAATGATGCAACTACTACAATATCCTCAGCCGCTTTATAGAGAGCAATGCTCTTCCCACCTGAAAATACTCCAATATAGACCGGATAGGTTCCCGCAACACTAGGCATTACTACTGGAAAACTAATCTCTTTACTCTCATTAGCGTTAAGATGGAAAGGGACTCTGGATACTTCCGTGAGACCGGTACCCATCAATATTACTCCATCATAGTCAAACGCCTTTCCTGTGGGATTCTGCATTACTGCTTTGGCTATTTTACTTACGCCAGCATCAAACTGAGGCATATTACCCCCTCCTATTACTATTATGCTCAACCTTCTTATACTAAGTAAAATTACCAGGTAATTGGGCCAACAATAATTGCCGGACTAATTACAATAGTGACATTTTCAGCAGCCTGATAATGAGCAAGCAATGTTCCTGCCTCTATTACATCAAGAAATACCGGGTAGGCTGCTTCAACTACAGGCATTACTATTGTAAAATTAACATCTTGAAAACCACCCGCAGGAATTGTTACACTCCCTACTCCCGAAGTCGCTGCTTTTGTTACCCCCAAATACAGTTCAACCGAATAAGTAAACTGTTTAGTCGTAGGATTGGTTAACCTGGCGTGAGCAGTTTTACTCACTCCACTCTCAAATGTTGGGTCATCCATCTCCAATGACTCTACTATGACTTTTCGTTCCATTTTCCTCTCCTTTATTAGTTCCTATTTAAAATTACTATTCCCAAATTATGTCAATTGGTGTCGAAGGATGTGCGGTGATAAAGTGTTGGTATAGTTCATCATATGTGCCAAATACTACTCCACAAATAGGGCAAGTATATGTAGTCGGTGCAGGTTGCGCTGGAATCATTTGAAGTACAAATCCAATCATGACTAGGGTAAATACCATTGTCATTACTACCGATAAAGACTTATCTTCTGCTTCCATAATTATTAACCTCCTTTTTCCGGTTTAACCATACTACCCATCAACATTGCAAGAATAGCAATGGAAAATATTGGTGAAATACTCGCAAGAACAGTAGAAATATCAGTTGCTACTGGTGCTGCGGCAAAAAGCTTCAAGGCTGATGGACCGTATGGCAGACCATTACCATAATCATAATCTTTATTCATAGATATTCCCTTTGGTTTTAAACAAATAAGCGGTAAATATTCATCTATCATTCTATCAGGAGGAACATAATAAATGGCACCCATTGGTACTCCTAAATATACTTGTTTCCACATTGCTTGACGTAATGCTCCCTCTAAGTATATTGCCGCTATCGCTGAGCCAAAAGGTGCGGCAAATGAGGTTCCTGATTTGGCAATGGTAGCGGAATCACTACTACTACTCGCTACTTGGATATCCTCACCAAAGAGGACCACGTCAGGTTTTATTAGACCACCCAATGTTGGACCCCTGCTGGAAAAATTGCTAACAATAAAGGATGATTCATTAGGTAAATACTTGGCAGCTCCGCAAGCAAACACATATTTCTCCACAGCCGGAATAGTTATCGAGTATGGACTAGGTCCATCATTCCCGGCAGAAGCAAAGATAAAAATCCCCTTAGCTATTGCTGCACGACAAGCCACTCGAAGAATGTTATTAACATTATTATCATCCGGAGCACCGAGCGACAAGTTTATTACCGTTGGAGCAATAGCAGGATTAGTGTCTTGCATGCTAATACAATCATCAATTGCAAGTACAACGGACTCTTCTGTACCTTCACCCTTAGAATCCAATACTTTCATATTAAGGATGTTACATAATGGAACCATTGTAACGATTATATCACAGGTGCCCGTATCATGATTTAGGCCATCAGAAAGAAGAGGATCCGAAGAATAGTTCTTTCTAAAGACCACTCTTCCCTGTATCCGGTCATGTGTTTCACGGATTCCCGTTCCTATCACTGCAATATTAACACCATTGCCCAATAAAGGTGGGTCCGTTAATGCTCGAACATCTTCCAATTTTGCTGCCCAAATTAGTTCCTCCGGCGAGTAAGTTGGAATCGCTGCAATAATAGGAGGAGAAATAATAGGTGACATTACTACCGCCTTAACGCTTCCTATTGGCGTAAGTGTTGCACCTTGATTTTTAAGCTGGTTAACTTGCTCTGGGGTAAGCTCGGCAAAAATAATACCAATACTGGTAATTTTTATATCTTTACCACCAATAACCTTAACTTTTTCAATGGTAGAATTTTGAATTGAGAATCTCATTATTAATTTCCTCTCATGAATTTACCCCAAACAACCCCGCCGACTGCTATTAGGCAACTGCCGGTGGTTATTACAATCAAGTAGATAGTTCCGCCCTGTGCAAGTTCCATGCCAATACCGGCACCTACAGTTGAGATACCCACTAATTCTATAATAATCGGTATTAATTTCTTTTTCATCAATTACTCCTTTATATTATTATTATTAGACAATCGCCTTTACTCCTGATATTACTATTGGCACTACTTCCTTAACCGTTTCCTTTACCTTCTCTCTTCCTTCAGGTGTTGTTAAAGTTGTTATTAAATTCATCGCTAACATCATTATTATTAATGGTATTAAATCACCTAACATACTCCAAATGTTAGGTATAGCGGTTATCTCTAAGCAGTTATCAATATGAACCTCATGGTCGGCATCAAAAGGATAATCTGGTAACTCAAGAAGTAATCCAAATTTGCCCGCTGAAATATTACCAACAACAATATCTATTTCTCCATTATATAGCATGGGCACCGTTGTTGCCGTTAGGTCGATAGTCTTTTTGGTTTGCGCTCCACCCAATCTATTTAGTTGACCTAGAGCATTATAAACGTAAAGCGATGCCCAAATTCTAATACTGGTATTTTTGGTCAATGAATATTTAAAGGAATAATTTACCTTTAGAGTATCCCCAACAGCAATTAAGAGAGGTTGCTCTGCTACTAAAGGATAGATAAAATTCCCTACCTGAACATTACTTACCTGCATATTACGCCTTTACAAAATCAAGTATTTTAAATTCAGTTATTACTGGAGTAAGACCAGCAATAACCAGGGCGTCTATATATCCAAAGATATATGGAGTTGTTGTTTGACCAGCTATACTAGGACTTCCTCCAAAAATCTTAACATAGATGTCATTCCAGCTAGGTTCAATACTAGATGGTATTGTAAATGTATAAGAATTGGTAACATTAGGTATTGCTGGTGGCGTAGAAGTTAAAGGTAGATTAAATGTTGTCTGTCCGACTATCATTTCATCAAAACCTACGCCATACACACCAATACAGTAATAACCAGTAACTCCGGTAACCGCTGGTCCGGAATACTTAAACGATATTGTTACCAGGAGTTTATTACCAGGAACAAGACTAATCTGTTTTGGTGCCGGGGACATATAAGTAGTTAGCGCCACAAATAATCCTGACGCTGTAACAGAGTACCATTTATCAAGATTAACATCATAATAGTACTTATTGCCAGTTAATGGGTCGTAATAGTACCCTGATGCTGCAAGTTTTTCGCCGACTATTGGGTCTGTTCCTGCAATATTAAACCCCCTCACTTCTCCTAGTGATACCTCTAATGTTTTAATCATTTTTATCCCCCCTACTACTATACCTTAACAAAATCCTGAATTAAAAACTCACTAATGGTAGGAACCAAAGTAGCGAGTGAAATGTCAACGTAATTAGTGGCATCATGAACCCAGGATGTTCCATTCCAGTACCAGCTCCATATTGTAAGTCTAACATTATCATTAGGCATTATAAACCAACCACGAAATACCACTACCTGTGATGGTGATAATATTAGGTCATTAAACTGTTCGGTAATGTTAGACGAGTCAAAAACACCAGTAATGGCTATGTCCTTATCACTACCACTGATGTTCTTAACAGTAACATCAACAATGGCATAATCACCAGGCAAAACACTTACCGGTGCATCAACCTTAACAATATCAGCTACTAATGCCATTTCCCCTCCACTAGCAAAAGGGGCTGAGCCATTTTAAATATTTAAGCATGACTCAGCCCCTACTATTCGGCTGCCACTTCTCTGGTAGCTTTAGGACAATAACCCACTTAATGCGAAGTGCTATTTAAACACTATCGTACTTATTGCTACTACTACTACTGCCACTCTTTAACACCTCGCATAATCAGGTCTCCTTTGTTCGGGCCGCCATGCAAGGTTACGGGTCAAGCTGGAGCATCACGTATGACTCATCGCCACCAGGGGCAAGTATTGTACCAGGTACTAAGAAGCCCATACGCTGTGTTGCGGAGAAGAGTGTTTCTTTACCAGACATTGTTGTGCCATCAGCCCAGTTGAAGTAGATTTCACGGTCACCGGCAACGATACCTTGAGCAGCATAAGACACCACCGACTGGACCAGACCCCATGTCTGCACCCAGACGAAATGACCCGCAGCAACTGGTATCCATGAGAAGCCGGCTATTGAGTGTTCGCCTGTACCTAAACCAGGAAGACCGGAGTTGACAGCCTCACACACCTCTGCATACAGGCTCGGGCAGCAATATACACCAACGCCAGCGGCAACATTGACATCAATCGGGGAGTAAAGGGTAAGGGTTACGCTGGTACCATTAGATGCCGTACTACTCTTAATCATACGGGGGTTATGATTCGCAGTAGCTCCCTGTATTGATGCCTCACCATTTTCCCAGTAATTAACACCGTGTACGGCATCATCTATAACCAGAGTCTTACTACCAATTATCTGTGCACCTATGGTCAAGTAGTTTATAGCATGGATTACACTCGCAAGAGCACGTCTCCTATAGGTAGCCGTGACACCGTATGTTGCGTGTGTTTTTGCATAGTGCCAAATAAGACCATCAGGTGTCCGTTTCCGAGAACCTATCTTGTAGTTCTGGATAGCACTCTCGATATAAGGTTCCTGTGCTGGTCTACCCGGGATACGCTCACCAGTGAAACTATTTAGGATTGTCTTAAACTCTTCTTTTGTTGGATGCGGCATTGATTTCCTCCATAATTCTTATTTCCCCTGGAGAACTTATCCTTATATGTCCTCCAGCATCCGGAGACCACCATCAATATTTAGTGGTCTCCGGGAATCCGTCGTAACTAGGAGGTTACGATTTTTAGACCACCAATTGCTTGCCGACATAGCCGAATACCCATAAGGTAGCAACCACGGCGGCTACTGCGGCAAGGGTGTTTATGGTAACCAGAGTTAATTTTGTTCCGCCTGGTAGCCTCAAAGCAATTTGCTTATTCGTAGGCTCCCAGAGCGGAGCAATGACGTTGAACTCGGCTTCTACGTCATCAGCAGGACCAATGGCAACAGGGTAGAACGCTTGACCGTAGCCAAGGGCGCCAAGCCTATCAGGCCATAGGTCGCAATACCAGTTGGCACTAACACCCACAGGAGTTACAACTTCAATCTTATTAACAAACCATACTTCTCCATCCGGGACTGTTAGTTGGCCCACACGGGAAGTACCGGCAGCATCAGCGGGAGCAGGACCGTGGGTTATAGCTAGACCGTCATATCCTGTTTCACGACCATCAAGCAGGCCTAAGATATGCTGTTGCTCTGCCCAGACCAATGGCTGGATTACCTGCTTGTCAATATCGTAGAGGGCCGCTATCCCCTTATTGTCACCAATGGGGATGACCCCATTATACATTGCCTGAGCTTGGGCGATAGTAATGCTTCCACTCTGCAACGCTTTAACAAGCTCGGCAGGAGTGAGAACCTTTGAAACAACTTTCTGCTTCCCCATTATTCTATTCTCCACGAAATACCTTCCTTTTTTATTAATTTTATTCTACTACTTACCGGGAACGCTCCTTATTAATTAACCAGCAGCGGACTTCATTAGAGGCTTAATCAGTTGCATTACCATTATAAGCATAATGAGTGGCATAATGCTGGTCAAAAGGGTAGAAATGTCAAACGTCTGAGCACCACTTACTGCGGCACCACTGACCAGTTGACCTGGCTGAACATATTGAACCTGTTGCGGTGAATACATTATGTTACCTCCTTTTTAGAATATTAACCACTACCTCTCAAATTGAGGTACACTCGGCGTTATCCCCCTTCGGCGACACCCTTCATCATGGGCTTAATCAGTTGCATTACCATTATTAACATGATAAGCGGCATGATTGAAGTCAAAAGGGTACTGATGTCAAAGGTTTGAGCTGCCGTTGTGGTATATGGAGTTACGGCAATCTGGCCAGGCCTAACTGCGGTCTGACCCGGTGAAACTGATACCTGTAGTGCTTTAACCATTTTTATTCCTTCTCCTTTTTATTAAATTTTTTGTTACTTATTAAGATTGCATTACTACTCTCTTATCAAACTTACTAATGTAACCGAGAACGGGTGACCATTTAATTGGTCACCCGTTCTTACCGAACTATTTACTTGGAAACGCCACGTTCAAAGCCCCTGCCCCATCTCTCAATGTCGGGAACTCTATATACCCCGGCGTCAACCCCGGCATTATAGGCAGCTTTGGTTCTGGGACCGAAAGGTAATGCTCCGTACTCAGTTTTCATGGAAGGCTTTGCGCCATCGTAATTCGTCTTCATTGTCGGTGCCTTTGCTTGGAGTTTTCTCTTTCCTTTGCTAACCATTTCTGCAATCGTCAGTGCCATTGTTTTACTCCTCCTCTTATTATTTTCCTTATTATTTTCCTCAGTCTTAATTAGGCAGAGTAGCACCTAATCTTAACTACTTGAGGTTTAGCAACCGGACTAAAAAGAAACGAGGGGTAGCCCCGTAACTTATCAGTCCAGGTTGCTACCCCTCGTTTTTTGTAACGGTAAAAATTCCGTTACTCACACCATAATTATTGCACAGATTAATTAGTTTGTCAAGGGCTACTAATCATTTATTTTTTATCCTGCTATTTTAGCTTCAATAGGAACCACAAAAGGGTCTTTTAGACCCTTTTTGGTATTGTTGATTATTGCGAATAGCTGAATAATACTATTTCTTAAACTACACAATGACCTACCTATTAACAGACTCCAAATATTTTCTCCACTTTTTTTCCAATGATGCCTTATACCTTCTGGTTTCCTTCTCCATCAGTTTTTTTATTCGTTCTGGTGGAAACATGGCCCGAAGTTTAGGATTTATCTCAGTGTTAGTTTCATTATTACTATTATCCTCCTGAGGAGACTCCTGAGGCACATCCTTAGGTTTATCAAAAATCCGCCGTCTAATTCGCTCTCTTTCGTTATCCATATTATTCTACCACCTCTAACAATACCTTATTAGTCTCAGGTTCAACTATCCTCTGCTTTAGTTCGGAATATTTCTTAGGTAATGAACTACCGTTATCTAACTTATCAACTGCTTCGGCTAAGTGGTGACACTTATTCTTGCTCCAGATGCTACAAATCCATATTCCCTTGCTTCTATTATTATCATCCCAGTGGTGGTAATCAAGTTTCGCTTTCCCCCTACAAAGTTCGCATAAATTTGGTTTTGGTCTTTTATGCAACCTACCGAACCTTCCATCGCAACAACCTATAGAAGAAATTCTCATACATCCCTTGCACCAAGACGCTAAGCCATCCAAGGTCCAATGGGTTGTATAAAAATCCTCTACGGACTTCATATAACCACAATGAGGACACCACTTATAAGTCTGTTTATCATTTAAGAATAATCTATGAACACCATTAGGTGGTGAGAAAGGACCAGAATAAGTATAGGTCTTTTCTGACTCTTCTATCTCCTTCTTTAATTTACAATAAATTTCAACCTTCCAGGAATTCCTATCAATCTCATCCAATCCCTCAACAAGGGAATCGCAACTAACACACACCCAAACGCCTAGATTAGGCTTACTATCATCCCAATGGTGATAACAATATTTGATAAGTTTTTTATTACATACCTCACATTTACCATCTATTACAAATGGTCTTTTATGTAAGCCATAATAATGTTTCCCTCCCCCAGTACCAAGCTTATATCCTTGCCAACATTCCTTACAGCAAAAAAGTAAACCATTATGGGTATTTGCATTTTTGTGGAAATCCTTAACTGGTTTTACCTCACAACATCTTGGGCAAAACTTGTGAGTTTTATTTTTAATCCCTAAAATTAATGTTCTTCTTTCCTCCAAAGCTAACATTGGTTCTAATAACCTATCTATCCTATTGGTATTAAATAAAGTATGAGCATTAACTAACGAACGCCTAGGTATATTATTCTTCCGCATGATACGACCAATACACCTTCTATCCACCCCAAACCTCTTTGCTATCCAGCCCTGAGATAATTCTTCTTCCCAATAAAGCCTCCTCACTTCCTCAGAATCTATTATACCTAAAGATTGTGATGGCATAGAAGTTATTACCGGGCTATCCCAATTCATTAGTATTCAACCCTTCCAGTTATACCAAAGAAGGTCCATAAAGTAGTTGCCAAAGAACTAATTAAAGACCCCCTTATTTGCGATAGGTACGGTTCCGCTTGAGGATTATTAGTGCTAAGGATAACAGTAAGACCATTATTCCCTTCTCGTTTAATAATAGCCTTAATATCCTTGGTGTATTTCTGAACCTCCGTTAATAATCGTTGCTGCTCCGGAGTCATCATCGTCATAGGATTCATTACCATTATTTTACTCCTTTAGCTTTATTTTGGATTAACAGTTATGCGTAGCGTGACTACTCCTGAGAGCTGCGCAAAAGGTTTCCACTCAGGCTTATCTGCATAATAGCCACGCAAAGAAAAACAATACTGACCCGAAACCGGTGCTACAAAGGTAAACATCTTGTATCCCTCAATGTTCTCTAAGTCCAGAACATCTGACCCGGCAACATTTACAATCGTGCCGCTATCCGTCTTCACCATATAACATATGGAAAGGTCAACATCATATTGACCCTCAACAACCAACTCTCCAATAATCATATCCCCTTGCTTAAAGTCAAAATATTCTAAATGAACCCCTGTCATCGGCACATCTATACGCCTCTCAACAGTTTCAGATTGCGGAACTACCTGCGGTGCAACTACTGACGGTGAAGCTACCGACGAATTGGTTTTAGTGCAGCTACCAAGCCCCACTACCAAGACCAAAATTAGACTCACAATAATAGGTGTGAGTTTAATGTTCTTCATCTTCGACCTCCTTTATTACTCTTCCTCTTTATCCGATTCCTTTTTACCCATAGACCACCCCG
>Ga0315280_10008465_pt1 | contig 13449 bp, 8 predicted proteins | sample YL17G06_40_MG_FD_203697 | JGI IMG/M metagenome (GOLD analysis project Ga0315280, IMG submission 203697) | Sediment microbial communities from Yellowstone Lake, YNP, Wyoming, USA - YL17G06_40 | ecosystem: Environmental > Aquatic > Freshwater > Lake > Sediment | place: USA: Wyoming | collected...
TAAGATGGGCTCCCATATCGCCAAGAGCTCCAGTGCCAAAATCCCACCATCCGCGCCAGACAAACGGCAAATAGGCTGGATGATAGGGACGCCAGGGTGCAGGGCCGAGCCAGATATTCCAGTCCAAAGTGGGCGGTACAGAGGGGATCTCTTTCGGAGCCTCGATTGCTTGAGGCCAGATCGGCCGGTCGGTCCAGACATGAACTTCGGTCACTTTTCCAATCGCACCGTCCCAGATCCATTCGCACACCAAGCGTGCTCCCTCCTTGGAATGCCCCTGGTTTCCCATTTGAGTGACAACTTTCGCCTTTTTCGCCTCAAGCGCCAGCAGCCTAGCTTCCTTGACGGTATGAGTCAACGGCTTCTGAACGAAGACATGCTTTCCCATTTTTATGGCCATCATGGCAATCACGGCATGGGTATGATCGGGCGTGGTGACTGTGATAGCGTCGATGCTCTTTTCCTTGTCCAGCATCTCGCGGAAATCCCGGTATTTAGCAGCTTTATCGTATTTTGCTTTGTATTCTGGGGGATGTTCGTCAGAATTCAAAAGGTTGGCCATCATAGTGTCATCGACATCGCACAGGGCGACAATATTTTCGGCGCTTGCGGCTTGAACATCAGAAAAGCCCTTTCCGCCTACGCCCACGCAGCCGATGTTGAGAAGATCACTTGGCGCGGTATAGCGTCGGCCACCCAGCACATGCCGGGGAATGATCATCAACCCCGCTGTAGCTGCAGCGGTGCGGCCCATGAATTCCCGCCGGGTGATGGTCTTTTTTGGCTTTTCAAGATCTTCTTTATTTGGCTTCATTTTCTTTTCCCTCCTCGAATGAATTTTTTTCATAATTACAGCCTCCACTACTATATATACTTCTTGTGTCTCAAGTCAATCACAGAAAATCCCCTAACTTCATTCCCTGGTGCGAGATGGAAGAGCACAGTCATCACCCAAAGGATGGCCAGCCCAGTCCCTGTGTGTTCTCGACTAAACCCACCCGCCCCCTAGGTCTTCGAATACACAGGGACTGTCCTGGTCTCATCTTTATTTTTTATGGGCAATTTTGGGTATAATGTGGTGGCTTGATTTATCGGACAACTAGAAGTATAAATTCAGAAATATAATGGTTCGATTCAGCGAACGATTATAGAGAAGACAAGCATGGACAACAGGATTTGCCAGCAAACCCTCAAAGAGCTTGAAAAAATTGTCGGCCGGGAGAACATCATCGTTGATCCCGAAAGAATGCAGGACTACAGTCACGATGAATTCTCGCTCAGGGAAATCGGGCATCTGCCTGAAGTGGTGGTCAAGCCAAAGACCAGGGATCAAGTGGCGGCCATCCTGAAACTGGCCAATGCTCGAAAAATCCCTGTAACTCCTAGGGGAGGTGCAACTGGACTCTGCGGAGGATGTGTCCCGCTCCAGGGAGGAATTGTGCTTTCGCTCGAGAATCTAAACCGGATCATCGAAATCGATGCCGAGAACGAGATGGCTGTGATGGAAGCGGGCGTGACCTTGGATGATTTTTACAAAGCCATCGAAGAGAAAGGTTTTTCCTTCCCCCCTCATCCAGGTGAAGAGAGCGCTATGATCGGCGGGCTGATTGCCACCAATGCCGGCGGAAGCCGCGCTGTCAAGTATGGAGGCATAAGGAATTATGTCCGGGGATTGGAAGTTGTGTTGCCTCAGGGCGAGATTGTTCGGCTCGGCGGGAAGATCATCAAGAGCAGCACAGGCTATAATTTGCTCCATTTGATGATCGGTTCAGAAGGGACGCTCGGCATCATCACTCAGGCTACAATTCAAATTTTGCCTCCGCTCCAGGTGACCAGGTCCCTGGTAATTCCTTATGATGATTTAGAAGCTGCAATTGAGACTGTTCCTTTGTTGATCCAAAAGAAGATCCAGCCGATGGCCGTGGAGTTCATCGAACTCGAAGTTATCGGAGTGACTGAAGAATATCTCCATAAAAAATGGCCCACTCACCAGGGAAAGACCCAGCTTTTAATTATCCTGGATGCCTTTACCCAAGAAGAAATGGACCAGTTGTCAGAAACAGTGGCTGAGATTTGCCTGGAGAAGGGAGCGATGGATGTTTTTGTAGCCGAGACTCCCAAGAAACAGGACGAGGTGCTCCAGATACGAAGCAAAATCTATGAGGCAATAAAATCCCAAACGATTGAAATCTTGGATATCTCTGTCCCCCGAGCCGAGATTGCCAAACATGTCAGACGCGTCCATGAAGTCTCCCAAAAATACGACCTCTGGCTTCCCACCTTTGGCCATGCGGCAGACGGGAATGTCCATACTCATATTATGAAAGCCAGGTTTGAGAAGGGGCGGATTGTATCACTTGAAGAACGAGAATGGAGGGAAAAGTACGAAAAAGTCCGGGAAGAGCTTTATGAAGATTGCAAGGCCAGAGGCGGCGTCATTTCCGGAGAACACGGAATCGGATTGGTCAGGAAGCGCTACCTTGCTTATGTTTTGGATAAAAAACAGATTGAACTCATGAAAGGCATAAAAAAAGTTTTTGACCCGAACAACATTTTGAATCCGAGCAAAATTTTTGATTAAAATAGTGAACAGTGAGCTGTGAGGAGTGAGCAGCCAAGAAGAAAATTTCTCTTTGATTATTAAATCGTCATCACCAAGAACGAAGTGACGCGGCGATCTCATAAGATAAGCGAGAAAGGCGGGAAGGGCGCAAAAAGAATGTAGCGGTGCGATTCGTCGCACCTAAATAGTCGGATAAATCCGACTGTTACAATATCCTCACTATCAGAGAAGGAGAATTCCGCAATGAAAATTCTGGTCATCGGAGGGACTCGATTTTTCGGCTACCACATCGTCCGTAAGCTACTGGGAGATGGACACGAGGTCATATTATTTAACCGCGGGCTAACTCCCGATGATTTTGGCGATCGGGTCAAGCGCATCCAGGGTGACAGGAATGAGTACCAATCCTTTTATCGAGTGCTCAAGGGGGATAGCTACGACGTTGTCGTAGATATGATTGCTTTTAAAGCTGAGGACAGTCAGGCCGCAGTCCGGACTTTCCAGGGCAGGGTAGGCCATTTGATCCACATCAGCACCGGCTCTATCTACATTGTGACCAAAGATTTTCCTTGTCCTCTCCGCGAAGAGGATTATGCGAGGGAGCTTTATCCTCAGCCCAAAAAGGATGCAGACTGGTGGCTGTATGGCTATCATAAAAGGAAATGCGAGGAGGTTCTGCGCGAGGCTTACGAGAAACAGGGCTTTCCGGTGACGATGCTCCGTTTGCCGATCGTCATGGGCGAGCGAGACTACACCCTCCGCGCCTATTCCTATTTTCTCCGGATTGAAGATGGAAGGCCGATGATTCTTCCGGACAGCGGCCTGAATGTTTTTACCCATATCTACCAGGGGGACATTGTCAAAACGATCGCTTCTAACCTTTTGAATAAAACTTCTTTCGGTCAAGCTTATAACCTTGCTCAGGAAGAGATTTTGACCTTGAGAAACTTTATCCTGAAGGCTGCTGAGATTTTAGGCAAAAAAGTGGAGCTGGTTGATATTCCAACAAAAATTTTGGTTAGCACTTCCCTGGGTACATCTTTCTCTCCGTTCTCAATGCGGAGGCCATTCATCCTTTCTGTGGAAAAAGCCAAAAGAGACCTTGCTTTTTCCTCCACTCCTTTTGAATTGTGGCTTCGGAAAACCATCCTCTGGTTTAAAAATGAATATAAGGGAGGGCAGCCGGAGAATTATCGCTCGCGGGCAAAAGAAATCGAGATCATTCAAAAATATCAACGGGCAGTGATAAGCATAGAATAAGAAAGCATCCCTAATTCCGTGATAAAGGGGCTTCGAAAAGGGCTGCAGCGGCCATTGCGGAGATCAGCCTGAGAGTCCGTCTGACGAGGGTAGCCGCAGGCCTCCTTCGGACCAAGGCTCCGAGGATTGGTTACCGCATGTGATTTTGGGAACAAATAGAAGAATCTTTTTTCTGTGATAGCCATGATCAGGAATAGGGTCCTGTCACGGCTGCTCCCCGTCCGTCCTCACCTCCGCTCCCCAAAGATAACCGCAAAGGAGATGATTCAAGCGCCGTAAGGCTGCGGGCGGGCGGGGAGCCAAGCCCTTTTCAAAGCCGCCATTCAATCATCATGGAATTTGAGATGCTTAAGAAAAAATAAAAAAGGGACAAGACTAATCCTTAATTTCATGATATAATTATCAAAAATAAGAATTGGATAAATTGATCGAAAATCCATTATGGGGGTAAAAATGGAAAGAATCACGGAAATTTTTGTCATCCTTGAGGACAAGCCTTCTTTTCTGGGAGAGTTGTGCAGCTATCTGGCCGAAGAGGGCATTAACATCGAGGCCATTGGAGTATTTCAGGACACGGCCAAGCTTTACGTCTCAAACCTTAACAAAGCCATGAAGCTTCTTTCCAAATTGAATTACACCGTGGAGCTCAGAGATGTCCTCAAGATTGAGCTTGAAAACAGGCCGGGCGCCCTAGCAGAAGTGACCACCAAGCTGGGCAACAAGGGGATCAATGTTGAATACTGCTACGGGACGCTGAGCAAGAAGGGCAACACCACATCCGTGATCTTGGATGTCTCCGATATCAACAAAGCGATGGAGGTTTTAAAAGCCTGAAGTTGAATTCAGGCTAACAAGCAGTCTCTGAAAAATCAAGCGCATAACGCCTGGCTGCTAGGTTATTTTTGCTCCTTCTCGACCCTTCGGCGCATCTCGGCGACCTTGGCTTTGGTATCGTCCATAATTCGCTTGAATCGCTCATCGTCTCGAATATTTTCCAACAGGGGGTATCTCGAAAGATAACGATAGTGCCGCCATCCGGCATCGACGGCCTTTTCGAGCCACTTCAGAGCTTCTTCCTTGTTTCCCTGGACGGCGTAAATCGCGGCCATGGAAAACCTGATGTCATAAGCTTCATCGCCTTGCTCAAGCCGTTTATGAAATAAGTCTTCGAATCTCTGAAACAGCTCCCTCGCCTCATCCTTTCTCCCTGCTTTCCAATAAATATACCCGAGTTCGAAAGGATGCCGATAGATATCCCAGAGTGCGCCAGGCTGCCTTCTAAGTTCTTGATAATATTCTTGAGCCTTTTCGTAATGGCCGGAAAAGAGCTCGGCTTGGGCGGCGTATAATATCGCGTCGGGATCGCCAGGAAACTTGGATAGATACGTTTGGCTTTGCTCGACCGCTTTGTTGTATTCCCCGAAAGTGAGGTAAAGTTCTAATAGCCCATAGTGGGCTACGTCCAAGTCGGGTTTAAGTGCAAGGGCTTTCCTCAGCCACTCCTCTGCTCGGACTGGGTCATCGAGGCCAACATAGATTCTTCCCAAATCGCTGCAAGGGAAACCGTCGGCCGGACTCAGGGCAATCGCTTTCTTAATAAATGGGAAAGCCTTATCGAGCTCTCCGATACCCCAATAGTATTCGCCTAGAGCATTGCACGCGATTGCACTCTTGGGATTCGCTTCGACCGCCTTTTGGCCGGCCTCAACCGCTTTTCTGCCCCATCCCTTATTATTATAGGCGAGGCCGAGGGCTTTGTATCCTTCAGCGAGTTCCGGGTCGAGGGAGATGGCTTTTTGAGCTTCCTCGATGGCTTCCTCGATGCCTCGGTCGCGCCATTCCGCCTCAGGGGATCCGAATCGAATGGCCCTTTGAGAATAGCCGTCTGCAAGAGCTGCATGGGCCAGGGCATAATCGGGATCGAGCTCGATCGTCTTCTTGAAAAGCTCAATAGCCTGCTCATTATCTTCCTTTTTGTATCGAGAGTAGTATTCGCGGCCTTTGATGTAATACTCATAAGCTCTGATATCTTTGGTCGGTTTCTTCTCGATCCTCTCTTTTTCAGCCGGCGTGAGCTTCGCCTTGAGGGCTACGGCAATCTGTTGGGCGATATCGCTCTGGATCATAAAGATTTCTTTGAATTCCCGGTCATACGTTTCAGCCCAGACCTGCTTATCGGTGTTAGAGTCGATCAGCTGAGCCGTGATCCGTACTGTATTGGCCGCCCGGCGAACGCTGCCTTCAAGGACGGCGGCAACTCTCAGCTCCTTGCCAATTTCTCGTATTCCTTTTATAGTTTTTTTGTACTTCATCACGGAGGTCCGGGAGCAGACCTGGAGCTCGCTGATTTTCGAGAGCTGGGTCGTGATGTCTTCCGTGATTCCATCGCTGAAGTATTCGTCTTCCTTGCTGTCGCTGTAATTTTCAAAGGGGAGAACAGCCAGCGATGGCTTTAGTGTGGCTAGGGGTAGAGTCTCTTTTCTCGGAATAAACCGCACCAAAACTACTCCGATGACCACGAGAGCGGCCAAAACGAGCGCCGGAATGAAGAGCTTCTTCAAGCTGAACTTGACCGTTATCTCTCTTGAGGTAAGGGGCTTTCGCTGGGGGATTATCCTTGAGGTTTCAGGAATGCCTTTCTCTATTCCCTCGAGAGCAGAGCGCAATTCGCCCGCGCTCTGATATCTTTGTGTTTTCTCCTTTTCCAGACATTGCAGGATGACGCGGCTGAGATCCTCGGGGATCTGGGGGTTGAATTCCCTGGGGTCTTTGGGAATCTCGCTCTTGTGCTTGACGCCAACCGTGAAAGGTGTTTCTCCTTCAAAGGGGACTCGGCCCGTGATCATCTCGTAGAGGATGACTCCGAGCGAATAGATGTCCGAACGCTGGTCGACTTCTTTTCCTTCAACCTGCTCAGGGCTCATGTATTCCGGAGTCCCGATGACCACTCCTTCGCCTGTGATTCCTCTTTCTTTTATTGTGCGGGCGATCCCGAAGTCCATGATCCTGACGTTGCCCTCTCTATCGATCATGATGTTGCTGGGCTTGAGGTCGCGATGGATGACGCCGAGGCGGTGGGCTTCGGCCAGGCCTTCACAGACCTGCCTGGCTATTTCTACGGCCGTCCCCAGGCCCAACTGTTTGGACATCCGGATCATGTTCTTTAAGTCTTCGCCCGGCACATATTCCATGGTGATGTAATAGGCGCCTTCTTCTCGGCTCAAATCAAACATCTGGCAGATGTTTTTGTGACGGATCTTGCGCGCTGTTTTCAGCTCATTCCGGAAGCGCTCAATCGTCTTCTGGTCCAAAGAAATCTCCGGCTTGATGAGCTTCAGGGCCATTTTTTCTTTAACTTCCGTATCGAAGACCTTGTAGACTTTGCCCATTCCCCCCGTGCCCAGCTCCTCGATGACCTGATAGCGCCCGGCAAAGGTGCTTCCTGTAGTTAGCTCTTTAAGCTGCGTTTGGAGAGTCTCGGTGACAGAATAGGCGATCTTTTCTGAAGGATAAAGAGGAGCTGCACACTGCTTGCAGTACCTGGAGTCAGAGGGATTTTCTGTTTGGCAGGTTGGACATTTCATTGCCCGATTGTCTTTCCTTATAGTGGCAGCTTGTTAAAAGAATAACAATTTGGGGGCAGGGTGTCAATTCTAAAAATTGTCAATAGCAAATAACGATGGGGCCCGGCGAGTCTCTATGTGTTCGAAGGCCTAGGGGGGCGGGTGGGTTTGGTCGAGAACGCCCGGGGCCAGGCTGGTCTCTATGTGTTCGAAGGCCTAGGGGGGCGGGTGGGTTTGGTCGAGAACACATAGAGACCAGCCTGGCCACCCATTGAGTGATACTTTTGCTCTTCTATCTTGTACGCCCGCATAAAGTTGGGGGAATTCGAGCGTTATTTCGGCAATTTTGAGATAATTCTAAATATTAATTAGATAAAAAGGGTGATGTCGGACTGCTGGGCTTGTTCAAGGAAAAAAGCCACTCCCACGCAGCCCGCCACGTTATCAATCATTTTGTCTTTGGGAATCTCCATGACATCCATGCTCATCTGACAGCCGTACATTTTGACTCCAAGGTCAATGGCTGTCTGCCTGAGTTCAACCAGGGACGGGACTTTTTTGGCTTTCATCATCTTGTTGAACATCCAGCGGCCGATTCCGCCAAAACTCATTTTGCTGGGTGTGGCCCGGCTGATGTCTCCGCCGTACATCCAGCCCAGCATTCGTCCAAACAAGCTTTTTCCGGTCGGGACTTTTTTCTTCAGAGCGCGCAGCCCCCAGAAGGTGAAAAACATGACTACGTCCATGTTGGAAGCGGCAGCCCCGGTGGCGACCGTAAAAGCCGCGAACAATTTATCCAGATCTCCGCTGAAAACGATCATCGAGAGTTTTTTCTTTTTTTCGTCAACCATGGCACCAAAATCCTCCTGAAATTATATTTTCAAGACTCAAACCGACGCTTAAATTATATCATATCTATAGAATTAATAAAATTAGTAGAGTATTGATTTAGATTGTAGCGGTCGGATTTATCCGACGACCACCTCCCTTGTGCTGCCCCTTCTAAGAGGGAGAGGAGAGTGGAGGTGCAATGAATCGCACCGCTATATTATCACCCAGCCTGATTGTATTTACTTTTCGCGCTTTTCACGCTTGTCTTGTTTCTTGGTTACAGTTCTGGATACAGCAGAGCGTTTAGCAGGAATTTGTAAGTGCCGTGGGATTGCGCCCGGTGCTGGCAGCGGATTCCGATAAGGATGATATGTCCTTTTTTGTACTGAGTATCGACCACAGCTGCTTTGCGCGCGATGATGTCTTCACCCAGGAGCCAGCCGCTGAGGAGAACATTGTCTTCAGGGAAACTGGCCACGACTTTTCTGTTCCACTCGTTCGGAGGCATCCAGGTATCCATGGCCAGGCTGTCAGAGAACATGGCTGCAGCTTCCTCCGGCATCCCATAGCCGATCGGTGAGGTATTGTCCACGTTGATTTTGAGAAGAGAAGTCGGGCAGAAAAACTTGGTCCGGTCGACTTTCTCCAGGGCATTCCGCGCAGGCGCCTCTAATTCTTTAAAACCCAGATCGCAGGCTTCATTCAGGGTCACAAGAATTCCGCCCTGTTCAACAAAAGCCTTGAGGGCGTCTATCCCTTCTTTTTCAATTCCTCCCTCATACTCGGGGGGAAGAGGAGTGATCCATCGGGCATATTCGGAGGTGGGACTGGGTTTTCCAGTTTTTATAATATCCAGGCTTTCATCGGCAAAGATAATGACATCGAATTTGGCTTTTAGATTGATTTTTTCTTTTTTTGTCCCTTTGAAATCATTGTTATGGATCGTGGTGAAGGGAATGCCCATGTCGTCAAAGACATACCTTGTCCAGCCTTCATCCATATTGCCCTTCCAGGATTGGTAAAGGGCGATGCGATGGTTCTTCAAAGGTGCCTTGGGAATATCAGCGATGTCTTCAAGGCCGTCAGCCGCAAGATGCCATTTTTCTAAAAGGCCCGGCAAAATTTTTTTGACTTGGGCATCATTTTTGACGAGGAAACTCCCCGCGGCTCCTTCACATCCCTTTCCTGAGACCTTATCTTTAGAACGGAAAACTTCGGCTTTTTCCTTGAGCAGGGCGAAAACCACGGCATAAGAAGCATTGTTCCGGGAATCGAGAAGGATATAGGGCGCAGAATCAGGAGGAATTGTCGCTGCAGGGAAGGACACTTTATCTATTTTCTCCAGCTTCACCTGGAAGGGATGATCAATCTGATCGCAGGCGACGCCCATCTGGAGGGGAAGGGTCCATCCTGCATTGTCGTAGGGGGGAGTGGGTGGGCCTCCAGGATATTCGCGGATATCCGGATATTTTTGTTTTTCGAGTAAGGCCCAGGCATAGGATTTGTAAGGTTGAGCCATTTTGATGACAAAAGAGCCAGCCGGATAAGCTTTTCCATCGGCAATAAAATCTTCTTTGGCTTGCTGGACTTCCACTCCTCCGAACATCAAAATATCAAGCATCTTCAGGGCTGTCAGGCAATCATGCTGTCTGGCGGAGACAACGAAGGCATAGGGCTGGTTCTTATCCTTCTTTTCGACCGAGTTCTTGTACATCTGATAAGAATTGAAGAGAAAATCTTCTTTGTTGAGGCAGGCCGTTTTGATCAGACTCAGAGAAAGAGTCAGTTCATAATCCACTAAGTCCCTCAGCCTCCACCAGCCGCCAGGCCAGGGGTCTACAAATTCCATCCGTTTTTGAGCATAGGACTTGGGGATCTCGGTCGGCTCGACGTAAATGGGGCTGGCGATCCGGACCGAAGCCATTTCGCTCAGCAGCCCGACCACGTTATGGAGCCAGCCGGTATCATCGCAAGCGCCTATCCACCAGCCGGTGAAGCTTCTCCCATGCACAACGCCGCTGAAGCCATTTTTCTGGAGGTCATAAGCCATGTTCGCGCCGCAGAGGTTGACACTTCGCCAGAGAAGAGGCTGGACATTGGGAATCGGAGGGTCCATGAAAGGAGGAATAAAGAGGCGAGCAGCGTTGGGGCCCATTTGGTGCTCGTCGATGTGAATCTGAGGGAACCAGTCCTGGTAAAGCACCTTGGTCACGGCTCTTGTTTCAGGCAAATTGAACATAAACCAGTCGCGGTTGTTGTCATGACCTGCATAGTGGTGGTAGAGCCAAGGCATGGATCCGCCTTCGAATTTCGTGCCCACGTATTTCCGGTACCAATCTGTGACCATCTGCTGGCCGTCCGGGTTGGTTGTCGGGACAAGAAGCACAATCACATCGTTTAGAACCTTGCTGGAGTCAAAGGGAGCGTTTCCCGTCACGAGCTTGTGGGCGAGTTCCATGATCATCTGGGAGGATGCGATTTCCGAAGCATGGATGTTGCAGGTGATGAGCAGGATGACTTTGCCTTCTTTGGCCAGGCTCCTGGCTTCTTCAGGAGAGAGGGAGCTTGGATCTCTTAATTTTTTTGCGATTCCGCGGTAAGTATCGAGCTTGGCCATATTTTCTTCAGAAGTGATGACAGCCATGATCATGGGCTTGTTGAGTGTGGAATTGCCAATGGTGAATAGCGTCAGCTTGGCGGATTCCTGGTCAAGCTTTTGGAAATAAGCCTGGATTTGGCTGTAATCGGCCAGCTTGCGGTCAGTCCCAACTTTAAAGCCTAAAAAGGCTTCAGGTGATGTCTGGGCTGCAAGAAACAATGGGATAAGAAATAAGAAGAGCAAACTCACGAAGATTGTTTTGGAAATTCTCTTTTTCATGCGGACCTCCTCTCATTAAGAACCAAGAGTTTTTATCTATCACCTGCAATCTGTCTTGTCAAGAAAAAAGCGAGAAATGCGAGAATCTCCCCCCTGGCCGCAGGTCTTAGCCAGCGTCTTTTATAAAAGAAACCTGATGAGATTCTTGTCTGCCAAACTTAAAACCGAGCCCTCAACCGACTAAATAGAATGGCAAATGATTTGACAAAAAAGGAGGATAAAGCTAGGATTTCATCAGTGAAAAAGGAAAGTGATTATGATTGCTAGATTTGACAGAGCTAGAAAAATATTTTTGTTTTGCCCTTCATTCATCTTCCTTCTCACGCTCCAAATCGCTTTTGCGGGCCCGCTCGTCCAGGGGAAAAATACCCAAGTGGAAACGCTTCTAGCCCAGGCCGAGGCTGCCCTGCAGAAAGGGGAGTACAAGAGCGCCAGCGATTACTATCTTGAAGCCAAAAATCTTGCAGAAACTAAAATCGATCTGTCCAGGGTCTATTTTGGTCTTTCTTTGTCCTGTTATTACCTTCGCGACGCAGTGAATGCCAAAAACTGGATTCGAAAAGTCTTGGAGGTTGACCCCAAGAAGGAAATATCCACGCTTTTCTATCCCGAAAGCTTTGTCCATCTCTTTAGCGAATGCAAAAAAGAATTTGAAGCTGGGAAAATGGCAAGTCCAGAGCCCAGTAGTGCCAAAGGAACTGAGGAATTCAAACCTGCTGAAGAAGCGCCTCCTTCTCAGTCTTTGAACCAGCCGGTGCAGCCAGCACCCTCCAAAAAGCCTGGTTCGGGAATGGAGAGAATATTTCCTGGAGTCAAGGACTTGGCAGGGAAGTGGGAGGTGGAAATTCATTATGGCTCCTGGAGCCTCGGTCCTGTTAAGGGACTTTTTGAATCCAAGATTAAGGATAAACTTAGTGAAGAACTCCGCGATGATGTCTCTGATAAACTCCGTAAAACCCACACTCTGCTCGTGCAGTCAAATTACGAACAGACTCTGACTTTTGATTCAGGAGGATCGAATTTTGGGTTAGAATTTAGGTTTTATCCTCAAGGACATGAAGGCTCTTTTAGTTTGGGGTTATCATTTGAAATAACGAACATAAAACTTAGGGTCGCGGGGCCTGTCAAGCAGGAATTCAGCAATGGAAGCTATTCCCAGGTGGAGTCTGACGGTTATCTAGAAGCAAAGCCTTTTACAACAAACCTAAGTTTCTGCTGGGATTTTAAGCCCTCTTGGAGAGTGAGCCCTTATTTTGTCTTTGGAATGGGGCTGGCTTCTTTGAATGGAAATATAGGCTATTCTTATACAGGAAATTATTATTTTAATGGAGCTCAGGAGCCTGTTTCGGATTCAGAAGCAAAAACTTTCAAGGAAGCCGAAGAAGAGATCGATTTTAACATCCCCAATATTTTCCCTCTTCTTCAAATTTCTTTTGGCCTAAGATGGGAAGTCCATAATAGCCTCACCTTAAGAGTCGAAGCAGGGATTTGGGATGGATTTGTTTTCAGGGGCGGAATCGCCTTCAGGTATTAAATCAAGTATAATGAAATTTGACCGTGCTAGATGGGGAGCTAGCGGTGCCCTGTCGCCCACAATCCGCTACAGTGGGGTCGAATTCCTTGCTGAGGCTGGCCTTTTTCTGGCCTGTGTCTTTGCAAGTGGTGTTGACGGTTAGGGCCCTGCGCAAAGAGCCTTCTGTAAACCCCGTCAGGACCGGGAGGTAGCAGCGGTAGCAGGATGGCCTCTTGTGCGGCAGTCAGCCTTGCCTGAGCTAACTGCAGGGATAACGCAGGGAAAGGTTAGTCGAAGCCGGGTGCACGGTCAATATTTTTTGCTCCTCCGGCTAATTGACTTGGATCTCTTTCATTTCGTGTGGCTCTTTTGAAGGGCATAGCCGGAATGGCTTCGCTCCCGTTCAGGTTTTTAACGCCGTTCCTTCACCGCCCTTCTCGGCGGCTGCGTAACTCGCAGGCCAGAGCGAGGCTTCAAAACAATATTTTTGCCCCAAAGTCATGGGTTCCCTCGAAGAGCGGTTCGGGAAGGCTAAACCTTCAATGGTCGCTTCAGTCATCCCGGCTATGCCTTTTAATAGCTCTAGACACATCATTCACCCAAACAATCTGGAAGAGATCCGATAGCTTTTACTCGAGAAGGCCGGCTATTTTAAGGAGAGTGGCTATTTCTTTTTTCCCCTTTTCTTCGACTGGAAGAAGGGGCGGCCGCGGCTCAGCTCCATAAAAGCCCTGGCAATCTAGCGCATATTTGATCCCCGGAACACCATAAGTCTGAGCGAGGATTTTGTTAAGAGGGACAAGTTTGAGCTGAAGCTCTCGGGCCTCCTCCATTTTCCCTT
>Ga0315280_10008467_pt1 | contig 13446 bp, 9 predicted proteins | sample YL17G06_40_MG_FD_203697 | JGI IMG/M metagenome (GOLD analysis project Ga0315280, IMG submission 203697) | Sediment microbial communities from Yellowstone Lake, YNP, Wyoming, USA - YL17G06_40 | ecosystem: Environmental > Aquatic > Freshwater > Lake > Sediment | place: USA: Wyoming | collected...
TTACGTCATAATCTTCCACTACACCGTGGAAAACGTTGTTTGGTTGAGACAAATCTACAAACGTGAAAAGGCGGCTTTCTCGAGGGACATATGGCGGAATTATGACTTCAGGCTCAAAATAACGCCTTAAACCTCCCTGAATGAAGCACGGAGCACTCCAAATTTTCGGCGGAACAAACTTGGCAGGAAACAGGTTACTACAGATATCTTCCACAACCGGGTCAGGTTTCCACGCTTCCCCTTGACACAACTGAGCAGGATTAACCTCGCCGGGTTTCTTCTGATGCACTGCCTTATACAGGCCTAACGGAGTGCACTCTCGCGGCAAAGGAGCCCCGGTAAGCACGCACAAAAGCCTCGTCAACTCCACTTCATATTTCGAGTCGCTTCCGAAGTCCAGATAATTGCGGAATTTTAGAAGTGGCGGGATTCTGCAGGGCCGCCTCATTATAGGAATTATGCGGCCTAGCCGTCCAGAAGGGTCAGAATATATCGCCGCATCCCTCTCTGCTGTAGGCCATTCTGCCTCCAATGCTTTCGGAGACAATACTATAAGGAAGAAACGAGCCTTTTCAAGACCTTCATTCAGTTTTTCAATGAAGTTGTCTCCCGGTTTGATGTCCCAAGGAGCAAGAAAAGTTTTGAGCCTCCGCCCGTCAGTGGAGTAAGCCTCAATTCTAGATGCGAGTTTCTTTGCAAAAGCCTCCTCCTCACTCTGATACGAAATGAAGGCATCTATCGCTTCATCTGATTTGTCCACTCTAATACCTATGCCAAGAATAGCTCAAAACTAAAACTTATCTCTTGCCTTCAACCAGTTTTAGGGTAATACACTGTGAAAATTCCTTCCGTGATTTCATAAAGAGTCTCAAATCAGTTTATTGCTTCCTTCAACTAGGCGGAAATACTTGCAAGAACCATCATCTCAAGAAGGAATTTGGGAAACTATTTGCGAGATGGTCTTCTCCATGGTAGGACTCGATTTTCCCTGCTTCTTTGCTTCTTGAAACAGTGCTTCAAAAATCGCAGGATGTTCAGTGGCATACTTGGTCTTATCGATGCCAAAGTCACTGCAGCAGGCTTGGAGAGTTGCGTTAAAGAAATCGCCAAATTCCCTGTTCAGCGTATGCATAAGTGTTTCTTTAAAGCAGGCGAATCTATCCGATATCTTTTCAGGCCAGTCTTCTTCTGGCTGATTGAAAAGCCTTAGCAAGGTGCGATTGACGGCCGGATTATTCTTGGGTCTGTTTCTTTCGTGGTAGTCGCTGTCCCAAAGTGCATAAACTGGAATACCAAAGCCTGAGAAGATCGCCACAGCCCGATCTATATGCGCGCGCGATATAATGTGGATGCAACTGCGGAGGACGTAGATGAGGGATTCACGCCGATACTCACTCCATCCGCTCTCTTTCTCGTCTAGCGTGTGCTTGTCTTCTTCACAGATTCGATAACTGCCTCTATATCTTTATGGCTGACTGGTTTCACTTTGAGATGCTGTACTTGCCACAGTTTGCCTTGCGCAATTCGTGTTTCTGGTGAATACCCTCCCAGCCAGTTAGCTGATGGCCTACACACGGGACATTGGGCTACTGTCGCTATCAGTGAGCTTTCGAGACCAGTCTTGCCCATTCGTCGTGTCTGGCCAGCCAGTTCTATGAATCTGAAGATGAAGTTGGTTCTCAGTAGCCGAGTAATCTCTGACTCTATGTTTTGTTCTTTTTCAATATTTCTTTTGTGTGTGAATTTCAACTTGTTTCTTTGTGTAGTGAAGTCGATTTCCCAGACTTCAAGATAACTATCATTGTGCTGATTAAGTAAGGCTCTTCCGATGTTTTTTCTGAAGACGCTTCGATCTGAGGGTTTGGGCTGGTTCTCGCTAAAGTCCATTTTTGACTCGTTCATCAGGTAATGTTCTGTCATGCGGCTGGGAAAGTTGCCCTCTCGGTGGGTGCCGATTCTGACTATTCTCTGTTTTTTTCCTCCGTGGCTCCAGAGTTCGCCTTGTTCATAGAAAAAGTATATTCCATTGTCGGGTAATAGTGCAGTGTTAAATGGATATCTTATTGGTTGTAGCTGTTCGAGCTGTTCATGGAGCCACTGGCATGCGTCAGACATTACACCCCTCTATTTGATCTCATCTTTATGACTGAATAAAGTGAGCTTTCCTTTGATTATCGCGTTTTTTGTTAATCGTTTGTAAAGAGGATGAAAACGGCCGGGGTTATAATAGAAATGGATTTCGTCGTAGTCTGAGAGCCTTTCCTGGAAATTCTTGAGAAGTTGCCTGAATTCCTCTTCTGTGACTGTATCTGGGTCCTTCTCGTACCATTCATGCTTTTCGTTCGGGAACCATACGCCATACTTGTCTGAGAAAATGGCCCATTGGACTCCCGTCTCTTTGCATTTTTTTATGAAGCCTCTCAGTATTCTCGCTGTATACAGAACATCAGGTGTCACCTGGCGAGAAGTGTTCTCAAGTGACGGTTCCTTCTTGGCTGAACAGTGGGTTATGTAGATTCTCGTATGGATTCCACAGCGACTATTCATACATTGCAACTTCAAAAAGCCTTTCGACATACGAAGTGTTCTGCAGCTCTTTTTCTTTGTATTGAAAGAGAATGTGCTTGTTTTTTTCAAGCTCATCAAGACTGATTGATTGCTCGGGATGCATTTTGCGCAGAACACTGAATGGCGTTACTGAGATTATGAATGCGTCAAGCTTGATGCTAGAGTCGTTGATCTGTTTTTGGATTTCGGTTTTGAGATACTCATGCAGTTTCAGTTTGGGATGTTCGAGTCCTAAGTGGGCTAATCCCTTCGGGTCTATGAACAGTATTGTCTGTTTTCCATTTTTCTTTATCCACATTATAAAGTCCGGATAGAACGAGTGGTATTCGTAGAAGCCAACTCCTTTGCTTTTGGTGAGGTTTCTCAGTAGATATACCTCGTTGGCTGGCACCTTTCCTGCGCTCAAGTATGCAGCTAGGTCTTCGATGAATCTGGTTTCTCCTTCATTTAGGCCTGCTGGGATTGTGATTACTCTGTCGGTGTTTTGTTTTATGAGTAGTGGCTGGTACAGGTGGCCCTTGAAGTAGGCGTTTTTGAAGGTGGTTGGGTTTTTGTCAATGTAGGTTTGCATGTCCTCGATTAGTTTGACTTCGATTCCTGACGTGTAGATTTTTCCTGTTTGGATGAGTTTTTGGATGTTGTCTCTAAGTACTTGGTCGTCTTCTTTTATTTGGATGGTGTAGAGTTTTGTGATGTTTTCGTCTTCCATTCTTAGCGGTTTTAGTTCCATGTGGTTCTTTTCGGCGGCGTTTCTCTTTTTGGAGTAGTACATGTCTAGATATTTTCTGAGTATGAGGGTGACTACTTCTTTGACTTGTTCGAGGGACTGGAAATTGGTTGGTTCGATTAGATTTTGGTTGCAGAGGAGAGTGTACTTGTGTTCGTACATGATTTTTTTCAGTTGGTCTTTGGAGATTGCTATGTTGAACAGTTCGCGCTCTTTTTTGTAATCAAGCATTGTGTGTAGTATTTCGTTCCAGTCGAGGAGATCTAGAATCTCTTTTCTGAGAGTTCTTGGTATTCGGTCAGAGGTTGAAACGAGCGATTGGTCTTCTCTTACGTCTATGACTATAGCCCGGGGTAACAGATCGACTTTGGCGTCTATCTCTTCCTCTGCTTGTAGAGCTAGGAGTTCTTTGTCGAATGACCAATCTCCTTTGATGCCTAGAATCTGGAGGTCTTGTGGAAATGGTTCGATGGTTCTGGTTTCCAGAGGCAGTTCATAGGTTGTTATGTCTTCTTTTTCTATTATTTGTTTGAATGTCTGCATGTAGTTTGCTTTAACGCCGAATACATGCAGCGTCTCTAGGATTTCAATGTAGGGCGGATGAGGCGGGGGAACGAATCTGCTTCTTTTTAGGTTATATTCTCTGCCTTTTAGGCGGACTCCTCTGCCGAAAAGTTGGATGATTTGTGGGCCTTCGCTTTTGCCTACGTTGAGGAGGCACATGTTGGAGACGCGCCAGGAGTTCCAGCCTTCTATGAATTTTTTGGCTCCAATCAGCACGTTAAGTGATGAAGCGGATTCGTTTATTTGGTCAAAAAGTGAGGTGCTGATGGCGGCTGTTTCTGTGATTATGTCTTTTGCTGTTTCGCTTACAAGTTTGAGGAATTCTGATTTTTCCCCGATGTTTATTACGCCGAAATACCTGTCTGAGCTGCCGGCGCGTAGTCCGATTTCGCCTTCAGCGTTTCTGAGGTTCACAAGACGGAGTTTTCTGCCCATTGTTCCGGTAGATAAGTGAAAGATTTCGGCGAAAATGCCGCGATAGATGTCTTCTGGGGTGATCTTGTTGGTTTTGAATGCTTCTCTGAGGTGGATGAAGTTTCTTTCGGGATATCTGGGTGCGAAAGCGTCTTCTTTGCCTGTTGTTATGCCGCTTTTTCCTTTTAAGATGTTTTCGATTGACTGTTTGATTGTTTTTTCATTTTCTGTGAGGAGCCAGTTTAGAAATTGCACGACTTTGAGCACATCAGAGGCGTCTTCGCGTACTCTACTTCCTATGAATATCCAGAGTGGCTTTTCTATGTTGTAGTCTTTGAAGTTTGTGCCGCCGTTTTTGTGTACTAGTATTTGTTCATAGAAGGACATGGCGTCTGCGAGCAAAAGTGTTGGGATGTGTTGTTCGGTGAAGGCTTTGGTGTCGAGGTTTAGGATGCGGAAGTCTTTTCCGTAGCCGTCTCCGTAGAAGTATTTGTATGAGTAATCGAAGAGTATGGCTTTTGAGTATTCTTTGAATGATTCTTCGTTATTGCTGGTGATTGCTTGGCCGAATGTCGCGCTGTATTCAAATGTGAATCCTTCTTTTGCGAGCCTTTCACGGGTTCTTTTCCATTTCATGTCTTCGGATTTTTGTCCTTTGTGCCCTTCATCTACGAATACGAGGTTTTTGGTTCCTAGGCTTGAGACATCTATGGTGACTCCTTCGCCTTTTTTGTCTTCGGGTAGCTTGAGTTTGTAGATACTTATGACTTTGACAGTGTTTTTGTCTGCTTCAAAGTAGCCGCCTGATTCGCCTTGGAACAACGTTGCTGGTATGCCGCTCTTTCGTAACTCGTCCAAGTGTTGTTTGGACATTTCATCGTTGGCAGTGATGAGTATTACGTTTTCGAAGTCGAGCTTGTTTGGGCTTTTATTATAGGCTATGAATTGCCAGTAGTTTGCGTGCATGATGAGGGTTTTTCCGCTTCCGGTTGCCATCCAGTAGGCGATTTTTTGGAGGTCTGGATGGCGAGAGAAGTAATTGTCTGATTTAACTTGTAAAACCCATTCGTTTAGTTCGTTTAGGAATTTTATTGGGTTTTGGAAGTAGTTGTCGAGGTATATTTCTGAGAAGAGAAGGGCTAGGTATTGGTAGTATTTGAGTGAAATCTTTTCTTCTCTGTTTTTCTTCATTTTTTCAAAGTATTTTTTGATGTTGTCGTCGTATTGTCTTAGCTTGTCTTCGGGTATAGTGTTTCCCGACTTGGTGATTAGGGTGTCGTACATGTAGCTGCGTCCATCTGTGTCGAAGCCTTCTTTGGTGTCGCTGAATTGTTTGATGTCTGATACTTGTTTCATTCCGAGTTTGTTAGCTATGAATCTTGCAAGCAGAAGATGATCTTCGAGTCTGAATTTGGTTTTTGTTTGTGTCAGTGGTTTGGCTGGTTTGGGCATTAGGTTATGCTCCCATTAATCTCTTGAATTCTGGTTCTATGGGTTTGGCGTTTTTGATGTAGCTGTCTCCGTTGACGAAAATGAGGTCGTAGGTGTTATCTGAGAGGATTTTTTCTTCTATGAATTTCTTGTCTTTTTCAAGGTCGAGATTCTTTGTGTTGCGCCATATGATCACGACGCTCTTGTTTTCTTGCCCTCCAAATACTATTCGGTATATACGTTCTCCATCATTGAATGCTCGTAGTCGTTCGACATTCAAGCCCAGTAGATAGTTGAAGGTCTCAACTAGGTCAACAGTTTCCTCTCTTTCTTCGTTCTCGCTTATCGTCTTAATCTTATAATCAAAAGGAGTTTGAAACTTGTCTATAATCAGTCTTGTTGGACTTTCTCTTGTTTCATAATCAAGCATGTAACGAAGGAAATAATCCCTAAAGCTATCAAGAGTTTCTTGAACTGACTTATCTGACTCTCTGAACACAATATTGCTCAGCGTATCTTCGTATTGCTCAAGACGCAAATATTTGAACATGTGGCTTGTGCCTTGTTTTGAATGGGGGGAGCACTTGTCCCACTCTCGAGAATACATCAATTTTTGAATACGTGGTTTCAATATGCTGTCAAAGAAGTCTCCATCCATCTCAACGAGGATATATTTGCGTCTTCGCAGGTCCTCATTGTTCAGGTTTATTACGGCGTGAGCTGTGGTTCCTGAGCCGGCAAAGAAGTCTAATATGATGTCGTTATCTTTGGTAATTGGTTTTGTCAGATAGCCAATCAGTTTAGAGGGCTTCGGGAAAACCATGACTCTTCTGCCGAATAGATTTTCAACTTCAGTTGTGCCGTCCTTGGTTTTTGCAACTCCTGTCAAGACTGTTTTTGGATGAAATGTGACTCGTTCCTTTTCATACCATAATATGCCCTCTTTATTGAAAAAGAAACGTACAACTTTTTGGCCTTTTGAATCATATGTTTCGTTTCCGGCAAGCCATGATAAAATCTGATCCCGCATTGCCCATCCTGCTTTAAGAGTAACGGGCTCTTTAAGACGACCTTTTTCGAACACCATCTTCCCACTTACGATTATTTCCTTTTCTTCTCCGCCGACTTCTCCCTTGAAAGTCGCATTTTCCCCTTCGAATTCCATTCCTTTTGGAAAGGTTATCTCAGTTGCAGGATTATCTTTTGAGATTCTTTTGAGAGCACCATGCTGAATAGGGGTATTGTCGTCAGACTCAAAATATGGTAAGGATTTTTTGTCTCGAGCGTATGCTAAGACATATTCGTGTGATCTTGTAAAATGCCCAGCTTGAGTCCCTGTTCCAAGATTCCAAATGATCTGAGCTAGTAGATTCTCTCGTTCAAAAATTGAATCCATTAGCTTTCCCAGATTATGAATTTCATTATCGTCTATTGAGACAAAGATTATTCCTTTGCTTTCCAAAAGCTGATTCGCTAAAGATAGTCTACTATGCATCATAGAAAGCCAACTGGAATGCTGGTAGTTGTCTTTGTAAAGAAAGTTATCTTCGCCAGTATTATAAGGTGGATCCAAATAAACGCATTTGACTTTTCCTTTATACCTCTCACGAATAAGGTTGAGTGCTTGGAAATTTTCGCTCTTGATTATTACTCCATCGATTTTTTCGTCTAGTTTATCAAATGTGTTTAAAAGCCGATCCTTGAATGATTGATCAAAGTACTGGGTATCTAGCACTAGATACGTGTTTTCTTTGAGGAATTCCGTAGTTAGCGTCTTCTTTCCTTTCGCAGGGTAAAAGGTGTTTTTTGTGATCTCGTCGAGCATTAACAGCTTTTTCCATTCAGTGACTTGGACTTCATTTTTAGCGATTTCTGGGTAAAATTCCTTAGGCACATTGTCCAACGTCATACAGTAGTCTGTCTTCAGCACGAACTTCCTTTTCTCAAAGAGCATCTTTTGGAAGTTTTCAATCTGTGCAAGAAACTCGATAATCTTTTTACTGATTTCCCTGATAGCGCGCATTTTAGCCTTGTTCAAACGTGTCCTGCTTTCATCCATACTTTCAATTTCATCAAGATCCAGCGCCTCATTCTTAATGTAAAAGTCAAGCTCTCTTTCCAAAAATGTCCTCAAGTTCTTGTGAATAAAGTAGTCCGTAGTGTTCCTTTCCGCATACTTTTTCAAATGCTTCTCAAGTAACGTATTCTCTTCGTCTACCTTCCTACGAAGTTCAGTTGCCGGCCCTTTATCCCCAATTTCAGAAAGCAACTTACTGAAAGCGTCAGAAACAATAGTCTCTTGAACATTCCTTGTTCCATATTTCTTCTTCTCCTCGTCTACAAGCACCCTCCAGTTGAAAAATATCTCTAACTCTTTTTTCTCTTCATCTAGTTTGAAAGTCTCGTCCTCGCGAAGAAGGAAATACTTGGTCTCATCTCTAACGTCATTCAACTCTACCTCGGCTTCCTTTAGAACAAAGTTTACTTTGTATCCTCCAGCCTTGAAACTGTATTTCTTGAAATACTCTCCACTCTTCACGTAATATTGGTCATTGTTTGCCCAGTGGAAAAGAACCTCTTCACCATTATAAGGCACATAATACTTCTCCCTGCCGCCATACCGCCTCTTTGAAATGAAGTCACCTTTATCATAATACCTTGAAAAGAACTCATAAATATGATTAAAGACATCGTCCATTTGAACCTGTGTTAACCTTGCACTCTCCAACTCTTTCGTTTTACCGACGTATTCCTTGATTTTCGGAGCGTCCTCATGTTTCTTCACGTTCCCTTGTTCATCTATTGTTCCTTCGCCAAAGTCCCGAACAATCTCAGCCCGAAGCCTCTCAACATCTTTCTGCAGATCAGCCACTCCCACCTGAGCATACTCTTTGAACCTCTCCTCAGCTGCTTCAAGCAGATCTTTCTCAATAAACCTCTCAATCTCCTTACGCTTGAAATTCATAATCCTAGGAATGCCAAAATCAAGATCCTGATTCTCGAACTGGAAAAGCTCTTTCAATAAGCTCTTAACTTTCTCTCGAACATCACCCTCAATCTGAACCAACTTCAATCCTTCCTCCATCTGCAAATCTGTTTCTGATCACACCGTTCACAGCTCCCGCCGGGATTCGGCTCAAACCTACCTTCCATAATTTTTTTCACAGTCTTCTCCGCATTCCTCTTCTCAGCAACCAGCAAAGAATTAGACACATCAACAGCCTTGACATCCGGTTCCTCAAGATACGCCACAGACCCGCTCGTAACCGGCCTACCCATACCCCTCAAACCAGCAGTATACAGCCTAATCTGCACAGAAACCTCGTCAAACGTCCTAACCTCCTCAGACGTCTTGTAATCCCTAACCTCCATTTCACCACCATCCTTCAAGATCACATCCACCTTCCCCATGATAGTCGCATTCTGAATAGGATACTCAAGCCTATACTCTACCTCCTCAATCCGCTTCAAATCATCCCCATACTTCTTGGCGAATTCCACCAGTTTAGCCTTAGCGCTACCTCTGAAATTATCAAGAACCGTGCCGCCCACAAATGGCATATGAAAATCTTCATCAACAGACGTTGCCACCGCGCTGATTGGACTATACTCTTCATTCTTGATCAGTTCCCCAGCTCGCCTAAGACAATAATGCAAACCATTACCATACCCAATCGCCACATTAAGTTGTGGCTGATACCCCCAGAGGTCTCTAAGAAGATACATGTGCGGGCAAATATTGTACGTGAGAATCTCACCTGCAGAAAACGTCTCAATCTCTTCCGGCGCCAAACCATGGTGCACAGCAATGTCAGGAAGCGGGTCATCATCATTCAGAGCCGTCGCAACACTCAACTCCATGTCATCAATAAACATACTACGAGCAACGTTCCTAGTAAGCTTTCTAAAATGACTAACCAACAACGCATCTCTCGCCCTCGTCACAGCAACATAGAAAAGCCTTCGTTCATCCTCAATGTCACCTTCGTACCGCTCCACGTCAAACATGTCCCTCGGAATACCACACCAGTTCTGTTCCCTCCCAACGAGACTAGCCGGAAACCTCTTGGCAACAGTCGCAAAAAGAAAAACGATAGGCCACTCAAGACCCTTCGCTTGGTGAACAGTCATAACCTGCACAGCATCCACACCTCGAATATCATCTGAAGGCTGCTCCTCATACGCCTGAAGCCCGTAAGTGTTCATAAACCAACATAACCCTTTGAGATCCCTGTCCCAGTTAGGCGTTCTTCCACCAATCCTGTTTGCCGTCTCATAATCAGTAAGCAAATTATTGAACCTACCCAGATTCGCCATCACTGCAGCATCATTCCGATCCGCGTAGTCCAATCTATCAAATCCCAAAGCAGTCAACACATCATAATAGATTTTCGTAAAATTACTATACGAAGACTTCACGGCATTCAAATCTGTCCTTATCTGTCTAAGCTTCTCTTCAGCATTGCCAGGATACCCATGTTCATGCGCAGCGTCCCAAGAAACCAAGGCACTGTCCAGCAATGCATCACCAGCAGTCTTATTATTCCAATCCCAAGCATCCTCCACCCAAAAACCGTCATCCGAAAACCAAGAGAATATCCGTCCAAGCGCTTGCGCCTCATCTCTTTTAAACAGACCAACCTTTCCACCCACAATATACGGGATCCTCCTCTCTTTCAACACGTCAATCAGCGGAGCCGCAGAAGTACTAACACTTCTAGTCAAAACACCAAAATCCGAAAACTTCAGCTCTTCACTTTTCTCCATCAATGCCTGCACCTGATCCACGATCCACACTGCCTCATCCCCCGGGCTCTCATGACTCGCGATCCCGACAAAACCCTCTCCGGGCCTCGTAGCAGCCATCTGTTCATAGTGCTTTCGTGCGAAGGTGTCTGCAAACCTGTTCGCGTTCTTCACAATCCTCTTTACGCTTCTACGATTTTCGCGAATCGTAACTTCTTTAGTCTTAGGAAAGTCCTCTGAAAACTTCTCAAAAAAGCGTTCATCAGAACCTCTCCACTGATATATGCTCTGCCTAGGATCACCAACCACAAATATGCTACCACTTTTCCCGACATACCCAATCAACTCAGCCTGAGCCCGGTTAATATCTTGATACTCATCAACAATAAGATGCTGAACATGGCTGAGCGTATCCGGAGCCTTTCTGAGATTCAAAACTGCCTCATAAATCATCCGCCCAAAAGTCAACAGCCTATGCTCCTTCAAAATCTCCTCATACCGTTTCAACTTCCCAAAAAATTCTGGCGCCCTTTTTTGCAACTTCTTTTCATCCAGCATGTCGTCCCAAACCATGTTAACCGTCCGCAGGAAAGTTCGACAACAGTCCGCGTAAGATCCACCATAGTCCCGAATACCCAAGCTCCACCCATGTCGCATAAGAAACGCTATTTCCTGATTATCATCGAGAACATCGTGGTTCCCAAACCTAAAATAGTCCTCGAGAATTCTCTTGGCATAGGCGTGAATAGTTCCAACATACATCTCGCCAAGATTTGCCGTAGCCTCTTGACCGCAGATCTCTCCTACTCTCTGATAAATGCGGCTCTTCATACTCTGCGCAGCTTTCTCGGTAAAAGTGAAAGCCACAATCGATGCTGGTTTCACTCCTTCCACTGAAAGAAGATAGACTATTCTTCTGGTCAACGTTTCAGTCTTTCCGGCACCAGCACCAGCAATTATTCGATTGTATCTTGACTTTGACAAAACCGCCTTTCTCTGATCATCTGACAACTTCGGAGGACCTGCAAGAATCCTATCTACCAGTTCAGATTTTGCCAATGCAATACCCCCTTAATTGGCAAATAAGTGTGAATAAGGCACTTGCATGCGTGTTAATTGCTCCTTTCTGAAGCATTTCGGCAATACTGTCTCTAATCATAAAGAACACTTACCGCGTTTTCATAATGGTACTTAAGCGTATTCCGAAAAATATCTTTTGCCTTCATAAAAACGGTTTCCAATTTTCAGAAGGACCTCGATGTCCTCACTCACAGTCTCTTTTTCGCTCATGGCTTTTTCCCTTCGACTTTTTGGAGAGTTTTTTCTATCCTGTTTTTGAGTTCGGTCAATCGCGTTATTATGTGGTCGATCAGTTTCTCAGAGTCCTCGCTCATTGGACATGAACCCCTAAGATGAACTCCTTGCAGGTAGGTGTCTTTGAATTTTTCAACATCATGTAACCCTTGAGACACTTTCTGCTCCAATGACCACATTCACCACAAAAATGCTGCTGTGCTTCGTTTGCCAAGTCCTTCGCGTGGAGAAGATCAGCCTTTATCAGCTCGAGACTTTTCAGAGCTGCATCAATAGAAACATTCTCAGAATATAGCAAAACTGCCGCTCTGTCAGGAGCTGCGTTTACCTTTGATCCAAGGATATTGTAGAGTGATCGCGGTATGTAGGCGAGTCGTTGTTTTTCGTTGATTTTGATTTTGATTTCCATTCAAACCATCTTCGGTTTAGTGTAAAGTCATTAAGGTTATCTTAAGGAAACCTTATATTTAGCGTTTATGCTAAACTAAGTGTAGTGCAAACCGTGGACCATGATAAACCTAGACCACAAGACATTGAAAAATTGAATACAGAAAGTCAGATACTTGAGGTCTTAGAAAAAGGAAAAATGCGCTGGAAAGAATTGAAAGCTGCAATACCGATTAGTACGAGAACTCTTGCTGATAGACTTAAAGAGTTGCAAAGGAACGGTTTCATTCGTCGGATCATAGATGAGCAAGTGTATCCTCCAGCCGTGTCGTACGAGAAAACTTCAGCGGCTGCTCTAAAGCAGGCTCCTGTTGGTATGCATGGACAGATTTTGAGGTTGTTTGCCGAATTTCTAGCTGAAGAAAGAGACATGAGAAAAATAGTGACCGCGCAACTGGAAAGAGACGCATCATCAGAAGATATTGTGATCGCATCTATTGAAGGATATGTTGTTGATTTTCTCTTTACTCTTAGATTCTGCCTTGAAAATTCAAGGATGTCTCCATACGTTGTTTTCTTCCATAAAGAACTGTACGGTGCTAGGCTTGAACACTTGATAGAAGCCTGGACTAAGAAACCGGAACTAGCCAAAGCCGTCTGTGATGAACAAGAGAGATTAATGCAGGACAGAAAGGAAGAAAGCAATAAAGCGTTTGAAAAATGGTCCGAGCCTTTTAGCAACAAGGCTCTTGCAAAGGCCATAATCAGATTGTACGTTCAGAAAGTCGCGTTGGGTGATGAAAAAGGAAACGCGTATGAATTTTTGAAGAGACTAATCGAAAACCAAGGCTTGCAGAAAGAACTACATCTTGAGTCTGGAATTCAGATTGATGTACAAGAATTAAAGAGAATCCATAAAGAACCGGGTTGGAAAAACCTGAACGCTAAGAGTCCAGCTTAAGCGTGGTTTCTCTATGTCTTCTTTTGCCTAGACCGTTTGATCTCTTCGATTAAACTCTCAAACTGATCCTTCATGTTTTCCATCTCAAGCTTGAGGACGCTAACGCTGTCCTTCAGCTTTTCATTCTCTTTCCGCATGTCTTCTGGAACTTGGACACCCGTAGCCCTGATGTTTAGAAACTTCTCGTAAGCTTCTGGGTAATAGTCTTCAATCTCCTCTTGAAGAGTCAAAAGATAAGTTGCATCAGTCACCGGAATAGCCTTGCCCAGAATGTACTTGATTTGAAACTCGTTAAATTTTGCGCGGCTCAGGCCACTCATAACCCACTTTCGGA
>Ga0315280_10008468_pt1 | contig 13445 bp, 11 predicted proteins | sample YL17G06_40_MG_FD_203697 | JGI IMG/M metagenome (GOLD analysis project Ga0315280, IMG submission 203697) | Sediment microbial communities from Yellowstone Lake, YNP, Wyoming, USA - YL17G06_40 | ecosystem: Environmental > Aquatic > Freshwater > Lake > Sediment | place: USA: Wyoming | collected...
ACAGCTCCGCGAGGTTGTTCAGGCTCCCGGCCACATCGGGATGATCCGGGCCGAGGGCCTTCTCCCTGATCGCCAGCGAGCGCTTGTAGAGCGGCTCGGCCTGCGCGTACTGGCCTTGGGAGTCGTACAGCCCCGCGAGGTTGTTCAGGTCTGTCGCGACATCCGGATGATCTGGACCGTAGGCTTTCTCATCAATCGCCAGCGAACGCTTGAAGAGCGGCTCGGCCTGCGCGTACTGCCCTTGGGTGCGGTACAGCTCGGCGAGGTTGTTCAGGCTCGCGGCCACATCGGGATGATTCGGGCCGAGGGCCTTCTCATAGATCGCCAGGGAGCGCTTGTAGAGCGGCTCGGCCTGCGCGTACTGGCCTTGGGCTTTGTACACCAACGCGAGGTTGTTCAGGCTCAGGGCCACAGAGGGATGGTCCGGCCCCACGGCTTCCTCGGCGACCTGCAACGCCTTTTTCGCAACCACGATGGCCCTGTCATAGCGCCCTTGTTTATGGAGCGACATGACCTCGTCGTTGAGCGTCTCCCACTCGATCCCTTGTGCATGGGCGGGTATGCCTGTGCCAAACGCAAGCAGAAGCAGTACCGATGCTGTCATGAGTCTTTTCATGCGATCTCCCTCTTGTATGGCTAACGTCCAAGCTAACCCGCCGGGAACAAGCCGGCGCAAACGACACTGACTTCACGAAAGACTCAACTCGCCGGCTTGTTCCCGGTCGGGTTGAGCGTCTTGTTCGGCAGTACGGTCTCAGTCGCCAAGGAAGTGCTGCCTTACGCCTTCCCTCAATTCGGCATAGCTCCCATCGGAGACATTCCAAAACGTGAAGTTCGGTGCTTTCCAATGATAGGCATCTGCCTCATCACGCCAAGCCAACCACTGCACAGGCACTCGCCATTCTGGATCTGCAAAGTTTTCTGGATCTGCAAAGTTGCCAATCCCATCGGGATCGTCTGGTTTCAATGTCTCGCACGTGGCCGTCGCGCGGCCGATACCAATGATTCCAACACCTTTCGCAAACATGAAAATGGCGTCGCCGGGTTGGACTTGTTCCATGTGACTCGGGAATTTGTACGACTCCCACGCGGTTGCGTAGCCGCGATTGTACATCTCTTCTTCCCGCACGTAGCCGCCGGTGGGAGTGCGTGCGCGTTGTCTCCGGTCGGTATTACAAACGAAAAATTGATTTGCGTGTTCCAACAAATCGCGCAATTCATCCAAAAACACGTCTGATGGCAAGGATTCATTCGGTAGTGGCAACTTTGCGCTGGTTTTCTTCTTGAGTTTGACGTAGTCGCGACGGAGTGCGGCAGTTTGCTGCCCCAAATTGGCCAATTGCGACACCGTGAGCGGATGCGCCTTCCCCCAGAATTTATCGAACCATTCCGTGAGATTCTGAACATCCCGGCCGCCCACTTCGACACCGACCTCGATATTTGAATCGAACGCGCTTCTTGTGAGATTTGCCGACGTGACCACGGCATATACGCCACCAAAAATGTATACCTTCGCATGGAGTCGTGGGCGTTCTGGAAGAAACCTGCATTCAACCCCCGATTCGATGAGTGCACCCAATGTCTCGAGCGATGTTGTACCAGATGCAATGTCCATAGGCAACAGAGACGTCAATAGGCGTATCTTTCGGTTCTTGATACAGATAAGAAGGTCTCTGTCCGTGACGTAGGCGCTCGCAATCCGCACTGTACCTTTAGTTTTGTCGAGCAATCCCTTCAGCCGTTGCCGATGCTGTCGTTGACTACCGTCTTCCACGACCAGTTCGCGCATACTGCTGCTCCTGTGGGTTAAGCCAATGTGAGTAATCGTTCCGACGGGCCCAACAATGATTATACAGTCTGTATAAAACGGGAGACACAGACTGTGTCCTTCTGTATAAGAAGTTCCCGTGTCTTCTTGTGTTTTCGCTCACTTCTCCTTATTTCAGTGGTTTGCATCCTTTCCTGCCGTTAGGCGCTCCCAGTATGTACAGGCTGTATAAACCGGGTCAAAGCTCATCGCTTGGGCTGCGGACGCCGTGGCCACCCTTGTTCAAGACATGGGTGTAGATCATCGTCGTTTTGACGTCGCTATGGCCCAGGAGTTCCTGGACCGTTCGAATATCGTACCTGCCTTTGAGCAGGTGAGTGGCGAAGGAATGCCGGAACGTATGGGAGATCGCTCGCTCCGGTAATCCGGCTCTTTTCACGGCATCCCTGGCGGCCTTCTGAAAGATCATCTGCCGCGTCTGGCACCCCTACCTCGTCATTCATCCTGCTTCTTCGGGGACTTCAGTGAAAATGGTGTATGCAGTTGCGGCGCGAAGTCAAGAACGAATTTTTTTGTTTTCGGCGGTTTGGAGGGAGTTGCGAAAAGCGATGTTCGAGGTTGGCTGGCGTGCGGATCGCTCGCTACCAAGCGGGATCGGTTTGATTCGTGGACGATTCACAGGCTGACAGCCTGCGCCACTGCGATTCGTGGACGATTCACAGGCTGAGAGCCAAAACAACACGCATCCCATTGGGGTTCGAGATTTTCACTGTTCTGCTTCCAGGTGGCCCCATTTCGGCCTTCTTCACTCATTGGCGAATCGCCCCAATGCCGCCGGTCTCATAGCTCACTGCGATGGGGGAGCGACGATTGAGCGCCCATGCGTGTGACGGAAATGGCGGCGGCGCGGGCGGCGAACTCGATGGCTTCGCGCGTTGTCTTGCCCTCGTCGAGCGCGACCGCCAGCGCACCGGCGAAACAATCGCCGGCGGCCGTCGAGTCCACGGCCGTCACCTGCGGCGTGGGATAGACCCAGTGGTCCGACTTCGACACCCAGACGCCGCCCCGTTCGCGCATTTTGACGATCACTTCGCGCGGTCCCCTCTCGACGAGGGCGCGTCCGGCGGCGACCGCCTCGTCAATCGTCGCGGTCGGCCGGCCGATCAGCGCCGCGGTCTCGACCTCGTTGGGCGTCAAAATGTCAACGAGCTCGAGCAGCGAATCGGGCAAACCCGCCCGGGGCGCGGGTGCGGGATCGAGGATGACTTTCGCCTGGTGATCTTTCGCCCACTTGGCCGCCGCTTCGACCGTGGCAAGAGGAATTTCCAGTTGCAGCAAAACCCAGCGCGGGGAGAGGGCGAGTTCGTCCAGCACGCGCAGCCGCTCGGGCGCAAACAGCGCATTGGCTCCCGAGGCCACACTGATCATGTTTTCGCCGCGGGAGTCCACGAGAATAAACGCCACGCCGGTGTGCGTGTCGGCGAGGGTTTGGATCGTGCGCGTATCCACGCCCTCGCGCTCGTAGGTGCGGCGCAGGCTTTGCCCGAATTCGTCGTCGCCCAGACAGGTCACAAACGCGACGCGCCCGCCGAGCCGTCCCGCCGCGACCGCCTGGTTGGCCCCTTTGCCGCCCGGCACCATCGAGAACGTGCCGCCGATGACCGTCTCGCCGGGCCGCGGGAGCGTCTCCGACTTGACGATCATGTCCATGTTGGCGCTGCCAACGACCAGGATTGTTGCGGCCTCCATCGGGTTGCCTCCTGTGCGAGCCGGGGATATTTCAAATGAAGGAAGCGCCGACTTGCCGCCCATGTCAAGTTGGCAGAAAGGGAGATTCCAGATTTCCTGCGGCGGCCGGAAGGCGCGCCATGGAAACGGGGGAAATCTGTTGCCCGGAATTGGCCCCGATTATTTCGACAACGAACCGGAGGTCGGCTTGGTGGACTTGGGCGCCACGTCGGACGGCGGCTTGGCGGATTTCTTCGGCGTACTTTTGGCTGAGCCGGACGGCGTGGACTTTGATGCAGCCGACGGCGCGGGTTTCTTGGGCGCCGAGGGAGTGGTCTTCCCTGAAGTCGTGGGTGTCGGCTTCGGCGTGAGCTTGGGAACGCCGGGCGTCACCGCCGCACCTTTCGGGGGTGTCGGAGGCGCCGCCGGTGTTGTCCGGGGAACCACCTTCGGTATGGGCGGCGGAACGGCGGCGGGTGTCCTGATTGCGCCGGGGGGCGGCATCGTTGGTGGGACACCCGGAGCGCCCACTTCGCCCGGTGCGCCGGGAAAACTCGTGCCGGGTGGCGGGGGAAGAGTCTTGGGTTTCAAGTCGGCGCTCTTTCTCAGGCTGTTGGTATAAAAGTACTCAGCGACCCGATAGACCTGGGGGACCCCAAGCCGCTCGGCGTAGTATTGCTGTCTCCGGGCGTCCAGGTTGCCGAAAACGACCGAGTAAGATGACCCGCCGTCGAGCACGAAGGTGATCTTCGATCGAGCGGTCGTCAGGCCGTAGGTGGTCAGCGTGTCGGTGTTGGAGGTCGGCTCGAATTCGGTGGTCTGCAACCGGGCGATCTGCTGGACCCACCCCTCCACCGTTGGGGCGTCAACGGGAGCCGAAGTCGGCTCGCTGAAGTGCCAGGTGCCCGCGGGCAGATCGCGTTCGACGGTATAGGATTCCTCGGGACGCTGGACTTTCACCTGTTTGATCTGGCCCGGCTCCAGTTTCACGATATAGTGATCGCGCCAGTCGCGGCGCTGGACGAGACCGCGCAGCATCCCGCGGACCAGGTAGACTTTTTCCGAGTCGGGTTTGCGAACCGGCGTCTGGAACAGACTGTGTTCCATCTCGCCGATGATCAGGTCCACCTGAGGAACGTTTTGCTTGTTGAACATGCGCAAACTGATCCCCGTGACCTGATCCACGCGAAAGTTCAGGAACGCATTGGGATTGATCGAAACCAGGTCGGGCTGGCCCATGATTTCAAAGGCGGCGAACAGTTGCGTGACCGCGTCGGTGTCCGCTTTGTAGCCGTTCGAGGTCAACCATTCGTGGTTTTTCCGGACCAGCGTCCCGGTCGTGCCCATGCCCCGGACTTCGATTCGCGTGCATTCCTGCTCGGTCAAGGGCTGATACAGCTGGACCTGTTCTTCGGGCCGCTTGCGGGGAGCCCGGGTCTGGAAGGGATTCTCGAACACCAGCAGCGCCGCCACCAGAACGATCGCGACGCCCAACATGGTCAGGGTTTGCTTGTTCATGGTTCCGTTAATCCAAACCGCTCTCAAGATGGAACGCCGGCGGCCTCGCCGGTGTTTTGGGAAACGCTGAACTCAACACCATACCTGCTGAACGCTGAACTCAACACCACATCTCAGAACTACTCTTCGGGCCAACCGATTGGTGGAAGCCCCAACGCCCACAACGCAATGATTTGGCATGTTTTTCTTTGCCTGCTTCTCATTGTCCGTTGTCCGTTGTCCGTTGTCCGTTTCTATGGTTCAACCTCTCAAGATACGGTCGGCGATGGCGCGACGGCGGCGGCGGCGGATGAAGTTGTACCCAAAACCGCCGATGACCACGAGCACCGGCATGGCGAACGTTCCCAGGATCTTGTAAGCATTGCGCGCCCCGCCGGCGGTAACCTTGAGAATCTCCGCGTCGAGCATACGGCTGATGGTTTGGCGTGTTCGGATCTGTCCCAGGCCCTTGCCCAGCACGAGCCACTCGACCATGTTTTGAAAGAACGCCACGTTGTTGTTCGGATCGAGCAGCTGCGACATCCGCAGGAATTCATCCTGGAGGAAATAGGAGTTGCCCACGACCACGATCTGGGTCTCGGGGCTGATGTACCGGCGTTCTTTCTCGGGCGTGCGACCTGCCGCCGGCGCGGTTGTTCCCTGGTCGAGCGGGTAGGACGTTCCCTCGGCGAAGGAACTGGGGAACGTCCCGGTCAGCGCCGCCGCCACGGTGTAAGAGGTGCCCTTGGTGGACTGCTCCTGAGTGGGCGCCTGGGGGGCGGGGAGAATCTGGTTGCCCCATCGCACCAGCGAAAGGCGCGAGGTCCAGGCCAGCGGGGCCAGCTGAACTCCGGCGGAACCCGACGTGGGGTCCAGCGGCTGAGTCCACGGCAGCGTCAGGACGCCCAGGCGCGCCATCGCCGGATTGGTCTTGCTCATCCGGTCGCCCATGATCTTGACCCAAAACTCATAGGGCATGGGGAAGCGGTTGATGGGCGCCAGCGCGCAGAAGAGCTGAGGCTCAAGCGCGATCTCGTTGTTGATCTTCACCCCATAACGTTCGAGCAGGCGGCTGAAGTTGGTCGGCCGCCGCGTGAGGGCCTCCAGACCTTCGTTGCGAAGTTGACGCTTGTACGTTTCGCCCAGCACGAGCATTTTCCCGCCGCGCATCAGGTACTGGTCAATTTCGAACAGTTGCGCGTCAGTCATCTCACACGGATTGATCACCACCAGGACGCTGACCGTGAAGGGGATCTGCCGGAGCGGATCGGTCCGGATGTCGAGGCTGTCCCACTCTTTGCGCATTAGCTCGCGCAGGATGCGAAAATGCTTGTTCAGATTGATGTCGGGGTCGTTGGTCAACCACCCGATGGTGTCTCGGCTGCCGCGGCGAACCTTGAAAATCTTCGAAGTCAGCAGATACTCGAAATTGCTGATCAAACCGGTCTGCCCGCGGCTGCCCTCATCGAGCAGGCTGGGGATGATCTCGCGTTGATCCTTATACTGGACCACGATGCTGTTGTAGACCTGGACCTGTGTGCGTTGATCGCGTTTGATAACCAGCACCGGTTGGGGACGCACCCCTTGGAAATACAGTTCGCGCTGGGCATTGGCGTCCTCGGCCGGCGGTTTATATTCGATGCGCAGATTCCCTTTTCCATAGGTCTCATACTCGTCCAGCAGATCGCGCAATTGCTGCTCGAACGTCAACAGGGCGGCCGGCAAATCCTTGGACAGATAGACGGTGACGTTGACGATGTTGTCCAGACCCCCCAGAACGTCGCGCGTGGTCTCCGAGACGGTGTATTCGCGGTCCTTCGTCAGATCCCACCGCGCAAAGTGATGATAGGAAAAGACGTTAACGACGACCAAGATGACAAACAGTGCAATGGCCGTAATCGCGAAATTCGTTCCGTGGCGAAATCGTCGCGCCGCCATGGTCACTTCCACTTTCGGCTTTCGATGATGACCGCGTTCAAATAGAGAAAGAACGCGATGACCGAGAGATAATAAATCACATTGCGCGAGTCTATGACCCCGCGCCCCACACTATCAAAATTCGACCAGAGTCCGACGAACTGGAAGGGCTTGACCAGCCCCGCCGGCACGGTGAAGAGGATCAGCCCCGACCCGATCAGCAACAGGACCCCGCAGGCGGCCAGGCCCAGGATGAACGCCACGATCTGGTTCTCGGTCAGGCTCGAAGCGAACAGGCAAATGGCGATATAGACCGCACCCAGAAGGAACAGAGCCATGTAGCCGCCGAGGATCGGGCCCCAGTCGAACGCCTCTTTCTGGTCGGCCAGATGGTAGACCGCCCACGGCAGCGTGACCGTGAGCACCAGGGCCACGGCCCAGAACGCCAGGCACGCCAGGAACTTGCCCAGGACGATCTCGATGTCGCGGGCCGGCAGCGTCATCAGCAACTCCATGGTGCCGACTTTCTTCTCTTCGGCCCACGAGCGCATGGTGATGGCGGGAATGAGGAAGAGCAGGAACACCGGCTGCCAGGTGAAGAACCGCCTCAGGTCGGCCTCGCCGATCAGGAAAAACGGGTAGAAGAAGAACCCTTGTGTCGCGACCAGGTAGATGAACAGGAACACATAGGCAATGGGCGTGCTGAAGTAGCTGCGCAGCTCCCGCCCGATAATGGTCAAGACACGTCTCACTGTTTCTTGCTCCGTATTCTTTGGAGTTCAGCCGTCAGGTTGCCTTTTTCTCCTGACATCGGCAAACGGAAGTCTGAACTGCGCACTCTCCCGCCTGTTTCTTTTCTTGAATCCAAAACTCAAAACCTGAAATCGAAAATCGTAAACCGAAAATCCAAAATCAGCCGCTCGCTTTCTCGGCTCCCGTCAACTGGGCGAAAACCTCTTCCAGAGTGGCCCGTTCGTGCGTCAATTGGCTCAAGGCCCAGCCATTGGCGACGACCGCGTTGAACACGTCCTCGCCCATGTCAACACCTTCTTCGACGGCCATCTCGTAGCGGAACAGGTCGTTGGGACCCGCCGCGGTGGACGCGACCGACCGGATCTGTGGAAACGCCGACAGCTTCGCGCGCACGGCGGCCTCGGGTCCGCGGATCTTGGCCACCACCGTGGCGCCGCGCTGGGCCTTGCGCACCAGGTCGTCGGGCGTGCCATCGGCGACGATGCGCCCCTGATTGATGATGATCGCGCGGTCGCACGTCGAGGTCACCTCGGGCAGAATGTGGGTGCACAGGATCACCGTTTTCTCGCGGCCGATCCGTTTGATCAGCTCGCGAATCTCGATGATCTGGTTGGGATCGAGGCCCGAGGTGGGCTCGTCCAGAATCATGATGTCGGGTTCGTGGAGGAGCGCCTGGGCGAGCCCCACCCTCTGGCGATAGCCGCGCGAAAGTTCTCCGATGTTTTTCGTGATTTCCGCCTGCAAGCTGGTCAACTCGATCGCGCGTTTGACGGCCCGATCCACTCGATCGGAAGGGATTCCGCGCATTCGAGCGACGAACCGCAGGTATTCAATGATCCCCATATCGAGGTAGAGCGGAGTGCTTTCCGGAAGGTAGCCGATGCTGCTGCGCACCGCGATGGAGTCGGTTTCGATGTCGTGGCCGGCCACCCTGACACGCCCGCGGTCGGGCGAGATGTAACACGTCAGGATTTTCATGGTGGTGGTCTTGCCCGCGCCGTTGGGGCCGAGAAAACCGAGGATCTCGCCCTTGCGGACGGCGAAGGTGATGTCGTTGACGGCGATTGTGGTGCCGAAGCGTTTTGTGAGGTTCGCGACTTCGATCATTTCTATTACCCAGGGACGCCCTTCACCGGAGCGCCCGCCAATGAGACCGGCTTTTCTGAGAGCCGCCCGTCGCTTTGTCAAGAAAAAAGAAATCGCCGGCGAGGCGAGTGAACGCAGCAAGGGCATGCCGAGCGTCAGCATTCCTCACGCAAAGGCGCCAAGATGCAAAGGGGGAATCTCTTCGCGACTTTGCGTCTTGGCGTGAGATGGTTTTTTCTTGCCTCTGCCCTCGGCGAGACAGGTTGCCAACCTGTCCTACATTGGGGCGACAGGTTGCCAACCTGTCCTACCTCAATGGCATTCCGCCACAAGCGGGCCTTCGAGTTCCTTCAGATAGAACAGCTTCCCCGGCAGCGTCGGCATGAATGACGAAGGAATCCAGGGCGTCGGCTCGTGATGGAGCGTCAACCAAAACGACATGCCCTGCCACATCATGCCGCGACCGAGCGTTCCGTCGCAACCGCCGATGATGTAATCGGACTGGAGGAACAGCCCGGGCCCGATCGTGTTGGCGAATGCGGGGATCAGCGTGGTGCGGCTCTTGAAGCTCGTGATCGCGTTCTGCTCGATGGTCAGCGGATGAAGTTTCGCGCCCAGGCGATGCGTCTGGAGTTTCCACTGCTCGACCGACTCGAACTCGGCGGCAAAGTGCGGCTCCCAGAACGCGATATGGCACACGCGCCCGACGCCGAAGACGGTGACCAGCCGCGCGCCGTGTTTCTTCAGCTCCGCGATTTTCTCCGGATAGGGGGGCAGGTTCTTGCGCGTGGCAAAGTTGCGCTGGCCTTTCGGCACCGTCAGCTCGCCCAGCGGACCGTAGAACGCCTGCTCCATGGCATTCTGAAACGCGCCGGGATCGTTCGCCGGCAACGTCTCGCCGCGCCCGTCCGACCACTCGTCCATGTTGAAGCCGTAGACGTGGTCGCACGCGACGTTCCACGCCTTGAGAAAAAACACGGCCCAGCGGTACATTCCCATCGGCCCGACCGGCAGGATGAAGACGATCTTCTGTCCCGCGTCGCGCGCTTTTTTGATCTCCCAGGCGATCTCGTGGCCCATGAAGGTGTCGAAATCGCCAAGCGTGTTGCACGGCACGGGTTGAAACTGCCGGTTCCACCATCTCTCGGGCTTGCCCGCCTGTGAGGGAGACAGGCTGCAAATCTTGTCGAACTTCTTGAGGTCCCAGCCCGCCGGGAAAAAGTTCTCCAACAACGAACCCTTGATCGTGGTGATCAGATTCATTGCCATCGGACTCCCCTTCTGTTGCACTGAGTTTGATGGAACGCCGGCGGCCCGCCGGCACCCTAAAGCATTGGCACTGCGGTGGAATAGCAGTATGATCGCCGAGGAACCTTGGGAATACAGACGTCCTGAAGCACCGGCGAGCCGCCGGCGTTCCATCAATGCGTCATGGCATAGACCAGCACATTCACGCCGAGCTTGAGGGCGACATCGGGATCCACCGAGGCGACCATCGGGCGCGGTTCGTTTTCCCAACCGCCGCTCAGCGACACAGGGCTGTACACCACGCACGTGTAGCCCTGCCGCGTCAGACCCAACAACGTCGGTTTGGCGAGCTCGAAGCCGGGCGTGGCGTTGGCCGGAACCTGCGCAGGGTTGATCGCTGCGTTCGAGGAGAAGATCGGATGGTCGGGCGGCAACTCGGCCAGATTGTCGTCGGGAAAGATGGCCTTGAGCTCGCGCCGGACGGCCTGGTCGAAATCGCGCCGATCGCAGCAGTTGTGAATGAACAGAAACCCGCCGCCGTCGAGATAGCGCTTGAGATTCTTCCGCGCTTCGTCCGAGAGCGCAAAATCGAGGTGGCCCGTCAGATAGACGAACGGATAGTGGAAGATCTTCGGGTCGTCGGCCTCGATCCCCACGCGTTGATAAGTCGGCTGGCCGCTCGTCTGGAGCGCGAAGGCCTTCATCAGATTGCTGATGGCCGTGGGGTGAGGATTCCAGTCGCCGCGATGCTCGATTTGCGCGATCTCGACATCGCCGGGCGTTCCGCTGTCGGGGACGAAAACCTTGACGATGCTTTGCGTGCGTCCAAGCCGATAGTACGCCAGACAATAGGCGAGCAGATTGACGCCGAACCGGCGGGCATCCTCGATGTCAATGCGCTGACCAAAATCGTGGGTGTGGCCGTCCCAACCGCACGCCACGTCAACCGGCGTGAAGATGACGGCGGTCCGGCAGCCCACGTTGACCCCGTAAATCGTCGGAAAGCGGTTCTCGAATTTCGACGCACCTTCTTTGTGGCGCAGCGTCGAGAGCGGGAAATGGCTGTGGAAGAGCGGATGCTCCGGCGGCAGGCGATACCATGGGCTTTCGGGAAACATCGCCTGAAACTCTTTTCGGAACGACTCGGTGAAGGCTTCCTTGCCGCTGCTCGAATTGCCGAACACATAGCCGCCCTGGAGAATGTAATTGCGGATCAGGTTGCGTTCGAGCGCCGTGAGTTCAAACCCCTCCTGGCCGGTGAAGTAGATGATCGGCGTTTTCTCGGGCGAAAAGTTGAACTCGTTGAGGCGCATCACGTCGGCCTTGTAGTTGGCCACCTCGCCGAGTTCGCGTCGCGCATAGTCGAACAGCGCCTGGGTGTCGCCCATCGCCATGGTCCACTGATATTGACGGACCTTGCGCCCTTCCTTCTCGACCATGTTGAGGGCGCCATAGTTGACCTTGGCCATGAGGGTCGGCGGCGCGGGCGGTTTCTTGCGCTCGGTGCGGCGCAGCGGCGTCACGGGCAGGGGGAGAGGCGGAAATCCCTCGCCGCCCTTGATGCGTTGGGGCTGGGCTTTTGGCGGCGGTGCACAAGAGATCTGTGCCGGAACGTTGGAGAGCGCGGCCAGACAGACCACGGCGCTCAGCGTGATGATTGCAGCAAGCCTTTTCATGGCACGACCTCCCGCTTTCTTGTGCTATTTAGAGTACATAGGTCGGCGGGCCTGCCATTGTCAAAGGGAAAGGGCCGAGAAACGTCGCTCGCCATGGCGCAAAGCCGCCAAGAAATCCCTGTCCGAAGTCCGGCCATCCGAAATCCGTGGGGGCACATCTGTGGCGTGGGCTCTTAGCCCGCGACTCTCACAGGCTAACGGCCTGCGCCACTGTTTCCGCAACGCGTCTAATTCAAAACTCAAAACTCAACATTCAAAACTGCTTTCCCGTTCACCGCGTCGGTGTGGTCGGCCCGGGCACAAAGCCGAACTGGTAGAAATTAAGCTTGTCGTCGGTATATACAATAAAGGTACGTCCATCGCCCAGCCCCGCCACGCCGCGAATCTTTCCGCCGCCGACCCACGGGATGGTCTGGACGAGATTGGCCATCGTCTGGGCGGCCAGCTGATCGAGCGTGGCGGCCTCGGGCCGACGATTCCACTTCTCGCTCAGTCCCTGCACCGCGAGCACCAGGAGCGCCCCTGCGGCCATCGCCAGAACCGTTTTGATCCAACCCTTGCTGCGAAGCATCGTGATCCTCCTGTCCGGTGTATGTGTTTAGCGGAGCCTTTTTTGGAGTGCGGCGGCTTGGCGCCGCCTTGGCCGCCCCGGTTTGACGGGGCGGAAACGTCGTTCGGCCCACCGACGTTCCTGTTTGGGTACGAACAATGTTTCTCGGGCGGATCCGCGGTCCGCCCCGTCAAGCCGGGGCGGTGAAAGCGGCGTCAAGCCGCCGCACTCTAAAACGTGCGCTAAGCACCTCCTGTCCGGTCAAATCACCTTCTGCCTGCGCCATCCGCACTCCGAAATCCGCAATTTCCCGCGCGCTGTCAAGTTTCTTCCCAGCCTGAAGCGGGCAGACCGTCAGCTTTGGAATTGAAGCATCACGCGGAGGCGCAGAGGTCACGGAGGTGGCAGAGGAGACCCTCTGGAGTTTCGAGTCCTGGGTTTCGAGCTAAGGTCGCGCGAGCATCGCGTCGAGAATATCCTCAAACCGATACAGCCCCGGCGCGGCGGTGGTGAGCCATTCGGCGGCGCGGAGGGCGCCGTCGGCGAAGGCTTCACGGGAGCGCGCCTGATGTTCGAGGACGATCGAATCATGCGGGCCTTCGATCCCCAAACGATGGATGCCGGTGACCCAGCCCGCGCGCGTCGAGACGACCTGCAACTGATCGGCGGCAATGGGGTCGTCGAGGTTCTGCACCGTGCGTTTCTTGCTGCGACTTTTCGACAAGACGATTTCGGCCAGCTTCTTCGCCGTGCCGCTGGGAGCGTCGGCCTTGGCGCGGTGATGCGTTTCGGCGACATAGAGGTCGCGGTCTTCGAGCGAACCAAACAATTCGGCCGCGCGTTCGACCAGCCGATAGAACAGGTTGACGCCGATCGAAAAGTTCGCGCCATAGACCACCGCCGCCTTTCGTTTGGCCACGACCGCGGCCACTTCGTCGAGCCGCTCATACCAGCCCGTCGTGCCGACGACCACGCGCTTGCCCAGCTGGCAAAGCCGCAGCAGATTGCCGGCGGCCGCGTGAGGACCCGTGAACTCCAGGCAGACCTCGGCCGCCTCGACCGCTTTGGCCGTCAGTCGCCGAAAGCCCGCTCCGGGCACCTCGGGATCAACGATCGCGACAATCTCGTGGCCGCGCGAGGCGGCGAGCGCCTCGAGGATCTTTCCCATTTTGCCGTAACCGATCAGCGCCAATCGCATTGGAGTTCACCTCTGCCGGTGGGG
>Ga0315280_10008469_pt1 | contig 13444 bp, 12 predicted proteins | sample YL17G06_40_MG_FD_203697 | JGI IMG/M metagenome (GOLD analysis project Ga0315280, IMG submission 203697) | Sediment microbial communities from Yellowstone Lake, YNP, Wyoming, USA - YL17G06_40 | ecosystem: Environmental > Aquatic > Freshwater > Lake > Sediment | place: USA: Wyoming | collected...
AGTACTTACTGCTGTAAGCTTCCCGTGCGTCTTCTTCCACTTCTTCTCGACCGCTCACACCATCCCACTTCTAACGCCCACTTTTCCAATTACCTAGACTGGAACGCTTCTACGGCGTCTACGAACAGAAACAACACCAATTCCGAAGCATAGACGAGTACGTGCACTGGCACAACGAGATCAAACCACACCTCAGCCTCAACATCGAAGCGCTCGAAACACCCATCCAAGCCTTCCACAGGAAACTTCCACTGCAGAAGACAGAAGCCGCCCAAACGATTCAGGATGCGAAATAATAATGGGAAACTACACCACAGCCTCACTTACCCCAAGTATTAAATACAAAGATCGGACCGCTAACAGCCATAAAATATTTGGTGTCATGCAATGAGTGTCGAAGTCTTCGTAAGAAAAGCAACAGGCGTTGTGAGAGAAGTCTCAGGATATCAAGCATTTCTAGCAAACTTGGCTCAGCTTCAGATAGGATTGCCTGGATTCTACGTGTATTTGACTGCTTGGATGTTTCCAGGCTGGGATGTGCCAACAGTATTCCTGATCAGTCTAATACCCGTCATGGCTCACGCAACAGTCTTATCAATCATGGGAAGTCAGTTCCCAAGATCGGGAGCTGACTATGTCTGGGCAAGCCGAATCATACACCCAGTCTTGGTGGTTTCGCCATACATCGGACTTCTGGTGCTAGGTAATCTGCTGGTTCCATCCTTCGTGGACTGGGGCCTGTACGGCGGATTTGGATCAATCTTTGCGGCCCTAAGCATATCGTTGGGCAGGCCTGACCTGATCACGGCGGCTCAAGCGTTGGCAGACCCCAACAATAGATTCGCCATAGTCTCGGTATTCCTTGTCGTCATGCTGCTAGGGAACATTGTGGCATTCAAGTGGGTCCGGCGTTGGATCTCTTTGTGGGCCATAGTGGGAACCATATGCGGTTTCGTGGCAGGAATATCAGTGCTGATGAGCTCTCACGCTACATTCGTGAGTCTATGGAACGCGAACATGGGCCAGTACATGACCTATGACCAAATCATCAAGACAGCGCTCGACAACGGATATCCATGGTTGCCCATTGGACTAGGCGGGTTCGGCGCCTTCTTCGGACTTATCGCTTGCACGTATGAGATGAGCATTGGGTACGCAGGTTCAATCTCGTTTGCCGGTGAGATCAAGAGTGCAAGGAGAAGCATACCATTCGCAACGTATGGCTGTGTAATCCTCGGTGCCATAGTGCTCTTCTTGATGGTCTATGGAGTCACCGCCGTTTTCGGTCAACAGTTCATCTACTCTGCGATGTTCCTCTACTACTCGCGTCCGGACTTGTGGAAACTTCCGTTCGCTGCGGATCCATTCCTGTTTGCAAACATTGCCACCGGCCTGAATCCTGTTCTATCAGTCCTGATTCCATTTGCCCTCATCGCAGGTGGGCTGGGTCTAGTACCGGTCGTAATGATGATAAACAGCCGCTACACGCTTGCATACAGCTTTGACAGATTCCTACCTACCGTCTTCGCCAGAGTGAGCAAGAAACACCATACCCCATGGGTGGCTCTCCTGCTGACCTTCGTCATGATGGAGTTCGGGATCGCGTTCAGTTGCTACTGGGCTGCGGGAGTCGTGTACATAGGGCTGCCATACAGGTCGGTATCGATGTTGGGCATAATCGCATCCGTCGGAGCTGCGCTGCTGTTTCCAGTGTTGCGCAAGGATATCTTCCAACGTTCAGATATTGCAATGCGTTACAAATGGGCATTGGTGGCTTCAGGACTGATCGTGCTGGGATTCTTCCTGATTGCCGTCCCAATGGTCTTGAGCCATCCAGAGTACGGCGGTCCCGGCAACCTTCAAGTCGCAGGTTTCTATATCGCTGTGCTATTGGCCGGCCCTGTAATTTGGGGGCTATCAAAGATCTACTGGAGCCGCAAAGGATTAGACATCTCTCTAGTCTACAAGGAAATCCAACCAGAATGATAAGACAGCACAACAAAACTAACATCCCCCTTTTTTCTTTCTTTCATGTTTCTATCACGGGGCATAATCGTATCAGAAGAAAGTGAGATAGTTGAGCCAGACGCCTGCACCTGATTTTGTCGCCGGAGCGATTCATCTGGCTGACAGAGCAAAGGAGAGCAACCTCGTCCTGAGGATTATGGGCGCTTGTGCCATAATGATGCATGTAGGCAGAGAACACCCAATGCTAGACGCGTTCAAATCCAATCGTGTTCTCACAGACATCGACTTTGTGACCTATCGAAAATTCTGGCCGCAGATCGAACCCTTTCTTCAGGCCGAAGGGTATGAGCCTCATGTAAGATTCAACACCATTCATGGCGAGAAGCAGCTGCAGTTTGCCAATCGCAAGGGCATTCGAGTGGATGTCTTCTGTGACAGACTCTCGATGTCCCACGTGATAGACTTCAGGGGCAGACTGGAGCAGGACTATCCCACAATCCCATTGGCTGAACTTCTGCTTGAGAAAATGCAAATCGTGAAGATAAACGAGAAAGACCTCAAGGACGCGACACTCTTGCTCAAAACCCATGACCTCGGTGACTCGGACAAAGACACGATAAACGTCGCTCAAGTCGCAAGCGTTCTGAAAGCAGACTGGGGTTTCTACTACACAGTCACGACCAACCTAGAAAAGGTGAGAAAGCGCAAGGACGAATATGATTGGCTGACTCAGAGTGATAGGGAAGAAATCGGGGCAAAGATCGACAGACTATGCAACATACTAGAGACGCAGCCCAAATCGAGCGGCTGGAAATTGCGGGCGAAGATTGGAACCAAGAAGAAGTGGTATACGGACGTCGATGAGCAATACAGCTGACCTTTGGTAGGTAGAAGCCATGGCCAAACTCACGCGCTTGTTTCACGCAGCCGATCTCCACGGATCGGAAGCATGTTTTCGCAAAGTAGTCGCATCCGTAAAGTTGTATAAACCGGATGTCATTACCATTTGCGGGGATCTGACAGGGAAGGGAATAATCCCAATAATCGAACGCCCTGACACGACATTCACAGCGAGTTTCTTCGGGAAGGAGTACGCAATGCGCACCCAGCAGGAAGTGGGCAGTCTAGTCGAGAAGATTAGGTTGAACGGATGGTACGACTGGCACTGCACTCCGGCCCAGATGGATGAGTTCAGGGCCAGCAAGGAGCTTCAGACGAAGATCTTCAGTCAGGTAATCCCTGAAACCATGAAAAGATGGGTTTCAATGGCGAGAGATGGGCTCAAAGGAAAGAACGTCAGGCTCTTCATTCTTCCAGGTAATGATGACGAGTTCGGCGTCGATGAAGTGCTGAGGGATACAGGATGCGACTACATAACGAACCCCGAGGGCAAGATTGTCCAGATCGACGCAGACCACGAAATGATCAGCACCGGATACTGCAATATTACTCCATGGCACGCCTACAGAGACATTCCTGAGGAAGAGTTAGCCCAGAAGATCGAAGCCATGGCGAGTCAAGTGAAGAACATGAGCAGCTGTATCTTCAACTTCCACTGCCCACCATTCAATACCCTTCTAGACGCTGCGCCCAAGCTCGATAAGACTTTGAGACCAATCATGTCAGGCGGTGCTCCGGAGATGGCTCCGGCAGGATGCGTAGCTGTGCGCAACGCGATCGAGAAGTACCAACCGTTCTTGGGCCTCCACGGTCACATCCACGAGTCGAGGGGTGTCGAGAAGATCGGACGGACGATGTGCGTCAACCCCGGCAGTGAATACGGCGAGGGAATAGTCCGCGGGTGCCTGATCAACATGGACAAGGACAGCGTGAAAAGTTATCTGTTCACCAGCGGCTGAGCATACTCGCCTTCGTTTTGATTCAATGAGACACGCACAGCACAGATCTTCTCCTCAGAATTGGCGGTTGTAGCGTAAGCAATTGATGCTATAAGGATGCACTGCATGTTGCTCGGAAGGGATTCAACGGTGACGATAACGAGTCTCGAGGGTGTCAAACAACTCGCGACGAAACTTCGAAACTGGGACAGATGGGGGACTGACGACGAGTTCGGGACTGTGAACTTCATAACCGCTGATACGATCGTGCGGGCCGCAAAGCTCGTCAAGAGGGGTAAGAGCTTTGCCTTGGGCATAGGGATCAGCAAAGCAGGGCCGCAACGACTCGATCCGCTGACGAGCCGATTCAATCCCATTCACCTCATGATAAGAACTGGAACAGATGCAGCTGCCGGCGCGCCGAGCAATAGGGCATTCACACGCACTACTGACGATGCGATCATAATGGGTACGCACACGGCGACGCACTGGGACGCGCTCAGCCACGTGTTCTATGAAGGCAAGATGTGGAACGGATACGATTGCGCTCTTGTCACGGGGACAGGTGCGACAAAGAACGGGATAGAGAAGTACAAGGGCAAGCTATTGGGCAGGGGCGTTCTGCTTGACGTTGCCAGACATAAGCAGGTGAAATCACTGGAGCCAGGGTTCGGCATAACGCCGGATGACCTCAGCGAATGCGCCGCGTGGGAAGGCGTGAGAATCGAACGAGGAGACTTCATCCTCATTCGGACGGGGCAGATGCGCCAGGTGAAAGAGAGAGGTGACTGGGGTGACTATGCTGGTGGTGATGCACCGGGACTGACCATAGAGACCGCAGAATGGATTCACAAGACGGAAGTTGCCGCCGTGGCTTCGGACACCTGGGGTGTAGAAGTTCGACCGAACGCGACGGCCGACTGCTACATGCCGTGGCATGTGATCGTGATACCAAATATCGGCCTGTTGGTCGGCGAGATCTTCGATCTCGAAGAGCTCGGCGAGGACTGCGCAAACGACGGGATCTATGAATTCATGTTCGTCGCACCAATAACACCGATAATCGGAGCAGTTGGCTCTCCCATAGACCCCGTGGCCGTCAAATGATAGACAGACAATACAGGAGTTTTTCCGATCGTGTCTTTCCCTCATTCGCGGCGCGAGTCCATAGACTTGTCTCGTGATGGAGGTTGAATTAGTACCCGGGTTGATCCTGTCCTAGATTTGAGATACTTAGATATGAGTTCGCATTTTACCTTCAATATGTAGGCCGTGGCGGGTTTTCCGCGAATGTTGACGAGGGACTCTAGGTTGGCTTGCCCCTTACTTATGATAAGGTCGGATCTGTGGAATGCATTCAAGAATTCCGACGAGGATTCTTCCAGAAGTATTCCGTAGATGTCAGTGCCCGTGCTTATGGTCTTTGCCAACTTCGTCATCTCCACCGCGCGTGCGTCATCCATTGTTGCGTCATTAATGATCGGACCCCCCCTCACCGCGACTGTCACTGTAGGGCCCATATTCTGAATGGCCGACACAAGGAGTTTGTCGAACGCGATCTCCCCGGCGTTATCACAGATGTACAGGGCTCTACTACTCCTCTCGACGAGTCGCTGCAGCCTGGCAACTTCCTTCGGATCCACCCTTCCATTGATTGCTTTCGCAAAAAGCTTCTTCGGACTATCCGTTATCCGCAATGCTCCGTAATCTATGATGTTTGCTGCAGCTGCGATCTTGACAGCATAGCCAAACGAAACGCCGTTTTTCAATGCTTTTCCATTTCTTGAGAACCAGTCCAAGGCCATTCTGTTGGAACTCTTCTTGACTTCACCGTAGGGGTCCGAATTTCCGGTAACCTCTCTCACGATTTTGTGTAGATCGCGTCCGATCCTGACGTCTAGATGATCCAAGTCAACAGTGTTGAGATGTCGTATCACCGCTGCCAGAGCACTGTATCGCAGTGCTCCATCGAGAGTGGCATACTGGCATGCCTCCATCAGTTGTGTGAGAACACAGGAAATGCATCGAGACGCTAGCTTCATCTTCATAAGCGATCAACTTTTGAACTTCGTTTTCCGTGTGAACGTCATCGCCACCATGCACACGGCATACAGTATCGTGATTATGATGAACGCTTGTGAGTAACTCCGAGTTGTGTCATATATCCAAGCTGTCATGAACGGGCCGACGGCTAGGCCCAGTGCGATTGCTGGAGTAATGCGCCCCAATGTCGTTCCAAAAGAAGCGGAACCAAACAGTTCTGAGACCACCGTCGGCTGCGTCGCGTACTGGCCTCCCATGGCAAAACCGTACACCAACACGAAGGGCCAGATAGATGTTGCTCGGAAGAACATGAGGAGACTAACTCCCAGGGCCTGAAGGCCAAAACACAAGATGATGGCATTGCAGGACGAGATCCGATCAGACAGATAGCCGAATGACAATTTGCCGAGCGCACCAATGCCCCCTGTCAAGCCCAATGCGAGTGATGCGATGCCAAATGGAATAGTCGCTTCGTTTACCAGAAAACTGACCTCGTGTTGGAGTGTTCCTGAGAGCGCAATATTTGCCAGAAAGAAGACTATCGAAAGGAGCCAGTAGGTTGTACTCGAGAATGTCATCGAAGGACTCTTCAACTCGGTTATTGTGATAACGTCAGATGCGTGGGGGGCTCCGTCTTGGTCTGTGCCTGTTGCACCATCAGGAAGCAAATCCATCTCATGAGGGTGGTTCTTCATCACAAACCCCACGCTTGGAATCACGAGCGCCCAAGCGACTAGGCCCAATGCAAGGAAAGACGACCGCCAGCCTGACAAATCCATGATCACGCGAACGAGGTTAGGCATGGTCAGCGCTCCGATCGACATGCCGATCATGGTGATGCCCATCGCGGTACCCCGTCTTCTAACAAACCAGCTCGAAACTGCAGTGCTTGTTGCCACAGCACCTGCACCACTCATCCCGAGACCGACCACGAAATAGAAGAGATACAGTTCCCAGAGCGTCTGCGAGATGCTGAGGAGACAGAAACCTATTCCGGCTATCACTCCTCCCACCAAGAGTACCCGCCTTGGACCGTATCGATCGGTCAGTCGACCAACGCTAGGCCCGGTCAATGCAATACTCAGTAGATAGACAGAAGTGGCCAGCGAAATCGCGGTTGCGGTCGTGCTAAACACAGAGGGCAGAACCTGCTGGTACACTGAAAACGAGTAGAACGCCGTCCCGGAACTGGCAACTTGAACAAGCAAACACACAAGCACTATCCACCATCCGTAGAACATCTCTTGTTGCGTCGTGCTTGGTTTCATTCATCAACTCACGTGGCGCCTTGTCGTATTCGGAGGTTCAGATAGACCTTGTGTTGGTCCCAGACCTCAGCGAATATCCAACAAATGCATGTCTCGTATCAGTTCCGGATTAGGAAGCATTCAAGTACAGGTACCTACACGCAGGCGGCGCGGCAGATGTCCATGCTAGTAGACGTATTGACTGACCCGCAATAGGATGAACGAGCAGTTGTCTTGGTTGGATTCAGCACTCAGCGCACTTGGAAGGATGGGCTACCTAGGTGCATTCCTCTCGGGTTTTCTTGGTGCGAGTGTGCCGTTCTTTCCATCCTACGTGCTGATTCCTCTATTGGCTACGCAATTGAATCCATTCATCGTCGGTGTTGTCTCAGGTGTTGGCGCGGGAGTTGGACAGTACCTCCATTACTACATAGGGTTTGGTGGAAGATACCTTTTCTCCGCTGAGACACTCGCGGAGCAAGTCTAGGAATCTTTTTTCGCTTCAGGCTCGAAGCGTTACCTGTAGTCGTCACCTTTGAAGAAGAAATCCGGCAAATCCAAAACCCTCGACTCGAAGGCGTCCATCACCGCCACATCAGGTATCCAGCGGAACGGTTCCTGAAGATCATGCACAAGCGACTGCTTCGTCTGGTAGCTACAGAACCCATGAAGAACGTGGTGACCCAGGAATTGGCACCTCGAGTTGGCTGAACAGAAAAGAAACAGCTATTTCGCCTTATCATTTGATAGAGTTCAGCAGCGGAAACGTACCGATCAAAGAAATCGCGAGTGAAAACATACTCTGACACCACCGCCGGATGCAGCTCCAAAGTGACAATCCAACACGTTTGCAGGGTGGCGAAGGATGAGAATGAAGTTCGAGAATTGCTGGACGTGATATGGCACAGACCCGCAGATGCTGAGAAGACCGCGAGCGAAGTTGTCAGTAAGAACGAATCGCTGTATCAATTCGAGAGAATTCTGGAACAGTCATCGACGTGATGTCTATTCACGGACCGATAGATTCCCCGCAGTGCAGGTCACTCTCCATACCATGTGCACGGTCACGAGGCTGTGTCCCAGCGGAGGCTACTTCGCTTCTGACTTTTGTATCTCAATTTTGCCTTCAGCTGTGACCTTGATGTGTGCAGTCGCTGTTTTCCTGAAAGGGAATTGCGAGTCGCGTGCGATTTCGAGTGGAATGTAGACCAGCACTTTTCTTGGCCTGGACCCGTTCTGAATGATAATTCGGCACGTTCCTTCTAGACCCATCGGTGGAACCCACCAAGTAACGTCTAGAGTTACTCTTAAATGCGATCTGAAGAGTATTGAGTTACTTGTTGAGTAACTTGTCAGGTAACTCTCAGGGTAGGATCATCCTTTCGCCATCCTCGCTAGCAGGAAAGATACTTTGCCCCGCATTTTCTCCGAGACCTTTCCCTCAAGATGCGCGGCTCCGTTTCTTGGGACTGCATGCGATGACGGCACTGCGGGTGATCAGGCGTCACCTGCAACTTGGCTACGACCTGCGGGAAATCGAGAAGCGAGGCAACGGTTGCAGGGCGGATCTGATATTCGAAGATGCAAGCGGCAGACGACGTGTCTGCGAAGTCAAGAGCGCTAGGGTACTGACGAAACTACACCATATTCAGACCGCACTATACTCGAGTCCCGACTACGATGAGGTCGTGCTATCGAACAGAGAAACAGACATTCAGCTGACAAAAGACTACATCGCGTCAGTCCTACATCAAGCTCAGATCACACGTGAACTACTCACTAACCACGCTCAGGAAGCAGCTTCAACCTTCAGACCAGACGAAGATGTCTGCCGAATCTGCGCGAACGAACGCTGTTCATTCCTCCCGACAGAGACAAGGAGGAATCACTGGTGATCGCGTCGATCGAAACCGAATCTAGTCGTCGAAGAACATCACACTCCGGCAATGCGAGACTAGTTTTCACCTGCTTGGATCGGTGAACAAGATGGCTATTGGAGAAGGTGTCATGGCGGCGATCTACGCTAGGACATCACCTGGCAACCGGTCGAATTACAGTATTGAAGAACAGGTCAATCAGTGTTGGGAGTACTGCAACAGAAGGGGCTGGATCGTAAGTCACGTATTTGTTGACGAAGATCGGAGCGGCGGAACAGCTGACAGGGCCAAATTGCAACTGATGCTTGAGAAGGCGAAGGAGAAGGAATTTAGCGTCATCGTGTTTTGGAAGATCGACAGATTTTGTCGCTCTCTCGTTGACCTAGTGAATATCGAAAGAACTCTGCGGCAGTACCAAGTCGAATTGTGCAGCGTCACAGAGTTTATCGACACAACCACCTCAGTTGGCAGGTTCAATTATAGAAGTCTGGCAAGCGTGGCCGAACTCGAAAGGGAAATCATAGGGGAAAGAGCCAGGCTCGGACTATATGCATTGGCGCGCGAGCACAGGTGGCCCAATTCTCGTCCTCCCCTCGGTTACAAGAAAAACGACGAGGGAAGACTCATCGTCAACCAGAAGGAGGCCGACCTCGTCCGAAGAATCTTTGAGACGTACACTAGCACGAAATCGCTTCCTGGATTGGCGTTCGAACTCAACAAGAGCGGCGTTCCAACGAAGAAGAATGGAAAATGGAGCGCGTGCAGTCTGAGGGAGATCCTAAGCAACCAGATCTACGTAGGGAAGTACAGAGTTGCTGGTGTCGAAGACTACGTCGAAAAATACCGCATAGTAACTGACGAGGTCTTCCAGAAGGCCAGCGAGACTATGGTCAGATACAAGTCCGGAGATGCCAGCCGACCCCACATGAACGAGGACAGAAGAACGATCAAGATTGAGAAGGTGTTCAACACGTATCTTGGGTTCCTAGGGAACCTCACGGGGGAGGCCTTGTAGACAAAATTGGAACCGGATTTGTCCACCGCACCTAACTCTGAGCAATGTCAAGAATGCGGAAGTACCAGACAGACGAGATCCAACGGAGGGAAAGGAATCTTCTGCCTAGACTGCGGTGTAGTACTCGGCAAACAGGAAGCAGGCGGTATCAGCAGACTGCAGAGGAACCCTACGCGACCCGCTTCGAGTGACGATGCCGGCAAAGGCGGCGGAGAATCTAATGACCCCACAAGCAAAACCGCATTGGACGAAAACACGCCCTTCGACAGTCGACGTCTTCTCGAACGAATACAAGAACGCATCACATGGTCGGATCAGACAGAAAAGAACCTTTCACTTGCGTTGGTGGAGATTAGCAGGTCAGCTATCGAGCTATCTCTTCCGCCAGCAGTTCTACGGCGAGCAGCGTTGTTGTATAAACAAATCGTTGAGAAGCGCCTCACGACGGGAAGATCTGTGCAAGCCCTATGCGCAGTCGTGATCTATGTCGCATGCAGACAATGCGGATCTGTTAGAGATTTGAGAGAGATCGCTAAGGTCGCGAGAATCGAAAAGCAAGAGGCTATCCGACACTACAGGATCATCTCAAGGGAACTTGGCTGTTCTGTTCCCGGGGCGATGCTCACACAATATGCAGCAAGGATTCTCGTCAATATCGGCGTCCAAGGAAAACCAGCGGAGTTCGCGAACAAGATCTTGAACGTCATACAAGAATCGAAAATCGCTTGCGGAAGAGAACCGGCATCGCTTGTATCAGCCGCCGCGTATCTGGGCTCAAAGTTGGCTGGCGAGAAGATGACGCAACGACAGATAGCCATCGCGGCCGGGGTAACCGAAGTAACGGTAAGAAATACCTGCAGAGAACTACAGAAGAAGCTTGTCTTCGTCATTTCAGTCTGAAAGGCGAGTCATCAGCAGCCCAATCCAAGAGGCTTGACTGTGGTGATTCTTCGTGATCGACTCTAGTGACACGCCTCCGCATTCCGTGTATCCGCCTTTTTGCCTCCTTGAAGACCGCAACTGAAGCGTCAGTTGGATAACGTAACGGTCCTAGATCGACGAGGGCTCGGTTGCTCTCAACGAGTCTTTGGGCTGTCGCCGGAGTGCGTTTGGACATCTCCTCCGTTTCTTCAGGAATCTGCCCCTCCGTGTCGAAACGGAACCCACACCGCCGGCACGTATGCTTCCTCAGCGCATGCGGTGTCTTCTTAACGTCGAACTCCATTCCTTTGCAGGCAGGGCAGCACAGCCCCTTGAGTTTCTCCAACTCTGACGGTGAAGGTATCATCCTCTCATATTTGCATGCGGGACATATGAAATTGGGCAGCCGAACCCCAAGCCCCTTGACGGGTTTTGAACCATTCCCGACCATTACGTGTCCACACTTGGGGCAATGGGGTTTGAGTATGTCGAGGACGTTCATCACTCGATCAAGGCCATACTCCGCTGACAACTCGTCAAGAAAGGATCGAGGCTTCCTATACCTCTCCACCTTGCATCTCGCTGCTTTCTTTTTCAATAGAACCTGCACTTTGTCGTACAAATCATCAGGGACTATTGCCAAGTGCGGAAAAGAGATGCTGACGTGCCCGTATCGGGGGCAACCTTTGTAGATGGGATTGGTAAGTACTCTCCTCAGCTTGTCGGGGGCGAACTTTCCAATCTGAGTTGAGTATTTCTTGGAAACGTAGTCCGCCACTTCGTTGATGCTCCTCTTTTCTAGGTAGGTACTGAAAATATCCCGCACAATCGGTTCGAGCTCCGGTTGTTTTTCTAGCACATCATCCGCGTTTTTCTTATAGCCAAAGGGAACGGGTCCCACCCACTTGCCTTGTCGAAATTTCTCGAGCTTACCTCTCAGAGTTCTCTCGCCAATTTGCTTACTCTCCATTTGCCCTGTGTAACTTCTGAGAGCAGCCAAGACGTAGTCAATGGGGTCTTCAAAGTTGTATTCTTCGCTGATTGTTCTTGTGATGACCCCGTAGAGATTTTTGAGGAGGTACATCAGGTGTGGCGTCTCAGCAGCGTTTCTGCCCAGACGATCGAGGACGTAAACGTAGACGTAATCGATTTTCTTCTCTTGGGCAAGCTTCCACAACTGTTTCAGCCCGTCACGGGCATAGAAATCTCGATAAGAAGTCTCAGTGTCTAGTATCGGATCGTGTACCTGCTCGACCCCGTCACGCTCCATCCTTTCCGTCAGCAGTCTTGTTTGCGAGGGCAAACTGTAGTTCTTCTTCTGCTCCTCGCTGCTCACGCGTGCATAGATCACCCCTCGTTTCCTAGGCGAAGCATTGGACATATCAATCATCCACGAGCGACGTGGGGGTCATGTCGCAGGAGGGATTGCGCACCAAACGAGGATGATCTACAATTGCGTTTGGAAGGCCAGAAATAGCAAGGATGATTGCAGTACGCATGAGTGCCGAAATCATCCATACTTTAAGCGAGTTTCGAAACGCACTCAAGTGCATCGAGAACTCCCTTTGCATCATTGGATCCCGTCCTCTCGAACCGCGGTCAGCTTTCTGATGCGTGCCTGCTGCAGGTCACGTTCGATGATCTTGTCGTACAACGCGTCTAGGGCAAGCAAGATCACGGTGGTCCTCGTATCGGCATAGCCTCGGCGAAGAAGATCGTCGATCAGTGCCCACTTCTCTGCCGGCACAGAGCATCTCAGTTCGCGACGTTTCTCGGCCGGTTGCCTTCTTGTGACGTTCGATGACATGGCCCTAGAATTGTATTGGACCGCATGTTGTATAGACGGTTCTTGCACGAACTGCAACTTGGTTAAGTATGTGGTTGCACCGAGTGACTCCGCTTCTTGCGGCGCAGATGCGTACAGTTTATCCAATGTCGCGGAGTGATAGTTCGGTGTGAAATCTCGTTGTCTCAACAGTTAGCGAGAGTCAAAGAGGCTCTACTGAACGGCCCCAAGACTTCACGGGAGCTCCGAACGCTCGGTGTGTCCAAGGAGTCGATTAGCCGCGCTGTGCGACGCGACGAAGTGCTTGATGATGCTGCTGTCAGGCAACGGAGTGGTTTCGTTGCATTGTACTATCTGAATGAAGAGCAACTCGACACGAGAACCGACATAGAGGTTTACCTTCCTCGCTCCAAGCTCACAGAGGATGAGAAGAGTGAGATCGAGCGGTGCGTCACCTCCCACGTGTCTGAAGACAAGATCTGGATCGGCAACGTAGAAAGAGAGCTGGCCATGCCGCTCACCGGCGACTCTCCCGTCGCAACGAGGCGACGTGAGACGCTCCTCAAGGTCGCCCGCGAAAAGAGGATACAAGTACTCGACGGATACAACGATGCAATCCTGATTCCAGGCTCAAACCTCTGGTGGACCAGGCATGCTGAGGAACTGGCAAGGAGCGTCGAGCAGGCTCTTAAGCCAGTAAGACTATCGCCCGTTCCCTCGCCAACAAGTGACACAATGCTTTCGCCCGA
>Ga0315280_10008470_pt1 | contig 13444 bp, 13 predicted proteins | sample YL17G06_40_MG_FD_203697 | JGI IMG/M metagenome (GOLD analysis project Ga0315280, IMG submission 203697) | Sediment microbial communities from Yellowstone Lake, YNP, Wyoming, USA - YL17G06_40 | ecosystem: Environmental > Aquatic > Freshwater > Lake > Sediment | place: USA: Wyoming | collected...
CTGGAACGCCAAGACAGCGCGTCATTCGCGAACGACCAAGAAGCTGAAGCCCTTGTCCTTCAATTCTTCCCCTCGTCTCACGGCGGCAGCGCGTGAGTCGAAGTTTCCATGCCGCACCTGGTACACGACCGTGGTGGTTGGCTTGGAGGTGATCTTCGGGGGGTAATTTTTCTTCTGGAGCTCCCGCGCCAGGTCAATGGCCTCGTCCAGGTTGAAGAAGGCCCCGATCTGCGGCGTGTACTTGCCCCCGACGGCTAGCAGTTGGGACGGGAAGCCGTCCACGTTCAGCCGCCTGGAGAGGTCCTCCGCCTCACGCTTCCCAGACGGCTCACCCACCGTGACGATTTGCTTCGTCACGTACGCCGTTCCCTTGCGGATGACCGCCGGGAAGCCGCCCGCATCCAGCTTCCGCTTCAGGGCCGCGGCGTTCTCCTCCATCACCATGGCGCCGATCTGCAGGCCGTAGCTGGTCGGCGCGGCCTTCGGCGCGGGCCTCTCCGCCGGCTTGGCCTCGGCCTTCGCAGGGGGCGCTGCCTTCTCTGCGGGGGCCGGCTTGCTGGCTTCGGCCTTGCCGGGGGCCGGCGGCGCGACGGCCGCCTTTCCGGGAGCCGCCTCTTTCGACGGAGCAGCGGGAGCCGGTGCCGCCTCCTTTGTCGGGGCGGCTGGAGCGGGTGCCTTCGCCGGAGGCGCCGGGGTCACTGGTCGGACAGGACCCGGAGGTGGCGGTGATGGCGCGAAGAACAGCGGCTGCGCCAGATACCAGCCGCCGACCAGAATCACGCCGATTCCGAGGATGATCAGGATCCGGCGTACCCCCCCAGCCTGCCCGCCGTTCTCCGCCCGGGCACTGACCTCAGTTCCTTCCTCTTCCGGAAGCCCTTCCTCTTCAGTACTTCCCTTGCGAAAGCTGAACCTGGCCATGAGCCCTCCGTTGTTTTCCGCCGCGTATGATAGGGAGGCCCGAACCGGATGTCAATGTATTTTTAGCTACTTACGCGCAAGCGATAAGGACCCCCTTCAAGTGATGCGATGTGGCATCAATGATTTCAACCTTTAGAAGGATCCCCTCCTCCACGCCCTCTCCACGGAAGTGGACGATTTTGTTCTGCCGCGTTCGGCCAGCCCCGAGACCGGAAACGCGCTTCTGCAACTCACGATCACTCAACACTTCAACCACCTGCCCGACCAACGCGCGATTCCGCTCGAGCGAGAGCCGGCCCTGGAGGTCCAGCACCAGGCTCAGCCGTTTTGCTTTGATCGCTTCCGGCACCTGATCCGGAAGGTCCGCGGCCGGGGTTCCTCCCCGGGGTGAGAACTTGAAGGCAAAGCAGCCATCGAATCCCACCTGCTCCATGAGGCTCAGGGTCTCGGCGAAATCGGCATCCGTCTCGCCTGGAAAGCCCACGATGATGTCGGTCGTGATGGCCAGATCCGGGACCGCCGAACGAAGCAATGCCATCTTGTCCAGGTATGCCTCGCGACTGTAGTTCCTCTCCATGCGGGCCAGGGTGCGCGTAGAGCCGGCCTGGACCGGGAGATGGATGTGCTCACAGACGGTCTCAAGGCTGGCCATGGCCTCGGCCAGCTCCTGCGTGACATCCCGGGGATAAGATGTCGTGAAGCGCACCCGGATCCCCGGCCCCACCGCAGCGTCGATCCGCCGGAGCAGCTCGGCGAACGTCACCGGGGGATCCAGCTTCTTACCGTAGGAGTTGACCGTCTGGCCGAGCAGCGTGATCTCGCGGGTGCCCGCGTCGCGGAGGCGAACGACCTCGCGCAGAATGTCGTCCGGACGGCGGCTCCGCTCGCGCCCGCGGGTGAACGGCACCACGCAGAACGTGCAGAAGTTGTCGCAGCCTTCCATGATGCCCACCCAGGCGCGGATGCGGCTGTCCCGATGGATCTCCGTGTCTTCGGGAAAGAGGCCGACCGGCTCACTCGTGGCCACGGCGGGCTGGCCCGGCCCGATAGTCAGGAGCTGGGGGATCTCGGCGAGATGCTCGCCGTTGCCGACCACGAGGTCCAGATACGGGAATCGGCGGAGGAGTCCGGCCCCCTCCCGCTGGGCCAGGCAGCCCGCCACCCCCAGGCGCAGCCGGGGATTCTCGGCCTTCAACACCTGGAGGGTTCCGAGCCGGCTGAACAGCTTCTGCTCGGCCTTCTCACGGATGCTGCACCCGTTCAGGATGATCAGGTCCGCCTCGCCCTCGTCCTCGGTGAGGGTGTAGCCCTCCTTGGCCAGAATGCCGGCGATCCGGGCGGAATCCAACTCGTTCGCCTGGCAGCCGAAAGTCACGACCTTCAGTTTGGGCATGGCCGACTCGCCTGGAACCGGGGGGCGTTCCGCCGAACAGGATCAGTCCGTCACGCGTTCCACCACGAACGGTCCATTCACGGATGTGGCGTCAGTAGAGGTGACAGGCGACCCAGTGCCGGGGGCCGATCTCGCGCAGCACTGGATCCTCCTTGTCGCAGCGGTCGAAGCGCTTGTGGCAGCGCGTATGGAACCGGCACCCCCGCGGAGGGTGGATGGGACTGGGCGGATCACCCTCGAGAATGATGCGCTGGCGCTTGGTGGTGGGATCCGGAATGGGGATGGCCGACAGGAGGGCCTCGGTGTACGGATGGAGCGGCTTGGCGTACAGCTCCTCGCCGTCCGACAGCTCCACGATCTGGCCCAAGTACATCACGGCGACGCGATCGCTGATGTGCTCGACCACGCGAAGGTCGTGGGCGATGAACAGGTAGGTGAGGTCGAACTGCTCCTGGAGATCCTCCAGGAGATTGATGACTTGCGCCTGAATGGAAACGTCGAGGGCCGAGATGGGCTCGTCGGCGATGATCAGCTTTGGATTGACCGCCAGGGCGCGCGCGATGCCTACGCGCTGGCGCTGCCCGCCGCTGAACTCGTGGGGATAGCGGTTCATCTGCTCGGGGCTCAACCCAACCTTGTGCAGCAGGTCCGCCACGCGCTCCCGCCGCTCCGCCTTGGTCTGGCAGAGCTTGTGGATCACGATCCCCTCGCCCACAATCTGCTCCACTGTCATGCGCGGGTTCAGCGAGGAGTACGGATCCTGGAAGATGATCTGCATCCGCTGCCGGAGGCGGCGCATCTCCTTTTTGTCGGCCCGGAAAATGGGGACCTTGTCGAAGATCACCTCGCCGGAGGTCGGCTCGATGAGGCGGAGGATGAGGCGCCCGGTGGTGGACTTGCCGCAGCCCGATTCGCCCACCAGGCCCAGCGTCTCGCCGTGCCTGAGGTCGAAGCTCACTCCGTCCACGGCGTGGACCTTGGCCGCCTCGCCCCAAAAGAATCCCCGCTTGATATCGAAGTGCTTCGTGAGATCCCGGACCTGGAGCAGCGCCTCGTTGGCCATGCACAGATTCCCTTCAGTACAGGTAGCAGCGCACGCGGTGATTGGGGGCGATCTCTTTCAGCGGGGGCTCCTCGCCGCTGCAGGGCTCGAAGATCTTGCTGCATCGCGCCTGGAACTTGCATCCCTTGGGGAGATCCAGCAGATCCGGCACCATCCCGGGAATGGCCTGCAAGCGGGCCCGGCGCTCCGTCTTTTCGAGGCGCGGAATAGAATTCAACAGCCCCTGCGTGTACGGATGCTTGGGGCTGGTGAAGAGCTCCATGACCGGGGCCTCCTCCACCAGGCGCCCTGCGTACATCACCGCCACGCGGGCCGCGGTGTCCCACACCACCCCCAGATCGTGGGTGATGAGCATGACCGCCATCCCCAGTTCGGCCTTGAGCTCGTTGAGGAGCTCCAGGATCTGGGCCTGAATCGTCACGTCCAGCGCGGTGGTGGGCTCGTCGGCGATGAGGAGGTGGGGGTTGCACGACAGGGCCATGGCGATCATCACCCGCTGCCGCATGCCGCCCGACATCTGGTGCGGGTACTCCTTCACCCGCCTTTCCGGATCCGGCATGCGCACTATGCGCAGCATCTCGATGGCCTTGTTCCAGGATTCGCGCTTGGACAACCTCTGGTGAAGGCGGATGCCCTCGGCGATCTGGTCGCCGACGGTGAAGACCGGGTTCAGGGACGTCATGGGTTCCTGGAAGATCATGGAGATGGAGGCGCCCCGCACCTTCCGCATCTCGCCCTCTGGCAGCTTCAGCAGGTCCCGACCCTCCAGATAGATGTTGCCGCCCACGATCTTCCCCGGAGGAGTCGGGATCAGCCGGAGGATCGAGAGGGCCGTCACGCTCTTCCCGCAGCCCGACTCCCCCACGACCCCCAGGGTTTCCCCCTTGCGAACCATGAGGCTGACCCCGTCCACCGCCCGCACCGTCCCCGCCTCGGTGAAGAAATGGGTCTGCAGTCCCTCGATCCTCAGCAGGACGCCGTTCTTGCTTTCCTGGCTTGCGTTCATGGATTGCCCTTTGTCTGAAGTCCACAAGAGGAGAGCGGGCATGAGTCTAGCATCGCCGCCAGAGCAGTTCAAGCCTAAAAATCGCTCCGTCCCGATGCTTCCCGCCATACCGCCGGTGGCCGGATTCGGGCTTCCACGGCCTCTCTCAGGGCGAGGTCCGGGTTAGCGGCCGGAGGTGACTTGCGGATCCAGAGCGTCTCGGAGGCCGTCTCCCAGGAAATTCAGCGAGAGCAACGTCACCGTCAACGCCAGGCCCGGGAACAGAATCAACCAGGGGTAGCTCTCCATGGCAGCTGCCCCTTCTGAGGCCAGCGATCCCCAGCTCGCCATGGGCGGCTGGACCCCGAGGCCCAGGAAGCTCAGGAACGCCTCTTCCAGCATGACCCCCGGGACCGTCAGGGTGGTATACACAACGATCGGCCCCAGGGCATTGGGCAGGACATGCCGCACGAGGAGGCGTGCTGGCGAGGCGCCGATGGCCTGGGCGGAGAGGACGAACTCCCGCGTCTTCAGGCTGAGGACCTGGCCGCGCACGATGCGGGCCATGGTCAGCCACTGCACTGCCCCCAGGGCCACGAACAGGTTCAGGATGTTGCGACCGAAGATCACCATCAGGATGATGACGAAGAACATGAAGGGGAGCCCGTAGAGGATGTCCACCACCCGCATCATCAGGTGATCCACGCGTCCGCCCTTGGACCCCGCGACGGAGCCGTAGGTCACCCCGATGGTCAGGCTCACCAGGGTGGCCAGGATACCCACCGCAAAGGATATGCGCGCGCCGTACAGGATGCGCGTAAGGAGGTCGCGACCCAGTTCGTCCGTCCCCAGAAGATGCGCGCGGGTGGGCGGCTTCGCCCCGTCCTGAAGGTTCGTCCGATCGAACGGGAACGGGGCGATCCACGGGGCCAGCACGGCCGACAGGATGAAGCCCGCAAGAACCAGGACCCCCAACATGGCAAGGCGGTTCCGGCGCAGTCGTCGCAGCGCGTCGTGCCACGGCGACACCCCCGAGGTCGCACGGCGCCGTCCCTCCAGCCCGGGTACGTTGCTGCCCTCTCGGCTCACGATACTCGGCTCCTCATCCCACCTGCACCCTCGGATCGAGGTACGCGTACAGCACGTCCACGATCAGGTTGAAGACGAGCAAGAGGACGCTGTAGAACACCACCGTCCCCAGGACCATGGTGTAATCCCGGTTGAGGGCGCTGCCCACGAAGTAGCGGCCGATGCCGGGGATGCTGAAGATCGTCTCCACCACCACCGACCCGGTGAGGACCGCTGCCGACGCCGGCCCCAGGTACGTCACGACCGGCAGGATCGCGCCGGGCAGGGCGTGACGCAGGATCACCGCCGCTTCGCGCAAGCCCTTGGCGCGGGCGGTGCGAATGAAGTCCTGGCCGATGACCTCCAGCATGCCGGCCCGGGTGAGGCGGGCGACATAGGCGGCATAGAACGTGCCGAGCGTGACCGATGGCAGGACGAGATGGCGCCAGGTCCCCCACCCCGCCACGGGCAACCATCCCAGGCCCAGGGCGAACACCAGCATCAGGATCGGCCCGAGCACGAAGTTGGGCACCGAGACCCCGAAGAGCGCGAATGACATGGTGAGGTAATCCACGAACGCGTTTCGCCGCAGGCCGGCCAGAACACCCGCCGTGCCTCCCAGCGCCAGCGCGACCCCCAGCGCGCACAGGCCCAGGGTCAGCGAGACAGGGAACCCGAGGCTCAGGAGTTCGTTGACCGAACGGTCGGGGTACCGGAAGGAGGGGCCCAGGTCGCCCCGCGCCACGTCGCCGAGATACCGGAGGTATTGGCGCCAGACGGGCTCGTCCAGGTGATAGCGGGCCTCGATGTTGGCCCGCACCTGCTCGGGGAGCGCTCGCTCTTGATCGAACGGCCCGCCCGGCGCCAGGCGCATCAGAAAGAACGACAGGGAAACGATGACGAACAGGACGGGCACAAATCCTGCCACGCGGCGGATGATGTAGCTGAGCACGGTCGCGTCACCGCTCTAGGCTGATGTACTTGAGCGGATGCATGTCGAGGATGTTGGGATACCAGCCCTGTACCCGACGGCTCAGCATCCCCTTGTTGACATAGGTAAACAGAGGCATGATGGGCAGCTCGTCCACCACCAGGATCTTCTCGGCCTCTCGAAGGGCGCGCATTCGGTCCTTGGGGTTCACGAGCTTGCACGCGGCCTGGCCGATCAGATCGTCGTACCGCTTGTTCGACCACCCGCTCTGGTTGTTCCCGCCACCCGTGATCCACATGTCCAGGAAGGTGTTGGGGTCCACGTAGTCCCCGATCCATCCCGCGCGGGAGATCTGGTAGTCGAGGCTGTTCTGCCGGGCCAGATACACCTTCCACTCGACGTTGGCCAGGTCCACCTGGATGCCCAGGCTCTCCTTCCACATCTGCTGAACCGCCTGGGTGACGACGCGGTGCAGCTCGTTGGTGTTGTACAAGAGTTCGACCTTGGGGGATCCCCTTCCGTCCGGATACCCCGCCTCCGCCAAGAGCTTCTTCGCCGCCGCCACGTCGAAGCCGAGGCCCTTTACCGCCTCATAGCTGCGCATGCCGGCCGGCACGAAGGCGCTGGTCGGGATCTCACCGGCCTTCGTCACGAACTTCGTCAGGGATTCCCGGTCCACCGCCATGCTCAGCGCCTTGCGAACGCGAGCGTCGTTGACGGGAGGCTTCGTGACGTTGAAGCGGATGTAATAGGTTCCGAGATACGGCGTCACGTAGTATTCGGGGCGGCTCCGGGCCGCGTTGATCTGCGATGTGGGAACCTGGGGCACCCAGTCACTCTCCCCCGCCAGGAATTGCTTGTACGCGGTGTTGACGTCATCGGTGGGAAGGAAGACAACCTTCTGGAGCTTCACCCTCCCTGCATCCCAGTGTCGCGGATTCTTTTCCAGCACCAGCTCTCGCTGCGGCACCCAACTGACCAGCCGGAATGGGCCGTTGCTCACGAGCTTGCCGGGTTTCACCCAGTCCTTGCCGTGGGCCTCGATGGCCCAGCGAGGCACGGGATACAGCGTGTAGAAACTCGTGAGGTCGAGGAAGTAGGCCGTGGGGCAGCGTAGCGTGACTCGGAGGGTGCGGTCGTCCAGCGCCTTCACGCCCACCTGTGAGAAATCGGTGATCCGGCCCTTGTTGTAGTCCTCCCCGTTCTTCACGTAGAAGAGCTGCTGGGCGTACTTCGCCCCCATCTTCGGGTTCAGGACCCGTTCCCAGGCGTAGACGAAGTCGTGGGCGGTTACCGGCTTGCCGTCGGTCCAGCGCGCATCGCGCAGCTTGAAGGTGTAGACCAGGCCGTCTTTGGAAAGGGTCCACGAGGCCGCCATGCCCGGCCGGGGGGATAGGTCCTTCGGGTCGGTGGTGGTAAGTCCCTCGAACAGGTTGCTGAGGATCCGGTGCTCCGGCACTCCCGTGACCACACCGGGATCGAGGCTCTCCGGCTCGACCATATTATTGATGCGGAAGACCTGCTCCTCCGCGCCCAACGTGAAGCACGGAGCGCCGCTCCAGACAGCGAACGATAGGGCGAAAATCACAATCCAGTGCCGAGCCCGCATGCCGCACTCCTTCCTGCGTCACGTCCGAAGCCTGGGGTCCAGGGCGTCGCGCAGCGCGTCTCCGACCAGGTTGAAGCCGAGGACCGAAAGCATGATGGCCGCCCCGGGGAAGAAGAAAGCCCACCAGGCACCGCTGGTGAAGAACTTGTAGCTGTCCGCCAGCATGGCCCCCCACTCCGGCGTCGGGGGCTGCGCCCCCAGGCCCAGGAAGCCGAGCGCCGCCGCCTCCAGGATGGCGAAGGCGATGGCGAGGGTCGTCTGCACCGAAAGCGGCGGAAGGGTGTTCGGGAAAATATGCCACAGCACGATCCGACGGGCACTGCCGCCAAGCCCTCTGGCAGCGGTGACGAACTCGCGCTCTTTCAGGGCCAAGACCTCACCTCGGGTGATGCGGGCATAGAACGGGATGGAAACGACGCTGATGGCGATGAGGGAATTCCGGAGGCCGGGGCCGATCATTGCGACGATGGCAATGGCCAGAAGCGTTGCCGGAAAGGCGAGAAGGATGTCCATACAAAACATCAGACACAGATCGACCCGGCTGCCCGCATAACCCGCCAGGAGGCCCAGGACCGAGCCGATGACGGCGGCCAGGATCACCGAGCCCACTCCCAGACCGAGGGAGACGCGCGCCCCGTGGAGGATCCGCATCAGGATATCCCGACCCAGGGCGTCGGTCCCGAACGGATGCGCCCAGCTCGGAGCCTTGAGGCGAGCCAGGAGGTCCGAGTCTACCTGAGGATTGTACGGGAGAAAGACGGGGCTGAGGACGGCCATCAGGGTGAAAACGGCGATGATGACGAGTCCCCCGCGGGCGACGCGGTTGGCCAGCAGCCGGTGCACGGCTGCCTCCAGAGGGCTCCGGCCCCGCGCCGCTATCCGGGCCTCGACCGGCAACTCAATCGTACTTGATGCGGGGATCGACTGAGGCATAGAGCACATCCGTGAGGAGATTCACCATGACGAATATCGTCGCGATGAACAGTGTCGCACCCTGGACGATGGGATAGTCCCGCGCCTGGATGGACTCGTAGATCCAGAGACCGATGCCGGGCCAGGAGAAGATGGTCTCGGTCAGGATGGCCCCGGCCAGGAGGCGGCCCACCTGAAGCCCCGTGACGGTCATGACCGGGAGGAGGGCGTTGCGCATGGCATGACGCAGGATCACCGACCGCTGGGGAAGCCCCTTGGACTCGGCCGTCCGGATGTAGTCCTGGGAGAGGACCTCCAGCAAGCTCGCGCGCGTCATCCGGGCGATGACTGCCATGGGGATGGTCGAGAGGGCGATCGCGGGCAGGATCAGGTGACGCAGGCTGGAGACGAGGGCGGCCGGGTTCTTCGTCAGCAAGCTGTCTAGGATATTGAAGTTCGTCACCGTGACGAGAGTCACGTCGGTCCCGAGGCGGAAGCCGGTCGGCAGCCACCCCAGTACCACACCGAAGCACCAGGCCAGCATGAGTCCGAGCCAGAAGATCGGCATCGAAACGCCGGCCAACGCCACCAGTCGGGAGACCCCGTCGAAGAAGGAATTTCGCCAAACGGCGGAAATGATCCCCATGGGGACGCCGACCAGGATGGCGATCAGGATGGCAGAGGTGGCCAGCTCGACTGTCGCCGGGAACCGTCGGACGAGGTCCCGGAGGACCGGATCGCCCCGTAAGATCGAGGCCCCCAGGTCGCCGCGGAGGATTTTGCCGACGTAGATGAAATACTGCGTGTAGAGGGGTTCATCGAGGCCGAGCTGCGCCCGCACCTCCGCCACCCGCTGGGGCGTCGCCCGCTCTCCCAGCATGGCGACGGCAGGGTCGCCGGGAATGAGATGGGTGAAACTGAAAACGATGCAGGAAACTCCGATGAGGACGGGGACGATCGTGAGAAACCGCTTGATCGCATACCGGCCCACGTCGTCCCCGTCCTTTCCCGGCCCTGGCCTCTACTGAACCTGGACGGTATTGAAATACTCGGTATTGGTGGGATTCGCCACGTAGCCCCGCACCTTCTTCGAGAACGCCAAGGGCGGCTGGTTGTGGGCGACGAAGATCCGGGCCGCGTCGTCGTGGATCATCTGCTCCGCCTTCCGGTACAGCTCGGCCCGTTTCGCCTGGTCCGTGAGCTTCTGCGCCTGGAGCAGGAGATCCGTCAGCGGCTGATTGGCGTAGAAGCCCATGCGTGGGGCCCCGATCGCGCAGAAGAAGTAGCACACGAAGTTGTCCGGGTCACCATTGTCCCCGGTCCACCCAAGCATGAACATGGGCATCTGTCCTTTCCTGCTCTTGTCGAGGTACACGGTCCAGTCGGTGGTCTGGAGCTGCACCGTGATCCCCACCTTGGCCAGATCGGCGGCGATGGCCTCGGCGATCTCTTTCGGGTTCGGATAGTACGGCCGGGAGACCGGCATGTACCAGAACTGGAGCGGCTCCTTGCGGCCATCGTCCCAGGTGATCTCCTTGAGTCCCTGGCCGAAGCCGGCCTCCTTCAGGAGGTCGCGTGCCCGCTGGGGGTTGTACTCGTAGTCCTTCAACTCCTTGTTGTACCCCCACAGCGGTGGCGGCTGGAATTGGGTCGCCGCCAGCCCGGTTCCACCGTACAGCGCATCCACGATCCCCTTCTTGTTGATGGCGTGCGCGAAGGCCTGCCGGACTCGCTTGTCCTGGAATTCCTTCACCTTATAGTTGTACGCCACGTATCCTGTGGTGTTGGTCGGCCGGAGGATGACTTGCAGGTTGGGGTCGGCACGCACCACCTTCACGTCGTCCGGGTTGAGGCCCTCCATCCCGTGGATCTCTCCCGCTTTCAGGGCGGCCAGGCGCTGAGAGCTATCCTTGATGTTCCGGACGATCACCCGCTGGACCTTGGGCGCGTTGGCCTTGTCCCAGTAGTCCTTGTTGGCCTCCAGGATGACATCCTGTCCCACCTTCCATTCGACGAACTTGAAAGGACCCGTCCCCACGGGATTCTTCCCGAACGCCGTTCCATACTTCTCCACCGCCGTGGGGCTGGCCATGTAGAAGACGAACATCGCCAGGTTGGCGAGGAAAGGTCCCTGGGGCGAACTGAGGGTGATCCGGACCGTGGACGGGTTGACGGCCTCCACCTTGGTGATGAGGCTCTTGTCGTCGAAGCCGCCGAACTGTGCCCCGTAGTACTCGAATGTCCTCCCTGCCTTGGTCAGGTTCTCGTGCTGGGGGTGATTGCTGAAGCGCCACCGCTCGAAGTTCCAGACCACCGCCGAGGCGTCGAAGGGCGTGCCGTCGTGGAATTTCACATTCCGCCGCAGCGTGAAGGTCCAGACCGTGCCATCGGGACTGACCGACCATTTCTCCGCCAGGGCGGGGACGACCTCGGTGGTGGGCCCCTTGTACTTCACCAACGGCTCGTAGATCTGGGTGGTGATCCGCGAGGAGATCCCGTCGGTGATGATGGCGGGGTCGAGATCCACCGGCTCGCCCTGGGCCCCGAAGATGAATGTGCTCTGGGCCATGGCCGGACCGACCGCGAGGAGCACGAGTGTGAGGACGCAGAGGGTTGTGAGCCGCGTCGTTCTTCTCATGGATTCTCCCTCCTTCTGCTGTGTCGAGGTGTTCTATCGCACCATCGGCCCCCAGAGCGGCCGGGACGTCCGAGCAGGGCACCCAGTCCTCTGGGGCCATTACCCCGGCTGCTTCACCGCCTCCGCCATTCGATCCATTCCCTTCTCGGTGTTCTCCAGCGAGGTGGCGTAGGAGATCCGGACGTGCTCATCGTTGCCGAACTCGATCCCGGGCACGACCGCGATCCGCGCCGCATCCAACAGGTAGGTTGTGAATCGCTGGAATTCCGGAGGATCGTCCCGGCATAGTGACGGCCGTACATTCCCGACACATTGGGATAGACGTAGAACGCGCCCAGCGGCTTGAGGCACCTGACCCCCGGCATGTCGTTCAGCCGATCGACGATGTACCGGCGACGGCGGTCGAACTCTTCCCGCATGCGCTGGACCGTCACCTGGGGGCCAGTCAGGGCCGCGACCGCGGCCCGCTGCGCGATCGAGGTCGGGTTGGAAGTCTCTTGGCTCTGCAGGCTGTCCATGACCCGGGTGATCTCCTTAGGAGATGAGGATTTGCTCGCGGGTGTACGCGAGACCATTGTCCCGCTTCAGCTTGGTCGCCACGGCATCTTTCAGTTCGTCGATCCCGCCGGAGGCGGTGTACTTGGTGAAGCCCTCGCGGATGGCCTGGATGGCCGCCTCTTTGATGTGCTCGGGCGTTGAGAAACGGTCATGGCTCCCCCTCCCCTCTTGCTGTTATTGTGCCTGACGCGCACGCTCCTTGAGCAGCCGGGACGCCAGGGGCGGGACCAGGTCGTCGACGCTGCCCCCGAGGAGCGCCACCTCCTTCACCAGTCGCGAGCTGAGATACGTGTACGCCTGACTCGGCATGAGAAAGACCGTCTCGACGTCCTCGCTGATCTTCCGGTTCATGAGAGCCATGGCGAACTCGGCCTCGAAATCGGAGACGGCACGCACCCCTCGCAGGATGACCTGCGCGCCCTTCTTCCGCACGTAGTCCACTGTCAGGTCATCAAAGGTGTCTATTTCCACCCTCCCAAGCCCCCCGATGGCTTCCTGGATGATGGCCAGCCGCTCTTCCACGGCGAAGAGCGGGCTCTTGTGCGGGTTGCGCGCCACTGCCACGACGAGTCGCGGGAAGATCCGGAGCGCTCGCCGGACGAGGTCGATGTGGCCGTTGGTGAACGGGTCGAATGTTCCGGGGTATACCACCGTTACCTGCATGCCTCCTCCTTCGTGTAGACCGCGAGGCTGCTCTCTCCGTAGCGCCGATGCCAGGTCCGTCGAAGGACACCAGCGTGCTCGGGCAGCGCGCTCTTGTGGAAGGCCTGGGTCACGAGAGCACCATTTTCGCTTAAAAGGGCGCCGTCGGCAAGCTTTTCGATGCACCGAACCGCCAGACCCCCCGCGTAGGGCGGATCCAAGAAGATGCAGTCGAACGTTTCGCCGGCGGCCTGGAAGCGTCTCAGGGCCAGGAGGACGTCACCCACGATGACCCGCCCCCGCGACGTGAGGCCCAGGCTCGCCAGGTTGGTTCGGATGCCCACGGCGGCGCGGCGATCCCGCTCGATGAATGTGACGCTCGCGGCCCCCCGGCTGAGCGCGTCCAGACCGACCGATCCCATCCCCGCGAAGAGGTCGAGCAGGCGCGCCCCCAGGATCCGATCCCCCAGGACATTGAACACCGCCTGGCGCAAGAGGTCGGAGGTCGGCCGCGTGGCCCTTCCCTTCGTACTCTGGAGCCGCCGCCCGCGGTGTTCCCCCGCGCTTATTCTCATCTTTCGCCTCTGTCAACTGGCCGATTTGTCGATTGGTCAACTTGTCAAAACGCCTCGCGGATTCTGCCAACCCTTGCTCTCGACTTGACCAATCGACTACTTGACGACTTGACTCATTGACACCTCACCCAACCTGCGCCAGGCCGAGG
>Ga0315280_10008471_pt1 | contig 13444 bp, 9 predicted proteins | sample YL17G06_40_MG_FD_203697 | JGI IMG/M metagenome (GOLD analysis project Ga0315280, IMG submission 203697) | Sediment microbial communities from Yellowstone Lake, YNP, Wyoming, USA - YL17G06_40 | ecosystem: Environmental > Aquatic > Freshwater > Lake > Sediment | place: USA: Wyoming | collected...
CGGCCGTCCTTGCGTCGGCGCCTGCCTTGGGGGCGAGAGGTTTGGAACTGGTTGACCCCCAGCCCGCGCCGGTTTCCTGGGGAGGCTGGAAGCAGAACGCCGTTCTCTACTGCGTCTACCGCATCGACCCGGAAACGGGGCTTGACCAAGTGCGCAACCGCTACTACCATCCGACGCTGTGGCGATTGACCACGCGGGACAGGGCATACTACGATGGTCCTAACATGTACGAATATGGCAAGGATGGCCCCGGTGGTCTGGTGGATACCTTTGGACTACAATGTACGGCCGAGAAGGCAACGCAGTTCGTACAACAGAATACGGAGAAGTATGACTTCACAGTGGTCGGTGGTCATGGGGTGAGCGGTACGGGGAAGGTTAAGGTTAATGTAGTAGTGCCGGAGCAATCCGCCCAAGGCGCTCGTGGCAGAGAATCCCGTCACCGGCGGAATCCACAGAAACGCCGCGCTCTCCCCCTTTTCGGTCGGCACCGCCGCGCTGTACTGAAACACCGCCCCCGAAGCGGCGCACGCGAAAATCGCAAAGATGATCAGGGCACCGGAAGAGCGTCGCATGGGTCATCTCTCACGGTTGCCGGTTGCCTGGGCTTCCGGCGGAACCGTGCACTTGTTCCCGTACAGCCAGGCCGCAAGGTTCATCCGGCCAGCGATGAGTATCGTGCCTCCTGCGGCAAAGACGTACCCATCTTGGGGCGTCCGGCGGCGGGGGGGAAAATCGCCACAAACCTTTGGCTTGTGGCGAGTTACGTTTGGTGGCGGCGGGTGGATTTGAACCACCGACCAAGGGCTTATGAATCCCCTGCTCTACCACTGAGCTACACCGCCATGACTTCCTCCGGGTCGCAGCAGAACTCCTGGCTGGACGACAACCTTGCCTCATGAATCTACCCCCTGAAGGTCTCGCTGTCAAGAATGCAGGTCAAACAATGCACGCCGCCAGACTCTCGGCTTCGGAAGGGAGAATGGACTATCGCCCGTGGCCCCCCGAGTCTCCTGACGAAGCCGACCCAGACCAAGGCCCGGCCGGCCTTCGAGGCGGCGCGACGCTCATGGCAGAATCGTACTGCCGAGGGCCGGCGGCCAGGGAGAAACCACCCGGGAATCGTGCGGCACAGGGCAACGCCGCCGGATGCCACGGCCGGTCCCCGGACCGTCACGGTATTTTCCTTTGCGCGGCCGCGCGAACGGGCGCCGGAGGGCTTCTTCATACGTACATCCATTCATTTTGCATACGCGGCGATAACCTTCCTGATGGCCGCGGCGATCTGGCGCATGCTCGTTTCCGCATACGTCGGAAAGATAAAGGTGACGAAGGTGCGGCCCTCGTGCCACAGGGCGTTAGGCACCTGGACCGCCGCGTAGTCCACGCTGGCCGGGTCCGTGTACTCGGCGGACTTGAAGGGAAAGTCGGCCCGTCCCATGCCGTGATGCTCCTGAAAGGCCTTCTCGGTGTGGCACTGCGGCCAGAAGACCCGCCAGCAGGGAGCGCCCTCGGCGTCCAGTGCGGCCACGAACTCGCGGATGTCGCAGTCCATCCTGTCGATGTCGAGCGTGATGGGGAAGACGTACCAGCCGTTCTCCCGCTCGGCTGTGTCGATGGGCAGGCAGAGCACCTGCGGCACGCCCTTCAGGGCGTCGAGCAGGATGCGGGCATTGCGGCGGCGTCGCGGCATGTTCCAGGTATCGACCCGCGCCAGTTCGCACAGGCCGATGACCGACTGCATCTCGGTCATGCGGTAGTTCCAGCCCACGCGGTCGTGGATGTAGGGGAGTTTCTGCTCCAGTTCCAGGAGTCGGAGCCGCTCGGCCACGTTGTAGCCATGATCGCGGAAACTGCGGCACCGCCAGGCGAGGTCCTCGTCGTCGGTCACGACCATGCCGCCCTCGCCGCCGGTGGTGAAGGTCTTGTTCTGGCAGAAACTGACGGCCCCGGCGTGCCCGAGCGTGCCGGCCATTCTGCCTTTGTACTTGCCGCCGAACGCCTGGGCGGTGTCCTCGATGACCCGCAGGTCGTGCCCCTTCGCCAGCGCCAGGATCGGGTCCATGTCGCAGATATTGCCGTAGAGGTGGACCGGGATGATGGCACGGGTGCGCGGGTTCAGGAGTTGCCTGGCCGACTCGGGGCTGATGCAGTGGTCGTCGCGGTTGACGTCGGCGAACCGGGGGATCGCCCCGGCCTGGCAGACGGAAAAGGCCGTCGCAATGAAGGTGTAACTGGGAACGATGACCTCGTCGCCCGGGCCTACGCCCAGGCCCGCCAGCGCCACGTGCAGCGCGCTGGTGCCGTTGGTGGTGCTGACGGCATACCGGCATCCCATCCACCGCGCGAACGCCTGCTCGAACTCCATGCCCTTGGGGCCGGTCCAGTAGTTGACCTTGCCGCTGCGCAGGACCTGGCCGACCGCCTTGATGGTGGCCTTGTCAAACTGCGGCCAATGCCCGAGGGGCGCCTTGACGGCCTTGGGCCCGCCCTCGATCGCCAGTTTCGCTCTTGCCGCCATGGTCGTTGTCTCCTTTGCCGGCCTCCATGCGATTCTCCAAAGTTTTCAGATTATCCGCGTGCGTGCAGAGCACGCACCCTACACTACAGGGTCATCTGGGCGGTCATCACCACCGCGTTGTAGATGGCGTGGGCCAGGATCGGCGCCCCCAGGCGCCCCGTGGCGTAGTAACTCAGGGCCGCCGCCACACCCAATATGAAGACCGGGATGACCGAAATCGGCGGATGGACCACGGCAAAGACGGCGGCGCTGGCGAGGATTGCGGACGCCGGCTTCAGCGAACGCAGCATCCCGCGGAACACCAGGCCCCGGAACAGGTACTCTTCAAACGCAGGTGCCACGCCGATGAGCAGACCGGCCAGGAAGAACTTCCCGACGCCCCCCGAGGTCAGCAGCCGCGAGGTCTCCTCCAGAATGGGCCGGAGGGGAGCGACGGACCGCACTGCCCCCAGGTAGGCCAGGCCGAAGGCCGCCGCCGCCAAGCCCCAGCCCGCTCCGGCCATCAGGGCCTTGGCGGCGGTCGCCCTACGCGCCATAGGCGGGTGAACTTTCTGCGTCATCTGGAAGATCAGCCAGGCCAGGGCCGTCACCGTCCCGCCGGCCACGGTATACGCGATGGCGGCACGGCCGCCCAGGCCGAGGGTATCGGCGTCGGTGTGCGCCAGTGCCAACTGGAGAAAGCCCTGAACGCTGAAGAAACAGAAGGCGGCGATCAGGCCGTCGCTCAAGCCGATGCTCGGAGGCGGGCCCTGCGTCGGATCCAGAAGGAAAGGAATACGGTCGCGGACCTTCTGCCAGATAGCAACGGCCACCAGGATACACAATGTGACCTGGGCCACCTTCGGCCATACCGACTCCGCGTAGATGGCGTAGGCATACAGGCCGGCCAGCATCAGGTACAGGTAAACGAAGCCGGCGCCGATCTTCCGGGGCAGCCCATGGTACAGCGGGTCGGTGGCGAGGATGCCGATGCCCGAGGCGAAGAACGCGTAGATGAAGACGCCGCCGAGCGCCATGGCGGCGTTCACGAGCGCCATCCAGTCTGCCGACGGGCCGCGGAGCATGGTCACGGCCAGGATGGCGGCCGCGTAGACCGCGCTCGGCACGGCCCACAAAATCGCCTTCCGCCGCATCACACGCTCGATGGGATGCGGGAAGGTGTAAAGGAGCCACAGTGCCTCCCCCTCCGACGCCAGGACGCGGACGCCGCTGATGGCCAGGACATACGCGCCGACGCCAAAGGCGAGCGCCGCCGCATGCCGGCCGTCGCCCGTGGCGCCCTCCAGGATGAGCGGATCGACCAGGAACTGGAAGCCGACCATGGCGAGCGGCACGATGAGGCTCTGTGCCAGGTAGGTCCTGTCCCGCAGGAGCATCAGGAGTTCCTTGCGGACGATGCCGCGGAAGAAACTCGGGAATCGCCCGGCGGCCGCCGGCGTGCGCGTGCCCTGGAGTTCGCAAGACTGTTTCAGCAACCCGTCGCGCACCAGGAGCGCGGCCACGCGGACCGATACCGCCAGAAGCGCCGCCGCCGACACCACGAGGCCGCCAAGCAGGGGAAGGTACTCCCTCCCGCGGCACACCAGGCCCGGAATCGCGGGGGGAACCAGCAGGAGCCAACCGGGCAAGGACCCAAGCCAGCCCAGGAGGTATCCGGGGATGAATCGCGCGTGCGGCAGGATGAAGAGGCTCATCAGCCCCAGCATGCCGAGAATGGCCGCGACCGCCTGGAGGTTCCTCAGGCGGGCGTGGGCCATCCGCTGCCGCAGCCACGTCTCCACGGTCAGCCGCACGGAGGCCACCATCACGTTCATGCAGAGGGCGACCGCCGCGGCCAAAGGGACCGCCAGCGCGCGGTAGCCGGCGCCCGACAGCACCGCCAGCACGAGGCCAAACGTCAGGATCCAACCGACCGGATTCAGGATGGTCCATTCCACCGCCTGGGCGAACATGAGCGTCCGCGCCGACACAGGAAGCCCGAACAGCCACTCCAGGTTCCATCCAACCTTTCCCGAGTCCTGGCTCGCCAGACTCATCAGCACCAGGGTGGCGAACAGCCAGATCAGGACGAGGCCGGTGGCCTGCGTCATGGCGGGAACGTTGGGAGGCAAGGGCCACAACTCTCCGCCAGGCCAGCCTCCGGCCGCCCGGTGCGGCGCAGCGTAGAACCCCGCCGACCCCTTTTCCTTGAACGTCTCCATGAAGCGGGCCAGGAGTTCCTGGCGCTGGGCCTTGGTGCGGGCCAGCAGCGCCGCATCTCCCTCGAAGTGCATCGCCAGCGTCGCCATCTGGACCATGACGAACTGCTGGACCTCGGCATCGGTCCGGCCAGGGGGCCTTGTGGCCGGATCGGTCGCACGGCGGATCATCTCCTCGATCTCGACGATGGTATCGTATGTCCCCTTCAGCACGCCGACCTGGCCCGGCCCGGCGAGCGACCGGCAATCGAGTTGGTCGGCAAGATTGCCGACGAACGCGGCCGAATTCACGATCGTGCCGTAGAGGAACAGCAAGCCGATCAGCACAGCCAGCAGCGGCCCGGTGGGCGTCCGGCGAGGCGTGGGGCGGCGGAGGCGTTTGGCCAGCGGCGGCTTCTTGCCGAAGCGGGCCGACAACTGGCTCGACACGCGATGCCGCCATCGCCTCAGGCCGACTCCGGCCAGCAGACGCACGGCGCGCCAGTCGCTCGGGGGTTGGGGCGGCGCCGCCAAGGTCATGGGGCGGCCCCCCTGTCGGCGTCCTCCGTGACCGAGAAGAATATCTCTTCGAGGGTGCTGTTGGCCGCCAGGTTGGCGCGCAGTTCCGACAACCGGCCGACGGCCACCAGGCGGCCCTTGTGAAGGATGCCGACGCGGTCGCACAACTTCTCGGCCTGGTCCAGCAGGTGGGTGCTGAAGAGGACGCAGGCCCCGGCGGCCGATCGCTCGCGGATGATCTCGTGCATGGTCCGGGTCGTCAGCGGGTCGAGCCCGTTGGTCGGCTCGTCAAGGATCAGGACGGGCGGGGCGTGAAGCAGCGCGCAGACGGCCGCCAGTTTCTTCTTCATGCCGTGCGAGTAGTTGACGGCATACTCGTCGAGGTCGCCGGCCAATTGGAGGCGGTCCCAGAGCGGCAGTGCCCGCCGCGTGACTTCCGTCCGAGAGTACCCGCGCATCTCGCCCACAAAGTGGACGATCTCGCGGCCCGTCAGGTAGTCGTAGAAAACAGGTTCGTCGGGCAGGTAGCCGACCTCGCGCTGGATGACGGCACGGTCTGCGCCGCAGTCGAGACCGTTGATCCGCGCCGTCCCGCCGCTGGGCTGAAGCACGCCCATGAGCATCCGGAGCGTGGTGGTCTTGCCCGCGCCGTTGGGGCCCAGGAGCGCGAAAATCTCCCCGGCGCCCACCTGGAGGTCGAAGCCGGCGACGGCAGTAAAAGTCCCGTAGCGCTTGGAGAGGCCGCGAAGGTCAATCACCGCTTCCGGCACGGATCATCCCCCTCCCTCGCCGCGTCCTGGCACAGTCAGGTGCGCCAAAGCGCTCGCCCGACGCCTTCCGAGGCCATTGTGCTTGGCGGGAGCATCGCGGTCAACGAAGAACAACATGTACGGCCCGCGACCATCGGTCAGCGGATCGGATTGTCGCGGCTCAGACCCTCGGGCAGGCTGCCGACTTTGCCGGCGTCTGCGGGCCGCTTCGTCGTTACGTCGCCGCTTTTTTCTGCCAGAGCCCTTCCTGGAGCGAGTTGCCGTGGCCGCGATACAGTTGCTTGTTCTTAAGGCGGTGGAGCACCTCGCGCACGGCCGCCTCGGCCGAGGCTTGGAGGGTCTCGTGGCCGAACGCCGCCGTGGCGTCCTGCGGCGGCATGCCCATGACGCCGACAAGTCTCTCACCCTTCGGCGGCAACAGGCCGAGGTCCACCCGGTCCGGATAAAGCGCCGCCAGGTGCGACGTCTCCCAGCGGGCCGCATGGTCCCCGCCGTCGGGGTAGGTGTCGCGAAGCAGGAGGTAATCGAGCATCGCCCAGGCGAGCATGCCGTAACGCTTGCTGTGCCGCCGCTGGTTGAAGAGGCACACGGCTGCGCGGGCGTGGTCGATCAGCGGGTAGTGGCCCGCCACGAGGACGCCGACCTCGAAGCCCAGGCTCTCGGCCTCCGCCAGGATGTGCAGCAGGAGGCGCTGGTAATTGAGGACCTGCTCGGTGGCCGAGAAGGGCTGGCGGTCGGGCAGGAAATTGTCGGCCGAAAGGCCCATCGCCTCGGCGATCTTGTCGCGGTCTTCGGCGTTCGCTTCCATGAGCGACTCCGAGCGGCTCTCGCCGTAATACAGCGGCGGGAACACCAGCCCACCCCCCTGGCGGGCGCACAGGATGGCCAGGCCCTCCGCCTGAAGCGTATCTGCCCCGACGGGGTTGTGGACGCCGTGCCATTCCAGCGTCCCGATGGGAATGTAGACCACCGGGCAGGCCTTGCGGCGCTCGACGATTTCCGCCGGCCGCAGCATCTGATAACGGACTTCGTCGGTCATGAGGGTGCCCTCGCTGTCAACTCGAACTTCCGCGGCCGGTTCGGCGGCGATCCTGTGCCTTTGGAGAGGCCGTTCGCATATTCCCGTCGCCGTGCCGGCGACGGCTAAACGCGCGCAAGCGCGGCTGGCCCCGCACTAGATCTCGATACCTAGAAGCCGCCGGGCGTTGCCGGTATACACCTTCGCAAGCACGTCGTCAGGAAGCGCCAGGCCCTGGACCTTCGGCCCTTCGGGATCGGTCACGCACGGGTCGGGAATGGGCGACGGCCGCGCGCCTTCCCCTTCCCAGAGCCACCGCTGCGCCCAGTATCGCGACGCATAGTGGGCCGGGGTGGCGTCGCCGAAGGCCACCAGGTCGCTGCCGAAGACGATCCGGTCGGCCCGCTCGATAAGAAAGGCCCGGCTCTCGGCGGGCTTGGCCGAAAGTTCGCGCGCGATCCACTTCGTGGCGCTCGTGTCGACGTAGAAGTTCGGATACTTGTCCATCAGCCGGCGAAGGTGGTCGAGGTCCTCCGGGTCGCCGCCGAAGTGGGCCCCCTGGACCTTGAGGTCCGGCAGGTCCGAGAGCGTCTTCTCGAGCATCTCGTACTGCTGGTCTTTCGTGCCGTAGCGGGCGACATCGCTGTACTGCCGCTCGAACCAGTAGTCTGGATCGGCCACGTGGACGAGGGCGGTCATGCCCAGTTCCACCAGCGTGGCCAGGATCGGCCGCAGGGCGGGGTTATCGAAGCGAAAATGCGTCTCGGCGACAAACCGCGGCGCGTACCAGAACTTGGCGGCCACGGCCCCCTTCGCGCGGCCCATGCGGACTGCCTGGACGTTCTCGCGGACAAAACGGGCGGGCTGACCCAGCAGCGAGTGATCGACCCGCACGATGGGCCGGAAGGACTCGCCGAACTCGCGCCTCAGGGCGTCGATGGCCTGCGGCCGCACGACCCCGCAAAACACCTGCACGCCGTAGTCCTGGGCCGCCCGGAACAGCAGCCACGTGTTGGCCACGTCCTCGACGTGCGTATGGGCATCGACAATTGGCCCGCCATACCGCTGAACGGGCGGCCGGCCGAGACCTTCGCTATACAGAGGCGCTTCAAGAGGCATTGGCGTCTGTCAACCAATCTATTTCAGATTTTCGGCCTGGGCGGCAACAGCCCGCGCCACGCAAGCGGGGCGGCTGAATGGCCCAGCCGGCCACCCGACACCCAATATCGACCAACTCAACGTCCGCCGTACCACTTGTCGTAGAACTCGCGATACGACCCGTCCCTGACGCGGCGCCACCAGGCGGCATGGTCGCGATACCAGCCGATGGTCCGGGCCAGGCCGTCCTCCAGCGCCACCTCGGGCCGCCAGCCCAGTTCCTTCTCGGCCCGGGTCGGGTCGATGGCATAGCGGCGGTCGTGGGCGGGCCGGTCTTTCACGTACTGGATGAGCGACTCCGGCTTGGAGAGTTGCCGGAGGATCTCGCGGACCACGTCGATATTGTACCGCTCGCTCCGCGCGCCGACGTTATAGACCTGCCCCGGGCGCCCGCGCACCACCGCCGCCAGGATCGCCCGCGAGTGGTCCTCGCTGTAAATCCAGTCGCGGACCTGGCGGCCGTCGCCATAGACCGGCAGGGGCTTGTCCTCCAGGGCGTTCGACAGGGCGAGCGGAATGAGTTTCTCGGGAAACTGGTACGGGCCGTAGTTGTTCGAGCACCGGGTAATGACGGCGTCCTGGCCGTAGGTCCGGTGGGCCGCCAGGACCAGAAGATCGGCCCCCGCCTTGCTCGCGGCATACGGGCTGGACGGCGCCAGCGGACGGTCTTCCGTGAAGGCGGGGTCGCCCGGCGCGAGCGAGCCGTAGACCTCATCGGTTGAGACCTGGAGAAACCGCCGGACGCCCTTGGCGCGGGCCGTGTCCAGGAGGACCTGCGTCCCCAGGACGTTCGTCCGCACGAACACCAGCGGCCCCAGGATCGACCGGTCGACGTGCGTCTCGGCGGCAAAGTTGATGAGGGCGTCCGCGCCCTCGGGCACCGCCCGGGCCATGGCCTCGGCGTCGGTGATGTCGGCCCGGACGAAGGTGTGCCGGCCCTCGGGAACACCCTCGATGTTCTCCAGATTTCCCGCGTAGGTCAGCAGGTCGATGTTGACGATCCGCAGGTCGGGTATGGCTGCCAGGGCGAAGCGGACGAAATTCGACCCGATGAATCCGGCACCACCGGTCACGACGTAGGTCGGCATGCTCATCCCTGGCCTCGCCCATGCCCGCGCCGGCAGCGGCCTGCCGCGCACGCCAGGGCGTGGGCATGAACCCCTTCCGGCAACGCCCCCGCCAAGGCGGGCGGCTGAATCGCCCTGGTGTGACGATTACCGTTGCCTGTTCCCTGTTGCCGGTTCCCGGTCTTTATAACGAACCGGGCGCCGCATAGCAAGCGGCGCCCGGTCGTAATCCTGCGGTAATCGCCCATCTTGAGACACAGAACCCGCACGCAGGCCGCCGGAGCGGCCCCATCCCAACACCTTCATGAGCGTGCGCCTACCTGTACGGCTTCGTGCTGCCCGGCTACTTCTCTTCCTTCTTCTCGGGCGCAGGCGTCACCGGCTTCTCGGGAGCAGGCGTCACCGGCTTCTCGGGCGGAGGCGTCGGCTCCTTCTTGGTCTCCGTCGGCTTCGGCTTCGGTGGAGTCGACTCCTGGCAGCCAGCGAGGAACGGCGACAGCACGAACGCCACCAACACAACCAGCAGCAGATACCTCATTCCAATTCTCCTTTCACTATGACCCTGATGCTCACTCTGACCGTTGAAACGGGTACACACGCTGTAACCGTTGCGAAAGGGGAAACCATCCCCCAACGGCGATCTTGCCGGCGGAGTATTGTAGCAGTCGACCCCGTCAACGCAAGAAAATCCACTCGATTCCTGGAATCGTGCCGCCCACGGCCCCGCCCGCCGGATGAACCGCTCAGGAGTCAAAGTGGGCCCGCCCCTGGCGGGTCTCCCAGACGTTCGGATTCGCCATGTATTCGTACAGGTCCGACAGGATCGCCAGGTGCTTATCCTCCTCGCCCCTGAGGCGCAGGAACAGATCCTTCGAGGCCTGGTCCGGGGTCCTGGCGGCACAACCATTGTAGAATTCGATGCTTTTGCGCTCCATCTGCTGGCCCAGTTCGATGGCCTCCAGGTCGCTGGAGTTCGGCTTCCCGGCCGCCTTGGCCTTGGCCAGTTCCCTGGCAAGGAATTCCTTGTCGACGGGCGGAAAGATGACCTGGACCGGGCAGGCGCCCTCGGCCGCCCAGGACGCCAGCAACTGCTCGTGGTTCGTCTCCTCCTGGGCCAGGCGCGCAAACATCTTCTTGCCGAGCGGATGATGCGTCTTCTCGGCCGCCTCCGCATACAGGTCGTGGGCCTTGCGTTCCTTCTCGGCCCCAACCGCCAGGATCCCGCACAACTCCCCGCTCAAGGCCATCGGCATCTCCCTTGGTCTGATACCGCGACGACGAACCTTGATTATAAGGGCCCTCGGACATAGGAGCCAAGGAAAATCAGCACCTCAGGGTGATTACCCCCGGAGTCGGGCCCGTTTGGCCGGATTGCCGGCCAGCGGTGCAAATCTCTGGCGAAATCGGTTGACGCGGCGGGCAATCTGAATAGAATTCACATGGGGACTTCTTTGTCTTCGTCCGGGGAGGCGCCGGCTTCGCGCAATAGTCGGTTAGGATTGGGGCCGTTGGACGCCCCGGTCAGAAAGCGATTCGGATAGGCTCATGGCATACCTGCTGGCATGTCCGAAGTGTCACACTGCCTACAAGGTGGCGAAGGAGCACGCCCAGGTAGAGGCGGTGTGTCGCAGGTGCGGCCACCATTTTGTGCCGGCCGATTTGCTGCCGCGGACGCCTGAACCGTCGGCCCCGATCGCCCTGGCCCAGGAAGTGGCGCCGCCCGAAGCCGAGGCACAGGCCGTTCCATCGCCGCCGCAGGCAGAGGCCCCGGCCCCCAAACCACCGCCCGAGGCTGCCCCTCCTCCTCCTGCGCCGGTCCAGCCGCCGGCCCGACCCGCCGCGCCGCCGCCACGGCCGCAGGCCGCTGCGCCCAAGCCACAAGCGAAGGCGGCACCGGCGAAGCCCCAGGCGCCCCGGCCGTTGAGTCCCCTGGAAGCCTTGGCTCAGGCGGCCGCGGCGCAGAGGAGGCCGCCGGCGATATCGAAAGCGACAGCGAGACCCGGGGCGCCCCATCCTGCGGCGCCCCGCCCCGCACATAGACCGGCGGCACCCCAGGCGGCGCCCCTCAGTGCCCTCGACGCCCTGGCCAGGGCGATGCGTGGGGCTCCGCCGAGGACGCTCTCCGCGACGGCGAAGCCGCCTCCGGCCAGGCAGGAGCCGGCCACAGCGGAGCCCGCGACGGCGGAGCCGCCCGCGCCTGAGCCTCCGAACCCCGAGGGCGCCAACCCCGAGTCGGCCAAGCCCGAGCCTCCTTCGAGGGACCCGCCGAGGCCGGAGCCGGCCAAGGCCGAGGCCGACAAGCCTGCACCGGCCGAGGGTCCGGCCGCGAAGCCGGCGGAAGCAGCGTCGCCCGCTCCGCCGGCGGTCCCGCCTGGTCCTGCCCCCGCGCCGGAGCCTGTGCCGGCCCCCGCGGCAGCGCCTGCGCCGGCCTCCGCGCCGGAGCCTGCGCCCGCGCCGGAGCCTGCACCGGCCCCCGCGCCAGCGCCTGCACCGGCCCCCGCGGCAGCGCCTGTGCCGGCCCCTGCGGCAGCGCCTGCACCGGCACCGGCCTCCGCGCCAGCGCCTGCGCCGGAACCTGCGCCGGCCCCCGCGCCAGCGCCTGCACCGGCGCCGGTCCGGGCCGCCGGCCACATGATCCGCGAAGAAAAGGCGGACCCGCTGGTCGGGACCCGGGTCAACGGGTTCAAGGTCCAGAGCCGCATCGGCAGCGGCGGCTTCGGGGTGGTGTACCGCGCGTTCGACACCAACCTGGAACGGTCGGTGGCGATCAAGATGCTGCCCCCCAGGATCGCCAAGGCGGGCCAGGGCATCCTGGACCGGTTTCTGCGCGAGGCCCGCAGCGCGGCGAAACTGGCCCATCCCAACATCGTCACGATTCACCAGATTTGTCCATACAAGGATACCTACTACATCGTGATGGAGTTGGTCGACGGGGGGGCGCTGCACGAGTACCTGGCGGCCCAGAAGCGGTTCTCCGCCGCCGAGGCCACGCGCATCATCCGGGCGGCCGCCGAAGGGCTGGGCCACGCCCACCGGCGCGGCATCATCCACCGCGACGTCAAGCCCGGCAACATCATGCTCACCAACGACGGCCAGGTGAAGGTCAGCGACTTCGGCCTGGCGCGCGACGTCCTTCAGGGCCGCGACATCGTCGGCGCGGGCCACAGCCTCGGCACGCCCCGGTACATGGCGCCGGAGCAGGCCCGGGGCGAGGAACCGGCCGCCTCCAGCGACCTGTATTCCCTGGCCGCCACGTATTATGCACTCCTGACGGGCCGGGCGCCGTTCGACGCCCCCACCGAACGCGAGATCATGATCAAGCAGGTCCAGGAGCCCGTGCCGGACCCGCGGCAGTTCGTGGCCGACCTGCCCATCGCGGCCTACCGGTTCTTCGAGAAGGCGATGGCGAAGGACCCGAACGACCGCTACATGACCGCCGACGAGTTCGTCGCGGCCCTGGACCGGCTGGATTTCAGCCAGACCGAAGCGGCCGCCGCCACGCCGCAGGCGCTGGTGGCCCAGATCGGGGCCATCTCGGCGGAGGATCGCGGCTCGCACCTGACGGAAACCCTCGGGCGCGCCGTCCGCCGGGCGCAGCGCCGGACGCCTCCGCCGGGGCACGCCGTGGAAACCTTGCCGGCGCCGGGGACCGGCGCCAAGAGCAAGGCGGGATGGGTGGTCTGGCTCATTATCGGCATCGGCCTGGTGGTGGTGATTGCGGGGGCCGTGGTGGCGGCGATCCTCATCTCACGCTACCGCACTCAGGAGGGTGCGCCGAGCGGTCCGTCGTCCTCCGCTGTTCAGCAGCCTACGCCGCCGGCCCCAACTCCGACACAGCCCGGTCCGACGCCGACGCAGCCGGGCGAGACCCCCGCCAAGCCGGCCGAGAAAACGCCCACGCCGCCGGTGACCCCGCCAACCGGTTCGCTTGACGAAAACGCCGCCCAGCAGGCGCTCAAGGAAGCCAAGGAGTATGAGGCCCAGCCCAGTACGCCACCCGACGAGGCCGTTCGGGTCTACGAGGAGAATGTGATCAACGTGTACCCGAAGACCAAGGCGGCCGCGGAAGCGCAGAAGGCTATCGAACGCCTGAAGCGCGCCGAGAAGGGGCCGGAGAGTCCGCCCGCGGAGAAACCGCCTGAGAAGCCGCCGGAGAAGGCCCCCGAAAAGCCCCCGGAAAAGCCCGCCGATAAGCCTCCCGATAAGCCCGCCGA
>Ga0315280_10008473_pt1 | contig 13443 bp, 11 predicted proteins | sample YL17G06_40_MG_FD_203697 | JGI IMG/M metagenome (GOLD analysis project Ga0315280, IMG submission 203697) | Sediment microbial communities from Yellowstone Lake, YNP, Wyoming, USA - YL17G06_40 | ecosystem: Environmental > Aquatic > Freshwater > Lake > Sediment | place: USA: Wyoming | collected...
TTTTCTACTTAGGATTATTCCTTATATAAATTATCCATATCTATTGACAAATGATGCAATGATAGATTTTCAAGAGATACAATACCTCCAGAAAAATAATCAACTGGCATTATACCATCCGTATGGGCGGTCTTTTACTCTGCATTTGATTGTTTATATAGTATCTGAATTTTCTGGAGTATCTACCTGGTATATAAATATGTTTATACCGCAATTGATTTCCTCTATAGGATTGTTATTTTTGTATTTATTTGTTCGCAGGTATTTTGAAGAAAAATATTCAATTATAGCAATGATTTTTGCAGCTACATTTGGACCAAATGTATGGTGGTCTTCGCAGGCAGTGAGAGAGACTATTGGACTGTTCTTTTTTACATTTGTTATTTATGTGTTTGATTCACTTGTGAATAGATACGGTTTTAGGAATTTATTGATTTTTTTTATGATAGTACTGACATCATTTTTTACGCACAACTGGACAAATTTGCTGCTGTTTGGAGTACTTGTTGTAATGTCTGTTACTCTTTATAATAAAAGATTCGTAATGGGCATACCCCTAGCGTTTTCTTTTGGACTTGGATTGTTATTCTACTGGTATCTAAGGTATTTTATATATATCAGCGAAATTCAGAGAGATTTTGCTGTAATCAACCAGAATATATTTGTCATTACCCTTTCTGTTATGATTTTATATCTCGTATATTCTATTAGAAAATTTTTGTATCAAAGGAGCCAGTTTATTCTAAATAAAATATATAAGAATCTTGATTTAATCCAGATAGTATTGTTGTTCTCTTACTTCCTATTATTTTTTGTGTTATATAGCATATTTTATAAATTGGCAGTCTTCAGCTACCCTATACAGGAGTTTGTGTCAATATTTCTTTGCGGATTTTTTGCAACTCTTGGAATACTGCCATTGATAAAAGAGAGTGTAAAGATGGCGATTTCATTATTTGCTATAAGTATAGTCCTCTTAATGCCACTTTTGTATGGATTGGTTATAGGTTCAGTTCCTGATTTTGATCCATTGAGGTCTCTGGAGTATTTGATTTATCCAACCTCAATATTTTCAGCATTTGGTCTAGTCCACTCTGTCAAAAAATTGTTTAGAGAAAGTTTTGTTGCTTATTCAATTTTCAGCATAATCCTTATCATATCTGGATTGCTGATATATCCGCCAGTTTTTCTATTGAAAGAGCAGATATCTGAAAAAAACTTATTCTATGATGTAAGGTCATATATTAGGTATATCCCCGATGAAGGGATTGAGATAATGAAATGGGGCCAGAAGAACAATTACACAATACTATCGAATAATCCGAATTTTAATAGTTTAAGGGATGTTTTGTATCCCGTAAATGGAAATCTGGCATTTCTTGTTTCTAAGTATGATTACAAGGTTCTGGAGTCATTGAGCAAGATAAATATCTATGAACTGGGAATTGGAAATCCAACACAGATTATAAAAATTGCTAATGAAAAGGATATACTCTTTAAGAACGACTGGGGCTCTGTGTATAGATGGAACGAAAATATAACAAATCAGACTGTTCTGGGGGGTTATGTTGATGTACGTAAAGGCTAGACTAACCTAAATCCTTCCTTTCTAACAGGAGTACACTAAGAAATAGTGCAGAGAATATTATCTGAATCCCCAAGAACATTAATGTTGACGCCAAAATAGCTGTTCTTAATTCACTTAACGGACCAAAGCCAGTTGTAATCCAGTTATATATGATGCGAGTAGCAGCGATTAGGCCAATTATGAATATAAATAGTCCAATTAGCATTTCAATTTCTAACGAATTGTATTTTAAAAAAAAGCTCATGAATCTGCCAGGTTTGATAATGCCTCTTACTATTGAGAAAACTTTTGTGTATATCCCCAGAATAATCACTTGGAATCCAAGGATTACTAAGAAGTTGCCAAGGATCATTGGATGTATGTCCAATCCAAGATTGCCGATTAGTTTAATAGGTCCTGCCAAAAGTAATAAGATTAGAAATAATCCAGAAAAGAATAGTAAAAATCCAGGAATAAGAAAGAGAATGGTAGGACTATAAAGCATCATAAATCTTAGATGTCGCCAGCCATCCTCAAAGGAACTTAATTTTGGTTTTCCTCCATAACGCTTTCTGTATTTAATTGGTATCTCTTTTATTTTAAGTTCTTTTCTGGCCGCTTCAATGACCATCTCAGAGGCGAATTCCATGCCAGGCGTTTTGAGATTCATTTTGTCCAGGGCGTTTTTTGTAAAAGCTCTCATTCCACAGTGGGTATCTGATATTCTTGTATGAAATAATATGTTCAGAGTTCCTGTGAGTAACGGATTTCCAATATATCTATGTAGCCAGTTCATTGCGCCGTCTTGAATCTTACCTCTAAGTCTCGAACCAATAACAAATTCAGCTTCATTATCCAATATTGGCCTAATAAATTCTGGAATGATTTCAAATGGATAAGTGCCATCAGCATCGCCAATTACTATTATTTCGCCAGTAGCTTCTTTGAAACCTTTCAAATACGCATTTCCATAGCCTTTGTTGGGCTCATATATAACCGTAGCCCCTGAATTTCTGGCTATTTCAGCAGTATTGTCTTCAGATCCATTGTCCACTACAATAATTTCAGTTTCTAGGCCATTTTTTTTAAGTTCTTCTAGAGGTATTGATTTAATTGTATTGCCTATGGCTTCCTCTTCATTTAACGCTGGAATTACAATGGAAATCTTCATCTTGTAGTAAAATTAAGTATATACAAAAATATATGATATACAATGAAAAAGTTATTGATTTTGATTATAGTTGGTATAATCAGCGTATTCACAACATTTTCTATTCACCTGGATTATCCACTTCCATATCATTCTGATGAGTGGGATCATTTGACTCTAGTAAATGAACTTATTGAAAGAGGGAATGTTGAATCTATTAGGGCATACAATCCATATACTGGAAAGGTTAACAATCCGAATTGGGAATTGGACTATCATATATTGCTGTCTGTTCTGGTTAATATAACTGGCATAGACCTGATTAATTTTGGGATAATATTTCCGACGATAGTTGCATTTTTACTGGGTCTGAATACATACATTCTAGTTAATTATATACGGAAAGACTATCTGGAGGCATTAATTGCAGGAATATTTGTACTGACAATCAAGAGTAATGTTACTTTTTTTGGACCCTGGTTTTCAGTGCCATTATCATATGGAATGTCACAGATACCTCTAATTTTGTTAATATTTCTAAGGGCAATAAAATTTGAAAATAAATTTAGCTTTTGGGATGTTTCATTTGCGTTGGTTTTTCTTAATACAACACTGTCCTATCCACCCTCAACAATAATTCTTGTTCCTGTATTTGTTGTTTATTTGTTGTTCAATTATTCCCTACTGTGGGATAACAGATTTAAAATTATTTTATTGATAATTTTGATGATATTTGGATTGTTCATTTTCATACCGATAAAAACAGTTTTAGATCCTGTTGGATTTATTCAACTTGTAATAAAAACGCTTAGATTTGGACCTGAGGATCCAATGGGATATACACAGATAGTTTACTATCCAAGATATCTTGGCATGTTGAATATAGCACTTGTGTTGATAGGCATTTATGCTACAGTATCTTCAAAGAAAGATGAACAAAAAATATTACCAATAATGTTACTTGTGTTATTGCCTTTTGTGGTGAATTTTTATTTTACAAAAGAAATCTATTTTAGCCCATACAGAAGGGTCTTCATGTTCAATACTGAAATACTTTTAATCTTAGCAGGAATAGGTCTTGCTAGCATATTAAATTTTGTTGTTAGAATAACAGAGAAGAAAGTTAAGTTGTACAGTTTGCAACGCATCAGTGTGCAAAAGAGCGAGGTATCTAATTTCGGTAAAATAATACGCATAATTTCAGTAGTTGTAGTTCTAACCATAGTTCTAAATCAGGTAAATTCAACATTCTTTTATAAAAACAAGCTTTATCGGATTATCGAGAAAAAAGACGTTAGTCCAATAAAGTGGCTAAAGGAGAATACAGAGCAAAATGTTACAGTACTTGCAATGTCGCATGTAGCAAAAGCTATAACTCCTATCTCTAATAGAAAGGTTGTGACAACGGTAAGGACAAGACTGGAGTCACTGGAGCTAGACAGGGATGAAGTAATAAGAACAGTAGAATATTTTTACCGTACAGGGTGTGATGAAAAAAAAGGGATATTGCAAAGGTATACTCCAGATTATGTCTTTAGCCTATACTCAATAGATTGTCCTTTTTTAAAAGAAGTATATACAGCGAATGGAGATTATATATATAAGGTTGTTCTGTGATATATAGGTAATAAAATGATACTCGAGGTTTTGAGGGCAATAGTTGGATTTTTATTGGTTATGTTTATCCCCGGATATGCATTTACATTTGCACTATTCCCAAAGAAAGATGAAATTGACATAATTGAAAGGATAGCACTGTCTATAGGTCTGAGTATTTCTACAGTTGTACTATCTATATTTGTACTGAATGTCTTTTTCAAGATTAGAATCAATCTGGTAAATTCATTGCTCACAATACTGATACTTACATTTATTTTCGCTGTGATTGGATACTATAGGATGAACAAGTTGGATACTAAATCAAGAGATATTAAAAAGAGTTAATTATTTTCTAATATTTTAGTGTATAGCTTCTCCAGAGGGATTATTATATTGTTCCAGTCATATCTTCTAGCAATCTCAACAGAATTTTTGCTCATTTTCTCTCTAAGAGTTTCATTTTTTAAAATTTCTAAAATTTTTTCTTCAATATCTTCATCAGATAGGTTTACTAAAAATCCGTTAATGCCGTCTTTTACTATTTCATTAACAGCGCTCTGTTCGTGTTTCACAGCTATCACGGGCAATCCGCACGCATTAGCCTCTAGAGCTGTAATGCCGAAGCCCTCCCTAGTAGACGGCAATACAAATATCTTGGAAGATTTCATAATAGCTATAAAATCGTCATAATTTTCAATAAAATCAAGAAATTCAACATTTTGCTCCAAATCCAGATTTTTTGCAAGAGTTTCCAATTTAAATCTCTCTGGACCATCGCCTATAATTCCTAATTTTATTTCTGGTAGTTCTTTTTTAGCCAATTTTATAGCCTTAATCAGGATATCTATATTCTTATCCTTAATGAGCCTACCGGCAAACAATACATCGAATTTTTTTTCTGATTTTTCAATAAGTTGAATTTCGTCAAAGTCTATACCATTTGGTATTATAGTAATTTCAGATTCTTTTACTCCAATTTTTATAAGGTCTTTTTTTGTTTTGTCTGAAACAGCTATTATATGATCCGGCAGTTTTGTCGAGAGTTTTTCTATGATTTTAGCGATAAAGCCCTTTGTGGTGCCCAAATACTCATACCAGTAATCAGACCAGATCTCATGAAATGTAACTATCAGGGGCTTTCTTTTAATTATTGAAGCAAGCTTTGCAGGAAATATTGGAAGTATCGGAAATTGATTGCAGTCCATTATATCATAATCATTTTTCAAAAGCGAAGGAATGATTTTTATTGAAAAGTAGATGGCTTGTGTTATCGAGCGCTTACCTTCTTTCTCATAGAGCTTTAATGGCTCAGATATACCATAGAGCTTAACCCCATTTTTTTCAATTACATTACTTCCCTCCCAGAATTTCATCCCATATATCGTAATTTCATGTCCCGCAGCAGAAAGCCTTTTAGCTAATTCCCATACCCTCTTTTCAGATCCTCCTTTTACATAAGGATATATAACATCTGTTACAAAGGCAATTTTCATGATAGATTACGCTAAAATATTTTTCGCCAGCCTTTTCCTACCCGAAAAAGCCTTTGGCTTTTTGGGCCCAGAAACACAAAGTGTTTCTCGGAAAAGGCTGTTTTCATGCTAATTTCTTTATATAACCAATAATATAACATATGAAAAAAGAAGAACATAAAGGACCTAAGCCGTTGGATGAGATAGAAACAACAAAGGACATAGAGATACCCCAGGATATAATAGGCCAGGTAATTGGCCAGGATGCAGCTGTAAAGAAGGTAAAATTAGCTATACAACAGAGAAGACATTTATTACTGGTTGGACCTCCAGGAATAGGAAAATCCATGCTAGCGCAAGCACTGGCATTACATCTGCCAAAACCAACGGAGCAGATAAATATACTACATAATCCACAGAATCCAGAAAGACCTCTAGTTGAGATAATAAAGCATCAGGCGCTGGAAAAGATTGTTACTCCCGAAGAGCTTCCAGTCTATGTTGCTGAGCAGCTAGGATTCAAATGCTCTATATGTGGAGCGTTTAGTGATGTCAATGAACACATATGCCCAAAGTGTGGTACTGACAAGTATAAAAAGATAACAAAAAAAGATGAAATAAGAACGACTTACTTCAACAAAGACGGTCGTGAAGAGGGAGTTACATATAAGAGGATTGGAAAAAATAGAATACAAGTAATCGGACTAGAACCCGAAACTGGTCCAAGGGCACCTGAAAAAAAATTAAGATGTACTTTAGTACCGATTAACAGAAAAACCTTCATACATGCAACAGGGGCCTCAGAAACCGAGCTTCTAGGGGATGTTAGGCACGACCCATATGGAAGTCATCCTGAAATCGGTACACCTGCGTATTTACGCGTTGTTCCTGGGGCGATACATGAAGCCCATGAAGGTGTTATCTTTATTGACGAATTGCCTCATTTAGGGCATTTGCAGAATTTTATACTTACAGCCATGCAGGAAAAGAAATTTCCAATAGTCGGAAGGAATCCCCAGTCAGCAGGTGCATCTGTAAAAGTTGAAGACGTCCCATGTGATTTTCTATTTGTAGGGGCATGCAATATAAAGGATGTTCAAGAAATACTAAACCCATTGAGATCAAGAATCATTGGAAACGGTTATGAAATTCTGCTTGAGACTTCGATTCCAGATACTCCTGAAAATCAAGCTTACATAGTTCAATTCGTTGCCCAGGAGATTGTAAAAGACGGAAAAATACCTCACGCTAAAAAAGATGCCGTAATAGAAATCATTGAAGAAGCCCGCAAGAGGGCCAGAATAATAGATGATGCAAAGAATTCGTTGACTTTAAGACTGAGAGATCTTGGTGGAGTTGTAAGAATGGCCGGTGATTTTGCAGTTCTTGAAAATTCCGAGTATATAGAATTAAAGCACATAAAGGATGCCGTAGAAGAATGCAAACCGATCGAGTATCAACTTCAGGAAAGATATGGCTCTGTCTGGAAAGGAATTGAAAAAGACCAGATAATAAATCCGGAGTACGGAAAGACAGGACCGAGCTATATGTAATCGCTTAATCTTCTTTTATAAAAATAAAACTTTTGATTGACCATGATAACCTATGATGAAATCCAACGAATTTACAGATTAGAGAAAAATTCTCCGTCGTTGCAAAAGATACAGGAAAATTTTTATAAGGAAATTTCAGAAATGCTTCCAAGGATAGATAAGAGTCATAGAGCTCATGTAATTACTTTGTTAAAGGAAATCTACTTAAGGAGAAGGTATAAAATAATATTGCACGCGCTTCGGACTGAGGATGAGACAAAAAGTCCAATAAATATAATACCCGATGAATTGGAAATGTACAACGGTATTGTAAAGTCCATAAAAGAATACAACAATACAATAATTCTAAATCGATTAAAAACTCCAGAAGAGCCAGAAAAATCAAAGACATTTGAAATTTTGGGGGCTAAAACGTTAAAGGTAAAGATACTGAGTCCATTGCCTGCTCTCTTAGGGTCTGATTTAACAACATATGGTCCGTTCAAAGAAGACGATATAGTAGAACTGCCAGAAGACAATGCTAAAATACTTATAAGCAAAGAGATTGCAGAAGAGATATAACGGCTTTTGTATAAATAACTTTTCGGAAACTTTTCAGTAAAAGTTTCAGGGATATAACTTTTATATATCAAATGACAATAAATACATTCTATAGAAAATGAAAGTACCTGAACTCATAAAGACACATTGTCCGTTTTGCAATAAACATACAGAACATGAAGTACGGCTCGAAAAGAAGGGAAAAGAAAGATCATTGAGCAGGGGTAGACGTAAGTATAGAGAGGTAAAGAAGGGTTATGGGGGATCTCCAAGAACTCCCAAAAAGCAAGTCTATAAAATTGGCAAAAGACCTGTTTTAATCCTAAAGTGCAAGACTTGTAGCAAAAAACATCAAAGAGCATTCAAAGCTCGTACAAAGAAAACAGTAGAAGTCGTATAGTAAAAAAGAGAAAATAAAACTTTTGATGAACCTTTTCAGTAAAAGGTTCTTTTGATCAAACTTTTCAATAAAAGTTTGTTAAAATGAAAAAAACTAGAAAAACAAAATCAAGGTTTTTGAAGGTAAGATGTAATGATTGTGGAAATGAGCAAGTAATCTTTGGATGTGCAGCTACTAAAATAAAATGTCTTGTTTGCGATAAATTACTAGCAGAGCCAACCGGCGGAAAAACCTCTTGGAAAAAGACCCATATATTAGAGGTATTGGACAAGGATTTATAGCCGCCGATAAATAACGGTTGGCAAACCTTTTAGGTAATGGTTCTTTTGATGAAACTTTTCAGTAAAAGTTTCTTGGACAAGGATTTATAGCATCTAAATTCTAAATTCAATTATGGCAAAAGATTTTGAATTTATTGAACACACAGCTGATTTAAAATTTATATCCTATGGAAATACTCTTGATGAGTGTTTGAAAAATTCAGCTAGAGCCATTTTTGCAGCAATGTTGGATTTAAATTCAATTTCTCCAAATAACAAGAAAAAAATTGCCATCAGAGCCGAAAGTCTTGAGTCTTTAGTTCACGATTTTCTCTCAGAACTTATATTTTTATTTTCTGTCAAGAAAATGGCTTTCGGAAGATTTGATGTGAATGTAAAAAAAGAAGATGACAATTACATACTAAATGCAATTGCATATGGTGAAAAATTAAATTTAAAAGAGCACAAGATTGAAAAAGAAGTCAAAGCCATTACCTATCATGATATGAAAATTGAAAAAAAAGATTCTGAATGGTCCATACAGGTTGTTTGTGACGTCTAATCATATTTATTGCTCACCCCATAGCTTCCTTTAACAAGTTTTTTGCATCTTCAACAATAGAACTTAGGGATTTGTTATCTTTGCCTTCAGCAGTTATTCTCATAAAAGGCTCCGTTCCAGACGGTCTTATAAGAACCCAGCAGTTTTCTCTTGAGATTCTTATTCCGTCAATATTTGTAAAATTCTCGCTAATAATGTTTTTTAATTTCTTCATTATACTATCCTTCATACCATCTGAATATGGTATCTTCAATCTCTCCATAGGATAGCTTGGAATCTTCTCAAGGATTTCATAAAATTTGTTTTCTGAAATAAGCTTTGCTACAATAGCTGCTGTAAGAGGACCATCAGGGAACAAATGTACCTCTGGAAATATATACGCGCCGGAGGGTTCACCACCAAAATCAGCCTTTTCCTTTCTAATCCCTTCAGAAACAGCGACATCACCAACAGGAACTCTTATGACTTTTTTGCAGACTTCTTCAATCCTCATTGAAGCATCAACTGTGGTGACTACCTTATTCTTTCCATAAGCCAGCACAGCTAAAAAGGAATCCCAGTCTATCAATCTGCCGTTTTTATCAATAGCTGCAGTTCTGTCAGCATCGCCATCATGAACTAAACCAATATCTACATTCCTTGACTTAACTTCTTTGCATATCTCTTCTAGATTTTCAGCAGTTGGCTCTAATTTATGAGGAAATTCTCCATCTTGGTTTGTATTCAATGCTATGACATTGCAACCCATCTCTTTTAGCAAGTCTGGAGTTATAACTGAACCAGAACCCCCAGCACAGTCCAACAAGACATTAACATTTTCTGCATTGCCCACTTTTTTCAAAATCCTCTCTTTATGTTTTTCTGTGTAATTATCAATATCAATTTTTCCTTTAGTATCTGAGCTTTTGAATTTTCTTGAAAAAAATATATTTTCTATTTCATCCTCCTGTTTTGGCCTATATGCTCCGTCTTTATACCAGAATTTGAATCCATTGTACTCTGGCGGATTATGGGAAGCGGTTATCATCACAGCAGTTCCAAAGTCTTGGGCGGCCATGCCAACAGTTGGTGTTGTTGCAATTCCAAGTTTTATGATATCCTTACCAGTTGACAAAATCCCATTTATCAAGTAATACTCAAGCTGTGGTCCAGATTTTCTTGTGTCCCTACCAATAGCTATTTTTTTGTCCTTAGAATAGCTACCCAATGATTTTCCTAATTCTGTCACAAAATCTTCGGTTAGTTTATCAACTGTTGTTCTGATTCCAGAGGTCCCAAAGAGTTTTGGCATTCTTGTGTCCTAGATTTAATCATTAAGAGCTATCGAGTTTACGAAGATAGCTCCTTTGAACCTTTTACCAAAAAGGTTCGCCAAAAGAATCTTTTGATGAAACTTTTCAGCAAAAGTTTCTGATGAAACTTTCTTAAAGTTTCTTCTACTAAAAATTAGGGCAATGCAGTAAATATATATTGATACAGTATATTTATCCCAAGGCGTCTATTTAGATCGTGATTCAATGCAGACTCTGCATATGAGTTTTGAAATGTCTTTATTTTTTTTTGTTTCTTCTGCTGCTTTAAAGTCATTCTATTATGCACATATGCATAATTAAAAGCGAAAAGTATTTATATATGAATATCCATATTATATGGTTAACAATTGTTAACATTATATCTGGAGGTGAATTAATATGACAAAAGAAAACTACAAAATCGAAACGAAGGCATTGCATGCAGGACAGGTTCCAGACCCTACGACATTGGCAAGAGCGGTACCCATATACAGAACTAGCAGTTACATATTCAGAGATACAACACACGCTGCAAATCTTTTTGGTCTGAAGGAACTTGGCAACATCTACACAAGGTTGATGAATCCCACAACAGATGTTCTTGAGAGGAGATTGGCAGCTCTTGAAGGTGGTGTTGGAGGATTGGCACTTTCATCTGGAACTACAGCAGTGTTCTACAGCATAATAAATTTGGCTAGAGTCGGAGATGAGATAGTTTCTGCAAACGACCTTTACGGCGGAACATATACACAATTCAGCAATATTCTACCTGACTTAGGCATTAAAGTAAAATTTGCAGATCCAACAAATCCTGACAACTTCAAGAAAGTTATTACAGAAAAAACAAAGGCAATATTCACAGAGACAATCGGAAATCCAGCACTAAATGTACCTGACTTCGAGGCAATAGCAGAAATCGCTCACGACAATGGAATACCCTATATAATAGACAGCACGTTTACACCACCTTATCTTTTAAGGCCAATAGAGTACGGAATAGACATAGTAGTTCACTCTCTTACTAAATGGATTGGCGGTCATGGCACCGCTATTGGTGGAGCAGTTGTGGACTCAGGCAAATTCGACTGGAGCAAGTCGAAGAAGCATCCATTGCTTACAGAACCAGATGCAAGCTATCATGGAATAAGATATGCATTTGACTTGGGTGAATTAACCCCACTGGCTTATATCCTCCGCATGAGGCTTGTACCGCTCAGAAACCTTGGTGGTTGTATAAGCCCAGACAATTCATGGATTTTCCTGCAGGGACTGGAATCACTACATGTTAGAATGGAACGTCACTGTGAGAATGCAACTAAGGTAGCGGAATATCTATCATCCCATGAGAAGGTTACCTGGGTCAAGTATCCTGGCTTAGATACTCATCCAACACATGATAACGCTAAAAAGTATCTGAAAAAAGGATATGGTGGTATGGTGGTATTCGGAATAAAAGGTGGAAGAAAGGTTGGAGAGAAGTTCATAAACAATCTGAAACTTTTCTCGCATCTGGCTAACGTAGGAGATGCTAAAAGTTTAGCTCTTCATCCAGCGAGCACATCACATAGTCAGATGAGTGAGAAACAACTTTTAGAAGGTGGGATAACACCAGACTTAGTTAGGCTCTCAATAGGTATAGAAAACATAGATGACATCCTAGAAGACATTAATCAATCTCTGGAGAAGGCAGGATAAATGGTTAAACGGGAAGCATCGGTAGGGGTTGTGAAGACCAAGTATTATGAGTTTGATGAATTAGTTTTGGATAGCGGAAAAAAATTAAGTCCAGTTAGAATAGCTTACGAAACATACGGCAAATTAAATACAGACAAAACCAATGCAATTTTAATCTGTCATGCACTTAGTGGCGATGCACATGCAGCCGGAAAACACAGAAGAAACAGCAAGAAGAGCGGATGGTATGATATAGCAATAGGTCCGGGTAAGACATTTGATACGCGAAAATACTTTGTAATATGTTCTAATGTCATCGGTGGCTGTAAGGGCTCTACAGGACCTTGTTCAGTCAATCTCAAAACAAAGAAGCCATATGGCCTAGATTTTCCTCTTATAACAATACGGGATATGGTAAGGGCCCAGAAGAAGCTTATAGATTACTTGGGAATAAAAAAACTGTTTTGTGTTACTGGAGGTAGCATGGGAGGAATGGAGGTATTAGAGTGGGCAATAAACTATCCTGATTCAATACATCTGGCTATACCAATAGCTACTTCAGTAAAACAATACCCGATGGGGATTGTATTCCATGACATCGGCAGGAGAGCTATAATCAACGATCGTGAATGGCAGAATGGAAACTACTACGATAAAGGGCAGCCAAAAAAAGGATTGTCTCTTGCAAGGCAGATAGGACATGTAACCTACTTGAGTCAAGATACACTGGAGAGAAAATTTAGCAGGCAAATAAAAAGGAACAGGTCGAATTCAAAGTTTGGGATTGAATTTGAGATACAGAGTTACTTCAACTATAAAGGTGAGAGTTTTGTACGGAGGTTTGATGCAAATAGTTATCTCTACATTACACATGCTATAGACCATTTTGATCTGATCGAAGGAGGAAAAAGGGAACTGAAGGATGTCTTCAATGGTGTTAAAGCTAAATTCTTGCTTATATCTTTTACATCCGATTGGCTTTACCCGCCTAAACAGGTTGAAGAGATATTTGCTGGCTTATCTGAAGCCGGCGTTAGAGCGGTATATAAGAAACTTGATTTGCCCTATGGTCATGATGCCTTTTTGGTTTACAACAATACCCTAGGAAACGTACTCATAGATTTTTTAGAAAAGGAAGCAAGAGAATACTTTGGTAAGATCAATTAGAGAATTAAGCGAGATTAGTAGTTTATTTTTTTGATAATAACTTACACAATGACGTAAAAGAGTTTAAAATTTATGTTAAAGGAGGACCCTTGAGGTTTAGCTCAACTTAGATCGTGATCCCATGCATCATTGGCATATGAGTTTTGAAATCTTGTTACTGTCCTTTGTTTTTCTTATTTCTTTAGCTGCCTTAACAATATTCCTCTT
>Ga0315280_10008474_pt1 | contig 13442 bp, 10 predicted proteins | sample YL17G06_40_MG_FD_203697 | JGI IMG/M metagenome (GOLD analysis project Ga0315280, IMG submission 203697) | Sediment microbial communities from Yellowstone Lake, YNP, Wyoming, USA - YL17G06_40 | ecosystem: Environmental > Aquatic > Freshwater > Lake > Sediment | place: USA: Wyoming | collected...
GCCATGGCCGTGCCGATCGCCGCCCCGACCGCCAGGGTCCGCCACGTCAGGCGCGCTCCGCAGATGACGCCCAGGCACCCCGACGCGATCGCGAAGCGTATAGCCAGGAACCCCAGGACGCCGTAGAGCGCAATGGCGTCCTTGACGACGACGAAGGTCCAGCCCCAGACGGCGGTGACCGCGATGAGCAGGCCTGTCAGCAGAAAGCGTTTCATGGATGTCGCCGCACCGTTTCGCCCTGTATCTTATTAACCCTTGCACACTTCGCGGTACCGCGCGGCGGCCTTCCGAGGCCGCTGTGCAAATGGGGGACATGTCTGGCCCGGACGCCCTCGTCTCGGCATGCCGCGCATCGTGCACAGCCGAGGGCGACTGTGCCACAGGTCACCCTGATTCTGCAACGCTGGATCGGGTACCTTGCCGCCGGCCACCGTGCAAGCGGCCTAATCTAAGTAGAACCGCAGAAAAAGTCATGCAACTTCTCTCTGGACGTCGTCAGTTGGCTCGCGTTGGCTTCCGGGCGCAGGGTTTCGACATCGGGAGCGGCCCGACGGAGGCGCTGTGCCGCACGCTGACCGCCAGGCTCAAAGGCGGGGGCAAACGCTGGAACACGCCGAACGCGGAGGCCCTTCTATGAACAACGTCGTCCCGTCAAGGGAATATTCCCTCGCTTAAGGTTCCAACATCGAAGCGGTTCATCCTTCTATCAGCGGCTCAAACAGGCCCGATCATGGTTTCGGAGGCCGCAGCGGCATATTCTTGCGGAGTTGGGTCAAGCCCAAATGGGGATCCGATGCTCGCCGGGCCATATCCGCTCGATGGTATTGGAACTCGGATTCTCGCACTCCTTGCCGTCGTTGTTGCCGTGGTCGTGGTCGTTTTCATCTGCCCCGACCTGGCGGGATTGAACATCACCCTGTCCTTGAGCATCTTGTGCAGGCTCCGCAAGAACAACCGTGCCACCACGATCCGCGCGATCTTCTTGCCGCGCTTCTTGAGCACCCGCTCATAGGTCGGCCGGTAACGCGGAATGTCCCGCAACCACATGCTCGCCTCGATCACCAGATACCTCAGATGCCCGTCCGTCCCGCCCCCGCCGATACGCCCGTGATGGCAGGTCTGGTCCGATTGACGCACGCCCGGCGCCAGGCCGGCATACGAGATCAGATCCTCGGCCGTGGCAAAGCGTTCAATCGGCCCCACATGCGCCAGCACCGACACCGCCGTCACCAAGCCAATACCCCGAACCTCGTCCACCCACTGCGCCTCCGGCCAGCCGTCGTAAATCGCCTGCATTCGCTTCTCGATCTGAATCTGCTGGGCCGCCAACTGGTCCAACTGCTCCAACTTCAACTCCACCAAGGCCCGGTCGCTGGCGGAGAGCCCCAGTCGCGCGAGCCTGGCCCGTCCCTTGGCCGACCACAGATTCTCGCGGTTCTCCCAGGTCTCATGGTGGAGCAGGCTACCCATCCAGTTCTTGAGGGCCGTCTGACGCTCCACCAGGTCCTGCCGGCAATCCACCACCCGCCGCACCTCACGCCACCACGCCGTCGGCTGAAACGACTGCGGCAGGACGCCGTGCAGATACTCTCGCAACAGGCGGCCGGTGTCGATCTTGTCGGTCTTACGCCGTCGCGCCTTGGGGGGCAGTGGCATCTGGAGCACGTTGGCCAGGACAAACCTGGCCCGTGTGCCGCTCAGGTCCTTCACCCGCGCCCAGCCGGTCGTGCTCTCCATGATCCAGACCACCTGGCCGTCTCGTTCCACCTCCCGCGTCGCCTGTTCCACCTGGCGAACGATTCCGTTTCGTGTCGTGACACACTCGCCGGTCCGCTCCTCTCCGGTGGCCACATTGAACCAGCGATAGTCGATATTTTCCGCGTGATAGTCCACGACCAAAATGATATCCTTAGCCTGTTGCATGGCGGTCTCCTCGGCGCTCCGCGCCACTCTTGAAAGCCCCCATCGGCTTTCATTCGGGCGAGTATACTCGACCCGACGGGAGACCGCCTTTGTTCATGCCATCTTGTGGGTTACGGGACCTCCAACAGAGATAGCACGTCTCTTTACAGCGCGCCACTTTATTCAGGTGCACCCCTTCACACTGCTCGTGGAGTATGGTCTTGACAATGGGCGTTGGGGTGGTAACATGAATGCTGAACCGCGGGGTGGAGCAGTCCGGTAGCTCGTCGGGCTCATAACCCGAAGGTCGCAGGTTCAAATCCTGCCCCCGCTACCATGTATATATGCTGCCGTCCAACAGGACGGTGGTGTTATTTATATCGTCATGCGTCGCAAGATGCTGCGTTCGCCGTGCACGCCGGGATCGCACCGTCCATCCATTGGCCGCTGGCCCTTCCGAGTATTCCGTCCGCCTTATTCTACAAGTACCTCGTTCCCTGTTCGCCCTGCTCTTCACCGCCGCGATTGAGGCCTTCCAGCCGGAAAGGACGGCCTCACCCCATGCCCGCCGGTCCGGGCTGGTGCTTCCCCCTGCAGAGCGGGGGGTGAGGAGAGGGGTGACATTTTCGCTGTGGCATAAGGGTGGCAGAATCTCTGTGGCACAGCAATGCGTTCGACACTATAAAGAGGCAACAGGCGGGTCGATTCTTGACCGTCGCCGGAAGCCTTGAGCGATACAAGGCGAGGATGGAATGGGGCGGCAGAACGCGGACCCGGAGCAACCGGATCGCCAGGTGCTCGCACTCGGCGAACACCTCCACAAGGATATCTTCGACGAGGCCATCCCCCTGGCCAACCAGACCGAGTTTACGCTGACGGGAGCGGTCTACTCGCGGTCGCCGGTACACCTGGACTACGCCCGGCGAGCCCTCCGCGTCGGCAACTAGTACTTGAATCGCGGGTCCACGGGCACGATGGTGGACCGCCAGCCGTTCGGCGGCTTCGGAATGAGCGGCGTCGGCACCAAGGTGGGCAGACCCAACTACCTCCTATCCTTCGCCGACCCGCGCTCGGTCACCGAGAACACGGTGCGCCGCGGCGTGGTGCCGGATCTGGCGAAGTGAGCGATCCTTGCCGAACCAAGGGGCGGAATCGAGAGCCTTCTTGCTCGGGGACAGCAAGACCAGGGAGGCACACAACGATGCTTAAGGCAATGTGCGCATGGGGCCTGTTGGCGGTCCTGGGGATAACGGGTGTTGATACGGCCGACGCCGGTGCAGAAAACACCCTGTCGCTGGCCGGGACGTGGCAGTTCAGGCTGGATGCGGAAGGAAAAGGGGTCGCCGAGAAGTGGTTCACCCGCACGCTGGAAGAAACCGTCAGGCTGCCGGGCACGACCGATGAAAACCAGAAGGGCACGAAGAAGGATGAGCGGTGCGAGGATCGCCTTTCGCGCGTCTACTTCTGGAAAGGCCCGGCCTGGTATCGGCGCGAGGTGCTGATCCCCGACGCATGGAAAGGCAAGCGCCTCACGCTCGTCCTGGAACGCACCAAGAACACGCAGGTCTGGGTGGATGATACCGACTGCGGCACGCAGGACAGCCTCAGCACCCCGCAGGTCTTCGACCTGGGCGCCGCCATGACGCCCGGCCGACATGCCCTGACCCTCCTGGTGGACAATTCGAAACTCCCGCCAGTCGGCGCGGCCCACGCTTTCGATGAGCGGACGCAGACCAATTGGAACGGCATCGTAGGAAAGATGGAAATCCGTGCCACCGACCCCGTCTGGCTGGAGGACGTCCAGGTTTACCCGGACGTGGAGAAGAAGATGGTTCGCGTCCGGGCCGTGGTGGGCAATCGGACGGGAAGGACCGTCGCCGCGGTTCTGGCGCTGAAGGCGAGCCGCTCGAGCACCCCCGCGACCGCCGCCGGCGGTGCCAGCAGCAGGGCGGTGAGGATGATGATCTCCTTCACTTCAAACGCTCGGCGCATATATATGTGCATGAGTTACCCACTTGAGTTTGGTTCGTTGCAGCCGCTCTGAGACACAGATCAGCGAACTCCACGCCTCCAGCTTGATCTCCAGGGAACGCGGATCACGTACTACCCGCTTGCTACCGTCACCGGGATTCCATATCTGCAGTGGTTTGTCGGACGCGTTGACTCGAATCGTTCCATGCCATTCCCGGTCGCTGTCATTCATGATATACAGGACTCCGATAGAGTCGGCGAGCCGTTGCGTCACCCGCAAAGGCGACGGTGTTGAACTCTCCAGCACCCGGGTGAGCCATCCGTCAATCACCGAGCCAACTGTGGAGGCTTTCTCCAATGGCAGGAAGACGCACCGGGTGCGGTATCGTTCGAGAATCCGCGCCATACCGACCTGGATCGCGTCGCAGGGGAATTCCTTTAGACTGTTGCGGGGCTGGGTGGCCACAAACACCACCCGCCCGCCCGCCGCGCAGTAGCGGTTCAAAACCACCCAGGCATCTGCCGACAGCGTGTCCACGGCTGGAAGCACCACCACTCGGTAACGCAACCGTCCGCAGACCAGTTCCTGTTTGTCAATCCGCGCAGCGGCCAGCGACTGGCTGTCAATGTAGTCGTAATCCCGCCCTGCTTCAAAGAGCGATTGGGTCACCTCTTTTTGGGCCTGCCCAATGGCTAGGGCCTCAGGTCCCAAATCTCCGGCCCAATGCCGCGAGGGCTTCATGTGAACCCAAGCACTCTCGATGGGATAGAGCACGGCCACGTCGGACAACCGGCAACCATTCGCGAGCACGGCGTTGGCCCGCGCCACGTTCTCGGTCAAACGTTTCACGACGTCGTCGGGCTGGTTCTTGAAGCCGGAATAGGTGAACCACTCCGTAATGCCGCCCCAGAGCAGCCGGTTGTAGGTTCCGCGGAACTGCGCTTCCGTCACAATAGTGCCATGAGCATTCTGGATGTGATCGCTCACCTCACACATCACTTCAGCGTGACCGTTCAATTGGGCCGCACTGCTGGCAAAGCGGGCCGCGTCATACGGCACGTGCGCGTCCATCCCCATCACCGTCCCTGTCCGGGGAATGTCCGGCTTGGAACTCAACACATCAATGCCCGGGATTTCCAAGGCGCGCAGGCAGGCGAACAAATCCCCGTAGAGTTGCGGATGATGCAGCACGTTTTCCTCCAACAACGCATGCCCGCCGCTCTTGCCCAACTGCTGACCGACCAGCGGCTTGAAGAAGTTCTCGATGAACAGCTCCTTGATGGTTTGGTAGTAATCGACCCGCACCCGTGGCGCATCTGGAATGTAATCTCCTGCCAGCGCACTCAGCTTGGGGACGAGATCGTATCCGCGCCGGGCCTGGAACTGTTCCCTAAAAATGGCGCTCCACGGCAGGACCCCATAGGGCATCAGATTGAAGAACATGGCTCCGGTGGAAGGTTCATCCGTAAAGGTGGCGCAGAACAGTCCGGGATGGCTCTTGACGATTTTCTCGACCACCCGCTTGTGTGTGATCTCAATGAATCGCCGGCTGGTTTCGGGATTCAACATGTCCACATACGGCAAGTCGTGCGGGCAAGCCGCCTTCCAAGTCTGGGTGTTCTCGAACACAGAGCCGGTGGTAATCGCCACCAGCGTCCACTTGCCATTCGGCAGATCCATTTCCAACTTGCCATCGATCTGGGTAAAGCGGTTGAACGATTCGCCCGGCTGGCCATAAGCGACCGCGCTCAGCAACTGACCGGGCGGCAGACTCACCTCGTGATGACCGCCTGCCTGACTGCTGACAGCGAAGAACAATCCCTTGGTGGTCAGCTCGGGATTCTGTTTCAACACCAAGCTGCCGGCCCGGCCCGACGGATAGCCATATTCATCATAAAACCAGCTGACCATGCCCAATCGTTGCAGCTCCAACGCGGCCATCTCCAGCGACTGGAAATTCACGTCGCTGGTGGCATAACCCGGCATACACGGCAGACTGCTCACACATCCCCCAAAACCCAGCGCCTTCATGCGGGCAATCTTCTCCTTCACCATCTCCGGATGATTCGCCCTCCATTCGTGTTCGATCCGCCTCATCCGGGCCTTCATAGGCGGATTGGAGAACTGCATCCAAAGTGAGTCCACCTGCGACATCGGGTTCGCAAGTGGGGCCGCACCATGCAGCGCGGCCAGCGGCGCGAAGGGCTTGTCCTGCGTGCCGGGGTTGGCATCGCTGCCCTGCGGGGAGACGAAGAAATCGGCGGCGGCCATGCCCGTAATCAGGACAAAGGCGACGAGTAAAAAACAGGAATGGCGAATGCCCTGTTCGGATCTGATCTTCATGATAGGATTCCTTTTCCTGGTGGTTTGTGTCAAAGAAAACCATTCGTTCATAGAAGAACCTGGATTCCCGCTTTCGCGGGAATGACAAACGATTCTTCGTTATTCTGTCAGCGTATCGTTTCTTAACCGCAGGTGAACACGCCAGCGGTGAAGAACAGGATAACCGAAAAGCGGCGTTGGGGCAAGTTTGGTTTTGGGCGGAGTGGACACGAGCGGCGATTTATGATAGCGTAGGCGGCATGAAAACAAACGAATGGATTTGCATAGCGGCGTGGGGCCTTGCGCTGGTTTCGGGATTGTCGGCGCAGGCGACACGGGATCTGTACAGCGACACCTGGGTGGCGACCGACGGGCTGGGCCGGACGCTGGCGACCTCGGTCGTGGCGCGTCCTCTCTCTTCGTCAAAGTGCCAGCAGGCAACCAGGCCGTTGGTGTTGGCGAACGAGGTAACCGGTGCGGTCACGCCGCCCATGATGAATTTCGGCGTGGCGGTCGGAAAGTGCGTGTCGCGCCACCAGCCCAGTCCGCCTTCGATGTCGGAGTAAAGACCGGCCGGCGGCTTGCCTTCATACTGCGCATGCATCCACGTGCCGAAGAGGCCCGTCTGGAAGCGATGCCCCGGATACTGCTGGAGCAGCGGCCAGGCTGCGGCATAGAGCGAGAACCCGGCGTTGTAGGCATCGGGGACCTTGTCCGAGGAGACCAGCAGGTAGCCCGCCATCTCGGCTTTCTGGACCTCGGCGGCGGAGACCGCGCCTGGCAGCGCGATCGTCAGGGCGGCGAGGAGTGTGAGGATGTATTTCATGGGCATTGGCGTCCTTTGGGAATTCCGGGGGCAGTATCAATGGGGATCGAGCCGGAACCGCCGTGTTCCGGCAAGGAAGAGGATGTTCTCCTGAGGGTTAACGGCCACGCCGGAGACATTCACCACGCCCCCCAACACGATAAACAACAGCCATGTATTTAACCTTTGCACAATCTTCCCTTGCCTTCCTCTCAATTCATCTTGCCCCTGACCGTCGCGGCGCTTCCTGTCCCCCGATGCACGGCGCGGCGTTCTCGCGGTTTCTTTGTCAATGCTCGGCGGGCGCGTTTGGATTTCGCAGCTTTCCGATTTCGGCCAGTACCTTGACGCTTGATTCCTCAAACTTGCCCCGTCGATCAGGACTGACTTTGAGCAGGAAATTCGAATTCCTGCCATTGACCGTGGTGATGAGATACACGACCTGCTTGGCCGTCTTGGGGCGCGCCCCCTCTTTCCAGAACCAGTTCTGTTCCAGGCACCAGCATGTTTCGCCAGGCGCCGTATTCCCCTCTGGAAAGTGCCGCATTTCCTTTACGGCGATGTCCACATACGGCGTTCCTTTCTTGCCCCAGTCCCACCAGTTGGCACTGGCAATGATGTTTTGTCGTATCGATCTTATGTGAGTGAGAAGTTCATCCGCGGGCATTACCTTATCGTCGAGAGCATCGTTCCAGATGTAGAAAACCTCCGGGTATTTCTCCAGCAGTTCGGCAACTTGCTTCTTCTGGAATTCGTTCTGCTCTTTCAGGGAATGGGTCGCAGGATCGCATTCCGGCGGCAGGACCTTGAACTCACCCTTGAACCCCGGGTGGCGCCAGCAATAGTAGAGCCCCACCTTCAATCCGCGGCTCTTGAATGACTTGATGAACTGCGCCACGAGGTCCTGCTGGTAGGGACAACCGGGGTTCATGACGTCGTAGGTGGTGTATTTGCTGTCCCACAGGCAGAAGCCCGCGACATGTTTTGCCGTCAGCATGGCATACTTCATGCCGGCGGACACCGCCGCGTCGGCCCAGGCATCGGTGTCGATTTACCCTGAGGTGTTCCCCATGCGCTGGACAGTCTCCAGCCTGGAATAAAGTGGAACCGCCGCCATGGGTAACGTTCCTGCTGCGATTGCGGCGACGAACCGCCCGCCGCCTGTCTCGATTCTATCTTGCCGCGCCGGCCGCATGATCAGCCGGTTCTGCCGCAAGAGCGCCTTTGGCGGTGCCAACAGCGTCGTGGACGCGTTCAAGACGGACCAAGGAACCCAGGGCAGTACAACCCTCCTCAGGCGGCGGGCCAAGTCGCGTAGCGGCGACGCGGCCATCAAGACCCTGCTACCGTTTTTCGAGGAGTTTCTTCATGGCCTCGCCCATGCCGTGGCCGATGAGGAAGTAGGTTTCGGCGTTGCTGTTCCAGTGATACGCCTGGCCCGAGGGCGAGACTTCCTTGGGCCGGTAGAAATCCTTGGTCTCAACAAAGGCCACGTTGCCCTTAAACTCCTCGTAGTTGGCGACCGCCGCCTGAGCCCGCATCAGCGACAAGGCCCGGGGATGGGTTTCCTCGCGTCCGCTCATCCCCGTCTCCGCGATGACGAACGGGAGGTTCTTGGCCCCCAGGTCCTTGCGGATGTCGCGGATGAAGTTGGCGAGGTTCTTCTCGTACTCGTCATTGAAGGCTTGGTTGACGCGGTCGTTCCACCCCTGGTGCCAGCCGAAGCCCGCCAACTCATACCCCTTGCCATCGTAGTCCGGGAAGTGCGTCTTGAGATTGCCCAGGACGTCCTTGACCTGCTTGACGATCTGGGTGTAGAAGGGGCCGACCTCGCCGCCGGAACTGGGCGGCCGGAAATCCTTGGCCAGGCTCTTGCCGCCCCACGCCAACTTGACCAGCAACACCTGGTTCTCGAAAGTGTCACCCATCACGTGGCCGAACTGGAGTTCCGGGCCGATCCGGTCTTCCTTCGCTCCGTAGCCGACCGTCAGCGGCCCCTTGCGGTCCAGGTACCAGATCCACACGTCGTCCCGCACCACCCACTCCCCGTTCTTGTCCACCAAATGCTTGAAGCGGCCAGCCGTGGCAGGGGCCTTGACGAGGTACTCCAGGCTCCCCTTGCCTTCGTTCTTCTTAGCATCGGCCTTGATGGTCCCCTGGCCTTCCATGTTCGACTGGCCCGCCAGGATAAAGACCTTGACGGGGCTCTTGCCAGCCTGGCCGGCCAGGGCCGCGGGCGCCAGGGCCAGCGCGGCGGCGGCCGCCAGAAACGCCAAGCATGTCACTTGCTTCTTCGCAACTCTCATGTGAATCTCCTTGACTGTTCCCGACGGGAATGCCTGCCGCGCCTGACCTTCTGGAACCGCTCCATCTGTATCAAACTGCGCCGGCGGCGGCCGTCATCCGAAGAAAATCGCGTCGCTTCACCCTGATGCCCTGCTCCTTCGTGTCAAACGCCAATTGCCGCCGCGGCGGCTTCTCGTCAGTAGCGCGGCAGGACGGTCTTGATGCCCTCGTCCAAAGGCATCCGGTCCGGCAGGGCGCCAGTGGCGGCGAGGAGGCGCTCCAGTTCGGCCCGCAGTTCCCTCACCTTCTCCCGGCACGCCGGATCGTCAACGAGGTTACGGGTCTCCAGAGGGTCGGCCTTGAGGTGGTAGAGTTCGGCCGTGTAGCGATCGGGGCCGCTGTCGCCTGGCGGATAATGGATATATTTCCAGTCTTCCGTTCGGACGCCGCGGACGTTGGGCGTGTAGGGGAACTCCTTCTCGTAGTTGTAGGCGTAGTGCCACGCCGCGCGCCAGCCTTCCGTGCGGCCCTCCAGCAGGGGCCGCCACGACCGCCCGTGGATGCCCCCGAGCGGCGGCGCGTTGCACAGGTCCAGAAGGCTCGGCGCCATGTCCACGCTGAGGACCATCTGCGGGACAACCTTTCCCTTCGGCACAAGAGGCGGGCAGCGCACCAGGAGCGGCACACGGATGCTTTCCTCATACATGGTGCGCTTGTCGACGCGGCCGTGCTCGCCGAGGACGAAACCGTTATCGCTCGTGAAGACAAGGAGCGTCCGGTCGAGTTGGCCGGTCTCCTCAAGCGCCTCAAGGATGCGGCCCATGCTGTCTTCGACCGACGCGATTGTCCCGAGGTAACTTCGGACGAAGCGGCCGTACTCCTTGTGCCCGTAGAGCGGCCCCTGGATGCCGTGCCACGTGGGCACGCTCTCTTTGAGCCAGGCGGGCTTGCCGCGCTCGTAGTCGTCGGCGGTCGGCGGCCTCTTGATGTCCACCGCGTCGAGGAAGTGCTCGTACTTCGGCTCGGGCTGGATGGGGCCGCCGTGCGGCGCCTTGTGGCCCATGCACAGGGCGAACGGTTTTCGGTGCGGCCGCTTGAGCCACGCCACGGCGTGGTCGGTGACGACGTGTGTGTAGTAACCGCCGATGACCTCGCGTCGGCCGTTGATGTTGAACTCGTTGTCGAAGTAGTTGCCCTGGCCCCGGTGGCTCATCCAGAAGTCGAAGCCGGGCCGCGGCCGGTCCTCCTGTTCGCCCATGTGCCACTTGCCGATGTAGGCCGTCTCGTAGCCGGCCTCCTGGAGCCGCCGCGGCCACGAGGGCAGGTCCGCCGGATAGTCTGTGAAGTTGTTCAGGATGCCGTGGGCGTGGGCGTAGAGGCCGCTGAGGCCCGACGCGCGGCTGGGCGAGCACAACGACGTCGTGACGAACGCATTTGCGAATCGGACGCCCTCGGTGGCCAGCCGGTCGATGTGCGGCGTCCGAAAGAAGGGGTGGCCGGCGCAACTCATGGCGTCCCAGCGCATGTCGTCGGTGAGGATGTAGAGGACGTTGGGCCGGTCGGCGGCCGGCCGCGCACCGCCCCGCTGGCCGGTCGCGGCACAGCCTGCGGCGGCCAGCGCCCCCGCCCCGGCCAAGGTCTTGAGGAAGTTCCTTCGCGTGTGTCGCAGCATAGGGCACCTCATGGCTGGACTGTACCTTCGCAGCGTCGGGGGCACGCTCCGTACGCTACGGGGTCCTTCCTCGCCGGCCTTCCAGTGTATGTCTTCAGGGACAATGCAGATAAGCCTGGGCGGAAGGGAGGGTTTTTTGGTCCGGTCGGGCTCCTCCAGTCCGGGTTTCCCCCTTGTTCTCGTGCCGGCGACGCGCCAGCGTCCTCGTTTGAGTTCCTGCCGACGGTTCAGGATGCTTTCCCGCCGGCCGGAGTATACATCACCTGGCGTGACGTTGCCAAGTCCTTCGTGGTACCACGCAGTCAGAAGCAAGCCCGCGATGACGTTCGTCGTTTCGCCAAACCGTACGAGTTGCCGTCGCTGGATCTTTGGAGCCTGGAGTTCCTCCTGGCCCGATGAGAGAAACCGATCTGAGCGGGGCCGGCGGAACGGCATGCCTGCGACGGAGGTGGACCATGTTGTGGCCTCCAGCAATCATCCCTCGACGTCCTCCCGGCATCTCCCGACAGCATCTCCCGCCGAAGGCCTTGCACTGCGCTCGGCAGCAAGGTATGATCCTGGGCAGTGGCTTGGCGTGTAACTAAATTCTCCATGATTTGGCGCACGTCATGCACAGCATGCGCAACATGCGGGATTTGGCTGTTCCTTGTAACAGAAGGACTTACGCGCAAGTCGGGGTATGAGCGAAAGTTACATTTAGGCGCCTTGAGACGCTCATAACCCGAAGGTCGCAGGTTCAAATCCTGCCCCCGATACCATATATATATGCGACAGTCCTTCGGGGCGGTCGCTATATTTATATCGTCATGCATTGTAGACTGCTACGATCACCATGCGCGCCGGGAGCGCGCCGTCAATCCGTTGACGGCTGGCCCTCCCCAATGTTCCGTCCGCTTTATTCTACAAGCACTTGCGTCCCTTGTCTGCCTCGCTCTTCGCCGCCACGATGTGAGCCAGAAAGGACGGCCCCAGTACCGTCATCCATCATCTGGTTGTCGCAGATAACACCGCTGACACCCGTCACTTACAGACCCCGGACGGAGTTCTCGGGACGCACAGGTGCCAGCCGGTGCGACATCCTCCGCCAATCCGGACACGGCGCGCAGCAACAGAAGACCAGAGAACACGCGGCCCCTATTCATCTCTTGGACCCTTCTGATGAATGCCGAGTTCGGTCAACTCTTGTGAACCTGAGCCCTACGGGGTTCCCATCAATCACGAGTGCCGAGCTGATGGTGAACCCGCCTGCCGACGGTTCACATCTGAGAGGTCCCTCGCCGTAGGGATCACCGGTTTCCTTCACGGCGCCCGGTCCGCGTTGAAAAACGATCGCCGCCGCCCGCAGTATCGTCCATTGCGCACGCAGGTTCCTCGATTGCAGATAAGCACCTGAAATGCCAGGACACTCGACGATGGCCACTTGGCTGAACGGGTTCCCAGCACCATCGCGCTTACGGAGGTACTCGCGAAACTTCGGGATGAACTGGTCAATCGGCAGGTCGAGCAGTTCACCCACTTCGGTATAGTGCACCTCCGTCTCATCGAGCTTCTCCCGTATCCATTGCGCACCGTGTTTCGCCACGAGCTGGCCGAAGAACCGGTCGCGCCACTTCTGTTCTTCCGCGGTAAGATCAGAAGCGGTGACAAGTCGGCGCGTCCAGGGCAGAAGTGTCTCCCGCTCAAGCAGCAGGCCCGCCTTGGGTAAGTTACCTTCCGGCTGGAGAGCGAGTCGGCATAGGCTGTCCAGCGACCGGGCCGACTCCGCGTCAGCGATCCACTGGCGGAGGACGTCGATGACGGTCTGTTCGATCTTATACCGTTCTGTCAAACCGACGAGTCCAGTTCTCCCCTCGTCTACGACGCGACGAGCCAAGACAAGGATGGCGCGCATGTCTTCGATCGCTTGAGGCCTCTTGTCCGATTGCCAGTAGTAGCGAGCCCGGAGGATGGCTCGGCCGGCGAGGTCGCGAGACTTTGCCAGATGCCGAAATTCTGCCGCAGCTCCTTTCCGATACGGTTCGTTCCCCCAGTCGCATCCTGGCTTTGCCGTTGCCTCGTGCAGGCACTTCAGAGCCGGTCCCAGCCGGGTGACAACCTGTTCGCTCTTGCTGTTCGGGGGGAGGGGTTCGTTAGGTCCGGGCAAGGCGGCATCAGCGTCCGGCAACCGGGCGATTTCCTCGAAGGCTCGGCGATAGTCATGAACGGCATTGCCGGATATCTCCGAAGATACCCAGCCCCATCCACAAGCGCTTTGGAAAATGCATAGAACGGCCGCCGCAAGGATCGGCCACGACAACTGACGCGAGCATCTCAACCAGCTAGATCCCCCGTCGCCGATCGAACCGATTTCCGAAGGCCCTGGCGTGTCTTGTTTCTCCATCATGCTCACCTCTCTTATAGCTGAGTCGTTAGCGGTGATGGAAAAGACTCACAGCCCGTCCTGTCTGCCTTGCACACATGCCTTGCCTGAAGCCCATTGTAAC
>Ga0315280_10008476_pt1 | contig 13440 bp, 15 predicted proteins | sample YL17G06_40_MG_FD_203697 | JGI IMG/M metagenome (GOLD analysis project Ga0315280, IMG submission 203697) | Sediment microbial communities from Yellowstone Lake, YNP, Wyoming, USA - YL17G06_40 | ecosystem: Environmental > Aquatic > Freshwater > Lake > Sediment | place: USA: Wyoming | collected...
TCATATAAAAACCGACGAAAATCTCCATGCGAAGTCAGCATCACTATACTTCGTTTTCGCTTCGACGTTTTCGCCTTTTTTTCTTGTGGAAAAGGCTCAATGTGACAGTCGTCTCTCTGCCAAGTAGAGGAGAAACTCTGCATGGTTTTTGGAACCCAAGTTTCAGGAGCTTGTCGCTTCAGAAGCTCTTCCCTTGCTTGTCCTTTATTGAAGCACAGCCATGCATTTTCAGGTTCCGGAGCGGTTGTAGGTTGGGTTCTCGTGCAGAGCAATTAGCGGTTCAAGGCGTGACCGTCGGGCTTTGAGCTGACCCTGGGTGATGCTTCTGTATACAGCGACAATGGCTATAGGCGTCGGTTTCCAGTTGTTGCCAACAGTTTTCGCTTGCCAGATTCAAGGATCAGAGGAGCGGAATTCTGGCTTCTCTTCCATGAGCACATGGATTTGTTTCGGTCCCTATAGGCTGAAAGTGCGAAACTTCTTGCTTGTACAGATGCGTGTTTTCCTGGTTGGTGATATTGGTTGATACGGTAATACAGCGTTCTTTTGCATATCACCATTTGCCTCCAGTCTAACGAGCTTTCAGCCGTCGTATACGAAAGCATCGCCGCAGTCACTTCTCTTTTGAGAATCTCCAGATGGATTTTTTGAAAAACTATTAAGGCTGTCCTGCTTTAGGTTGGCTTATGAAGTCGGGGCAAGTGGTTGAGACTTTGTGCGCTAGCGACGGGCGGAAGGTTGTTTTGAGAACGCCTAGGTGGGAAGACTTGGACGACTTGCTTGAGCTAATTAATTCTTTGGTTGAGGAGAAAGCTGAGATAGTTGTGGATACGAGATTTTCGAGGGAGGAGGAGGCAGACTGGCTGGCTGGTGTGCTTGCTCGTCTCGAGAAGGATGAGATTTTTCTTTTGGTTGCCGAGGTCGGTGGAAAGGTTATTGCGTCTTCGGATCTGCATAGGGGGAGGGGCAGCGAAGCTCATGTTGGCGTGGTCGGCATTGTGGTGAAGAAAGGTTTTAGGGACTTGGGAATTGGCACTGAGATTATGAAGGTTCATATTGGGCAAGCGGAGAGGATGGGGTCGAGGCTTTTGGTTCTTTCTGTTTATGCGACTAACAACCGTGCGATTCATGTTTATGAGAAGGTTGGGTTTGTGCAGACTGGTGGGGTTCCTGGGAAGCATTTGAGGGAAGGGAAGTATATAGACGAAGTCACGATGGCGAAAGTGTTGGGGTGAAGGGTCATGCCGGAGTTTAAGGTTTTTAACATGACGCATAGTTTTTCGACGAAAGGCGAGATAGAATTTGTCGACTTGACTGGTAAGGTTCGGGAAGCTGTTGCTAAGTCTGGTGTGAGGAATGGGTTGGTGCATGTTTTTGCGCCGCATGCAACGGGTGTCTTGATTTTGACGGAGAACGAGTGTGGTCTTTTGGAGGACATTAGGATGCTTTTGGAGAAGATTGTTCCGAGGCGTGGTGAGTATGAGCACTCGTCGAACGCGCATTCCCATTTGAGGTCGATTCTTTTTCCTCCAGACAGGACGCTGCCGGTTATTGACGGTCACGCGGATTTTGGTACGTGGCAATCGCTGCTTTTTGTGGAGACAGATGTCTATCCGAGACGCAGGACCGTTGTTCTGCAGGTCATAGGTGAGTTATAGGATCTGAGGGACGATCACATCGCTTTCTTGTTCCAGCATGTTGTTAACATGGACGTGAAGGACTGTTCAACATGGTTTTTGGTTGAAAATCAGTCAAAAATGACCTACCCCCTCCCCCTAGGTTTTCAGCACACACGGTATCGTGGTGTGGTCTTCTTGAGCCATGATTGTGGTATTGTCCTTGCCGTTCGCGCAGTTTTCATGTTGAAATTTCACCAGTGCTCTTTCGCTTTTCTGCATCAGTCAACTCTACTCTTTCTCGTCAGAAGGTTTTGATGGCGTAAGTTTTGAATTCGCTTTTCAAGTTTTTCAAGTCTGAGTTGAAATCCGTGCAATACGAGAAGGGAGGCTGCTTCGGGTCCTTTGAGTTTCGTAAGCCATGATGCTATGATGGAATTTACACTTCCAGATCATTTTTACCCTTTTGGCATTCGTTTTTTGAGTTAAATCTTGAAGATTGTGCGTGTTCATGATCTTTCGGGTAATGCAGAAAGCGTTTTTCGTGAGCCCTTTGCCTGACTGATGGGGCGCGCTGTGTAAGTGAGCATTTCAGGTCTCGGTATCAATGTTCACGGATGATAAGTCAACCGGGAAGGCTGGAGTTTGGCATGTTCCTGGTCCTAACGGGGGGTGCTGTTAATAAGCTTCGAGAAGTTTCGGCAGAGGCTTGCGCAAGACTTCATCCTGATTATTGTCTGCCGTCGGCATGACTGCTTCAATGGGGAGTCACGCAAAAGTTATTAGTTCTGGTCTCACATCTTCAACGGCTTATGGTGGCTGACGGGTTTGTCTTTTGAAATTCAGGAATTGCCCGACATCATAAGGGTAATCGTTCTGATCAACCTTCGCAAAGGAACGGAGGTGCAGAAATCTTGGTTGAAGCAGCAGATTGACAAGGTCTGCACAGGTCACGTTTGCGTGGAGATGCGTGATCTGGACAAAACCCTTGACCAGATGGTTACTGAAGGATTGATCCATGATGATCGCGGAACTCTACATCTTACCGAGCAGGGTGCAAAGTTGGGCAAAGAATGGGCGAGCTTGCTCTTGAAAAAGGAGCCTATTTTTGAGGTTATTGCAGGCTTGGTTGATGGTTCAGTAACGGGACTAGTCGTCGTTCTTTCAGCTTTTTTCGCTGGTTTGGCTCTCAAAGCCGCGGCTTTCGCTGCGTTTCTGACTCTGTCATCTGTCGCGATAACGAATTTCTCTAGCTTCGTGCTCGGCGGAATAACCGAAGATTTGGCCGACATGATTACTCTTCAAACACTGATGAATTACAGTCTCAGCGATATTCCTGACAAGCAGGAGCGCGAAAAATCGCTGAAGCTAGTTAAGGATTTGTTTGGTGTTCTTCACAAAGAGATAGGTAGGTCTAACCTGTTCGCGGCGATAATATGTGGGACGACGACTTTTCTTGCTGGCATGCTGCCTATAATGGCCTATTTCACTTTGCCGAAACCGCTGGATCTTGTTGTGTCTCTTGCATTGGTCGGAACAGTCGTAGGCATTTTCTTGGTGCGATATCGGTCTAAAAGGTCAAAGGTGCACTGGAAAGTGACGTTGCTCGAAACAGTTGTTATAGTCGCAATAGCCGTGATTGTCTCGTTGATAATCGGCGGAAGTGCCTGATGACTTGAAGCCTTTGCGCCACGATTCCCCCCTAGCTGCCGGTTCGTTTTTCATCGACATGTCAGATGCGACACGGTCTGAAAAAATCTACACTTGTGAAGCTCTTGCATCAGAGTCTTAGGCATTTCTTGCCGTCTTCTTGTCAATTCTGGACGTTCGTCGCATCTTCGAAGCTCACATAGCTGGGAATAACAGGGACAGAGCCTGATGGCTGCTCAACACATCCTTCTTTTCTCAAGCTGCCATGGTTGAACGGACAGGAATTACATGTGGGCCGAGTTAGAAGAATCAGTTGAGGGTGAAGACTGATGGGAGTCTTCTCGCTGTTTATAAACTTCGAGGAAATACGAAGCTGTCTCAGTTGAATGCCCAGTACTCAATATGTGACCTGCACGCACGGTGGAAACTGTGTTTTGTAGCTCGCTACGGTTTGATGCCGCTGAAACTGATCACCAGAAACAGGAAGTACATAAACAACAGCACAACTCCTTCTCGCCAGCTTATCCTTTCGCTTGACAGGAAGTACCACAAAAACATGTTAGCTATGACCGAGAACATGACTAAGCTGGAGAAGATTGTCATATCGACTCGGAATGTCCATATGGTTAGTGTCGCGCCGAGAATGAGGGTTGTGTCAACAAAACACGTTCCAACAATGTTTCCCAAGGATATATCTGCATGTCCCCTTCGAATTGCACGGACGCTTGCCATCAAAACAGACACGCTTGTGCCAAAGGCCACAACGGTGCCTCCTATGACGGCTGGGGCGAGGTGTAAGCTCTCGGCGATGGATGAGGCAGAGTCGACGATGAAATATGAGACGAAAACAGTCACTACGGCACTCCAAAAAGTGAGAAGTGCAGGTTTGAGCAGACTTGGTTTCGGCTCAGAGTCTAGGAAAAGTCTCTCTTGGATGTCTTTTGGTTTAAGCAGCCGGTAAGTGTAAATCACGAAAATTGCGAGCAGAACTACTCCTACTAGCCTGCTTGCGTATCCCATGTAAATCAAGGCGAGTGGAATGGCTGAGCCTATGAAAAGACCAAAATACAAGCTTGAAATCTCTTCGCGTGTCATGAATGTTAGAAGCCTTGTCTTTTCAGTCCTCCTTGCGCCTGCGAGAACCAGACAGATGCCAAGTATGAGACAGACATTCACCAAGTTCGAGCCCAGAGCATTTCCCACAGCAACGTCGATCCTTTCCGTAAAGGCGGCGAGAATAGAAACAGAGAGGGCCGGAAGCGACGAGCAGAAAGCGACCAAAACGAAGCCTACTGTTGTCCTTCCAAACCTCGCTATGTCCGAGATCTTCACAGCATTGGCGATTGTTATGTCGCTAGCTCTGTCTAAGAGTACTAGGGAGCCAACGAGAATCAGGGCGTTGATGACCGGGTCCTCGAACAAAGGCATTTGACATCTGCAAAGCGATTTCGCGTGATCTAACTAAAGTGCTTTACTACGTTCTGGTAAGTAATTGCTTCAGAAAACGTAAATAGCAACGCTATCGTAGAAGTCCACGAAAACACACCGAAAAAGAGAATGTGGCCGGGGTGAGGTATTTACATTAAGAGTGGAGATGTCTCCCGCAAAAATCCTTTTTTTTTGTTTCGGAAGCATGTTTGCCTAGTGTCTAGGTTACTAGGTCACAACGCTCTTTCCACTGTTTATGTTTTGGAAGATTTATATCATCATCGGGCATTTAGGGGAAATTAGGAGGGTTATTCTTGTCTGGATTTGGGAGGTTTGTCAAGGGCGTGGGCATTGACCCTCTTGTTACTAGGAAGGCGATTCCGAAGCATAAGGCTATTCTTTCTGAAGAGCTTCTGATTTCGGTTGTTCTGAATGCCACTGAGGATGAGATGACTTGGCTGGATGCTGATCATTTCATTATTGAGGTTAGGAGGCGCAAGGGTGACGGATATGTTGCGGTGCTCATTTGGGTTCATGATCAAGGATGGAGGTATTACGTTTACAGGGTTCACGTCATGGCGTCTCGTGGGAGAAGCAAACTTTAAGTGCTGGTGAGATAATATTATCTGATTGGTGAGATATGTGAATCTCCAAGAGACTGTCAAGGAAACGCGAAAGAAGCAGGCAGAACAGACTGATGAAGCTTTGCTCGGCTTCATACGTGAAAGACCTGGCGCCTTGTCTTTGTATCAGATTGCTCAGGAAATGGACTGGTCTATTGGCCGTGTCCAGAAGAGTGTCGAGAGACTGTCAAAGAATTGTTTGATTTCCTATAAGCGTGCCTTCTTAGGTGGCAGGTTTTTGAAGCTTATTGTTCCGACGAAGACGGAAGAAAAGCATAATCCGCAACCCGCCATTGATCTACCAACGCCATTTGAACGCACTATCACCATTCCCACTGAGCTCATGAGCAGTGACTGTTGGAGTAATCATGCGTTCCTCTATGCCCTAAATAGATTGACTCTTGGCATATCAGCTGATCGCGAGAGAAGCTGGCAGGAAAGCTCCCTTCTGGAAGCCAAGGTTCAGTTGAGAAGAGTGGAAAAAGCAACCGCCGTGGAGTTACCTGAAAACATCTATCATTTCTACCTCTTGAACATGAACGACTATGACATCTCTACCTTCGCTAAGGGGGACAAGATTCTCGTAACAGTCGGTAGAATCCGATCAGCGAAAAAACCTAATCGTGAATCATAGAACTTGATGACCAACGTCGTCAGAAAGATTCATTTCATACCCACGGAGCAAGAGATAGACGATCTAATAGCTGGTTGTCCTAGAAAAGTCTCGACATTCCTCCAACTTCTCAAAGAAACAGGAATGAGATCAGGAGAGGCAAAAGGGCTACAGTGGACAGAAATAGACTTCGAGAGACACTTGATAACCCTAAATGAACCGGAAAAGAGCAGTCTTCCTAGACTCTGGAACAATGCAAGCCCGAAGCTTCTAGGTATGCTTAACGCGCTGCCAAGAGCCAGCCTAAGAGTATTCGGTGACGGACCGATAAACTCGACGAAGACCACTTTTCTGAAAGCTCGACGTCGACTCGCCTCGAAACTTCATAACCCAAGGCTTCTGCAGATCCACTTTCACACGTCCAGACACTGGAGAGCCACCATAGAATACCACCGCACAAAAGATCTGCTTCACACCATGGCCTTTCTCGGGCACAAGAAAAGTGATAACACTCTACTGTATGTTCAACTGGACCAAAAGCTTTTCAAAGACATGGACGACAGCTTTATCACCCGAATAGCCCACAACGCTCAAGAAGCATGCGGACTTATCGAGGTTGGCTTCGACTACGTAACTGGTGAATACAGCGACGGCGGCAAAATCTTCCGCAAAAGAAAATGACCACTGAAAAACCGTTATTAGTAGTCGGAGTCAGGGAAAAAGTCCATGAAACGTGGCCGGGGTGAGGTACTTCCTTTTCTTTGGGGAAGTCTCCCAGGTCTAGACCGTTTTTATCTTTCTTTCCTCAATCAGTTGCCGCTGTTCATTCTGCTTCTTTCAAGGGGATGATCTTCACTTCGAAGACGAGCCCTACGACGCTATTCTTGTCGTCTTCCTGGAAGGCGTTCAGAGTCTGCTTCGGAATCGTCAGTCGCCCATCCTTCGTCATTCTAGCGAGGAAAGTCTCTTCGTGCCCTGAGTACGTGGAGTACACGGTAACGCTTAAGACCTGATTCGGCTCCATCTTGTACTGCCACCGAACCAGCCTGGGCAACTGGATCCTGTTTCCTCTCTGGAGGGGCGCCTTGAAGGTGATTGTTTCAGTTAACGGCATGTCTTCATTGCCTTTCTGTGCCTTTTCTTGCCGAATACAGACGTGTCTTAAGCTGGATTTAAGCGTTGTTGCTGAAAAGAAGCTTGAAACAGGCTTTTCAACGGTGAAAAAAGAAGGGGGTAGGTGTGTTTTAGCCGGTAGGACAGGTCGCAAAACGCAGGTAGCTCGTCGTATTTTTCCGCAAGGGCTCGTTTCTGAAGCCGCAAGTTTCCGATACTTCTATATGTTCAGAAGCAGACATATCACCTAGGGTTCGCTCCCAGGAGATCCGCGTGCCAGCCTTCCATCTGGTGATCTTGGTCAAGAGGAATATGGTTGTTCGCTGTGCTAGATGCGGCGTCATGGTGTCGCGTGGACAGAGCTGCTGGAGCCATCAGAGCGCGGGGGGCAAACCCTTCCGGTGGAGGACGAAGCATTACTGTCTAGCGTGCTATGAGGAGCTCTGGTGCGCCTGATTGTGTCAGTTGGGGTTCATGACAAACTCTGTTTTCGAGTCTCCTCGGGGGTATGGCAAAAGTCCATGCTTTTCGGCCTCGAGTGTTTCAAGGTCTGTTCATGCAGATGGATGGGAGGCAGTTTCGGCATGGCCCAACATCACAGCTAGAAGGAACTGAACAGTTCATTATGGAGATGACAGAAAAGGTACGGTCCAAAGGGCACTCTCAGAGGGAGAGAAGATCCTTCTCCTGGCCCCTCGTGCGAGCATGATAGCGCTCTAAGGCCAGCCGTATCCTTTCGAACTCAGCGGGGTCCGGTTGTGGATCCCGGGGCCGTGTCGTCTCGTTGATTAGGAAGATCTCTCCGGAACTGTGACAGGGCGCTATCACGATTCTATCATCAGCGATGAGCCAAGCTTGCAGCTTCTGCAGTTTTCGCCTCGAGATCCTCGTCAACAGAATGCTGCTTCTGGGATGGACGATGTGTCGTTTCTCAACAAACTTTTCAGCCATGCTTTCTCAACCCCTTCTTATTCTCTTTCTCGATTTCGTCAGGGAGTTCACGCAGTCTCTCTTCAAGGAACAATTTTACTTTCTTAAGCTCCTGAGGGCTCGCTTTTTCAGTATATGAGGAAAGTATCTCTTTGAGATCCATTCGGCATACTTCCTGAATGCCTTTTGATGTTATGACAAATCTAGGCTTGAAACCTTCCCTGATGGGCGGAAGCTTCGCCTCCAAGCAACCGTCGTCGACCAACTCTCGGACGTATTTGTAGACCGTGTTCTTTGCGCACCTGCAATCTTTCAGAAAATCAGAAATTGAATGTTCCTTGTCATCTGAGGCTAGGTAGAGTATTTTCCTTCTAACTTGGTCCCGAGCTGGTTCACCTTTCTTCATTCAAGTCAGTTCCTTGAACTTTGTTTAAACCGTGAACTATGTATAAGGCGTTTCATATAAGGTTTTTGCAAGACACTTGTAAGGTGATGAAAATGGAATATGAACTGAAAACCGGTCCTCAAGGACACATTTATTTGCCTAAGAGACTCCGAGAGGAATTTGGCAGGGACCTGAAGCTTGTTCCTGATACGCATGTTGCTATCTTGTACCCTGCTGACAGTGACCTTGGAAAAGTCATTGCGAGCCTCCGGATCATTATGGCGGATTTGAATCTGCGCCGGGGCTCCAGCAAGCAGCCCTAAGATTAGGCGCTATAGATGAACCGCGGGGCTTGGAATGAAGGATCAAGTTGACTTCCTCGTCAAGGTAAGAGATGCAGCAGCCCTCGTTCTTGACGCATGCAACGAGTATTTAGAAAGCCTTGAACCGCCTGGAATGGAAAAGAGGACGTGGCCGTGGGATCCGTCTAAGATCAGATGGGTTCACGCTGAAGGCGCCAAAGGCCCGTTTGAACGCAGTGACGACGTCGGGAGCTTGGACTACAAGGAACTTCTCAAGGATCTGTCTGCGCACGGGGGCAAGCTCAACCGAGGGGGCTGGTTCTATTGGTCGTTCTCGGACAACAAGGCTGTAGGTCGGAAACAAAGGTAGCTTGCCCCTCGAGGAAAGCCAAGCATGCCAGCTAACAGCTCTGGACCTGAACATTCAAAACATAGGTGCGGGACCTGCGCCAGGTTCAAAATTCCCGATTCAGGGTGCCCGTGGACGAACGAGGTTTCCTCCTCGAATAGAGCCTGCAGCAGTTTCTACCCTTCTAAGAAAGGTGACAAGGCTGCACTCACCCCTCGAAAAGTGAGTGGACTCGCAGAAGAAGGCTATTTCGAGGCGATATATCATGACGATAAACCTTCGTTCGTCGTCAAGACCGACACCGGATTCCGGGTCCAGGACACGGTAAACAACCAAGGAAAGACGACGGAGCCCAAAGAGATCAATGAGTTTCCATACGAGCCCTACGGCATGTACGAGGGGCCGATGTTGAGCCTCAAAGAGCTGTTTCTCAAGGTCCACGATGAGTTTGACCGGTTCCTCGACGTGGATCCGATCTGGAAGGATTTCTTAGCAGCGTGTGTGCTGTTGAGTTACCAGCAGGAGAAAACGCGGACCGTACCCTACGTGTACTTCGTGGGTGACAATGAATCCGGCAAAACAGTCGCCTTGACATTGCTTTCGAAACTCTGTTACAGGGCTCTCTTCGGCGTCTCAATTCCTCCTGCTGACATTTACGGTTACCTTGACGATTCAGATGCTCCTGGAACTATTCTGGAAGACGAAGCCCAGGGCTTGTGGAAGGACATGGACAAGGCGAAAATCTACAAAGCCGGGTACAAACAAGGGGCCACGGCTCCACGGACCTTTATCACCCAACACAAACGCTTCATCAAGTACTTCCGTGTCTTCTGCCTCAAGGCCGCCGCCGCAGAAGAAATGCCTAGAGTGAAAGGGCTGCTGGAACGGTTCATCTTCATATCGATGACGGAGGGCTCGCCGAAAAAGGATTGGGCAGACGTCGACAGAGACGACGAACGAAGGCTAACCAGCTTGCGGGATCTACTCCTCAAATGGCGCCTCGAAACGAGGGAGACGACGCTGCCCGAAATTGAGTTGCCCGTGAGGGGAAGATTGAAGGAGCTGTGGAAACCTGTCATTCAAGTTGTACGAGGCCTCCCGGTCGAGAAGGATCTCCGGCTTTTACTAGACCGCTTACAAGAGGAACGCATGAGCGAGAAAACAAACACGCTGGAAGGCCACATCGTCAAGGTCGTCGTTGACCTCTACGTTCCAAACAGACCGCTCCCGTTCACCGAGGTCTGGGACAGTTTAGTGACGGATCTCGAGGGAAAACTTGACGACAAGAAACCGAACAAGATGGACACGCCGGAGTTTCGGGAGATCACAAAACAGAAGATCGGCTATCGTCTCCGAGAAGTTCTCGGCGGGAGAAAAAAGAGACTCAGAAGACCCGACGGTCTCTTCTGGGCCTACGAGTTTGACGACGCAAAACTGAGGCGCATAGCAAAGAAGTACGGCTGCAGCCTTGTTCTCAAGTTCTCGAGTGACTCGACTACCAGAGGTGTATCCACCGGTGCGCGCTCTGAAAATGATGATGGAAACACCATCAATTCCATGGGAAAGCCCTCCGGAGAAAAGATTGATACTCCCCGGGAAGTCGAGTCAGTTGAGAACTCGAGAACAACTTCTGAAGAGCTCCCTCTTGATCATTCAGCACCAACAATTAAAAATGAGACTAAGGTTAACTCAGACACACAGGTCAAAGTCCCCTCTGTTCAAGAAGTCCTCGAATATGTAAGGGCTCGTTTTGTCGAGGGCACCGAGGAGGAATGGATCCGGTTTGCCGTTGAAGCCGGCTGTCCTGCAGACGACGCAGGGGCTCTTTTCGAACGACTCAAAGGCGACGAAGTTTTCTGGCACGATACGCCCGAGGGGAAGACTGTTTGGAGCTGGGTGACGAAATGAGGGATTCTTTAATATTTGACGTTAGACGCTTCGTCAGTTTCCCGGTGTCCGTTGAAACGTCGTCAGGGCTCGTTTCAGGAGTCCTGAAGTATGTCGATCCGGGGGGACGTCTTCTGTTGAAAACGCCCGGTTCATGGTCCTTGATCAAAGAATGGATTGCGATCAAGAGGAGGTGAATACAATGGGAAAGAAAAATCTGTATCCAGATTACATCGTAGATCCAGAGGCAGACCTCGGCTGGGACGAGAAAGATACGCAGCGTCAAGAGTTCGAGGCCGTCGCCTTCACACCAAACCAAAGACTCCGCATGAATCTGGAGTTGACTGAGGCAGAACGAAAAGCATCTGTACCCTGGCTGCTGAACGCGTTGGATAATGCGAATCCCCGTCTGTTGGCAGAAGTCCTCAGATGCATCATTCTGAAGAAACCGCTCTGGAACATTCAGGCCTACCAAGTCCTCATCAGCCAGGCGCGGCAAGACAGAGCCATGACTGAGGAACAAATGCGGCTGACAAGAGAATGGAGCACCTTCATAGACAAACCAGTCATCTTCCAGATACCAGGCTACACCCTCCAATTGACCAGCGACAACCGAGACATCACGATCACCGGACAACCAAACTTCACCGTTAAAGTGTCAAACGGAAAGCAATACTCAAACGCAACGTTCAGTTCAGGCGACCTGGATTTCTGGCGTAGAAAGGCAGTCGAGGAGCTTGAACGCTTCAAAACAGTATACGAGACTGAGCCTCAGCAACTGGCCATGGATCTGCCTGGCGCAATTGAGATAACTCTGGTTCGTGACGCACGCGAGACGATGCGACCGTTGAAGACCGAGGACGGCACAAGCATCGGCGTGGAACCTGACCTCAAAATCGGTGAGGTCCTGGCGCCTGTGACGGTTCTGTTGCAGCTCCTCGCAAAGAAACGAGCCTAGCGGACGTGCGGACAGTCTGCGCCTCCACTCTTTTCCCTGTTTCACTCATGTGTCACGCAAAGCCAGTGTTGGGAGGTCAGTCATGGTTTGGCTGTCGGCACGCAGACCCGCAAAATCCCCCTAGGCGCTCGTAATGGATGTGAAAGAAAGGAATGAACACCCGGTGTCCACAGTGCGGTTCAGAACGGTTATACAAGGACGGAATCCGTTACTCGACCAGCACTGAGCCTCAAAGACAAAGATTCATGTGTAGAACCTGTGGATACCGCTTTTGCGAGGCCCGAGCAGCTCCCAAACTGCCACAAGAAAATTCAGGCTGGCATTTAAAAGCCAAGAACACCGTATCTAGTGATCGCCAAGCATGCGCGACCTTGGCAAGAGGCGTGAAAAGCTTGGACGTAGCAACGTTAGAAAAACGTGCTGCGGAGATCAACCCATCAACACCCGCTGACATCAAAGGTCGACTCGTAGCGTACACGTGGCAAATGCAGAAAGAAGCCTATGCAGCCGAGACAGTGAGAACCAACACGTGCGCCCTGAGAGCTCTCATCGTCAGAGGCGCAGATTTGATGGATCCGGAATCAGTCAAGGAGGCGATGGCCAAAGAACAGAAGTGGGGATTTCAACCCGCAAAGCCAAGGGCTGCTGTGCTGAAGTGGAGTGAGAACCGTCGTAGAAACGTGATAACCGCGTACACCTTGTTCCTGAAGTTCAACGGCCTAAGGTGGGAGAAGCCTCGCTGCAACGTCGTCCGAAAGATCCCGTTCATACCGACAGAGCAGGAGATAGACGACTTGATAGCAGGCTGCCCGAACACGGTCGCAACGTTCCTCCAGGTCCTCAAAGAAACGGCCATGCGCAGCGGCGAAGCAAAAAGCTTGAAGTGGACAGACGTAGACTTTGAAAGACGCATCATCACTCTGAACGAACCTGAAAAAGGCAGCCTTCCCAGAATCTTCAGTAACCTCACCGGCAAACTCCTCGGCATGCTCAACGCTCTTCCCAGAACGAGCCCTCGCGTGTTTGGCGACGCGAGCCCGAACAGTTTCAAGACGACGTACGGCAGGGCTCGCCGCAGATTAGCCTTCAAACTTCAGAACCCAAGGCTCCTCGAGATCCACTTTCACACGCTCCGGCATTGGAAGGCAACGATGGAATATCACTACACCAAAGACATCATCCACGTCAAACAGTTCCTCGGCCACAAAGAAATCGACAACACCTTAGTCTACATTCAATTGGACGAATGCCTGTTCAAGAATCTGCCAGACGACAGCTTCATCATACGAGCCGCCAAAACCGTTGAGGAAGCCACGAAACTGGGGGAAGTCGGGTTTGAGCCCTTCGTCATCATGGAAGGAGTGCAGCTGTTCCGCAAGCGAAAATAAGCAGTCTGATGAAAACATAGATACGCCCTCAGGGGTGGGTGAACCGCAGCCAAGTCTTCCAGGAGGTCTAGGCCTGAAAGGTCCGGGGTGTTACGGAATCACGGAAAACACCATCAAAGTGGCCGGGGTGAGGTAGCTTGGTAGCCTATAGGCCTGTGGAGCCTAGCGCCCGGGTTCAAATCCCGGCCCCGGCCCCAC
>Ga0315280_10008477_pt1 | contig 13440 bp, 11 predicted proteins | sample YL17G06_40_MG_FD_203697 | JGI IMG/M metagenome (GOLD analysis project Ga0315280, IMG submission 203697) | Sediment microbial communities from Yellowstone Lake, YNP, Wyoming, USA - YL17G06_40 | ecosystem: Environmental > Aquatic > Freshwater > Lake > Sediment | place: USA: Wyoming | collected...
CTTGATGCCCCTGCTTTTTGCAAACTTCACGGCTTTGGGGTCTATGTCATAACCAAAGACTTCAAACCCACGATTCTTGACATATTCAGCCGTTGAGAATCCAATTTTGCCAAGCCCTATGACACACGCTTTCATTCTAACCATTCCCCAATGAACCTCTGAGCTACCTGCCAGCAAGCTTATTATCCATGCACCCTTCATAGTCCTAGAATTCTATTTTAACCTTCCCGAAGCGGTATCACTGGATCGTTGACGCCTAAGCAGCATCCGAGAAACCGGCCAAAGTCGCATGCGCATGCTCTGTCGTTTCACCGTGACCGTTTCTCGACATAGCTCTTCTTCTTGGCTTCGTATTCCTTCCTTGTCATTACAGGTTTGGCCGGAACACCCTTCACGACCGTCTTGGCCGCAACGTCTTTCGTAACTACGCTTCCAGCCGCGACAACAGCGTCTTCGCCGATCGTGACGTCCGGCAGGATCACTGCACACCCGCCTACTATGGCGTTATCTTCTATTATAGGCGGGACCAAGCGTTCGCTCACCGGAAACTTGTCGTTCAGAAGTGTGCTATTGGGAGCTATGAACACGTTGTTGCCTATCTTGCAACCGTTCGAGATCGTGACGTGCGTCTGTATGTTGCAGTTCTTACCTATGCTGACAACTTTGCCTATGTCACAGAAGCTGCCAATTCGTGTTCCATCACCGATTCTCGTGTTGTCCCTTATCACAACGTAGTTCCAGACAATCACCTTCTCGCCGAATAGGACTTTCTTTCCGACGATTACACCCTTACCCATCTTTGGCTTTGGCATACGTTTCCACTTCGCATCTACCTTTCTGAAGCGTTGGAAATTAATAAATAGTTTGACAATTCACCTTTTTTGTGCAGTCAGATACTGCGGGAAAATTGAAGAAAGAGAACGTTCTCCCTGTTAGATTAGGAACATAGGGCGCGCATGCCTGTTCCGAAAATGGTTAAAAATGGTTTTAATTCCGTTCTGCAAACTTCTGCCGGTTCGAGAAGGCCTGTTGCTGCAAGGAATTCAGGAACAAATGCGAAGTCCAAAACTGTCTCCAAATCATAAAAGGCGAATAACAACCATTTCAGACCAATTTAGGAACAAGCATGCGCGCTACAAGAGCGACATTCGATCGTGTCCGCTCCAGAAAAATGTGACAAAAAGACTATAAAACTGAGTTTGTACTAGACTTGCGGTGGTACAAATACCTAAAATCGCAGTTTTCATCCCTGTTCGACTTGGCTCAAGCAGGCTACCCAAGAAACCATTGATTGAAGTTAAAGGCAAGAGCCTCATAGAACATCTCATTGACCGAGCAAAAGCAGCAAAACTGCCAAACCTAGTTGTCCTGTGCACGACTAATCAACCTGAAGACAAAATTTTCCTCGACATAGCAAAGAAAAGCAGCGCAGAATGCTTCAGAGGAAGCGAACACGATATCCTGAAAAGATACCTCGACGCAGCAGTAAAATTCAACGTAGATTTCATAGTGAACGTCGACGGAGACGACGTTTTCTGCGACCCCGAACTTATGGACAAGACGGTACGAACCTTCCTAGATACTGGAGCCAGCTTCATCAAATGGAACAATCTGCCTCTCGGTGCAACTCCTATCGGCGTCAAAGTTGACGCTTTAAGAAAAGTCTGCGAGATAAAAGACACGCTAAACACTGAAACCGGATGGGGAACATACTTCACCGAAACAGGACTCTTCGACGTCAAATGTCTGGAACCTGAAGACAATGAGTTGAAACACCCGGAGATCAGAATTACCGTTGACTACTCCGAAGACCTTAAACTCGTGAAGGAGATTTACGACAGACTGTATGTACCAGGAAAAATATTCACCCTCAAAGACATACTGAAACTCCTCAGGAACGAGCCTGCCCTCGCCGAAATAAACAAAGGAGTACAAGAAGAATACTGGAAGCGATTCAAGAAACGCGCAGGCGTCAAACTGAAGAAACCGCCGCAACAAACGCATAAATAGACTTATCCTAACGCTGGCAATTTTGATTATTTCAGAAAACTATGCCTTGTAACCAGCCATCTTGCAGTACAATCTCATATCAATCACTTGGGCAGCCAGAGGCTTCAAGTTGTCATAGACACCGTTCAAGAAGGATTCGGTCTCTCTGTACAGCGCGCGCTAATAGCCAGTGGGTATGCAGTCGCTGGAAAAGCATCTTCTCCCGAAGTGATACTGAATCAGTTACAATTCTCGCAAACCCTTTATGGCTAAGGCTTTAAGCAGATATGCTTGCAAAAGCACATATGTGGGAAACGCTCGGGAATCATACACACAAACGCGCGGAGACCAAAGAGTCTCGCCTGCCCATCTCGCCAGTATTGTTAACGCAGACAACTGATGTCTTCTCCGGGACAGAAGCTGTACATTGTATACGTGGCGGCCTGCGCTCAAAACGTTGTTCTCCCGGAGATGGAGGGAAACTACGGTCGAGTCTACTACCCATTTGTAGGGTGTGTGACTTACTTTATTGTAGAGCTCGTTGTCAACATACATCGGGCATGAACTTGGGAAACCCCCTAGCTTCTGGAGTGCGTCCGTTCGCCAGAGGTTGTTATCCAATGATCTATCAGGGGCACGGGATGCCCAGCGCAGTTTCTGGTATAATTCCCAGCGCGCAGCGTCGATGTGAGTCAAAATGGAGCTCGTAATGACACGTGCCCCCTGTGCACACATACACATAGGGTCCTCCATGTGAGGAGGTATTTTCTTCCACCAGCTCCTAGCCAAGAGCACATCTTGCTCAATGGAAACAAAGAATTCACTCTCAACGTGACGCAAAGCCTCCTTGGCTCCGCCCAGTACGTACCCTTCCTCGTTCTCATACACATCCCAACTGAAGTCCTTAGCGATTTCAACAGTTGCATCCTTGCTGTAATCATCGACGAATATTTTCTTATTCACATTGCGTGAGGGGATTACTTCATCAATACGTTTAAGAACCTGGGGCAGGTAGCGCGCTCCATTCTTAGCCCACATGCAGAGATCCACTTCATCAATCATTTGGATCACTTCCATTCCATTAACCTGTTATCTAGTGTTGAATCCAAGTCACTTCCGTTAATTGCCTAAGTAGACGAGCCCGAAACCCTTCAAATCACCTTTTGTAGCTCGATGTCGCGCGCACACTGACAAAAACCTAACCAATTTCCCATATTTATCTTTACTGAAATCCATGGACTATATAGTCTAGAACCACAACAGATAATTCGTTCAGAGCAATCTATCCTCAAATTCGTAAAGGTGACCGCTTGCCGAAAGAGGAAATAAGAACCCGCTATGCGCGCGCTACAATGTGCGGGGTATCTATTCTCAGAAGGCTCACAGAATAGAGAATAGCCTTCGAGCGCGCGCTGCGACCAACCATGATTTCCTATCCGCTCTACCTAATCGGAATTTCATCACTTATAGGTTTTCGCGGCCGCGCATTTCTTCAGCCAAGGAAGCCTCCAAATGACAGACTTGGCGTCTTCAGAATGGGACTAAAGGACGCAATAGCTCAAAGAATCGTTCGTGAAGAAGTGTGTTCTTGCTCATTTGATACTGCATGATTTGGGAGAAAGACTCATAAGAGCAGGTTCAGCTAGGATGGGCAAGGAGGTCCCATGGATGCCTCTGAAGATACCATTGTATAAGATTTACTGGGACGAGGAAGATGTGACCGGCGTGACTGAAGTAATCAGGAAGGGAATGTATTGGGCTATTGGCCCCGACATAGAGCGATTTGAGAAAATAGTGTCAGAGTATGTCGGGACGAAATATGCCATGGCTTTCAATTCTGGGACTTCGGCCCTACATGCGACGCTTTTGGCTTGCGAGATTGGAACAGGAGATGAAATAATAGTTCCTTCATTCACTTTCATTGCAACCGCAAACAGTGCTCTTTTTGTCGGAGCAAAACCTGTTTTTGCCGATGTAGAAGAAAAAACCTATGGTCTAGATCCCAAAGATGTTGAAAAGAGAATATCGAAAAAAACAAAGGTGTTGATGCCAATACATTATGGCGGTGTTCCATGTCAAATTGGGAAACTAAAAGAGTTAGCTGAGGATCGAAAACTGTTACTCATAGAGGATGCCGCCGAGTCCATAGGAGCTTCAGTTGATGGGAAGAAAGTTGGATCGTTTGGAGGCGCGTCTATGCTCAGCTTCTGCGGAAACAAAGTAATTACGACGGGCGAGGGAGGGATGCTCCTCACCGACTCGCGAGACATTTACGAAAAGCTCAAGCTAATAAGATCGCATGGCAGATTGGAAACCGAGAACTACTTCATATCTGCCAAAGTGATGGACTATGTGGCTTTAGGCTTCAATTGGCGAATGTCCACCATGACAGCAGCTCTTGGAATAACTCAAATGAGAAAACTCGACAAGGTTGTGGAACTGCGCAGGAAAAACTCGGCATATCTTACACGAAAATTGTCCGAAATTGATGGCATAGTGCCGCCCACGGAACCAAAGGGCTACTATTGCATATATCAGATGTACACCATAAGGGTCAAGGGAGAAAAGAAGAAGAGAGACGCATTACAGAAGCATTTGACGGACAAGGGGATAGGAACTAAGCTTTTCTTCGAGCCCGTGCATCTTACACATTTCTACAGAGAAAAATTCAAGTATAAAGGTGGAGAGCTACCCACAACCGAAAAGTTGTCGGAACAGGTCCTAACATTACCAATGTACCCATCACTCACACAAGAGGAAATGGATTACATGTCAAATAGCATAAAAGAGTTCATGTAGTTCTTTTCGCCTGAAGAAATCTGTCGTTCAAAGAACAGCCTTACGTCGCAACACTTCTCATTCAGAGATCGGTCATCATTTCTTCTCTAACAACTTTTTTCATAAATCCCACTGAGGTATGCGGTCTGAAATCAAGCAATATGCTTGCCAAGGTTATGTCAGCGATTGAATCGTACATTGGAAACTCCTTCTTTTCATGGACCCACTTTGCGTTAGGATACAATTCGCAAACCAAATCCAAGATCTCCTTTATCTGGACACCCTTGCCTGATCCGATATTTATTACTCGATTTTCAGCCTTCTCATACATTGCAGATTTGAAGAACGCTTCTGCCACATCATTAGCGTAGATGAAGTCTCGATATTGATGTGGTCCAAAACTCTTGATCGTTTCTTCTCGCTTGGCCATTCTCAGGAAAACATCGATCACACCCTTGTTTCCTTTTCCATATACGTTGAATAGTCTCAAAATGACATATTGCAGCCCGTAGTTTTCGTGGTACCCACGTATCATTTTTTCACAGATATACTTATGCCAAGAGTATATGCCCATCGGTTTTGCTTCGAAATTCTCTTTTATTGGAAGAATCTCCGGTTGCCCATAAACACCTGCAGAAGAAGGAAAAATCAACTTCTTCCGGCTGTGCGCAATCCTACAGGCTTCTAATACGTTATTTAAAGACTCGATGTTTAACTTGAAGCTCTTCATCGGATCCCTTTGAGCGACCCCAGCGTCCGCCAACCCTACAAGGTGAATTATTATGTCATACTTATCTACGACGTCTTTAAGTAGGTCGAAATCAAAGATGTCGCCTTTGACATGTTTACCGAGCTTTGGAGGAGGAGTTCCGATGTCGTAGATGCATGGAATACACCCAGCTTCTTTGAACTTTTTCGCAAGGCTTTGTCCGATGAAGCCTGCTCCACCAGTAATTAGCACCTTGTTTTTGCATGCCTCTTGCATTTCCAGATTCTCCTCATCATAGAGTCATGAAGAATGGAAGATGTTAGAACCTAGAAAAAGGTATCAACTAGATTAATCTTTCGTTGCTTGAGCCCATGTACAGTCAGTTAGGAAATTGCAGAACTAGAGCTGTTGTTTCAAGGGGCAGCCACACGTCTTTCCAAACGTTGCCTCCATCTCTTAGAGTGTCCATCCTCCGTCGACTACGATGTTCTGTCCTGTGATGTATTTCGAAGCATCACTAATCAAGAACAGTAAAACGCCAGTCAAGTCGTCAACGGTTGCCATTCTCCTTCCCAAAAGAACCCTTTCTGAGTATTTCCTGACGAAGCTCTCTGGTTGGTTGTCAAAGACCCCGCCGGGCGATAATGTGTTTACTCTGATGTTGTATTTTCCCAGGTAGGACGCCAAGTACCTCGTCAGATTTATTATTCCACCTTTGATAGCTGCATATTCCACTGGCATTGTCATCTTCGTCCCTTCGTAGACTTCAAATCTTGGTGCAGCAAAGCCGTAGTGAGAACCCATGTTTACTATGGTTCCATGGTTTTGTTTCATCATTACCTTGGAGATTTCTTTTGTCATTAGGAAATAGCCGCCTAAATGCATGTTCACGTTTTCGCAGAAATCCTCGTAGGTAACCTCTTCGAATTTTCTTCCGTAGTTCTTGTTTCTAGGGTAGGCGTTGTTCACCAGAGCGTCTATGTCCCCGAATTTTGCCAACACGGCATTTATGGTGCTCGGTATGTCTTGCACGTTGGTGATGTCGCAACGTTGGAAAATTACGTTTTCTATTCCTTCTTTCTTCATCTCCTCTATCAATTCGTTTGCTTTCTGCTCATTAATGTCCACGATCGCAACATTTGCACCCGATCTCAAGCACGCTCTTGAAAACGCCTCACCGATCAGTCCTACTCCGCCCGTGATTACAACCGTCTTGCCTTTTAGATCAAACATTCTACCACCAAACTATACATACTATTTTAACTTCTTTAATGCTCCCGCGATCCTTCTTGGTATATTCCGCTTCCGCTGACGCACTTCAGCACGTCAGCGCCAGGACTTCTGTCTATTTTTTCTGCTTGTGGTGACGACCTCGATTTTCTTCAATGTCTTTGCTGGAATTCCTACAGCGACAACGTTAGCTGGGATATCCTGGTTAACAAGGCTGAAGGCGCCGATGATCGAATTCTCGCCAACGGTGACACCAGGCATTACTACACTGTGGCTGCCTATCCTGCAATTCTTCTTGAGTATTACAGGCCCATCTTTCTCGTCTATCGTGGAGACAGAGTATATCGAGCAGTGAGAGCCTATTTGCACGTAATCTTCGATTGTCACACCATTTTTTGCGTTTATGTATGTGAACGCTCCTATGTCCGTCTTGTATCCAAGTTTAAGCCTGTCTTTGTGTTGGACCATCCAATTGTACTTCGTGAGCTTTCCTTCCTCAATCTGGGGATATTCCCAACGTTTGAACCTCATTTTAATACATCATCCTCTTCTCTAGCAATTTATTGCCTAACTCTATCTCACTCAAGACTCTAACAATTCTCGTTCCAGCCCTTCCGTCTCCATACGGGTTTTTGCAAAGTTTTACCTTTTCTCTAAACTTTTGGTCAAACAATGCTTTCTTGACTGCCTTTGCAATCTCGTTTCGATCATAGCCTACGTCAATTACGTTTTCAGCTCTTTGCCTTCCAATCTGTCGAGTTCCGATATTGACAACCGGCAACCCAAAAGAAGGCGCCTCAATTATTCCGCTGCTCGAATTTCCAACCATAACACTGGCAAGCCTCATCAGACCCAAATAATCCTCGTGAGAAACGCTCTTGAAGGTCTTGAGAAACCGGCGCTTCTCATATTCTTTGATCACCCTTATCATCCTTCTACCGCCAGCATCCGCATTTGGATATATCAGGACAGACTGAAACTTCAGCTCTTTAATTGCTTCCAACGTTTGGCGAATCTGACTCGGTGCGTCCTCAGCTTCTGTGACTATTGAATGCTGCAAAACAAGGAGTACAGGTTTAGAAGAATCCAATCTGTATCTAGTAGCTATTTCCTTTGGCTCGGGAACCTTCCCGCTCAGAATCGGGTCTAAACCTGGTGCCCCAACAACGAGTACTCTCCAGGGCTCTTCTCCCATTCTTCTAATTCTTTTTGCGCTCTCCCCAGTCGCCGTGAAATGTATATGAGCCAATTTTGTGATAGCGTGTCTGGCAGGTTCATCAACATTACCCGAGACATCCCCGCCGTGAATGTGTGCTATCGGTATGCCCATGTAAGTAGCTGCAACGGCGCTGGCCAACATCTCACCTCGATCTCCCAAAACCAACAAGATGTGTGGACCTATCTTCTCAAGTGCTTCAGCTGTTCTTGACAGACACTCTCCAAGGCTCTTTGCCATCGAAGCTCTGGTATCTTCACGGTGCAGTGCGGCTATTTTCGCTTCAATTTTGAATCCGTCTTTCTCGATCTCGTCAATGGTGTATCCGAACTCCGATGAAAGATGCATTCCGCTGACGATTAGCGAAAGCTGCAGTTCTTTGTTCGCTTCTATTTCCTTCAAGACTGACTTGAGTATTCCATAATCCGCCCGCGTTCCAGTTATGACAGCTATTTTTCTCATTAGACTACCCCAACAGTTTCTCAAACGTAATCAGTTCATCAGGTTCAATGTCCTTCTTTGTTCTCCTGCCGATTATTTTGCATAAATTCTTGGGTTCAAGTCCTGTGCCAGGTCTCTTGAAGTCTACCATATTCTCTCTTATGATAGTTCCCTTTCGAATCCTGGTCTTTGCGACTATGCTTCTTCGAGCGGCTTTCTTGATTTCCTCTTCATTCGCAGTAAGTCTCTTCATCCCGTCGCCTAATGCCTTCTCCACTTCCCTAATACCCTTCACCATCTCCTTGAACTCAGTAGGCTCGAGAGAAGCTCGATGGTCCGGTCCTGGCAAAGTTCTATCTAGAGTAAAGTGTTTCTCAATGAACACTGCGCCCAGAGCAGCAGCGGCTATCGATACCGTGATGCCCAGGGTGTGATCCGAAAACCCTACAGGAAAACCAAACTGGCGTCTCAAAAGATCCATGACTTTGAGGTTGGCCTCTTCCTCTTTCGCCGGATAACTGGTCACGCAATGAAGAAGAATGATTTCTTCAACGCCTTCTTTTGTGATGACTTCTAAAGCTTCTTTAATCTCATCTAGGGTACTCAGTCCGGTTGAAAGAATCATTGGCCTCTTCTTCTCGGCCATGTATCGCAAAAGCGGAAGATTCGTTATTTCTCCCGACGCCACTTTGAAGGCTGGTACGTCAAGACTGTCTAATAGGTCAACACTCTCTTCATCAAAAGCGGAGGACAAAAAGATGATGTTTCTCTTCTTTGCGTAGCGGTGCAGTTCCTCCATTTCCGCGTTTCCAAGCTCCAGTCGTTTCAGCATGCTGTATTGCGATTTTTTGGGGTCGGTGGTTTCCTTCTGATAAACTGCTTTTTCTGCATACTTTGTGACGATTCTTTCTGTTTTGAATGACTGAAACTTGACTGAATCTGCGCCAGCGTCTTTCGCGGCATCTATGAGCTTTCTTGCCATGTGGACGCTACCATTGTGGTTCACGCCGATTTCGGCAACTATGAAAGTAGGCTCACCAACACCAAGTAACCTGCCGTCGATTCTTATCTTCTTCACTTTAACCTTTCCACGCTCACAGGATAGGTAATAAACTAGAGGATTTCTCTGAAAACAGGCTTAACTGGTTTACCTTCCAGAGATTTTGCGATGTCACCTTTGTTGATAGCTTTGCCTAAGACTGAAAGCGCGTCATCGAAGGCTTCAAGGGTTGTATTTATCTCCTTGTCATTGTGGGCGTAACTGATAGCATGGTAGGCTGCCCACAAGATTCCTCTCTTCAGCAGTTCTTGTTGAACAAGGCTTTTCATCAGCAATGATTCGTCAGGAGCCCTACCAGAGAACTTTATCAACGAACTTGGTGGATAACCGATGCATTGTGTGTACTTTTCAAGCTTGTGCTCATTTACCAGTTTGTTGTAACCATCCTGAAGCTTTGTTCCCTGCGCCCAGATGAAATCGACGACTTTCTTCTCTTTGAGTTCGTTGATAGTAGCCATTGCTGCCGCTAATGAAAGACACTCACCGCCAAACGTGCTCGACCAAAATGTGTCGTTGAATACACGCATTATCTCTTCCTTTCCGACCAAGGCTGAAATAGGCATACCGTTGGACATCGCTTTCCCGAATGTTGCCAAGTCCGGCGTCACTTTGAAGTATCCTTGAGCCCCTCCCAGAGCAAATCGGAAACCTGTGATTATTTCGTCGAATATTAAAACGGCCCCGTTGTCATGAGTCACCTTTTTAACATCTCTCAGGAAACCTGTTGTAGGTGGCGTCACGCCGACGGGTTCCATTATCACTGCCGCGATTTCATCGTGATAAGTGTCAAACAGTTGTTCTAGGCTTTCAACGTTGTTGTACTGGAAGACAAAACTCAACTGCTTCAGGATTTTGGGAACACCTTTGTTTCTCTCTGTAGTTACTACGTACCAGTCGTGCCATCCATGGTAACCACAAATAGCAACTTTGTCTCTGCCTGTGTATGCCCTTGCTCCTCTCACCGCGGCTGTCGTTACATCTGAGCCGCTCTTGCTATATCTGACCGCTTCTGCGCAAGGTATCAGTTTCTTTAGCAGTTCTGCAACTTCCACTTCGAGAGGGTGCATCAAAGTGAAGTTTGTACCATCTTCAAGTTGTCTTGTAATGGCTTCGTTCACGGCAGCATAGCCATAGCCTAGAATGACAGTGCGAAGACCCATTCCCCAGTCGATATATTCGTTTCCATCCACATCCCAAACATGGCAACCCTTGCCTCTCTTCAGATACTTAGGAGCCACACCGTCAACGAATTGGGTCGGCCCTTTGCTCAGGCATTGAGTCCCAGCTGGAATCAAGCCTCTCGCGCGAGTCCAGTATTCATCTGACTTGGTCAGCGATCTTCTGACAGTCCGCATCTCCAACACTTCTGTTCTGCAGATTTTGAAGCACTATATAATCCTGATCCAATTAATTAAGTGTACTCTAGTCATACCTACAAATGGATTTTTGAAATGTTAACAGAATGCAAGGGTTGCTCAGATCATTTGTGTGCTGTCTTGATGTGGCTCTGTTTGTCTGAACTCTTTTCCGCGGCGTAAAGCAATTCGAGGATGTGTTTGTCTTCCTCCAACGTGTAAGGATATTTCTTTTCTTTCTTTATTGCTTTGATGAAAACGTCCATTTCTTCGATGTAAGGCTCTTCTTTTATCTTTTCATCATAACCCTTAACAGTCGTTCCAGCTCTTTCAGGATAAGACGTCCACGTCTGGCCTTTTGATGTGTAAACATTCACGCCCGTGCCCCAATCCCAGAAAACGGAGCCTTCCTCTCCAAATATTTTGAAGCTGCGGTCCGCAGTCCTGGAGACCACATCCACCATCAGGTGGCCCAACACTCCACTTTCGAATTTCATGATGATCTGATACACATCGTCAATATCCGCTTTTAGCTTCGACAGCTTACCTTTGAAGCAGGAAATTGTTCCTATGTCGCCCAAAACCCATGTCAACCAGACCAGCTCAAAAGGAACTATTTCCCTGGCACCTCCAGTCTCTCTCTTTGAGACATAGTACTTCCGAATGTCTTCCCAAGGATGCCAATCTGGAAGGTATTGACCAGAGTGATACGTAAATGACAGAACGCTTCCTATGATTCCGCTGTCCACAATCTCCTTTATTTTCTTGACTGAAGGAATGAAACGCATCGCACAAGATGGCGCGGCAACTATGGCTTTTTTTCGACACAGATCAATCAACTCTGGGAGCCCATAATCAACTACACTTGCTTCCATGAAAAAGTGCTTGTTGTTTTTCGCAGCTTCCAAACCATATTTTATGTGCAGATCGGGAGGCGTTGAAATTATCAAAGCGTCAGGCGAACTCTGCATTGCCTCATCAAACTTTGTGAACGTCTTTATGCCATATTTCTGTTCAGTTTCTTTTCTTCTGTCCTCGCGTATGTCGAAACCCACAATTTCTCCGGCCTCAAGGTATTGCAAGTTGCGAGTTCTTCTTTTCCCCATTGATCCCAAACCAACAATAAGAAACTTCATTTTCTTTCACTCACCATTTCTTCAACAATGTCGACAACTCTTTCTGTTGCCTTGCCATCGATTTTGTACGCATGTTCCCACACAAATTTCTCTCTTGATTTTTTGAGCAACTCCTTCGTGTCTGCATCATATAAAGCCTTTCTGATCGCTGGACCCAAGTCCTCTTTCCTATAGACCCTCAATGTGACTTCTTTGAAATAGGGCGCAGGATCTCTTCCCTTAGCAAGATAGGCGGTGACACCCAACTTTCCCAGTATTGTCGCCTCAAGAATCACAGTAGAGTAGGATGCTACAAAGAGGTCGCAGGCATACAAGGCTTCGTTCGTATCCGCCCTTTTCGAAAGTATTGCTCCCCTAGCGTTCTCTTCTCTCACAACTTCTCTGTACCACTCTCCTATCTCTGCTGGATGGGGTTTTATGACGACCTGGAGTTCAGGAAAACCTTTCAAAGCCACCAAAACGCATTTCAAGAACGCTTTTCCGTCCGGTATCGGCAAGTTCTCAGTTACCACAAGAACCAACTTTTTCTTCGGGTCCAATCCCACCTTCCTGCAAAATGCCTCGCGATCATAAAATCGGCTTGCCTCAACCAAAGCATCATACCGCGGCTGCCCAGTCACAACAACACTGTCATGAGGATACGCGCCTGCCTTCGTCAGAAGATCAAAATAGTAGGGCCCAAACACTGCAGTCTTGTCTGGAATCGGACAGAACGGCGAACCAATATCACCAGATTCAGAGATACTGCCTTTCCACGAAAGATAGCCCTTATGTATGTGGCCAATCGTGCCATGCTGAAGAGCCATCGTCGGAATCTTCCGCATCCTTCCTGCAACCAAAATTGATTTCTGAACAATCCCATGCTCACTGCTCACTAGAATGAAATCAGGATTCTCTTCCTCGACCAGTCTTTTTGCCATCTCAATGGATTTTGCTACGTAACCGAAAATATTGTTAAAATAATAGGGCAATTCGTCTTCCCAGCCAACCCTTTTCAGGTTTGACATCAGTGTTTCGCTTCTGGAGGCTTTTCTCCAAAGGTTCCGAAAAGACCGTTTTGCCTCGTTTTCCGACTTCCAAATCTTCATCGACCAGTAACTGTTGAATTCTCTGTGAATCAGATTTTTCTGCTGATATTTCTTCCGACTAATCATCGTCTTCACACCAGATATCAAGTCTGCCTTCAATGGCGTCACCGTGACCACTCTGAAGCCTTTTTTCTGCAGACCACTGATAATCGAGTGAAAGAAAAGATCCCCTTTCCACTGCCTTCCAGTCGCAGAACTCATGTTCCTCCAGTCTCTGTCGTGGACGGTAATCATGACGGTTTTGCCGTTTCCCATAGGTCTTTTGCCAAGAAGCGAAGAGATAGTTCGACATGTCAAAAAAGTGGTGAAGCCATAGATAAAGTCGGCAAGAGAGAAGATCAGCGTGTTCTTGGTTAGAGATCTGATGAGACTCGTGGTCCTTACACGGTGGAAAAACCTGAACCTTATGAACCACCACAACGCGACACCCTTGTAAGC
>Ga0315280_10008478_pt1 | contig 13437 bp, 8 predicted proteins | sample YL17G06_40_MG_FD_203697 | JGI IMG/M metagenome (GOLD analysis project Ga0315280, IMG submission 203697) | Sediment microbial communities from Yellowstone Lake, YNP, Wyoming, USA - YL17G06_40 | ecosystem: Environmental > Aquatic > Freshwater > Lake > Sediment | place: USA: Wyoming | collected...
GGTAGGGCAGGTTCGAGTGAGGAGGCATCATGAATATGGCGGCTCGCTGCGGCGGGTACGCTGTCAGGCCAATGGTTTGGCCTATGCTTCTACGATGGGATGGATGCGGGTGGAACCGCAACAACGGAATGCCCACCCAACAAAGGACCAGCGGTGGAAGCATGAATCTCCCGACTTCAGTCGCGGAGAGAATCAGTTAAGGGTTTCTCGCGACACCTACCACTGTTCTATCCCCCCGGGATGTGTCAACTACAAGAGCGTTTAGTAACGAACCGCATATGGATTCGGAGAGCAGCATGGATAGCGTTCAGCAGAGAATAGTACCCGTCATACTTTGGAGATCTGGGCAGAGTCGCAGAAGTCCGAGGATAGAACAGCCACTCTGTCCGAGGCACTGCTCGGAAGCGCCTTTAGATGAACGCTCAGGCAAGAACTCGAGTCAAACAAGTGACTGCGGGAAGAAAAAAGAAAGGAAGGGGAAATCCCGCGAGAGAGAGCCCGAAGCGCAGACTTGACCTACCGTGGGCTCTCATCGATTCTCTTAGGATTTCTTCTTGCCCCTTGATCTGAGAGCAAAGACCGCGGCTGGAATAACTACCACGATCACGGCCATACGCTCCATCATGAGTATGCCGGCAACTCGATAGGCTGGAGGTGGCGACCGGGCGCTGTCTCCTGTCTGTCACTTGAAGACTTTGTCTTTCGCGAAGACTTCGACCCCGTTCTGGCCAATCAGGTATGGGCGCAGCTGGGTATCGTGCGCGATGCCTCTCATCTTCTCCACTTGGACTGCCCTTACGACATTGCCTTCGTGAATTCCTGTGCGCATGAGCACAACGCCCTGCGACAGATACTCCTCAAGCTGGAACCTTCGAGTCAGCATGGAAGTCCTCAATTCGCTTGTCACGAGGCATGTCGCCCCACTGGACGAGAGAGCATCAAAGAGCATCAGCATCCCCCGCCTTCTTTTGATTGGCGACTGATACCGAACCGAAAGAGAAGTGATCGGATCGACGACGAGCCTCGTCACATCTTCCTCTTCGGCGAGACGCCTAACAGTCTCAACGAGCGCACGCAGTGTGATCTCAGGTAGGGTGTCCGAAACGAACAGACCTGCTCGTCCTTCGTGCCCGCTCGTCGCGGCCGTCTTCATCCTTCTAAACGGAGTTGCGTCAACGAACATTATCTTGCCTTCCGCCTCCAGCCGGTCCAAGTCCCAGTTGAAAGCAGACATGTTCTCCTTGACCTGCTCTGGCCTCTCGTCGAATGTGATGTAGATCGAACGTTCATCCTTCAGAGCCCCGGCCCGTAGGAACTGGATTGCGAGAATCGTCTTACCTGAGCCCGGACTTCCTACGATGAGGATCGTCCTTGCCTTGGGGAACCCGCCCTCTAGGATGTCGTCCAATCCCTTGACTCCGGATGAAACGCGCTCCATTGCTATCCGCAACGACCGTGAACGCTAGCTGCCTCGCTCGTAATAAGAATTTGAGTCGGGACAGCGTATGTTCACAATGCTAGCGTTATATGTGGATAACCCATGACAATGCTAGTGGCGGATTGGAGCATGCGTTCCAGTGCTGTCCTTCTAGTGTTGATTCTCGCTTTGACGACATGGCAGCCCCAGCTCCACGTCGCGAACGCGGACGCCGCAACTATCGAAATCACTCTGTACGCTCACACAGATCCCTCAGCAGTTTCTGTGCAAGGTAGAGTGCTCAGCTTAATCGGCAACACCACCTCACAACACAGCGGAGACGTGCGCGATGGGCTAGATTTCACACTCGTTCCTGCACTCTCGGCCCCGCTGCACCTGCTCGGTGGCATCGACGTATACGTCTGGCTTAAGTCCCAAAATAGCGTTCGAGGAGAACTTCGTGTCGCCATGTCGGAAGCGAGGGCTAATGGGACTTCGTCTGTGATCAGGTCAGCATCCGTAAACATCGTGGTACCCGCCTCTCCCTATCTTGTCATATTCGGCCTTGGGCCAGCGGACTACCAAGTCTCATCAGGCTCGACCCTCAAGTTGGAAATCCGATTCCTGCCAAATGCGGCAGTGCCAGTATTGCTGCTTTGGGATAACCCCTTCACCTCCACGCGGGTTCTGCTTGATGTGGAGACGACCCCGATAATAGATCTAGAGGTCACTGATGCTTCAGGAAGAGCCTCGACGATTTTTCCCGAGAACGACACGAACATGGTCAGACTCATCGCAAGGGTATCAATCGAGGATCCCTTCCGCGGAACTAACATACGAACTGCGTCACTCACGGTCACGAACTCATCTGGATTCCAATTTGTCAAGAACGTACCAATGAATTTGACATCTCAGACGGAGATACCATCTCGTCTCAAGTATGCCCTCCCGATAGTGATTCCACCTGGGCACTTCAACTTCACCGTTGATGTGGGGGACGCAGCAAACAGGATCTTCAGGGTTTCAAAAACCATCACGATTACAGCCTTTCACACACTCACAATCATGTTGCTAGACTCCAAGAGAAGACCACTGTCCGGAGTCGATATTTCGCTTTCCGTGGGCGACCAGCTGATTGATGAGGTCGAAACCGACTCATCAGGAACGGCGACTTCTCAAGTGCCCTCAAGCCTCTCCGTGGGTCCGCTCAACCTGCAAGCAAAGAAGAACGGGCTAGTGGTCCTCTCACGTGTGGTCGACGTGCAATCCAACTTAGTGCTGCAACTTGAGGTCCCCCTGTATGATTGGGACGTTGCCGTGAGACTACAGGTATTGAATAGTCCAATCATGGGGGCACGGGTGAGCCTGTACCTGAATGGAACTTCGGTCGCCTCAGGTGACACTGACAAGAATGGAATAGTGCACTTTGCGTCCGTTCCGTTGGGAAGCTACGAAATCAAAGTCGCCTCGCTTATTGGAGTGAGGGACTTCGCAAACGTAACTCATTCAGCCGAACAGAACACAACTGCTCTAGAGATTCCGATTCTGTCCGAGATTCCAACAACCATGTTGCTCGCTGTCGCTGGCGCCGCGATAGTTGCCGTCTTCGGAGTGGTGGCGGTAAGCCGCCGCAGGATGCGAACGCGAAGCTACAAGCAAGTGGCTGAGCTATTCGGAGGAACTATCCCGGAACGTGCTGTCATTATGGTCGTCGGCCCGTCGGGAAGCGGAAAGAGCCTACTTATGCTGAACATCCTAGCCGATTCGCTCCAGCTTGGAAGACGTTGCGTCTACGTATCAAACTCGGAGCTCCCATCAAAGATCCGGGACCAACTGACGAAGATGGGCGTTAACGCCCGTGATGGCGAGCACGAGAACAAGTTGAGATTCATCGACGCCTATTCCGGGGAAGCCGGAACACGATCATCCGAAATGCATGCCGTGTCATCACCTAGAGACTTAACTGGACTCGGGATCCAAATCACGAGTTGCATTGAAGAGCTCGCAGGAACAGCCGACGTCTTCTTCGACTCACTCGCGCCCATTGTAGAATCCGGAGGTCCCGCACGCAGTCTCGAGTTCGTCCAGTACTACGGAGCCCGCACCACAAAATCCGGTGGCACTTTCACATATGCGACAACCGCAGCGATCGGACAGGAACTGTTGGACAGACTTGAGGAATCATCCGACTGCGTAGTGCAGGTCGAGAAAATGTCAGGCAAAGGCAGGATCAGGGGACGCCTGCTCGTCAAGAAAGCTCGCGGCCTAGACCACGAGCAGGACTGGGTTGGATTCAAGATCAGTTCAAAGGGCCGAATTGAGTTCGTCCCACTATCGAAAAAGAACCACTAGACTCACAACCATGTCTTGACAGACGCGACGACGATCACGCAACTCGGAGAGCCTTGGGGGTGGTTCCGCTACGGCGAGCTCAGTGGAACGCGTCGTCGAATCATGATGGCGGCAGCGGCTACTACCACCAGAGTGAGAACTGGTACCAGCATTGCCGGGTACTCTGGAACCGGTTTCCCCGTAGGCTCCAGCTGGAAATCGACACCGCCGGCTATACCTCCGGGAGATACTGAAACCGTCTTGCTTTGGGAATAGTATCCCGGATCTCCTGAGACGGTTACGTTATAGGTTCCCGCAGCGACGTACAAAACGTAGGTTCCGTCGACGGCAGAGGACGTAACTGCGGTCCCGGTGGCATCGCTCGTCGCGCTAATCTGCACCCACGACAGGGGGTGGAGGTTTCCATACTGGTCGTACCAGTAGACGCTGCCGCTGATTGCAGACGTCGCCGCACGAGAAGGCATGATCGTACAAGCGAAAACAGTCGATCCAAGGATCACGAGCACAAGAACTAGTACGCCTTTCATCTCGTCTCACCCAACCTGCATTCCCTAACGCGTCCGATAAGGGTTTCCGGTGGATATTGTCACTGTTCTAACTACCCACATCTGTCCCGGAAGTATACGTGAGCCGGATAGAGATAACCGATCCCCTGATGCGGACGCTCATAGTTCCAGTAACTCACAAAGCTCCTGTGGGTGGGAAACATCCATGACTCACAGACGTACGCCTTATGGAAAGCCTCAATCTTACCGATCGTAGACGGCCTCCTCACACTCGCGACAATATGCTCAATCCCGCTTCCACTGCAGAACTCCGTGAACTCCGACACGCCTCCTCGTGCCGGATAGAACTGCGAACCACGATCCGTCAGAACCTGATCAGGCTTACCGTACTGCCTCATCGACTCTTCCAGAAGCTTGATCGCATGCTTTGCCGTCGGGTTATGATGAACCCTCGAACCTGGAATGAAGCGTGAATGATCATCCAGGTAGCTGATCATCCACTCATCCTGCTCGGTGAGCTTGAAATCTGCTTGCCAGAGGCTGTTGCTGTGCTCACGCTCGAACCTACGCTTACCCCAAACCTTTCTAGGCTTTGAGATGGGATTGTTCAATCCAGCCTCGACTAGGATTCGATGAATGGTTTCGTGACTGACCGGCACTGATGCCTTCAAGCCTGTAGTTACGCAGGTACCCTTCGATCTTGTTTGGTCCCCAATGTTTGCCGTGTCTCAGTTCTAGGACGATGTCCACGGTTGATTGAGGAGTCTTGTAGTATCGATACGGTTTTCTGGATTTGACTCGTAGACCCTCCCACCTATCCTTCCTGTAGACGCCACACCACCGATCAACAGTCTTCTCGCCTATCCGCAGCGCGTATGCGATGTCTTTGATCTTCCAACCATCCAATCGTCTACGAACAATCCATCTTCTTCGACGCAGCACAGGATCCAATCACGCCCCTCTCCCAGACCTCCACGACTATTCGCCTCTCTCATATCGAGGGACACATGTGGGTAGATAGTTCAGGTGGATATTGTCACCCCATCTAACTCCTACTCCTTTTCGTTCGCCAGACAGAGTACACAATGAGAATAGCAGCCATCGCAATTGCGATGACTAAAATAGCAGGTGACAACCCTTGAGCCTGCACTTGTATGCGTTCATTGAACACATAGATACTGCCGTTATCACTCGCAGCAGCAGTGATCATTCCGTTTCCTGACATAGAGAGCGAATGGACGATTGTGCCCACGTTGTATGCCCAGAGCGGATCCGAAACCTTCCGACTGAACATTGAAATTGTGCCGTCTATGGTTGCGATCGCAATTCGTTCCCCGCCATCTGATACAACCACAGAAGTTATCGGCGTCTGAGCGAGGATAGAACCTGTACTCTCCAATCTGTCCTTCATTGAATACTGTGATACGTTGCCATTCGTGCTTCCAGCTATAACGACGCGCGCACCTTCGGAGATTGAAATGGCAGAGACTGACCCTCCAAGTCTTTGACTACCTACCACTTGCCCAGAAGAGCTGATGACGTAAACATATCCGTCAGACCCGCCTGCGAAGATGTAGCTCGAACCCTCACTGACGACTAGCTGTGGGAAACTTGTAGACTCGTGAAAGCTCCAGCGGTAACTTGATTGTGAGGATGCGAGATCATAGAAGTAGATGCCACCACGCCTTGAGGCAGCAGCCAATCCTTTGGAGCCGAGTAGAGCCAAGTTCGTAAATCCGCCGGCGATCGCACCATGCCAGATCGGCTGACCTGATTGGCTCGTATCAAATAGGTAGAGGTTGCCTTCACGATCGCCAGCGACTACGTGACTAGCGTCCTCGCTCAGGTCAACTGCGTCGATTGCGGAAGTTGAGCGGAAACTCCAAACTGGAATGTCTGACCTGTCTGATTGAAAGAGGTAGACGTTACCAGCTGTGTCGCTTGATACTGCAACACTACCGTCTCTTGATATTGTGACATGCCTTACGTATCCTCCTGCCAAATGCGTCCATCTGGGCGTGCCGTCTGGGGTGTCTACTTTGAAGAAGTACGTGTGCATGTCATCGCTGCCAGCGATTACGTATCGACCATCATGGGAAGTCGCCACAGTCCATGAGTAGTTGCCGGTCACATAGGTCCAGGCGAGCGGCGCTGGACTCGCAGTTGCTGCGAGCACGAGCAGCAGAGCAGCGCTGGTCTGATGCCAAGCGGATATCCCCAGATCTGAAGACATCTGCAGTTCACTCATGCTTGCAGGTAACCTTGGTGTGTATTGACTTGGTCATGCATATTTCGTGAGTTTTGGTTGTTCCCACGCCGTGCAAACCAGATGTGCCTGAGTACTCAACCGCGTTTTTTGTTAACAAGTGCCCTCTACAGGGCGGGCTATGTCAGCCGCCTGGATTGAACCGGTCATGTCAACAGCGTTCCTGCCATGAATTGTATCATGCAAGTTGACTAGTTCACTGTTCTTCCACATTGAGTTCAGCGTGTGAAGGCCAACTTATGCTTGAAAGCACACATCAGGCAAAGCCAAGAAGGGTATGTGATGGCTCTCAAGAGAATCCTGCTAATTGTGCTCTGTGTTCTCACGGTAGCCGCCGGTGCAGGCAAGGGTTTCGCAGCCCCATCCTTCGCGGCCACAAGCAAGCAAGCAGTCTTCCTCTCTCCGTTCGAGAAATGGACGCCGACGTGGAGACTTGAAGCGTACGTATCACCTCTCGAACGCGCGGGCTACAAAGTCGATGTTCTGTTCAACGAGGAAGTCTCCATTTCGTTTCTTGAGACCGGACTCGCGAAGTACGATCTGATCATTCTGAGGACTGACTCTTTCTCTCTAGAGGGATTCACCTACTATTGCGCAGGAGATCCGGTTGACTCTCACTCCCGCAGTACATTCTCAGCAGAGATTTCGTTGAAAGAAGTGGGTATAGGTGAGTGCGTCGGTTTCAGTATCCTGTTTCTGAAGCACTACTATCATGCAGGAACTCTTCGGCCGGGTCTAGTCTTTGTTGTCGGAGGACCATCTGCGGAGTTTTCATCGACCCTTCTTTCAGCCGGTGCGTCCGTATTCATTGGCTTCTATGAGGCGTACACCATGGGATGGGGTTGTATGGACGCGTATTCAGAGAGACTGTTCCTCTATCTCTCGCAGGGATACAGCGTTAGCGACGCCGCAATGCAACTGCTCGCATACTTGAAGACTGGTCACGGAGGCACTGCAGACTGGCCTGACATGTATTGGACTGGCGACGGTTCATTCAAGATCTAACAAGTGAGACCGTGCCTTTGGCATAGTACGCCAGGAAAGCTCTTCGAGGATCCAGCCCGGGCGGGATGCTCCGTCTTCAGGGGCTACTTGCCCGAGATTTCCGGGCCAACTTCTTGGCAGCGATCACACACGCCAATATCGCAAGAACCAAGAGGATAAAGTTGAGGGTGATCACATTCCAATCCTCTCGCCACACAGCCGTGATTTCGGCAGGTTCCCCCATCCTGACTGATCCCTGAGGCTCAACCGGCACGCCAAGGAAATTCTGCGAGCCTACCCACTTATCGAACAGTAACCTTAGTCCAAGCACGCCGAGCACGCCTGGTTCGGGAAATACAGTCCTGTCAACAGAGAAGGTCGCTACGCTATCCTTCGTGTACCAACCGGAACCAGTTGTGTTTCCTATCGGGCTTGTGACGTTGAGATAATACTCTGTTCTGTATCGTCCTTCGAGATTGAACGGCTTGTTCACCACTACCTTGTCGGGCTCGCCTGCGAGCCTCTGGCTGCCTAGGTACCATCCCTCGAAGACAAGGCGCGTACCCGAAGCGATCACAATCGTATCGGGCCCAGTGCGACGTAAGTGCAGGGTTGTGTTGGCGCGATACCATGCTGTCGTTGGAATCTCGAACATGCCTTTGGGTTCCGCCGAGAATGTTGCAAGATATTCCACGAAGTACGAGAACACAAGTAATGTGGCATTGCTGACCTGCGTTTGGTTGTTGCCGCAGACATATCTTGTCCCCGGCGCTCCTTGCAGCGCTTCACTCACTGCGACTGTGTGTCTTGTTCCCTTATCAAAGGTCAAGGTAGCATATGCCTCTCGAGTGATTGTCCCCTGGGATTTGCCGTCAACATTCAATTTGACCTGCTGTGCACTGGGGACTCCCGTGACTGCAACTGATACCGTGTAACCTGAGGTAGGCGAGGGCTGGAGAAGCAGTATCAGCTTGGGCCTCCACTCATCGTGCGATCCGGCAGGGTATTCCCTGGACCAGAAACCTGACGACGCATCCTTCGCATCTTGTTCTATCGCGGCCTTGATCATGGTACCATAGTTGGGGGCTTCCCCACGGTACCAAGCTTGCACGTCCCGTGTGATGTCCCATTCCACCGTCGTCTCTGTGCGGGGAGGCGCAACAGCTTCAGACGTCTTCTTCGTCGCATAGGGGGGTTGGTTCTTCCAATCTAGCGTGGCCTCGTTCCAGTCCCCTAGGACACGGTGTGTCTCATAGGTTTGATTTGTTGCTGGAGCATAGTACTGCCAGAGCTGGAGCGTCCCTTTCAGGATCTGCTGGTTTTCCGGAAGATCTTTGAGATCAAAACGGATGTATATTCGCTCTGAACCCCAAATATCTTGAACATGATCGTAGCTGTTACCAACGTAGAGAAACGGCATCTTCCCGTAGGCCGAGTTCGGATACTTGTTGTCGGGATAGCCATCCGCCACAGGGTACAGTGTCATAGTGCTCTGTGCCGCTGTGATTGTGAACCCCTGGAGCAAGATGCCAACTATCAGTAGTGTAACGATGGCGAGAGATTTCATCGCTTCTCCGCAGCGCGAACCGCCAGTGTCTGATGATCCCGATAAACCCTTCTCGTTAACCAAGTTTCGCAGAATATGCAGCGGCTACGCTAGGGCTTGAAGTGAGAAAAAGGGAGGTTAAGGGATCTACGTGCGATCCCTTACTTCATCAATACTGGTGTGTTGAGAGTTTCTTTCTTCCGGAGCAGCCAGACCGATGCCGCGAGGGCAGCGATCATGGTGACCGGAACGACGTAGGCTGGTACTTCTGGTACTGGTGTTCCGCTTGCGGAGATGTTCGTCTCGCTGCCTCCAACCCATCCGGGCTGGACAACAACGGTGTACTGCATGTTCTGAGTCGGTGCTCCCGAGGTCCAGGCTTGCGGCGCTTCAGTGGTGTCGACTGATATGTCGTGACTTCCTGTTGGTAGCCACATCAGGTAGCTGCCAGAGGAGTCGCCTGCGGCGAAGCCGGTGCTGTATGCTGGGAAGCCTTCAGCTGGGCTTGTCTGGGCGGGGTCTGATGCTTGGATCCTAGCCCATGGCAGGCCGCGTAGGTCGCCGTACATGTCGAACCAGCGGACGGTTCCTGACAGCTTAGCCATGTCATCCATGGTCATCCAGTACTCGACCGCGCCACCCCAAGGAGCTTGGATGTCCTTCAGTTCGGCCGACATGGAGTACATGTGCCAATCGTCTGAAGGCAATGCTGCTGGAGGTTCGTATGTGTTGTCTGGTCCGCGCGAATCGAAGGCCCATACTTTGACGGTGTAGAGACCTGCTCCGCTGCCTGACCATCCACCTATGTCGACGCTGCCTGGCAGACCGTAGTCGTATTGTGCGTTGTCAATGCCCGTGGTAGTCGGGAAGCCGCCAGCCCATGTTCGAGCCGGGTTTCCAAAGTAGTAGTAGAAGCCGTAGACATCGAATGCAGTCCATCCGTTCATAGGCACCTCTTGCCGGTTAGCGTCGGAGGGGTTCATCTCAGACCAGCCCGAATTGCACGAGCCGAACGGTGCGGGTGCTAGATAGTATTCCTTGTGCGTTCCAACGTAGGCGGTGCATGGAGTTGCGCTTCCCCATATTTGGGAGAGGGTAACTGAGCCGTATACGTGCTGTGGTATGTCGTAGAAGAACGATGACAGCCAAGCACGCTGTGCAGCGCTGTTTGATAGAAGGTACGTCGAACTTTGGTAAGTCTCTAGGCCAAGCCGATTGTCTTCTGTGGTTGTTGAGTTGCCGAAGCCTGCGGCCTGACTTGCACTTGTAATATTGCCGTACTTTGAGCCGACACTGAAGTCGTACTCATCAACGTAGTTCAGGTAGGCTCCTCCTCCGCTGATCTTGTCGTAGACGTTTGGCTCTGCTTGTCCGTAGATGGATGCTCCGACCAACGTGCCGGCGCTGTTGAAGACCTCAACGCGGACGAACCCATTGAATACTGTGGGTACTCCTTCGTGGAGGAACTTCAGGTAGACTCGGATTTGTGTGCCTTGGATGAGGTCCGCTTCAATGTCTGCCATGCCTGTGAAGGGTATTTGGACTGGGAAGTTTCTGCGCATGATGTATCCGTGCGTGTAGGCTTGGAATGTGTATTCACCTGGTGGGAGACTGGTTGGTCTATAGGCCTTGAAGAGCGCATACTCTGGCGTTCCGCCTTCCGCGGTAAGGATGTCGTTCGGGGTAGTCTTGTCGGTTCCAGTGTAGTATACTCCGATGTGCTCGTGTTGGCCAGGCAGATTCACGTTGTCGACGTCAAACGGACTGGCGCCCCAACCATGCTGCCACTTGCTCGCGAGTGCGTAGTCGACGCCTGGTATAGTCCATCCCCATCCACCCGTGCCGGTGACTGGCGGCATTGTAGCGTTGATGCCTGCGTCTTGGATCAGGCCGTAGTAGAACGGGCTGAGCGTGTCAACCACATTTCCAGATGCGTCCAAGAAGTTCACTGTGATCTCGGAGCCTGGGAATGTCCAAGGTCGAGAGTGCGCGGGTACTTCAAAGTCTGTTGAGCGGAGGCTTATCCACGCTTTAGCTCTGAGTATGCCGAAGCTTAGGGATACGGGTGTGTTGCAGAGGAAGACTGACGCCTGCGGGGTATCGATCAGGTTGAACCAGCCGGTTCCAGTGACATTTGCCCAAGGGATACCCATGTCGGCTGCGTAGATCTTGACCGAGTACGGGTTACCTCCGAGCGCCACTGCGCCTGCAGTGTGCGTTGAGGCGACTGGGCTGAGTCCATAGTCCTTCTGGTAGTCTTTGGCTATCGCGTATAAGGCTGGGAAGACGAGGTTCCATCCCTCGATGATGATTCCTCCCTTGTACACGCTGTGTGTAACGTCGAGGCCGTCGAGCTGACCATCAGTTGCATTCGCTGGGCTTGCAAAGAAGGATGCTGCTCCTGCCTCCTGTCCCGCTGGGTCCTCAGCAGTGAGGACAACGGTTGTCGTTGTTGAGAGGTAGGCGAAGTCCAGGTGCACGACGCTCTCAATCCAGTTGCTCCTGCGAAGGTCGAACTGGAGTACATAGGACGAACCACCGAGCGTGAAGCTTCTCTGGTATGCGTCGCCGCTGTCCATTACGTAGCCTGTTACATATGCTTCGATGGAGTAGTCGCCATTCGGCATGCCCATGATGTAGTCAGCAGTGGTCCACGGGACATGTCCGTCCCAATGGGTAGAAGGATACCCTCTTGCTCCTTCGGCATGGAGAAACACGTAGACGGGGTCGTAGTTGTCCACAAGATTCGCCTTATAGTTCGTGTGGCTTGGTATAGTTGCGCCATCGTCATGCCAGCCAGCCAGCTGGTTGCTGCCGACCGTAACTGCGTTAAGCTGTATGCCTCTCTCTGCGAAGGTGTCTGATCCCCACCAGCTGATGAGAGCATTGCTCGTGTCATAGAGGTTGAGCAGGATGTCTCGAGCCGGTCCTGTGTCGTCGATAGGAGCGGTCGGGTTGTTCGTTCCCATCGGTAGCTGCCAGAGGTTATGCCATGGGATCGCGCCGGTGCCGTGTTTGGACCAGACGAGAACGCTGACCGTTGGCGAGTTGTAGATGATTATGTACTTTGTGTATGATTGGCCAGCATCAAGCGTGATGCGGTCGGTGGTCGTTGGGTCGAACCCTGATGCCTGCGCTTTCAACGTGTAGGTGCCTGCCGCCAGACCGAACAAGTATGTCCGGTATGTAGCAGAGCAGCCATATACGGTGCAATCTGGAGCGGTTGTTGTGCCATCATAGTTGATTGGGCCCCAGTACGCAACCGCGTTCACGGCGCGTCCTTCGGGGGTCGTGCCTGCAGCCTCAACGATGCCCGACACATATGGCGGAGCCGTGTATCCCTGAGTGCGGACGGTCACTTCCACGTAGGCAGGGTTGAGCTCATTCTTCACGATGACGAACGGGTAGTTGCCCGGTCCGATGTCCAATGTCTTTAGGTCTGTTGTGAGGACGCGGATCTTGAAGAAGTAGAGGCCTGCAACATCAGGTGCTCTGAGGTTGAACAGGCGTATGTGGTATATTCCTGGCTGGATATGGAAGAAATCATCAGGTCCATTGTCATAGCCTATTCTGATGCGTGTCCAACCGGGCGCATATGGATCGTATGCATTCCTCACACTTGGCGTGATATATTGATAGTCATTGGTGATGTCTGTCCAAATAGATTCCGACATTGTCGAAGACTTGAACGTGAATTCAGGTGGAACATAGAGAATGATAGCGCGAAGTTCTGTGCCAACATTGACGTCAATCTGGAAGTCTCCAATGCTGTCGGAGCCGCTGGCCAGGATCGCATAGTCAAGATACTTGTCGAAAACCTGGCGTGTCTGAACGTTAGTAAGTGGTTTGCCTGGGAAAATGGCTGTGTTAACTGGACTCTTTGGCAATACCGCAGAAGCCCCTAGGCCATACTGCGTTCCGTAGAGCGTGTCGAGGGTGTGACTCCACCCCGACTTGTAGCTGTCCGCCACGCCTGGGTGGAGGAAGACACAGAGTGGACTACCAAAGGATTGTAGCCCTGTTAGTGTCGTGCCCGAGGAATTGTCCCAGTAGGTTCCTTTTGTGAAGGTGCAGAAATGTTGTCCTGTTGGCAGACCGTATGGTTCCGTATTATTAGTTTCAGCCTGTGCTGTGGGTACTAGTGGTAGTATTGATATGAGCATTAGTACTGCTAGTGTTAATGCTAATAGTTTCTTTTGCAATTTACAATTTCACCTATTTTTTTTCTTTCTTTATCATGGTACACACACTCGCGTATGCGTCGTGTGCGTACCATGAAAAGAACAACACCTCCCCAACCATATATAAGGCGAACACTCGACCCCGGACATATCCAAGCCGAGAAGCTCCGTTGACTTGGCGACGC
>Ga0315280_10008479_pt1 | contig 13437 bp, 21 predicted proteins | sample YL17G06_40_MG_FD_203697 | JGI IMG/M metagenome (GOLD analysis project Ga0315280, IMG submission 203697) | Sediment microbial communities from Yellowstone Lake, YNP, Wyoming, USA - YL17G06_40 | ecosystem: Environmental > Aquatic > Freshwater > Lake > Sediment | place: USA: Wyoming | collected...
ATTTTTAAGAACGTGGCGGGGGATTTACTCTACTTTTGAATTAGTAAACAAAAATATTCACAACTGTGAAGGATTAAGATTTTACCCAGAGATCTTTTCGTTTATCCGAGCTTCCACTTTTTTTTAGTGGCTTCAAACGGGGTCTCCTCTGTCTTCCCCAGATAAATTCCCTGGATGGTGACCTTCAGATTCCCGTCCTCAACCTCGATGTCCAGGTCGATAGAAGCAATCGTTTCATTGCTCAAAGATAGACCCCCCACGGGTTCAGGTAGGGCCTCCTGTTTGGTTTCTCTCGGTGCCAGCTTGATCATGGTGTAATCCTCCTTTTAGTCCCACCATAGTCTAAACTCATCGCCTTTGATACTAGCCTCATCAGGTAGGCTATCACAGACTAACTCCAGTATTTTGAGCAATTGCTCCCTAGTATAGTAGGTGAGTGATGGCTTAAGGAACAGCTCATAGGTATCTTCTGGAGCTCTCACACTGAAGTACTGTGCTAATTCGGCAATATTCTGAGCTGAGAATTCCACGTGTCCTTACTCCAATGCTACGCCGTACTCCGCGGCGTAGTCCCTGGGGTACCAGGTGATGTCGACGCGGCGGGTGAAGATGGCTCCGGTCTCGATCAGCGGGGCTAACGTCTGTTGTAGCTTGTAGGCCAGCGCCGAGAATACCTTGTCCACCGGCTGGCCGTCCTCCTCAGTCACGTGGAAGACCATGACCTTGACCGTCTTCGACATCCTAGTCTTCGGGTCGGTGATCTGGCGCTCCTCCCACGCCCACTTGTCGAACTTCAAGCGCTTTGTCTTTTCCGACACTAGCTTAACAAAATTAGGCTCTGGCATTACCATCAGCGATTCACCTCCTTCAGATACTCCTCTACCCACTTCGGCCTGAACACCACCGCCTGTATGTTGTGCTCTTTGAGCTGCAGCTCCAGAGTCGGGTCGGTGAGGGGGCAGAGCAAAATGGACCTGACAGCCTTGCCGGCATACGCCTTCAGCTCGGGTGTTTGACCCAGGAGATCTCGATAACTGATGAGCTCTCCCAGGGCCAGGAGAGGGCGCCGGAGCTCGCCTTCAATAAGCACCACCTCATCCGCGGTGACCACCACGGCGTCGCAGGTTTTTTTCCACACCCTGGCATAGCGGTCGACGTCGAGGCCAGGGTACGCCTCAGCCATGGCGATCGGCGGTGGACCGAGCCTCAGGTTAAAGAATACCCGGTCATGCGGATAATTCTGGTCCACAAACTCGGCTACGTAGCGCCGGTCACGCTGTACGTATGGTTTCCTGGGTACTGCTTCTGGCATGCTTCCAAGCCTCAAACTCTTTTTTCCACAGCTCGTAGTATGGTCCCTGTTTTTCGCGGAGCTGCTTGTTTACTTCGTCCACTCGCTTCCGGCCGCATTTTGAGCATAGGTGGTTTCGCTTCTCCTTAGAGGCAATGTAAACTTCTTGACACTGGATGCAGGTATACCCATGCAACTGGTACACCCCCTGGGGGGGGAACTTTCCCCCCCATCTTTACAAAACTGTAACAATGTGTAACGATTGGTGTCAAGGGTGGTGTCTAAAGGACAACGGGGCACCACCCTTTATGTTGTCCTTGGGCACCCCCTACTAAAACATCAGGAGGTGCCTTTATGGCTATCAAACTAAAACCCATCACCGATATCGCCACCAAGTACGTCAGGCGAGCATCGGCCGCCGGACCTGACTACGAGGCCGGCATCCGCGCCCCCAAAGAGGACTGGGGCACTGCCACCAAGAACGCTGAAGGAGCCTTCGAGGCCGGCGTTCAGAACGCCGTCAGCCGTAAGGCCTTCGGCAAGGGCGTGACCAAGGCCGGCAGCGAGAAGTGGTCTCGCAAAGCCCTGGCAGTAGGCCCGGCTCGCTACGGACCCGGTGTCACCGCCGGGCAGAGCGACTACGCCACCGAGTTCGGCCCCTTCCGCGATGCCCTGGAGAGGGTCGTCCTACCAGCTCGCGGCATGAGAGGTGACCCGGCCAACGTCGAGCGGGTGCGCGCCATCGCCACCGCTCTCCACAGCCAAAAGGTCGGCGGAGCCTAGGTCGAATTATCTATTACTACACGGAGGTAAACTATGAAACAACGAATTACCGAGGTCCTCCCGGAGACCACGCTTGACGCTTCCGGGACCAAGATCATCGACCTGGACCTGACCGACTCGGTCTCCATGCTGCTGTTTGAGTACAAGAATACCCGGGGCAGCAACACCAACGCCGCCCACGTGGCCAGCTGCATCACCAAGGCCGAGCTCATAGACGGGGCCGACGTGCTCTTTTCCCTATCGGGCAAGCAGCTCCACGCCCTGGCCTATTTCGACCTTATGAAAACGCCGTACACATTCCTGACAAATGCTGTAGGTGTCATGGAAATACTGGCACTGCAGTACCACTTCGGTAGGTTCCTCTGGGACCCCCAGCTGGCGCTGGACCCGAAGCGGTTCCGCAACCCGCAGATCAAGGTGACCTTCAGCCGGACGGCCAACGATGCCTCAGCCTCGGCTCATACCCTGCGCATCCTGGGCTACGTGTTCGATGAGCAGACGGTCAGCCCCATGGGCTTCCTCATGACCAAGGAGCTCAAGGCCTACGACGCCGGCGCCGAGGGCAGCTACGAGTACACCGACCTGCCCACGGACCACATCATCAGGAAGATACTGGTCCAGGGGTACTACGCCGACTACCAGCCGTGGCAGGTGGCCAACGAGGTACGGATCTCCGAGGAGAACGACAAGAAGATCCCGGTCGACGAAAAGGTTTCGGCATTGATGAAGGCGATAAATACACTGTATCCCAAGTGGAACGAGATGCTTTATGCCGTGCTCACCAGCGGCGGCGCCGACTTCTACTGGACGCCTAACTTCGACGTCGTGGTCATGGGCGCCAGCGAGACCGCCGGCGCTGTGATCAGCGTCGAGGGCCAGCCGCTAACGTCGCCCAAGAAGCTGTACTCCAGCAGCTCGGGCAATGCAGTACTGCAGGTCGAGGGCTTTAACCCGCATGGCATCGTGCCCATACTGTTCGGCGACCAGGGCGACCTGGCCAACTGGTACGATGTGACCAAGCTGGGCAGCCTCAAGATGCGGATCAAATCGGGATCCGCCGGCACCAACGGCGATATCTCCCTAATTACCCAGCAAATGCGCAAAGTCTAGGAGGTCTCGGCGTGAACAGCAAAGAGTTCTCCTGGGCCTGGGTTACTGATGACAGGGTGCTATCGCTCGGCCCGTGCGAGCTGCTGTATGCCTACCTGGTGCCCAGCGGTGCCACCACCGATAGTGTCATTTACAACGGCCAAAATACCAAGGGCGACGCTATAGTGACGCTGAAAACGGCGGCTGTCACCGGTCATAAATTTACACCAAAGGTCCCGGTCTACTGCGACAAAGGGCTGTACGTCGACGTGGGCACCAGCGTCTCCGGCATCTTCGTGCAGTGGCGGGACCTGAAAGGCACTGAGGAGTGAATGTGGTATCACGTATCGCTGCCGGTGCCCGCCGGCACCGCTGAGACGGATCCGGTAGAGGCTGAGATCAAGCTCACCCACGGGGTAATAAAATATATAGGTATTGGCTTCCCAACTGGCTGTAAGCAACAGGTCAAAGTTAGACTCTATCACCAGGAGCATCAGATATTCCCGGCTAACCCCGATGAGCCGGCTAGCTGGAATGGTGGCATCGAAGGCGGCGAGGAGCACTACAAGCTCGAGGAGGCGCCGTTTATGCTGACGGTCAGAGCATACGCCCCCACAGCCACCGTGGCTCATACCCTCACCGTCTTTGTCCTGCTGCTGCCTGTCGAGGTCGCCGAGCCGTGGCGGGAGCAGATCAGCCTTCTGGACAGGATCAAGAACGTTTTCGGACTGGGGTGATATATGACGACAACCTATATCTGTGATTTCCCGCTCTACTTCCCCTTTTTCTTTACCCCCGAGCGAACAACGGTCGATGCCAGGCAAGTATCAGCGGTGAGGCAGCTGACACCAACGCGAGAGACACCTATCCCGTGAGGAACTATGGCGAATTCAGGTATCAATCACGTAGTAACCTCGGTGCCTGTGCCTCGCTCTCAATACGAGAGCGAAGAGCACCATGCCCTGGTGTCAGGCACCAGCTTCCCGGCTTCACCGGTAGAAAAACAGCTCTTCTACCGCACCGATCTGCACCAACTCTATATCTATAACGGCACGAGCTGGGTTGATTGTACCTCCCAGGGTGTCACCGTTCATAACAACCTCACCAACAGAGACGCTGCCGACTGTCACCCCTTAGCCTCAATCACTGATTTGGTTGACCACTCAGCCAGACATGAGCTTGCCGGCGCCGATGTAATAAGCCTGGCAGGGCTTAGCGGAGAGCCAGCCGAGCTTACCACCCACAAAGGACTGACTACTGGTGTTCACTCGTTCAATAAAACGTGTAGGCTTTGGAATAATGCAGCACAAAGCATTTCTAACGCCGCCTGGAACATCATAACGTTTAATACCGAAAAGTGGGACACTGACGGTATGCACAGCACGGTATCTAACACTGATCGAATTACTTGTGTAACCGCCGGCGTTTACTTGGCGATTGCAGTTATCTATTTTGACATTAGCAGCGTGGGCAACAGGCAACTGATTATTAGTAGAGGTGGCGTGGTGTCAGAAATCAATACCTATGAAGGCAATCCGCCAGCGGATGGAGGTTGCTTGTGTTTTGGTTTTTGCCTTATATCGTTCGCCGCAGGGGAATGGCTGCGACTATACGCTTACCAAAACTCTGGGGGTGCGCTAAACTCCCTATCGACTGACCCTGTATATCCGCAATTTGGAGCGACGAGGATAGCATGATAAGGGTTTCTTAGCTCAAAACTGATCTAATCAACAATACTGAGGTGAAGGTGTAGCTACATGGCCGACTACGCTGATTGGACGGAATCAATAGAGCTCCTGGGCACCGAGATCCAGGTCCCCATCGATATCCAGGGCGCCTTTATCCAGATGCCTATTGACATCCAGGGTCAGTACATCACCCTGGAGATGGACATCGTGGCTCAGTCGGTGGGCAACATCGGTATAGACATCAAAGCCCAGACCATCGGCAACATCAGCGTCAACATCGCTGCCTCAGCCGTCACCATGAACGTGGCTATTCAGAGCAGCGCGGTTACCCTGAATGTCAACATCAGCTCGCAGACGGCTAACATCAACGTCAACATAGCCGCTCAGGCAGGAAACGTCACCATCAATGTGGCAGCGCAGAGCGTTGGTGTCTACCTGCAGCCGGAGTGGGCTGCTAAATCAGGAATTGATAAGGATTTTCAGGGGGAAGCGGACTTCGCAGCGGGAGCCGCCAACACCTACACAGTCTACACCGTTCCCGCAAATAAGGCGTTTTTCGTGAACCAGGTAGGCTTAATTGACCTATTGAATACATCAAATCAGACCTTCGCTCCGCCGCTGTCGTTGTCCTTAGCAGCGTACAACGGTGATACATACTATTGGAAAGCTGGAGCCAGCGGAGCGGGCGGTGGTGTATCCAACTTGGTGAAACCGGCCTATTTTGCCGCTGGACTTCAGGTAAGAGTGCGACTGGCCAATCCCAGTAGCATCGCTGCCAGGCTGTGCTACTTCATAAGTGGCTATGAGGTTAGCGTGTAAGGGAAAGGATATGCAAGAAGGACTGAGAAAACTCTATACAGGCCAGTTCAATACCATGTCTCAGGAGCACTTAGCGGATGGTACGGTAACCATCACACTGTCCTCTCACGCAGACCCCAAGGTCTACCGCTTCCGTGTAAAAAACCTCTACCAGGAAGACGAAGAGGTTTTGGAGGACGAAGTGATAAAGGTCGTGACGCCGGCGCACATCAAAAAGCGAATGAAGGAGGCGATGAAAGATGCCGAAAAAGAGACCGGTGAAACCGAATATCAACCTGGCTGAAATAGCCAAGGTGCTGTGCCCCAGGTGCACCGAGAAGGTAAAGCAGCTCGTGGGGCAAAAGCTAGCCGAGAAGGCGATGGGGGAGTAGACCATGGAAGCGCTCTACGTCGCCTTGTTCGTCGTTATACTGGGCTGTGTCGTCGACCTGGAGAGAAGGGTCGGCTCCATCGATGCCACGGTTAAGAGACTTGAGAAAAACGCAACGGGTAAAAATAACAGAAAGGAGTAAGGAATCATGAACAACAAAATCACAGAATCACTACGGGCCATCGTCAGGCCCATCCTGACGCTGGTGTTCAGCGGCGCTTTCGTCGCTGGCTGCGTCATGGGCGCCATCGAGCCAAAGTACCTGGTCTGGGCTACCTTTGGCATGCTCACCTTCTGGTTCGGGGAGAGGTTCTTTGGGAAATTCACCAGCATGCTCACCTCCCAGAATCAAGGGGCAGCCCCACCAGCTGCTCCGCCGGAGGTGGTTTCACCTCCTTCACCACCTCCGGAGCTTCCCCCACCGGCGCCGGTAATCGAAGCTCCGCTGGAGCCGCTCGACGTCGAGGCCTTCCACAACCAGGTGCTGACTGACGTCGGGCCGAGGCTCGGCGAGGTAAACCCGGCCACGGTGTTCTCCGAGGCCAAGGATAAGGGAAGCGTCACCGATTGCCTCAACATCAAGCAGGCTGAGGATTACTGGGATTACCTGGTGCCTCTGGCTTACGCTGCCGAGGCCTACGTTAAAGAGAAGACAGAGGGACAGGCAGCAGCTGCGGGAGGATGCAAGGGAGTAGCTGCCCCCGAATACGTAGCCATGCAGCTCGAGCTGGCCAAGACCATCAGGAACCGGGATTACGTCTACACCCTGGCCAGAAGCGGCATCGACTGGAAAACGTCACTTGGCACCAACGCCACCCTCTATAAGGTGGGAGCCCTGGCCGCAGAGCTGCTGCAGCGCGCTTGGGAGGTTTGATATTGATACTCAGTACCTGTGCAGATGGGCTGTTCGTTTTTCTCCTGTTCTGGATCACCTTCTCCATGGGGATCGGCATCCTGGTGGGTTGGGCAATCTGGGGCAGGAAATGGTAGACTGTTAATCAGAGAGGAGGTTTTAAGCACATGTTACCATTCGGACAAACGCCACCAGAAATGCAGCGGCAGCCTGTCACCATGGATAAGGTGCCCCAGGCTATCACCGCCGCCATGCTCATGGCCGCCAAGTCCGGCTGCAACTGTGAGGTCTGCAGCATCCTGCGCACGGCTATAGACGAGATGGCAGCTCCCTTTCTGCAACCGAAAGCTGCGCCGACAACTTAGGAGGTATCATGCCAGAGGTAAAGATCCTGTCACGCGTCGACCTGATAATGTACCCGACTCCGGAGACGCCTAAGCGGGTTAAAGCCGTGACCTACCAGTCCGGCTTTATGCCCCCCAGGACGGTCTACATCGCCGAGGAGGAGTACTCCTCGGACAAGGAGAGAGAGGTTATCGGGGCCGATATCCGAAAAGCAGAGACGGCTAAGCCAGAAACTCTCGAGGTGTAAAGTCGATGGCCGATGAATACGCACTACCGGCAGAGCCGGAGTTTGAGCGTCTATTTGCCGACCTCTACCCCGGGCTACATGACTGGGTGCTCCAGGACATCATCGAGTGGGTCAGGTACATCTACGAGCGCGTGGCAGAGTTCTTTGGCTACTACTGGAACCAGTTTACCAACTTCCTAACTAACGTCTGGAACTGGATATACGAACGGGCCAGCCAGGCCATTCTCAACTGGTGGTACGGCATCCGGGATATCTTCTTCTGGATCAGGGACAAGCTCTACGAGGTCGGGAATAAAGTCTTCACTATAGCCTCTGAGGTCTTCCAAAACGTCTCCCAGGCACTTCAGGGTATAGCTTCCCAGATCATTAGCCATGTCACCTCCTTCTTTAGCCAACTCCCGGGCATGCTTGGTGCCCTGGGCAATAGCATCTGGAACTGGCTGATCTCCGTCCGCGATGCCATAACCCAGACGGTTTGGCCCTGGATCCAGGACCTCGGTAGTAAAATAGGCGGCTGGTTTAATGAGCAGTGGGAGCACTTCATCACCTGGTGGAATGGCTTTCTTGCCAACTTTCACGAGTGGATAGGAAATCTCGGTCCATGGTTCAGCGATCTAAGGGAAAGAATTGATAAAGTAGCTGGGGAGGTATTATCCGGTTTAGATGCCTGGGCTAAAAGTGCCTGGGACAAGGTCACTGACTGGCTGGAAAAGGATGCTCACGAAAGCCTGGCAGCACTGGAGAAGGGTAGCCCCTGGCCCACTGAGGAGCATGGCAGCCCCTTCCTGGAGAGCTTCTGGCGATCCTGTAGCTCAGCTCTATCGTTCGGAAGCAGAAATTTTATCAATAACTTCTCCGCTGTAACACCCGAGTCTCTAGCCTCGAGTCCTGGCTGGATGGAGAACATTCATAAGTGGTTTGAGGAGATCTTTACTAAACCACTGCATGCCATAACAGATATCTTTGAAGGTATAGGCCATACCTCTCCGCGTCCGGCGACTGATATCATACCTAAAATTGCAATGGCCGGCCTTGTCTTGTTTGGTGGTCTGACTGCCTTCACTATCGGTGGTGAGCTGGTTAGCTTTTTCAAGCATCTGGGGCTAGGGCATGTGAGCGCTATGATCTATGACATGGTCAACTACAAAGTTTTAACTGCTTCCCTGGTGACGACCCTAGCTCTCGTCTATATTACTACCCCTGTCAGGTATTACTACCAGGAGATAGCCAGGCCCTACTTTCCCGATTTAGGCCATGCCCTGAGCCTGGCTGGTGAATACGCCTTTGTCACACCGGCTAAGTCTGGAGCCACGAGAGTTACCATGGACGCCTTGGAGGGTATTAACCGAGAAAATAAGCGGGCATTTATGGACGTGACCCGGTATCAAGGTTTCTCGGACGAATGGCTGGACAAGCTGTACGAGCTCGCCGATTCGCCGGCTAAATATTTCGCTCTCCGGGGAATGGCCGACTCCGGATTCTGGGACGAAGGCTACTTCATTATGGAGCTGATGAACTCGGGCTACAACGTTCCCACCATCAAAAATATGGTCGACATGTTCAGGAGGTACTCCCTGGGAGAGGTAAAGGGTGTCATGCTGCCGGTGGCCATGACCCGCTTTAAGGAAGGATTCAGCGGCGAGGAGGACCTTAAGACTGAGCTTCGCTCCCTGGGGCTGCCGGAGCCCAAGATACCGCTGTATATCTTTGCCGCTAACCTGAGCTATCAGACAGACTACGCCTCTGACATGCTCACCGCCTACCGCACCCAGTTCCGCAAGGACATGATCACCGAGGCCGACTTCAGGCAGCTCCTCGCCGGGCTAGGCATTAACCCGGTGAGGATAGAAGGCTATGTCCTCCGGGAGAACGCCAGCAAGTTCAAAGTGCCTAAAGTCAAAGCTAAAGTACCCTATTACGCCACCGATGAAGGTGCCATAAAGCTGAAAACGGCCAGGGAGGAATACCAGCGCGACATAATCACCACCGAAGAGCTTTACAGCCAACTTATTGTTCTCGAGATGGAAATCACCATGGCGAAAGCGATAGTGGATAACGAAGTGCTACTCAAGACGGTGCCTAAGCTTCCAGCACCTAAAATACCGCCTACACCAGTGCCCTACTACCTCACCGAAGAGGGCGACCTCAAGATGAAGGCCGCAGTAGAAGCCTTCCGCCGTGACCTGGCTACCGCCGAAGAGCTCTACGCCGAGCTGGTCGATCTCGAGATGGAGGCGTCCCTGGCCGAGGCCTACGTCAATCTCGAGATAATCAAGAAAACCCCCAAGGCCACCGAGTAACCATCACCCCCCTTGACAACCCCTAATCGATTGCCTTATCCTATGAAGGCATGGCTAATCGATTGAGAGAATGACAGTGGACCACAAAAACGAAACCACAGCGATACTGCTCGCTTTTTTCCTTGGCATCATCGGACTTTATGGCATAGGACACCTGTATGTTGGCCTGGTGGGGAGAGGGCTGCTGCTCTTTTTTGCTGGTCTAGTACTCGAGGTCCTTGGGTACATTTCAGCGATAGCAGCTTTTAGCGAAGAGGTTGCCTGGATACTGCTCGCGCTACTCCTTTTAGCCGGGGTGTTGGCCTTTTGGGTGTGGCAGATATTCGATGCCCGGGCGGTTTGTCGGCAGCACAACCGCCTGGCAATAGGAGGCCTCTAACATGCCCCTGCTGCTTAACCAAAAAACGCCAGCGGCCTGCGAAACACTTTTTGAGGGTAAACATAGCCCCGGGGTGGTTTTCGTGCCCTCTAGCGCAAAATCAGCTTGCATTTTCCGCGTCAGCCCCCGCTGGCCAGCGGATAGCCTAGCACTGCTAGGCATGTCCAGACTTCCACAGAAGTCTGGATATGCCTCGGTACATGAGGTAAGGCGGTGATGTTAAGAGGGATTCTTGCTTTCGTCTCGTTGTCTATCGGCCTGGGTGCCGCTTTGATTCTACTCATCATCCTCGTTGCAATATGGCTTAGTGGTGGCGTTTGTTTGGAAGAGCCAAATATATTCATCAGGAGCCTGGAAACAGCGATGCTGGTGTTCGCCATAGTCGGGTTGGCCATCATGATGTATAAAACGTTGGCTAACCTTGTAGACACAGCCGAGAAAAGGAAAAAGGGGACAGGTCCACCTGGCTATAATCCTCCTGGAGGGAAGAAGTGATGAACGCGGAACTACTAACACTACTTGACCGGCTGAGCCCGTCAAATCAGCGCCTGCTCCGGGAGCTGATATTCAAGCTGGCTCAGCTCGAGCAGCTGGCCACACCCGAGGAGCACGACGCCCAGCTGGACTACACAGCACAGATAGACCCCTGGCTGGCCAACCTGCTAAACAGGGGCATGTCTCACCACACCATAAAGCACTACGGCGCCTACGTACGTAATTTCCTGGCCAGGTATCCTCACCCGAGGCGGACGCATATCGACGCTTTCCTGGCCGAGGCGACCGCCCGCGGCAGCGGGCCCGGGACCATCGCCCACATCATCAACGCTATAAGGAGCTTCTTTAACTACCTTCGCGACGTGGAGGCGATCACCACCAGCCCGGCCTCCAGGATACAGCGGCCTAAGCTCCCCCGGTCGCTGCGGAAGTCCCCCACCAGTGACCAGGTGGCCCTTCTCCTGGAGGCCTCCAAGAGTCCGAGACACCAGGCCATGCTCGAGATCCTGGTCGACTGTGGGCTGCGCTGCGAGGAGCTGGCGACTATCCGCATAAGTAACGTTGACCTGGAACGTTGCCTGTTAACGGTCATCGGCAAGGGTAAAAAACCGAGACAGGTACCTATGGGCTCAGCCACAGCCAGCATCATTTGGCATCAAATAGAGGCTGTTAACTCCACCGGTTACGACGGGGACTGGCTGTTCCCTGGCCAGGGCCCGGGCAGCCACGTGTCCACGGATTCCGTCCGCAGCTTCCTCGAGCGCTTGTGCATGCGAATAGGCGTGCACAAGATAACACCTCACCAGCTCAGGCACTACTTCGCCACACAGATGCTGAGCTCGGGCGCCAACTTGAAGGTGACAGCGGCCATCCTGGGGCATGCCCAGGCGTCAACCACAGCCGATATCTACTGGCATATACTTGACCAGAAGGAGCTCGTCGAGCAGCATGCCAGATTTAGCCCGTTAAGAGAATGTGGATAACTTTTTGCTTGAGTCAGGTTCAAGTTATCCACAATCGGGTAATTTACGTTATCTCCGTATCTCCGGGAGGGGAGGGGTTATATAGATATATATACTCTATATAAAGATAGAGATACGTAGATACGTACGGAAATGACATAATGTAGAAATTGAACGTAAATGGGAAAAGTTATCCACAAAAGTTATCCACAAAATGGAAAACTAGCTATGAATGACATCATTAAATGGCTGGTGATCCGGCCGGGAGAGACAGTAGACCTCAGGGTCCACCTGAGCTCCCTTGAGCGGGTGATAAAGCACTTCGATCCGAAAGTGAGCTTATTTTATCTGTGTCACGGCCAGACATGCGATTTATGTATGGAGGGCATACCTAAGCGGTTACGTTACCAGGTTTTGGTCAGATTTGACGGCCTGTGCCGGCGATGGGAGTTCGGCAAGGAGATCTACAGGCTGCTGAAAAAGCTGGCTGGTGATGACCACGCGGTCGATGTGGTAGTCATTCGGCAAGGCAGCGGCCGGCGGACACGCTACTGGATATACCCGACCGATGAAGCAATTTTCAAAACCGCGATAGAGACAAGTACATCAGAGGTCGATGTGGACACATGGTAAGGAGGTCAAACCATGAAAACTAAGGCAGGGAAGGCCCGCGACGAGGCCATCGCCCCGGCAAGGAAGGCCCGCAGTGAAAGTGAAGTGTAAGTGGTCGGAGGGTGACATCTGCCGGACGTTTATCCTTAGAGACGGACGCCTGCTGGGTTGTGATGGCTGCCACACTGCCTGTGGTGGTAGGTGTAATGAGCTATGGGATATCAGGGATGGGCCGATCCAATTAAAACTACCTTCAAAGGAGGACTAAGTGGAAAAACGCGTACCTAACCCCAAGGGGGGCCCGAACATCATCCGTAACATCGAGGTTGACCAAATCCTGGTACCGGAGCTCCGGGTGACCTCGAGGGTAGACGACCACATCATGGAGGAGCTGCGGGAGTCGATTCAAAAAGAGGGCATCCTCCAGCCGCTCCAGGTGGCCAAAGTTGGCGAGAAGCTCGTCCTGGAAGATGGCTTGCACCGCCTTTATGTGGCCAAAGAGCTCGGGATCCTGAAGGTCCCCTGCCTGGTTCACGCGGCCTCGGAGAGGGACTTGATGATCAGAAACCTTCAGCTCAACCGGCAGCGAGGCAAGAGCAATCCGGTCCATGAGGCTCAGGTGATAAGTTACCTCCTGGACAACGAAAAGCTGACGCTCGAGGAGGTCTCGGCTTTGTGCAACCTCTCCCCGGGCTGGGTATCCAGGCTCTATAAAGTTTCTCACCTACCCCCTGAGGTCCTCAGCCTCGTGGAGGACGGCTCTCTATCCGTCTCCGCAGCGGACCACCTGACAAAACTCCAGGATCCACAGTTACAAATTCAGACGGCCAGGGACGCCGTCAACTGGAAATACACAGAGGAGCAGGTCAAAATACGAGTTCAGGAGCTGCTGAACGTTAGGCCGGAGCCCCAGCCGGGGGAAATTGTGTTTGATGAGACGGGTAAGCCTACACGGATCCCGATACCGTGCTACTTCTGCCATAAAGAGGTCACCAGGGGAGACGGCTACATCTGGATATGCGACCAGCACCGCGAGCTGGTGGATAGCTTCTGGCAGGAGTACATCGCTCAACAGCTGGTACCCGCAGCGCCAGCGCCGGCAGCCGCCCCGCAGCGCCGGATACTGACACCGGCAGGTTGGAAGGAAGCCTAGAGCTCTGCGACCCTCAGGGGTCGCCCTGGGCGGGGTAGGGGCCTTAAAAAT
>Ga0315280_10008480_pt1 | contig 13437 bp, 14 predicted proteins | sample YL17G06_40_MG_FD_203697 | JGI IMG/M metagenome (GOLD analysis project Ga0315280, IMG submission 203697) | Sediment microbial communities from Yellowstone Lake, YNP, Wyoming, USA - YL17G06_40 | ecosystem: Environmental > Aquatic > Freshwater > Lake > Sediment | place: USA: Wyoming | collected...
GTTGCCTTTATCGAACGCGAGGAAAAGGAAGGAGTGAAACAGAGTAGAGGGAGAAATGGAATAGGAAAGTTAAAATAACGACTTCACATAGGTGGTTTTAATTCCGTTCTGCAAACTTCTGCGGGTTCGAGAAGGCTGGTTGCCGCAAGGAATTCATGAACAAATGCGAAGTCCAAAACTGTCTCCAAATCACAAAAGGAGAATAAAAGTCACTCATGAAAGACGCTGCGTGATCCTGGCGCCCTCGAGCCTGCCCAACACCAGCCGAGAAACTATTGTTTCGCCACTGAGTTAAGCTTTTTGTCGTACCTCCTCTGATTTCTGGATTCATACGGCTCATTTCTAGTAAGCATCGTCCATATAATCTTCAGCATCTTACAAGCCACAGCTACGATCGCCTTCTGACCACCACGCCTCAACTTCACTCTTTCATAGAAAGAGCCAAGCCTATCATCATGGTTCACTGCAACCCTGGCAGCCTCCACCATAACCCACCGCAACACTCTAGAGCCCTGCTTAGTGATTCGCCCATGATACTCAACACTGCCAGACTGATGCAAAGACGGCGCCAAACCAGCCCACGAAACCAGCTTCTTATGCGAACTGAACCTTGAGATGTCGCCTATCTCCGACCGAATCAACAACGCAGTGAAAACATCCACGCCGCTCATGCTGAGAAGCAACTTGACATGTTCATCCCTCGAAGCTCTCACGGTGATTTCCCTATCGACCGCTTCAACCTGTCTCTTCAGGCTCTCCAAATGTTCCAGATGGTTGTCCAGCATCAACCGGTCCAAGGTTGAAAGCTCCACCCTCCTAAGCCACTGCATCCCCTGCTTGCCAAACAAGTCTGAAAACTCTTCGGTTGTGATGCCGTTCCTGTCAAGCAAGGCATGAACCTTGTTCTTCACCATGGTGCGCACCTTAACCAGAGAGACCCTGTGTCTGAGAAGATAACGCATTTCCCTAATTTCGTAGGGAGGAACGTAGCTTGGAGGAATAAGGTCTGCCCTCAGCAGGTGCGCAAGTATCCTTGCGTCTATGGTGTCGCTCTTTATTCTTGCTGAAGCTATGGTCCTGGTCTTCATCGGGTTAGCCAGCACCACCTTGATGTGAACTTGATCAAGCCGATCGTATAAGTTTGACCAAACGCTGCCAGTAGACTCCATCACAACCATGTCGTCCATTGAGAGCCTAGAAATCAAGCATTGTATTCCTTCATTGTTATTGTGGAAAGCAAACTCGTCAGAAACCCTTCCTTCAGAATCCATCATCGCAACTGCACACTTGTATTTTCCAACGTCTATACCAACATACTTCATTCTTCTATTCCACCTCCAATATTCGGCTGGCATCAGGCTGCAATCACTCATCCGGGCGTCAAGCCCAATTCTTTAGCAGCTCACGGGCATCGTCCAGTCATTTTACCGGCCGCACCGACCATGGTTTTTAATGGACTAGCCAGCCCACACAGTATATCTGAACCGTCTTTCATAAAGTCATTTTACACCAATTTAGGAACAAGCATGCGCGCTAATCTATCTCAACGAGATCAAATTCCACCCGTCCGCGTGGCCCGTGTTGCGGGGGTAGATAGGCGGACTGTGAATGAGACGCTGGCCGCAATTAACGCGAATCGTGAACTTCGACTGATATTTAAAGGCCTCAGATCGGCTGGGCACTCGCTCAAAGAGGTTGCTAAGCATCTAGCTCTTGGAGTAGTTGAGATAACTCCGGTGGACAAGATTCCAGGGATACTGGCCAATTGCGCTATGATTTTAGCAAAGAATGGTCTGAGCATTAGGCAGGCAATCGTGGATGATCCGGAGCTTTCGCCGGAGCCAAAGCTTGTTCTCATCGTTGAGAAGAGGATCCCGGGCGAGCTAATCCAAGAGTTCCTATCTGTCAATGGAGTCGCCAAGGTGGCCGTGTACTAGCTGGCTAACAGCGCGCGAAATGAAGTGTCCCGAGTGCAATGAAGGATGGAGAGGGGGAAGGCGTTTGATCTCGTTAACCGAGATTAGCCTGACAAAAGAAGGAGACTACGTGGGCGATAGAATCACGGCCTTTTACTGTACGGACTGTGGCTACATCGGGCTTTACAGAGAATAAAGGCCGTGCCCAAACGTGTTTCCGTTAGTATGTCAGTGGAACACTTCGTAACACGGCATGTAAGTGCGGACAGGAGTTTCCCTTATGGATCTGTCTTGCCATAGTTTTTTTGCACCAAGAGTATGTCTATTATGTCGACTTTTTTGTCTATGTTGATGTCTGCTCTTGGGTCCCAGTTCCAGTCGCCAGGGGTTGAACCGTAGGCTTTGGCCACTAAAAAGATGTCCGCTACGTCGACTTTATGGTCATCATTTATGTCGGCTAGGGGGCGCTGATTAGCCATCCAAGCGTTCACGAGGCCCCACCCAGTCTCATTGTCCTTGCCCGGCGGACCCAAGTCGAGCGCAGTGTCATCCATCTTCAGCCACACTTCAGCATTGTTCCAATAACTGCCATAGTTGGGATCTAATTTCGATGACCATACCAAAGCAGCCGTGGCCGATACGAGAGGTGCAGCAAAAGAAGTGCCATTAACCAAAGCATAGCCCCCGTTAAGAGTTGTTGTGTTGACGTCGACGCCTGGCGCCATGAACCACAACTTCGGGCCGAAGTTAGAAAACGGCGCTCTGGTATCATCATGGTCAAGGGCGCCAACTGCAATGACAGAACTGTAACTAGCCGGATACCCGAGCGTAGTCGTATTGTCATTGCCTGCAGCCGAAATTAAGAGCGCCCCTGCGTGAGTAGAGGTGTCGGTGACAGTATAGTCACATGCGGTGTGAAGATGCTGATTATCTCGCGTAAAACCAAGGCTTATCAAAATTACCTGTACGTGCAAATCATCAACTGAATAGTTTATGGCCTTAGCCATCTCTTCCTCCGAAGCATAATCGTTAGGCAATGAATTGATTTTTAGCGAGTATATTGCTACTTTCGGAGCCGCCCCGATGATACCCATTCCATTAATTGCGGCAGCGATCACTCCTGCAACCTCAGTTCCATGGCCACGATTGGGAAAAGGGTAGAGATCCTGGATAAATTGTCTCTCATATGAGTCGGTAGGCTGATCATACACATTCACGACTCCGTTATCATACTTGAATCCGTACATACCCCCTAGCTGTAGGCTGTCGTTCAAGTCAGGATGATAAATGACGTTGCCGTGGTCCACAGAATAGTCCATCCCTGTATCGATAATTGCGACTTTCACCCCTTGGCCTGCGTTTGCCCCTGCATCCACGTCCCACGCCGTCGTGTTCCAGTTAGTCATATTCCAGTTGTCATTGTCCCAAACACAATAGGAGTGGATGCGCTCAACATCCCAAGGAAGCTGCTCACTTCCAAGAGCTGGTGACAGTGTGAGGGCAGACAGAAAGACGATAACAAACAAGAAAGCTAAGAATCTCTGCAGGCTCGTCATCTTCCCCGTCATCCACTCCACGACTACCCAATCGTGAACGCAATCGACGGGGTCTGCCACGTGAACCGTGCTCCGCCGTTCAAGTAGGCTTCGAATGCCCCAATTACCGTGTATGCTTCTTTCTGAAGGGGATGTCCCTCAGAATCGATGTAGTGGGCGAGGTTCACGGTCACTGTTTGGTTCAAAGAGGCATAAGGTCCAAAAACAATGCTCCAAACCATTTGAGCATATGCCCCAGGAATCTTGTCGACAACAACTCCACTGCTGTTAATCAAGGTGAAACTGAAGGGCAAAGCTCCAAGTAGAGGGTCATCTCCGGCAGTGTATGTAGGATAGGACTGATTGAAGGACGTGTCGACTCCTTCACCGACAGTAACAACTTTAAAGGTCTGGTCGTCAGGGCTAACGCTTGCAGCATATGGAAGGCTCGCGGTTATCGTTTCGTTGCTCAGATTCTTCAGATAGAAGGTTATCGAAATGTTGTTCGTAAGTGAGTATTCTGTCTTGTCCAGCATCATCGACAGTTCGAAGGGTGATGATGTTAGGGTCACTTTTGGGCCGGCGGGTGAAGGTAGCGACGTCCAATAGGCGAATGCTCCCGTACAAAGCACCGCGATTATGAGCACTGTCGCGACGAGAATTCTCCTCGGCCGTGACGCGAAAAGTCCCCCTAATGAATGCCCCAACATAATACCCCCACAATTAACTCTATCACGCAACTACTTAACACTTTACATCGAAAGAATCCAAGCTCACGAGCAACGACAGGGCCTATAGTCCAAGCGTCGCCATGGAAGGAGGACAGGCTATTCGAGTGCGCAGCCGATGAGACTACAGCTCACCCCTTTGGCGCACAGAAGCAACCGCTCTTTGCAGCTGCCTTGACCGTTGAGCAGTCCTATGGAGAATTGAGAAAACCAAGTATATATAGTAGCGCGCATGCTTGTTCCTAAATTGGTTTTAAATGGTTTTTATTCTTCTTTTGCCTATTCGGGTCTAACATGGGCTTGTTTGATGGGCAAATCTTGGCCGTGTTGAGGGAGATAAATCATGGGGGAGCTCCGACAAATCCTCCGAGAAGTGGGGTTTTCCATACCCAAACCCCTAGAGAAGGAATAAATACCATTTCTGACCATTTTAGGGACAAGCCAGCGCGCTGATTCTTTGGGTTATTAGTGAGAAGTTCATAACCCATGCAATTCTTGGATCTATGTTATTTATGAGAATAGCGCACGCTTTCTTTAGTTTCGGCCCCCGTAGCCGGTTTAGGCGCACTTGCAAACCTATCTATCCTTTAATAGCTTCTAGACAGAAGAGAGTTGGTTAAAGCTTAAATCTTGTAATCTCAGTCGCACAGTTGTTGGGCGGGTGTGAATATGAGGGGTGGGTTGAGAAGTCTGATTGAGTTCTATGGGATACTGATTTACATGGGGCTGTACCCTATGCTTGTTATTTTTCTGTTGGTGGAGGTTAATGCTGGTGTTTACACTTGGGCGGTTCTTGGAGTTTGTCTTGTTCCTCCAACTTTGGCTTGGTATATCGTGGTGAGTCGCAGACTGAAACTTTATTTGCGTTCCCTAGCAGCTAGTGAGCCTAGGACATGGGATGTGGATAAGGCTGTCCAAGAGTATCTGGAGGTTTTGAAGAAAGGGAAGTCCAACAGTGTTGCGGAACATGATAGTAAGTCTGAGGATAACTGATCTCTTTTTGGCATCGTGTTCGCAAAAGTTTAAATCCTTTTCGAAGCAAAATTCAATGGGTTCGTGACATGTCGAAGGTGTTGAAAGAGAATTGGTTCTGGCTCATAATTCTCTTAGTAGCATTGATTGTTGCAGTTCCTTTTGTCGTTATTTACCTTGTTTTTCTTTTGCCGCCTATTTGGGGACCAGCCTTGTTCATGGTTGCCTTGATGGTCGTCTGGGCTCTGGTAAGCGGCTACAAGGACTGGGTTATCGCAAAGCGTAAAGAGGAAGAGGAAAAAAGACGCGTGGGTGCTGCTTAATTAGAACTTGACTTTCTACCCATGAAAAACGGTGGTATTGCTATGAAGAGAGACGTTATCAGCAGCATTATTTCTGGAGGCTGGATCTGGAATTTTATAACGTATGGAATTGACACTTGCGTGAAGATGAGGTAGTTTATCAGAGTGTAGATTGCCCCACATGATGTAACCGTGGCTGCAGACTTCGTATATGAAACGTTCAGGATCTCTTTCATGCCAACTATGAGTATTATGATCATCCACAGGTTTGTCAGCAAGAATACCGCGAGGGACCACGTTGTCAGGTATGGTTTGCTCGTGAATATGAATGAAGTGAAGAGTTGCAGGCCTATTGGGGCGTAGGCGAAGCCTGTGCATGCGGCTACGCTTGCAAGGCTGGCTTTTTCTCCGAACAGATTCACTCCCACGAAGAAGAGTATCAGTGACAAGAGTGCCCACTTGAATATTCCAAGGCCCATGAGAATTATTGGCGTTTGGGCAATCGCCAAATCAAAGCCCACCCTCCCCGTGAACAGTACTTCAAAAGGAATATTCGCGTTCGTAGCTCCGATTATTCTTCCAACGTTAAATGTGAAAATACCATTGCCTATTCCGCTTAGAAGATTCGCGAAAAGTATCACCATGGCGGCATCCTTCACCGAGGTGTCTTTCATGAAATGTTGGAAAACTTTTTGGCTCGCTCTCATTGAGAGCAGCATCTTGCCGATGAAAGTGTCGCTGAATCCCCTTGGCGTTTCTAAGGCTAAGGCCCCGCCAATGAAGGATAGAATGGATCCTATGATGAATCCGCCGCCGTATAATAAGGCAGCAGCTGAGAACAGTATGATCAAAAGTGATAAAGGTTCCACATTTCTAGGCTTGAGGTATAAGCTCAATGAGCAGTATATCATTATAGCTGCTATGATTACTCCTATCGCAAGCTGGGTGCCCTCAGTGTAGCCGCGTATCCCAAATGCTATTCTCCACCACATTGGTGCAGAATCTTGCATGGCAATGTCAACAGATTCTGAGTAGTTTGAAACCACTATGGGTGCGCTACTTATGGCTATCAGCAGGATGTTGAGGAGTACTAAGATGCCACCTGCGAGTGAGAGAATAGCGGCATAGTTCTTTCGTTTTTCCATGATGTCGTCACCGTGTGATGATCTTGGGTCATCTCTTTGTTATTTAAGACTTTGTGTTAGGCGCTTTCTGTCCGAATACATCGTTCGGATAGGGAGTAAGCACACAATGATCAGCAATGCAGCTGCGAGTGTCAAGTACCATCCTATTGATGGTCCCCACGTCGCCAATACCTCATCTTTCCAAACCGGACTGCTGTCAGGTACGTTCAATGATCCCCAGAAGTCTGTTACGTTAAGAGCCAACTGCAGAGGCGCTATCAGTAGGACTATGGCTGCCAAGACTCCCACAGCATAGGTGTACCTTTCAAGCGCCATTTTCGTTCTTGTTACTACTAGTATTAGAAGCATCGTTACTATTACTAGCACCAGGCCTACTACTGTCAGTGGCAACGTTAAATTCGTTGTATCTGCTATCTGTTTTGTCTGTTGTTGGTAACTAGTCAAGTTGCCGATGTTGAATGTGAACGTACTTGTTAGGTTTCCGTCTGTTCTGTTTGCCGTTATCGTTTGGAATATCGGGCTTTGGTATGCGGTGGTGTTAGTAATTGCGAACGCTAATGTATTTGTCTCGTTTGCATCTGTTCTTGCTGCGTTCAACGTTTGGAATAAACCGGCGTCGATGGTCATTGTAGAGTTCGTCATCATTTGTAACTCTGGTGAAGTCCTCGCACTCCACCATGGCTGGAAAATCGCGGCTGCAGCAAGTAACACTGCCAAGGCAGCCAGTAAAGGAATTACTATTTCGTTTTTCGTGATTGACATGCTTTTTCCCATCTAAACGACTCCTAAAGTTTCTTGTTCTTGATTGAATTAAGTCTAAGCTTTTTCGGAGAACAGGTGGCATGCCACGTATCTGTCTTTTCCAACGTGGACCAACTTTGGTTCCGTGAGGCGACATACGTCTCCGATGTATGAGGGGCATCTGGTGTGAAATCTGCATCCTGAGGGCGGATTTATCGGGCTTGGAATTTCGCCCTTGATTACCACTTCGGCGCGTTTTGATTCTGGGTCTGGAACAGGCACGGCGGCCATGAGCGCCTTTGTGTATGGGTGCAATGGGTCATAGATTATGTCCTCGGTATAGCCTCTTTCCATTATTTTTCCAAGGTACATTATGGCAATTCTATTACATAGATGTCTTGCTAAAGCCAGATCATGTGTTACGTATAGAAATGCGACGTTGTGTTTTTCCACAAGGTTCACCATGACGTTCAGTACCTCCGCCCTGATAGAAACATCAAGCATGGATACTGGCTCATCTGCAACTATGAACTCGGGTTCAAGCACAAGAGCCCTTGCTACTGCAATCCTCTGTCTCTGCCCTCCGCTTACTTCATGGGGATATCTGGAAACAAATTCTTCAGGAGGCGTCAGCTCAACTTCCTCCAAGGCTGAGGAGACTCTTTCCTTGATTTCTCGTTCACTTTTACATATTTTTTGAATCTGCAACGGTTCGCTTACTATGTCACCTATTGTCATTCTTGGGTTTAGTGATTCATACGGGTCTTGGAATATTATCTGCATTTTTCGTCTATATGGACGAAATTCCTTTGGGGTGAGTGAAGTTATCTCCTTATCTTTGTAGTAAACCTTCCCAGCGGTGGGCTCGATCAGTCTTAGTACCAGTCTTCCTGTGGTTGTTTTTCCGCTTCCGCTTTCACCTGCAAGCCCGTAGATTTCTCCTGTTTTGATGTCGAAGCTTATTCCGTCTACGGCTTTGACGGAGAGTTTCTCTCCGCCTACTAAGCCTTTGACGAAGCCCGTGTGAACTGGGAACCATTTCTTAAGTTCGTTGACTCTCAGCAGCGTTTCTTCCATGGGGGTCACCTACGTTTTGTATAGGAGATGGCATGCGACGTAGTGATCTTTCTCCACCTCAAGCAGCTCAGGATCAACATTCTGGCATATTGGCATAGCGAATTTGCATCTCTCTGTAAATTTGCATCCAACTGGAGCCTTCAATAGATCTGGAGGCGTGCCGGGTATGGAAACTAGTCTCGTCTTTGGGGCTTTTACTCCCGGGAAGGCACTTAGGAGACCTTGAGTGTATGGATGAAGGGGGTTCTTGAATATGGCAAATATGTCTCCTCTTTCAGCGAATTTTCCGCCATACATTATGGCTACCTTTTCACAGGTCTCAGCTATGATTGAAAGGTCGTGACTTATTATTATCAACGAGAGATTCAGTCTTTCTTTGAGCTGCCTCAGGAGCTGAAGTACTTGGGCTTGAACGATAACGTCAAGGGCCGTGCTCGGCTCATCAGCAATCATGATGTCTGGGTTACACGCTAAAGCCATGGCTATCATCGCTCTTTGCCTCATTCCTCCGCTGAACTCGTGTGAATAGTGATCAAGCCTTGAGTGATCTAGCCCGACAAGTTGAAACAGCTTTTCTGCTCTTTCCCGTGCTTCCCGTGCTTCAACGTTTGGTTCGTGTAGCTGAATTGCTTCGATGATTTGATCAGAAACTTTTATTACCGGGTTTAAGGCGTTCATTGCTCCCTGGAAGACCAGGGAGATTCCTTTCCACCTTATGTCTTCTTTCAGCTCAGCTTCGGTTAACCTAACTATATCAACATCCTTGAAAAGTATCTGGCCGCCTACTATCATAGCGTTTGACGGAAGAACCCTCAGAAGCGATGTGGCGATTGTCGTTTTTCCACATCCTGACTCCCCTGCCAGTCCCAGGGCCTGTCCTTTTTCAATGTCGAAGGAAACGCCGTCAACGGCCTTTACAAAACCCCTTTGAATTTTGTAATACGTCTTAAGGTCTTCTACTTGAAGTGTAAGCATGATCCTTGACCTTTTTGCTAGGAAACTTACACGTTGGTTGAGTATAAAATCTTTTGCTTCCGTTGGAGAAACTTTTTATCGATTAGACACGTGTATCAATAAGTGTGTCTCTATGAGGACTGAGTGGCTTAACAAACATGTGGAGCCTTTAAGGCTGTGCGGTCCTGTGAAGGATTTCTTCAGGGCGAGAGGTCTCAATACCAGGGAAACCTTCTCAAAAGGCAAACATCGTATCGAGGCATTTGTCGCAGATGTTGATTCTGTGCCGTTTATCGTTGTTGAAATTTACGGTGACTTGAGTAGAATAGTTGTCGATTTCCTTCTATGGGGAAAAAATGAGCGAACAGGATGGACGATGCTTTTTTCATCGATTTTGACACTTCTTGGGGGAGGAGTATTAGTCCGGCAGGACCTGAAAAGAAAAGAGTTGATGGAAGAAGTTGAAGACCAATTTTGGGATTTCCTCGACAAACACTTTCTAGAGCTAGCAAGTTGAGGTGCTCCGGGTAAAAGTGAGTGTGCGGTCCTCTTCAGTTTCACTTTTATTTGCTTCACGGTAGGCGTTTTGCTGGCTAGTCGTCTAACAAAGACTTAAATATTCCCGAAACCGAATCCCTAACGGTAATAATATGGGACTGAGAAGTTACGTCGCGAGAAGGCTTGGCTACGCAGTCATACTTATTGTGTGTGCAATGTCATTGAATTTTGTCATTTTTCAATTAATGCCGGGAACGGTTTCAACAATGTATGTTCAACTAAAAGGTTTAGCCCCAAATGTGGCTGAACAGCTTCTGGCGCAGTTTAATCACGCTTGGGGACTTGACCAGCCGCTCTATATAAGATATCTTCTTTATCTCAAGAACATGTTTACTTGGAATTTTGGCACTTCGATGCGGCTGCTGTCACCAGTTGCAGGCCAAATAATGTATAGGATTCCATGGACACTTATGCTTGTTGGTCTTGCAGAAGTCTTTTCCATAATTGTCGGCATAGTAACTGGTGTGATAAGCGCGTACAAAAGAGGGACTAGTCTTGACAGCGGAATACTCATTTCAGCGCTCATGCTTGGGTCCCTTCCAGTTTTCTGGCTAGGTCTGGTTTTTATAGTTTTTTTGGGCCAATGGTTCCCGAGCGCCTTTGCCTTTCCGGTTGAATGGGGGCTGCCCACACATCCGTTTCCGGTCGCTTATACAGTCAACACTTCGATTATGTCCAGCTCGAGTGCTGTTGTAACCACTCTTGCAGTGCATGGTTCTGGAGCGCTAGAATATGTTGGGGGGCTTCTTTTTCATGCTTTTCTTCCCGTCTTTACTCTTACGGTTTTCCTTTACGGGGGGTACACGCTCCTAGCCAGAGCGACGATGATTGACGCCTTAACTGAAGACTACATCGTTACGGCTAGGGCCAAGGGCGTGAGTGAAACCTCAGTGCTGTTTAGGCACGCTCTAAAAAACGCCTCGCTTCCTTTAATTACCTCAGCAGCGCTAGCTTTCGGTTTCCTCTTTTCAGGAGCTACAATAACTGAAACGGTTTTTTCTTGGCCCGGCTTGGGACTATGGATTTATTCCTCAGTTATACAACAGGACTATTTCGCCATGCAGGCAATATTCTACATTATAACGCTGATGGTCATAATTGCGAATATCGTTGCCGACTTCCTTTACGGGATAGTTGATCCAAGAATCAAGTACGGGTGAGAGAAATGGCAGCAACAGGCGAAAGGACAAAATATGCTTCGAAACGGCTTTTGAACTTCTTCAAGATCTTCTTTCGAAACAAGCGGGGGATCGCAGGCATGATTATCATTCTCTTTTTTGTTTTTATGGCACTCGCGGCTCCACTTTTAACGCCATATGACCCGTTTCAGCAGGGTTTGTCTGGTTTTTACGGGGCACCAACTTGGATCAAATCTCTGCCTCGCGTGCTAGGTGGCGACGCAACACTTTCAGAAAACTTTCAAGCGATTAACGACACCAGTTTCTCACAAGGAATCGATGGTTGGAACCTCACAAAAGACTCGTCGCATATAACCGATCTACAGATGGAGACAGGATTCGGAAGTGGCAACCATAGCCTGAACCTGAGCTTCAAAAGAGACGAAACAGGAGTTTTATACGGAATAAGCAATGCATCAATCTACTATGACTTCTACTATCCATATCAGGGTATACCAGACCGTTTCATCGCACGGGGGGAAATCTTCGTGAATGGAACATCGTTCAATGTTACTTCGTTTTCGTACACATACAATATAACGACAGGAGGATTTGACAACAGGACAATCATAAGACAATCGTTGGCAGTCATTCCCCAGGTGCATCTTTTCCTAGAAAGGCTTTCAGATAAAACGAAGTGGGAGTTCTGGCCCACTGCGGACCAAGCGACGCCGACATGGTCGCTAGATGGCAATATTACACTAGGCACGACAAATTGGCTAAAAGGCGATGTGGATTCAAACAGCCTTTACGATAAGAAGTTCCCCGGTCTTTATCCTGGTTCTCAAACTGGGAACGGAGTTATCCTTCAAACATTCGAGAATATCCCGGGAAACTTCCGGTATGGTGTGGACGTTAGCTTTCTTGACGTTTTGAACTCGACTATTCCGGTTGAAACAACGGTTTACATTGACTCTGCATCCTTTTTTTGCTATGGCAAGGCGTGGGGTCTACTTGGAACAGACCAGTTTGGAAGAGACCTTTGGAGCCAGCTAGTCTATGGTTCGAGGATTTCTTTAGTCATTGGAGTGTTGGCGGCCGCTGTAGGTGTGGTCTTGGGTTTAGTCGTTGGACTGACTGCAGGTTTTCTAGGATCAGCCGTCGATGAGGTGTTAATGAGGTTTACCGACCTCTTACTTGTCATACCCTTCCTCCCGCTGATGATGGTGCTCGTGATGATAATGGGTCCAGGCATAGAGAACCTGATCGTAATTATAGGTTTCTTAGGGTGGATGGGTTTTGCAAGGGTTATAAGGTCGCAAGTGCTGACCTTGAAGGAAAGGCCCTTTATCGAGGCAGCAAAATCCGTAGGGGCTGGCAGAACGCACATAATCCTCAGGCACATAATGCCTAATGTGATGTCACTCGTGTACGTTACACTCGCTATGTCAGTGCCTGGCGCCATAACTTTAGAAGCGTCGCTAGCTTTCCTTGGCTTCTGGGATCCAACGCGCATGTCTTGGGGCAGGATTCTAAATGGAGCCTTTTTCTCAGGCACCGGGTCGTTGTTCTGGTGGTGGGTAGTCATTCCAGGGTTGTGCATAGCTTTTTTGGCGATGGCCTTCATACTGCTCGGGTTTGCCCTCGACGAAATCATGAATCCGAAGCTCAGACTGAGACGATGATAAAAGCTTTCAAGCGGGTAACAGTTTCAACCTGAGATGTTGCGAGAACGCCTTATTGCACGCTGTTAGTAGAACACCGAGATTTCTAGTAAATCTGATATTAAGGGAAGCCAATATAGCAAAAGATGAAATCAATGCTTTGGCAGATTTTCTCGCTGATCAGCTGGACATTCGCGCCTATTCTCCTAATATGGATACGGATAGAATCGGTGCCCATGGGAACTTCTAGTGTGTAACGGCTTTCACTGTTTCATTTTTTGCCCTTCGTCGCTTTCTGTCAGTTTTTTTCAATCCGTAGACGAGGAATATGACGCTTGCAGGGATTGTGACAAAGTTGACGTACAACAGACTCATGTAAGGGTGTGACTCTTCGGTACGTCCCCAATAAAGTGCAAACGTGCCAGGCGTAAACCTACCGTCCGCGCGATAGTCCAGCATGAAACCGACGAAAGTCAAGTTTGCAAAGTATGTGCCATCAAGCTTGGCGATCCCTGCGATGAAGGTGACTCCGGTTTCCTTAACGTTCACTGTCTGGTTGATTCCCTCTCCTGCAGATAGAACAGTCAGATTGTATGGATGCAAGTTGCGTTTAATGTCTGTTGGGTTATAAGTGAATTCCAGCTCGTATGTCGATGTACTGTTTTTTGGGTCTGTGATGTTTATGTCAGCGTACATGACAGGCATTCCGTTATCCAGCACGTCAAAG
>Ga0315280_10008482_pt1 | contig 13435 bp, 11 predicted proteins | sample YL17G06_40_MG_FD_203697 | JGI IMG/M metagenome (GOLD analysis project Ga0315280, IMG submission 203697) | Sediment microbial communities from Yellowstone Lake, YNP, Wyoming, USA - YL17G06_40 | ecosystem: Environmental > Aquatic > Freshwater > Lake > Sediment | place: USA: Wyoming | collected...
CTACTCCTTCAAGCGGTGTGGAAGCGGAGCAGAAGCGGAGTTCTAACACAAACATGCAAGTGTTGTTGCGTTTAAGGAAAGAGTTGGGAATAAATTCCCCTCCCCTTTAGGGAGTAGGAGTAGAAGTAGGCAGGAAGGGGCTGGGCGGGTTGGTAGTGTTCACCTTCACCCAGGAAACGAACTTCCCCACGTAGAGGTTGAAGGCGCTCAGGGGCCTTCCTGCAGCTAAAGCTGCAGCCTTCCAGGCGTCCTTGGTGCTCTGGTCCTCCTGGTGCCACTGGCTTACCGCATCGGTGAAGGCGTCTCTGATCAACACCTGGTTTTGGGTCCTGGGGTTCATGGGGATCACGTGATTTCTCACGTAGCGGATCCCCTTCCACTTGGCGTAGGTGAGCTGGTTGGCGTAGGTCCCGGATGCATCAATGGACATCAATGGAGCATATACCTTGGCCATTTTTACACCTCCTTTCCTTTAGCTTAGCCCTCGAGAAGCTCCACCGTGGTCACGGCCTGCACATCGTAGAGCGGATAGAGGAGGAGCCCGGCGAGATCGTTGGCGGTAGCAAGCAGGGCGTCGGCCTCCGCCGCGGGAATGATCTTGGAGATGGAAACCGAAGTGTAAATCGGCTTCCCGCTCTCCGGATCGGTCCCCTTGGAGAGCTTCAGGGTGAGCCTCTTTCCAATTGGGTTCTCAATTGCCATTTCCTTTTTCTCCTTTCCTTCCTTCAAAAGTTCCCCTAAAATAAAAACAGGGCCGACTTGCGCCGACCCTGTAAGGGAGAAGCTTGGGGGAGGCCATGCTTCCTGCCCTTCAGTTTAGAACATCGAACAAATGTTTGTCAAGAGGGGGGAAAATTTTAATAGCCTGGTTCTTAAGAGGTTAAGCTGCTGATTCAGGTGGGGGCCAAAAGAATCAAGAAAAGTTGGCTAGAGCAATTTGCCTTAACAAACTCTCTTTTACTCGATGAGGGTCTTTACAGACCGCGAACACCCATTTTCCAAACTCGCCATGATGATTTACCGCCCGGACCCAACGCCTGGCTGCCGCTTCTTTTTGGCGATCCTCTTCCGTCTCGAACCCTTTGACCTCTAAGATGATCTTGGTCTCTTCCCCTGTAGGAGTGCGAAATCGAACCAGATAATCCGGGCGATATTCATGACGGACGCCCTGCCATTCGTAAGGAATGGTGAAGTCCAGATGGTCATTTCTGGCGTAGACCACGACCTCCGGCATGAGTTCTAACTGGTATGCCACGCTGTGCTCCCAGATTGGAGCATCCAGAACCACGTGGCTGACATGGCTTTTGGTAGTTCCCACGCAGGGCCTCACGGTGCGGAAAAGCACTTCAGAGGTGGTACCAATTGGTCGGAAACGCTCAATAACTGGGAGCAAGGGGGGTTCACCGGCCTCAGTATCCGGTTCAATGGCTTCAGTTAAACGTTCTACAATCCGCTGTTTGTACTTTAACAAGGCGATATCTTCTAAAGGGGTGTCCTCAGTTACCACAACGCGCTCTTCGATGTATTGCCAAACAATATTCAGGACCTGCGGGAAGAGGACATGACGCGCGTTCCATTCCTCACGACGTTCCTTGAGCCGGCGGGTCAACTCGGCTGCAATTTCAAACACGGTGGCTTGCAGCCTCTTCTCGCGGTGAAAGGGATTGCGATCTTGGCGTACTTCAGGACCCGGGCCTAGTCGATCAGGCCGCCCTATCCTATAGCCAGAAGCGGGCTTAGCAATCACCTCTGTTGGTTCGCTCGTAGGATCAACCGTAAGATAAGGCACAGCTTCCAGGTTCACCCTAATCCGTTGATGCAAATCGAAGACGTAACCTTCTACACGGGGAAACGTAATTTCCAGGTGCTTACGATCGGGAAGTGCTCGTACTAAGGTTGAAACTTTCTGTACCTCGATTCGATTTAATGGCTTTTTCTTTACTGGAATGACCTCAAACGGAATGCCGTACACGTCCACGTATTCTGGCTCGTTAAACTCATCGTAGTTAAGCCTGCGCAAACCTCGCCCCACGACCTGCTCGCATAGCAGTTGCGAGGTAAAGGCTCTTAATCCCAAAATCTGTGTCACGTTCTGGGCATCCCAGCCTTCGTTCAACATCCCAACGGACACTACGCAGCGGATGTTTTTGCCAGGGGGATCGCCCTCACCATCCCATTCCGTCTTGCCCACGGTATCCACTACCTTCCTGAGGCGTTCTGCCGCTTCTTGTTTCGTTTCGCCTTCTAAAGCACTTTCGGCGTCCGCCAGAAGTTTCGTGTCGATACGGAAAGTGATTTCTTGGTTGACTCCATTCTCCAGCTCAGACAGCACCTTGCCATTTGCGATATGCTCATGGGTCAGTTTTGCCAAATCCGTATTGTCGCAGACTGCAATCATCACTGGGGGAACAGGTGAACCTGCCCTCTGAAACTCCTCAAAAGTTTTTTTCCACTCCGAGGCCAAGGTTGCTAAGGCTCCTTCTGCTTCCCGGAGAACTGATTCCGGTTTGGCTCGACGGCGCGCAGTCTGTCTTTCCGATGCGGGAAGTCTTTGGTTAACGTACTCCCAGAGTCGGAAGTAGGCCGGGATCAGTGCACCTGTGTTGTCATCCACAGGCACGCGGGGAATTTTTACAATCCCACATTCGATAGCGTCCACCAGACCAAAGTCGGACACGACCCAGGGGAAGGGCGCCCCCTCCTCGTAGCCGCTACCCTTGATATAAAAGGGGGTGGCAGTGAAATCGACACAATAGTTGATGCCGCGCACAACATGAATTTTCTCAAGCCCGCTCACCCATACGGTCGCCTCTTCGCGTTCCGTGATCTCCTCTGAAGAAAGTTGTTTCCGCACTTCCTCTGGTAATGGAGCTGGCCGGTAGGCATGGTGCGCTTCATCGTTAATGACCAAGATGTTCTGCTTGCTCCCAAGGTCTTTCAAAACGCGGCGACAAAATGCAGCGTCGCTTTCTGCTCCACGTTGCACCACACTACGGGAGCGACTGTCGTCCTTGGGCTGAAAAAGATGCCAGTTAGTAATTTCAAATTTCCCCTGCTGAAGGCGTTCCATCATTCCAGGCGGTACGAGATCGAACTTGTCATAATAGTTGTTTTGCTTCCATGGTAGAAGGACCTGCAAACGTTCACGGATTGTGAGGTTGGGACAAACAAGGAGTACAGCGTCTGAAAAGCGACGATCTTGAGGGTTTGCCAGTTTGTTTAGAACATGCCAAGCGATGACCATGCCCATCACTACCGTCTTGCCGCTACCGGTAGCCATCTTACAGGCGTAACGGGTCAAACTGTTGTCCTTGGGGATAGTGATACCTTGCTTTTCAGAGGGTAGGGCTTCGACAAGCCAGATCAGAGTTTCAGTAGCTTCCAGCTGACAGAAGAAGAGCTTCCGCTCCCGTTCCGGATTATTCCAATAGTTCAAAAGTTGGCGAGTGATAGGCGTTGCGCCAGGATAGTCTTGCTTCCGCCAGTACCGGACTCGTTCCCGAACTGTATTGACCAATTCCATAGGGATGAACTCCTCTTCGAGAAGGGCTGCTTGTGGGCCCCGAGTCCGAGTTTTGAGGTAATAACCCGCTGGGCGCCTGCCCTCCTTGAGGACAGGTTGTCCTTCCTCATAAGCCCAGTAGCGCGTGGGCTCTTCAAAGGGGGAGTTAAGGATGGGATTGTCTACAAGTAAAGACATGGACGTTGTGCACTCATTCCCGAGAAATTAATTGGATAAAGTCTTTCAACATATTAAAAGCCTCGGCATCCCAGGGCAAGTACCCAGCTTCAGCCGCTTCACCTAAGCGCTTTCCTGCTTCCGGTCTAGAAGCTAAAAAGGTTTGAATCCTTGCTTTGGGCATGTTATTTGGTAAAGATAGTCCATTTTGTTGCAAGCATTGGAAATATTGTTCAACGCACGACATGGCTGGATCTTGCGCTAAAGCTTGGAGACAAAGATCCTCTAGCATTCCAGGCGAGTTAAAACTTGGCAGAATCAGAACAGCAACCCTTGGTTGATTCCCGACGGGATTCGAAGGTCGTTCAGGGACAGGTAGATTTACAAATCGCAAGGCATCACAAACACTTTGAAAAGCAGCTTCAGGATTGGCATCTGCGTCTCTTACTATACCAAGGGATGATACCTCATAAAATTTGGGAGCAGAAATAAGTGCTTTTAAATTTTTTCGCAGTTTGTTCTTACCACCAATAGGCATTATTTGAATGTTTTGCAATCCAATGCGCCTGACGAGTGCCTCGAAGAAACAATACTCTTCCTGACCTTCGACGACTAATAAATTGGGCTTTTCGATCTGAATAGTTTTTCCCTCCACGTTTACTATCTCACCTCGAGATTTGTCTCAATAGTTGCGGCCAAGGATTCTTGATCATATGTCACCGCTTGAATAGTTTCCTTTACACGTTCCAGCCGATGCACACGGAAGTCGTAATGCCCACTTTCAGTGAAAGCCTTATGAGCCGCCACAATGCACTCCAGGCTATGGGTTGTGGAGAAAACCTGAGTATTGAACTGTTTTGCCGCTTCTCCGATAGCCTGCCACATTCGAGTAAGGATAGAGTAATGCAGTCCATTTTCAATCTCGTCCACAAGCACAATTCCATTGGGTGCATTACTGATGGCAAGTACTAAGCTTGCCAAGCGGGCCGTGCCTTCGCCCATAACCGGTAAAGGTACAAGTTTACTAAGCCCTATGTCCCCATGTATCACAGGAACACCGCCTGGTAGCGCTATAGCCAGGCGGCGAAGCCGGGGCTCGATTACTTTAAGGGCTTTTAAGAGTGTGTCCTGTTGCCCTTCGATATCCAGTTTTCCAAAACGTTCGGCGTCTTTCTCCAGTGGCTGGCGAACCCGAGCAGCAAGAAAGAATGCTGGAAAAGGTGGGGATGGAGGAATCGGCTCCGTTCGCAGACCACTTGGATCAAAAATCAAGTAATGCTTACCTTTGCGATTTTTTTGTTTGTACTCAAGCTCAAGTATTTGAGCGGTTTCGGTTGAGATGGGGACCCTTACAGGTCTATCTGGGCCATGCTGGATAGACTGTGGAATTTTCCCTAATTCCGCTGGCTGGCGCACTACCCTTAAACGCAGTAACCTCTGATCTCCTGCTTCGTCTTTTCCCTCTATTTCCACTGTTTTTGAGATATCAAAATTATTGAAGATCGTATCCCAAGGAGTCTCAACCCACTGTCCCAATTCGAGTTTAAAAGTCTCAAGGCCTCGAAAAGCGTTCACCCGCATAGTTAATTCAGGATTATATGCCCCACAATGGATAAACATTGCTTCCAAAAGTGCTGTTTTACCAACGTTGTTTAACCCTGTGATCAGGTTAACCCTCTCTAAGTCATTAAGGGTCAACTCTTGAAAACAGCGAAAGTTACTTACCTTAAAAGATTTGTACATAATTTATCTCCTTGTCTGTTCCTGATTGAAATTACCCAAAGGTACAACCCTTACTACCTCATTCCCCCTAAAATCAATCACTTTCACTGCGATGCGCTCATGTTCCCCGGGTTTAAACGGGAAGGACACGGTGCCGCGCATTTGCTCAAAGGCCTCAGGATCAATTTGCGCTCGCAACGCCCGCTGAAGTTTCTCCCAGGCATCGGGATCCCCTGGGAAGAATGCTTGACAAATATGAAAGGTCATGCCGTCGTAGTCCGTGTCTAAGAACCATGCGGCCACATCACTTCCTGGGGTGCTGTGTACCTCTCCGGTTAGCGGGTCGTAAATGTCCACCCCACGTAATTCAACGGTATAGGTGCCGTCTCTTTGTTTTTCAACGCGCACATCGGGCTGCCCAAAAACAGTAAAAATCTGGCTGGCGCGGGTAGTTTTTAGTAAATCTCCCACAAGCACGTCGGGGGCAACGTTGGCGAAATGCACTTGGAGGTCAGCCACTGGTGCTTTTTGAATGAGAGCCTGAGCTTCAGGATCAAAGCTGAAGCCCGCAAAGATAAGCATGGGATAGCCATTCATTTTTGCGGTTGGAACCGCTTCTTGAACTTGATAAGCCGTGACAGGGCCATGTTGTGGTCCAAAGGAGATGGCAACCCTCAAACCATTCCCATTCTGCCGGGCCTCTGCTTCGGCATGGAGATACCCGAGATTTAGTGGGCGGACATTCTGAAGTTGCAATATCTTTCCCCGGGGGAAAACCACGCCACCCTGTTGTTTTAGAAGGTTGATCATCGTTGCTAAATAATCCCCACCGCGATTAGAGACTCTGGCACGGGCCTCTTCCTCTTCAAACTGAGGAACAGGTGCCTGAGAAGGGTCTTCCACGGCTGGCACCGGAATCGCTTCCACAGTAAATGGCCCGGAGACTCTCACTATTCCTCGCTTTACCAGCGGTCGATCGTACAGCGTCTCCTGCGGAGCGTTGCGCTGGATGCTTGCGTCAATTTCCTGGCGTTTCTTTTGCTTAAGGGACCAGAAGCGTTCATGAGCGTCCTTCACATGATTGGACCAATTTTCATCCGCTTTTCTCGGGACTTCCCATTCCTTCCAATTTTGCCTTGCTGCTTCATTTAATTCTGCGAGTGCTTGATCAATTTGGGGCTGATATTTTAGAGCGATTGCGTCAATTTCAGCGTTTTGGGCGATGCTCTCAAGTGTAATGTGCGGGACGATCTCATAGGTGAAGCCGCCTGCCGGACCACGCTCAGGGTCTCGTAGTTCATAGTAGTCGAACCTGGCTGTCATCAGACGTTGGCGGGCTATGGCCAGAGCCACCCGCGAGGTGTCGCATGTAATCCAACGTCTTCCCCACTTCTCCGCGCAATATGCCGTGGTGCCCGAACCGCAAGTGGGATCAAAGACCAGGTCGCCCGGGTCGGTAGTCATCAGGATGCAGCGCTCGATGACTTTCGTGTTGGTCTGGACGGCGTAGATTTTCGGATCAGTGTACTGACCGGTTCCGGTATCCATCCACACATGATGGATTCGTTTTACTGGAAAATCACGTTCCAATCGGATATATTGCAGTGTATTCTTTGACACATGCAAGCGATCTGCCTCGGCAAGCCTCTGCATTCCACTAAGCGTTGTTTTCCAAACGTTACCAGGGTTCGGTTGATAAACCTGCCCGGCAAACGAAAAAGAAATGTCATCACTTGCGCGACCCTGAGATAGGATATTGTCTGGCTTGTACACTTCACTACCTTCGGGCAGAAAGCTAGGATCTTTAATCTCAGCAATCGTCATAGCGCGCTTATGACCGTCAGGCAGGCGCAACCAGCGGTAGCCAAACTCTACTGGTTTGTCGTCTGGGACATACAATTCTTTGTACTTTATGGAAGTGACGTCCTTGGCGTACCACAGAAGATAATCTGATGAGCGAGAAATGGTTTTTGAAACGAAACCGGAGGTTTTCGCGAAAGTGATCACTGCCACAAAATTCTCTCTCCTAAACACCTCATCCAGCAGGCAGCGCACCAGGTGCAGGTTCTCGTCGTTGATCTGCACAAAGATGCTGCCGCTCTCGGTGAGCAGTTCCTGCGCGAGCAGCAGGCGGTCGCGCAGGTAGGTGAGGTAAGAGTGGGTACCCAGTTTCCAGGTGTCGCGGTAGGCCTTGATCTGTTCCGGCTCATGGGTGAGGTCCTTGTCCTGGTCCTTCACGTCCCGCTGGTCAATGCGTGGCTGAAAGTTTGAGGCGTATTTGATGCCATAGGGTGGGTCCATGTAAATCATCTGCACCTTGCCCGCCATGCCTTCTTTGACCAGAAGCGAGTTCATCACCAGGAGTGAATCGCCCAAAATGAGGCGATTTGCCCAGTTTACGTCATGCCTGTAGAACTCGATCTGCTGGCCAGCAGTTAGAGGAGTTTCACCAAAAAGTCCTAGTTGAGGTTCGGGCTTCTTAACCGCTTCGAGGATCGCCCTGGTGGAGATGCGTTCGTGAATATGAAGAGAGACAACATCCATTTCAAAGGAGGTATGCTCTGCTTTGCCTGCCCAGACCAGTTGCGGATCCAAGTGGGGGTCGTAAGTGTATCTTGTGACTTGGTGCTCTCGTACTTCATAGGTCGGCGCGATACCGGCTGGTGGGTTATTCTTGCGCCGCGCTTCGTGACGAAAGTCTCTAACCTGGCCGTTTTCGTCTATGTTCTTTCGCTTTCGAGGCACGGAGATACTCCTTTCTTGCCAGGGCTGGACTTCAAAGCTGAGGTCGATACGGATCTTACAGTGGGTTTTCCATACTTCTTAGACAGCCTATCCATTTCTGCCCCCTTTAGCAAAGCATTAACTATAAACATTATAGAAAGGGGGCTAATAGGAAACAATTATTTTGAGGAGAAAAATAAGGAAAATGCCAAAGATTCTTGGATAAAACTACCAACCACCCTGGGAAACAAATAATTTAATCTCTTTAAACCTGGTGAAGAGAACCAATCTTTAGGGGTCATTTACGCGTATAAAGTATGTTTAATCTACTTTTTCAATCCTTTTCCACGTCATTAGATCTCTTGTGATGCCGTGCTCATCGGTGAGCTGTAAAACCCTCCTATACTTGCCTGCGGGCTCGTTGACAAAAGAGACTTCTTTTATTTCAATGTCCTTCATTATTGTATGGCAAATTTTACCCATATAGGCTTTTCCTTTAATATGCTCGCATTCTCCATACTCCTTGCCACAGATCGAACACTCTTCTTTTGTGTGAATAAAACCCGGGCTTAAAAAAATTTGAGGAGGAAAGAGTAACTTTTCTAACAAATAAAGCTTATTAGCGTACCCTTCCGCCCTTTCTTCGGCGGTTCTGTGTGCCTGTGCCGCGTTTCTCACTAATAATTGAGCATCTGCTAAATAATCCCACGCCTTATTGGGATCATCCTCTTTCAGCGCCATCCACATTCTCAACTCACTAATAAGGGCGCCTATGAATAATTCTAAGCTGAGTGCGAAATTCGCTGAATCTTCGTCTTCGTTTTCTACTGCTTTCTCTTTAAAGAGGGAGATTTTTTGCTTAAGCGCGGTCAATTTTTCAACAGCTTCTTGCTGGAACTCTTTTCCTCTGGTTATGAACAGAAACTTGGCACTATCTTCAGTTAGGTGTTCAAATTCCTCTATTAGTTGTTCTTTTTCTTTATTCATTTTTCTCGTATACCACCTTAATTACTCCTGGAAGACTTTTAAGACCTTCAAGTTCACCTTCATATTCCAACTTTTTGTAATCACCGTCCTTCTTCTCAACAATCACGTTGAGTTTTACTTTCTGCCTTTCCTTTACTACGCCTCTAAACCAGTCTGTCAGGTAATTGGAGATAACATTGAGGGCGATCGTAACTAGATTTGGATTCTGGCTTAATAACATTGCGGCAACGAAAATAGTGGGACCGATCCACTCAAAGGCAGCTTCAGCCACTAAAGGTAACTTTTCCCCAGGTTTTTCAATAGGTGTTTCAATAATGTTGTTTTGTTGCCAAAGTTTTCTCACTGTTAATGCTGAGCTTTCGTGGACCAAGTCCTCTTTCGATCTCGCGCTTTCGAAGTTGCGGGGTATAAGAGCTAAAGTTTCCGGAACATTGCACCCAATTTCCTGTGCTTTCTTTTTAACGTCCACATAGTTCCCAATTTTGAGCAACCTTTTACCCTCCTTGTTCTTCTTAATTCTATTTTAATACGGCTAAAGAGTAGGCAATATGCATAAGTCAAATGAACTATTCTTCAAAGGGCTCGCCGGGTCGGCGTGCGGCGAGCCCCCTGAAGCGCGCCAACCGAGATCTCCAAAATCTACGCCGACCGGGACCTCCTTTTTCTTTGCTCTATTTTATAGGAAATTCGCTTCTGCATCGCCCTAATCCCCTTCTTTTGCCTCCATTCTATTTTTCAGATTTTTGAGTACCGCGCCAATAGTCTCCAAGTAGTATGTTCACCTTTCCCCTGCGCTTTCTCGAGACCTCAGGCGGGCAATCCTCAGGCGGCGGTCCTCCCCTCCCACCTCCACCGGGAGGCACATCTCAACTAACCTGCCAAAAGTGCGCTCCCCCAAGATGCGCTCCAGGGAGTTGAGGTCCAAATTGGTGGTGGCGATCATAGGGCGCAGGCTCTCGTATCTTGAATTCACAATCTGGTAGATCTTCTCCAGTGCCCACTCCGTGGGCTTCTCCGCTCCCAGGTCGTCTAAGATCAGAAGGTCCGCCTTGAAGACCCGCTCCATCTCCGGCGCTTCACTCTCCTCCTCGCGGTAGAGGTCGCGCAGGGAGTTCAAAAAGTCCACGACGTTCAGGAAAAGGGGCGCATCTCCGCGCTCTAAAAGGGAGTTGGCGATGGCCGCAGCCAGGTGGGATTTCCCCACCCCCGGGCGCCCCCAGAAGAGGATCCCGGAAGAGTGGGGTTCGCTCTTTTGATCCGGCCAGCGCTCCAGGAACTCCCGGGCCAGCTTTAGGGCGCGCTCCTTCCCCGGATCCTCCTCGAAGTTTTCGAGGCGCGCCAGAAGAAGGCGCGGGGTGAGCCCGGAAGCTCTCAGGCGCGCCTCCTTTTCCTCCTTTATGATCCTCTCCCTGAGGCGCTCCTCGGCCTCTTTTTTCAGGCACTCGCAGGTGGAAACGAGGATCGCCTTTGATCCCAGGTGGAGCGTGCGGTAAGGTGCCCCGCAGATGGGGCAGGCTGTTTCAGAGGGAGAGCAAGTTGAGGTCCTCTCTTCCATTTTCCTCTTCCCTTTCGTACTTTTCCGCTAAAGCGATACAGGCCTGAGCGGCCCTGCTCCACTTGGGGATGGTGGTCTTATCCACCCTCTTTTCCCTCCAGTCCTCAAAGGGCCTGTCAGGTCCCAGGAAGGTAGCCGGGTGCTTAATGTAGCATTCGGCTGTGTCTTTCAGGAGGACGTACTCGGCGTAGTTCCGGGCGCAGGAAATGAGGGTCTCAGGAGCTGTGCCCTCACGCAGGCGAGCCTGCCAGGCCCTGAAAGCCCTTCTCTTCTCGATGCGTCGGGGATATGCGGACCAGAAGGCCTCAAAGTCCTTGGGATAGGAAAAAGGCTCCTGTTTTCCTTCCTTCAGCAGAGGAGGACCCTGGGAGGGCGCGTTTCCGGCCCTCTTTCTCCTCCTGGCAACGATGACCTCTGGAGCTCCTTTCTTCTCCGGGGCAAGGGCGCTTGCCTCGCCTTCAATTTGCGCGGGTTCATCTTTGAGAATTTTGCATCTCTCAGGAGGAAGAGGAGGATCCCCTTCTACAGTTCCTTTTCTCCCCGGGGGAAGCGCGGGTTCAATCTCTTGTTGTCCGTTCCCTTCCCGGGAAGAGTACCCCGGGGAAGGACCTCCCTCTACCCTATGCGGCAGGGCAAAAGATGAAAATGCCTCAGATAAGAGAGGAGTTTTCTCCTTTCCTCCTTCTCTGCACTCTTTCTTTTTTTCTCTTTCAGGAGAGAAGAGAGTGTTTTTTCCCTCAGGGGATAAAAACTCTCCTTCTCTTTCTTCTTTGCTTCTTTCTTCTTTCTCTTTTTGCTCATTTTCCTCCTCGTGGAGAAATGCTACCTGCTTTAAAATTTGCTGGAATTGGGCTCCAAGTTTGGCATATTGGGCTCCAACTTTGGCCTCTTGAAACCTGAAGGGCGCCTCGCCAAGCGTTTCATTGCGCGTTTCATTAGGTGTTTCATTGCGCGTTTCATTAGGTGTTTCATTGCGCGTTTCATTGCGTTTCATGAAACGCGTTACATCATGCGTTTCAAGCGTTTCATCTAAAGCGTTACATGGTGTTTCATTTTGCGTTTCATCAAGCGTTTCAACTTCCTCGGGGAAGTTCTCTTTTTCTAAGCGCACCTTATGGCGATAGCGGCGCACTCTCTCCGTGGATACACGGCGAGTTTTCCCTTCCTGGGGGCTTAAGGAATTGAAAGAGGACTGAAAGCGCCAGTCAGGGGAAAGGAGCAGGATACCGTCCTGACGCTCTATGAGGCCCAGCTCAAGGAAGCGTTCCAGAGCCCTTGATGTTTCCTCCAGGGAGACCCCGGCCTGATCGGCAAAATCCTGCTCCCCGAGCGCCATATCCCCATAAACAAGCTTTCCCTCTTCCCCGGATAAAAGGAGAAGGGCAAGAAAAACCCAGCGCTCGGAAGGAGGCAGACGCCTGAGCACGGGATGGTAAAGGATGTTGGTATCCAGGCACAGGAATCTCACAGCGGGATCTCCTTTTCCCCCTGGGGAAAGAGGGTTTTCGCTCTGGCTTCTAAGGAAAGGGAGGCGATGCGGCACTCTTCCCTGGTTAAGTCCCGGACCATGGGGGGAAGGCCGTTTTCCTTCAGAAATTGTCCCAGGTGGTGGTAGTCCACGCACTTCTTGCCCTCAGCGTTTACGGTTTGGAAGCCGTTTTTGTATGCCAGGCGTAGCAGGTTCTGGATCTCCTCCCTGGTAGGGCGCTCCGTGGAGGGAGTAGGGGAGGCGCTCTTTTCTGCTGGAGCTCCCTGCACGGAAGAGGACCCCTGCGCACTCTGTCCAGAAGGAGAGGATCCCGGAGCATTCTGCCCGGATAATCCTGCGCTCCCTCCCGAGCTTCCCTGAGGCGCGATAACCTTTGCCTTCACCCCCTGAGCAGGTGAAGGCGGAAGCTCCTCTGCCGGAGTGGGCCGGTAGCCGGCGAGCACCACTACCCAGGCCAGGACGTTCCGAAGTGCCTTGGCTCCGGCCCTGGTCTGGGCCATGGAGGCCAGCTGGAACCAGGGCTTCACTGCCCAGTTTTCCTCATCGCGCATGCAGTAGGCTTCCGCCCCTCCCACCACCATCCCTGTTCTTAGATCGATCGCCTCGGCCCTGGCTTTGGCTCCCTTCACCCCGAAGATCTCCACGGGGGTAGCCTCAAAGGTGCGGGCGGACAATCCGTAGAACTTGCCCACGGTCTGCCAGTCCTCGAACTCTAAATACTGTTCGCCTTTGAAAATTACGGGCTTCTTCTTTCCCGCCACGACTCTCTGAAGAGCTAAGGCCGCCCTCTGTGCTTCCTGAAGCACAACCTCCGGCGCCCGGGACAGGGGAGGGGTAGCCTCCTCTTTGACCTCTAAAGGATAAACGCTATTCTCCTCCATCAGACTTCCTCCTTTTCTGAGATCTCTGCGGCCTCTCCCAGATCGCTGGAAATCCAGCGCAGGCGGTAGGACTTCTCCTTCCCCCGGACGAAGGCCAGCGCGGCCTCGCGGGAACGAAAGAAACCCACCGGGAACTCCAGAGTCAGAGCGGGAGTTTCCACGCGCTCAGTCACAAGCCACATGCCCTTGGCTTTCATGAGAAATTCCTCCTTCGCAAAGATCTCTGCGGCCTCTCCCTGCGGGCTGAATTCTCCTCTTTCTGCCTCTTCTGCCTCACTACTTTCCTGAGCCGAAACCATCACGGCTTTCGGTCCCGTGACCTCAACGCCTCCTGGCCCCACAACCTCAACATTTCCAGGTCCCACAACCTCAAAATCTCCCTTCTGCGCCTCCCCGGC
>Ga0315280_10008483_pt1 | contig 13435 bp, 12 predicted proteins | sample YL17G06_40_MG_FD_203697 | JGI IMG/M metagenome (GOLD analysis project Ga0315280, IMG submission 203697) | Sediment microbial communities from Yellowstone Lake, YNP, Wyoming, USA - YL17G06_40 | ecosystem: Environmental > Aquatic > Freshwater > Lake > Sediment | place: USA: Wyoming | collected...
CCCGATTTCTCTACCCTTCCTATCCAATTTAACACGACCCACAATTAAAGACGCCACACCCTCACGCACAGGCGTAAAAACCCGAATAACCCGCCGTTCATAATCAATCCCTTCAACAACACCAATCCCTAAGAAATTCTCATTCACATCATGCAAAGCCACCAACAAGCCTTCCTCATCACCCTTACGCACAGCAACACCACCAACCCTAATCCAACGAAGCGGAAACGACTCAGTTCTCGCACCCTTAAGATACTTCTTGTAACCCAATTCACGCAACAATTTACGTTCCTCACGATCTCGCTTGCGCACCGCAGGAGATGATTCAACAACCAAGTTTTGAGTCTCAGTTAATGCACCCAAAAGAAAGGTTAATTCACCCTTTTCCTGAATCCCAACCAACAAGTCTGGTTTAATCTCTTTAGCCAGAGCAACTTTATATCTGACAGCGTCTTCGCCCTCAATCCAACCGTCAGTGTTTATGATTAAGATGTCAACGCCACGCTTCAAAGCCTTCTCCTTCATACCTGCTATTCCTTCAACAACCTTAGATACAGCGCCACTTGGACTGGTAACCCCAACGAAACAGATGCTTTCTGCGCCTATTTCAAACGGGTCTATAATAGGCTTAGTTAAGCGACAAGAACCAATGGTTGAGGGTGGACCCACATCAGACTGCCCCAAATCAGCATCAATTAGAGCTACACTTCGGCTCTCCCTCAATGCCCTGTTAGCTAAATAAGCACAGAAACTAGTTTTACCCGAGTCCACACCGCCCACAACCATCACAGTCACAGGTTTTTCACGATCCAAAACCTCGTCGGCGGCTTTTCCCCAAGAAACAGGAATGGTACTTCCCTCAACCTCGTTAACAGCAGCCCTTTCGCCTAGGGCTAAGTCAAACTCAGCCTTCTCCTTAATCTTCAAGGGAATACGCTTTCCTTCTCGTACCACAATTTTAACGCCAGTCTTGAGCGACGCGCCGAGAACTTCGACTTCGCCTAATATTATGATTACAGAAGCCGGGCCGTCAACCAGCAACGTTTTACCCTTGTCGACAACGCGCTTCACCGAGTTTTTCTCCCCTTACCTCGCTGATACGGTTGCCCACGCCTCTCGGCGATTTTCACAGCTGACAAGGCGTCTCTCAGCCCACGCTTGTGCAGGGTTTCACCCACAAAACGACTGGTTCCAGCCTCGCTCACAACCTCAATGACAACATTTTTAGGCAAAGTTTCGTCTAGCAAAGACAGCAACTCAGCCGCGATAGAGGGCGCACCGTTTCCAACCTTCACAATGTGCGCTACAGCTTGCAACTTTGCTAAGGCATTGACTATAGTGTTCACTGTTTCTTCAATGCTCGAACAGGTTGCTGTTTCCAAGACGTTTCCGTCACTGAGCACAGCCAATCCAAAGGTTTTGCCTGGATCAACACCTACCACAATGGTTTCGAGACTCTTTTTGCCCTGTAACATTCTGAAGGCTTCGTTAACAACTTCAGCTGGGTTTGCTTCATTCGTGTAGACGAGGACTCTGGGATGCTTGATGAAATGGCGTTCTGCCGCTGTGGTGATGACAACTTCGATGTCTATGGGAACACTTTCCTGTGGTGTAAGACTCAGAAAGTCTATGCCTCTGTTTTTCAATTCGTTTACTAAGAGGTAGTATGCCTTTCCAGACACTGTGGCAACGGCAATTTTGGCTTTCATGACGCTTTCACACTTGCATAAGCAGCGGAAAATTAAATACTTTGAGCTTAATAATCGATATGGAAGTGATGAACTCTTTTGCAGCGCACTGTTCGCATGGTTCCAACTGGTTGCGGTTCTTTGGACAAGCTGTTGGGCGGCGGTTTCTTATTCGGTGATGTTTCACTTGTCTATGGAGAGGCTGAAACTGGCAAGACTTGCTTGGCTATTCAATGCGCTGTGAACGCTGCCCGCTTGGGTTGCAAGACTATTTTTATTGATTCGGATGGCACGTTTTCTCCGAGACGGTTGTCTCAGATAGCTTATCATGACTTAGACGAGGTGTCTCCTTTGATAACGTTGGTGAAGCCGTCTGATTTTCAGGAGCAAGCCTTAGCCATAGATCGCCTCGATGAATACTTGACCCCAACTGTTGGGCTTGTGGTGATTGATACAGTTACGTCTCTTTACAGAGCTGAAATTGGAGATGATAAGGAGGCAACGTTCTCTCTGAATCGGGAGTTGGGTAGACAATTAGCTTGTTTGGCGCAGGTTGCCAAGACCAGAAAGGTAGCGACGCTTCTAACCAGTCAAGTTCACAATGTGTTCGTGGAAGGCTTTGTTAAGATAACGCCTGTAGCCACTCGTGTTTTGCGGTTTTGGTCTGATACGGTGCTCAATTTTAAGCCTATGAGTCAAAGAAATATGTTGAAGGCTGTTCTCGAAAAGCACTCAGAGAGTAAATGTCCAGCAAACTGTTATTTAGTCATTGAAGAGGCTGGCGTCTGCGACTACAATCGCTGAATCATTTTTTGTGTGTGTGCGCACTTGTGACCTAGCCCCTCTATTAGAAAGTGATACCTAGTGAGAGAGACAGAGAGACAGACGGGTAGAGGGGGGTCTAGACCCTCTATTAGGATCCAAATATGAATTGTTTCATTTGATAGGTGTGGTGTTTGGTATGGCTTAAGTGTGTCTGTTGCTTTCATGTTTGTTTCTGGAAGGTGAGTTTGTCATGATGGAGCAGAGGATTACGATGGCGCATGGTGCTGGCGGCGCTGTTATGAACGATTTGATTAAGCGTTATATTTTGAAGTATTTGGGCGGCAGTGGTGCTGAAGTTCCGTTGGAGGCTTTAGACGACGCCGCCGTGATTAATGATGTTGTTTTGAAGTCTGATTCTCATGCGGTTAAGCCTTTGTTTTTTCCAGGCGGTGACATTGGACGATTGGCTGTAACAGGTACAGTTAATGACATAGCCGTTTTGGGCGCTGAACCTGTAGCCTTGACATCTGGCTTTGTTTTGGAAGAAGGCTTAGCTATAGCTGATTTTGAACGCATTGTACGTAGTATGGGAGAAACTTGCAAGGAAGCAGGGGTTTACGTGATTACTGGTGACACTAAGGTTGTTGAGAAAGGCGCGTTGGAAGGCTGTGTGATTAACACTTCTGGGATTGGTAGAAGAAATCAAGCCTTAGAACACAACATACTCGTAGTAAAGAAGCATCGACCGCATTTTAACAGTCGTTGGCTACTTGACTCTAACTTGCGTCTAGGAGACAAAATTATTTTGTCAGGCACGGTTGGCGACCACGGGTTAGCTGTTTTGTCAAGTCGGGAAGGCTACGGATTTGGTAGCAAAATTGTGTCTGATGTGGCGCCTTTGAACAAGGTGATACTACGACTGTTAGACGAGGTGGGCGGAATCGTAGCTATGAAAGACCCAACTAGAGGCGGTTTATCTAACGCATTAAACGAGTGGAGCCAAAAGTCAAAGGTAGGCATACTCGTAGTAGAGGAAAAAATACCTATACGAGAGGATGTGCGTTCAGCCTGTGAAATGCTGGGCATCGACCCGTTAGAAGTTGGAAACGAAGGAAAAATAATCATAGGCGTAGTAGCTGAAAAAGCAGAAGAAGTGCTAGCAGCGCTGAGAGAAACAAAGGAAGGAAAAAACGCACAAATAATTGGGGAAGCAACTGACCAATTCAAAGAAGTAGCATTAGAAACAGTGGTAGGCGGAAAAAGAATACTAACACCACCAATAGGCGACCCAATACCAAGAATATGCTAGGCTTTGTGAAGAATGTGCTGATTTTGCAGTGCGTATACCTACGTTAGGTGACAGAAGATGAATATCGCAAGACATATAAGCAGATAATGGGCAACCCATTTTATTGCCGAAAGAGAAAGGAGAGGTTGAGCTAAATTGTCGAGGTTAAAAATACTGTTAGTTTTGACCACCATACTCACTATGGCTATGGTGCCTATTCAAGTCTGGGCGGCGAAACCAGAGTCTCCACTGCTCAAAGGAGCATATCGCATCGACACAAATAATTGGCATTATGTGCATCTGGAAGGAAACCCGTTTCAGATAGGATACCAACACGGCTATTTACTCGCGGATAACATTAACCTATCTTGGAATGCTTGCATTCACGTCTACTGGACAGAAGAATCTTTCGGAGACTGGTGGTACGCTGCAAGAGACATATCAAGATTGTATATCTGGCCTAAGCTAACGGCTGAAATGAAGCTGGAGATTGAAGGCATAGCTGCAGGAGTTAGAGCAAAGGGATTGCAGTGGGACAAATGGGATATTCTCGCTTTCAACTCATGGGCTGACATCGACACATATTGGGACGTCTGGGAAACTGGCAAAGGGCATCCGACAGGCGGACACATCCCCTTACAACGTATGGAAAAAGGCTGCAGCGCTTTCATCGCAACGGGATCGTACACGAAAGACGGCGAAATCGTAATTGGACATAACACTTGGGCTGGTTACGCTGGCGATGGATATTGGAACGTCATATTTGATCTTAAACCAGACAAGGGGCATAGAATAGTCTACCAGAGCACTGGAGGATGCATTTGGAGCGGGCAAGACTGGATCTACAATGACGCAGGGCTCATGGTGTGCGAGACAACCCTGCCAGGCATGGATGTCTACAATGTGAAGGGCATCCCACTTTTTGTTCGGGTGAGGTATGCTATGCAATATGGAAGCACAATTGATGATTTCATCAAGACAATGACCTATGAGAACAATGGCGCATACTCAAACGAATGGCTCATTGGAGATGCGAAGACAGGCGAGATCTGTTCACTTCAGTTGGGATGCTATGCATGGGATATCGAGCGTTCATTCGACGGATTCATCGGATCATGCAACTACCCGAAAGGTCCCGGCGTGCGCAGTGAAACAACATATGATTGGACCATACCCTGGACAAGTGGCTACTGTAGAAATCAAAGATGGAATGAACTGAAAGCCTATTACACGGCTAATCCTGGCTTAATCGACTGTTCAGTTGGCATGAATTTTCTCTCTGACCACAAGGACCTATGGACTAACACGTTTGAGGCAAGTTCAAGAACTCTCTGTGGCCACGGCGAAGCGGAAACAAATGTTCCTCCATACGCTAGACCTAGACCCAGTGGAGCCTACGACGGCAAGGTTACCAGCAGCGACCTAGTGCTGAGCGAAATGGGAATGTGGGGACGTTGGGGACACCCATGCGGTACACCATTCATCGCAGAAGACTTCTTGGCGCTACATCCTGAATACGAATGGCAACTTCCCTACTTGCACGACATCCCAGACGAGGGGATACCAGTCCCCTGGACATACTTTACCAAGGATATGACACCATAAAAACGAAAGCCAACCAAAAAACCCTTTTTTCTTTTTTTCTTCGATTTTCGCTGGAAAAAGAAGTAACTAATTATGCATGCGCTTTTCAGCGTCTGAGGCGTGCAAGCCTTTATGTAGAGGCTGCATTCGGGCGGTTTACTCTGTTTACTCATATATTGCAAATGGAGATAGGTAATTAAATGAAACATTACTATAAAGAATATTGCGAAGGTAAGATAAGATGCAGAATCTTGAAGAAGGTTTAAGATGGTTTGATCAAGCAAAGGCTGATTTAAAAACTGCCAAAGACTGCTTGGTTGACAAAAACTATTACGCCAGCGCCTTTTTCTCTCAGCAGTCTGCTGAAAAAGCCTTGAAAGGCTACTTGTACGCGAAGGGATTTAGAGCGTTAATAACGCACTCTGTAACTGAACTGCTTGAAGAATGCTCAAGACACGAGAAAGTCTTCAAAAAGTTTATCGACCAAGGAAAGGAACTTGACAGACACTATATAGGTTCGAGGTATCCTAACTTCTATCCTAGGGGTCCAGCCTACAAATACTATACGGAGGAGATTGCCAAAAGATGCGTAAACTATGCAGAGTCAATATTGAAAGAAGTGGAGAAGTTTCTAAGAAAATAGATGATTATGTAGGCGAGGTTGTTAGAAAGCTTCACCCTGACCTTGTCGTCCTATTCGGCTCATTTGCAACAGGTGACATCAACGAAGGCTCAGACATTGACATCCTCGTAGTGGCTGGCTTCAAAGAAGACTTCATGGATAGAATACGAACGCTCATGGACCTGAACAAATTCAAAATCCCAATCGAACCCGTAGGTTACACGCCAGAAGAATTCAACCAAATGAAAAACAGAAAAAACCCGTTCATCATAGAAGTCACAGAAAAAGGCAAAATCATGTATAAATCCAGCAACTTCGCCCTCAAACAAGTGCAAACAAAAATGGCTGGAAAACTGCCTCAATGGAGCGAACTCGAGGGGAAAGCCGACGAACTTTTAGAAAAAGAAACGTAACTATCTTCCCTATGCGTGTTTTGCCCATATTCTGCATGTTCCTTCCATAGAGACCATGCATGCGCCTTTCGGCGTCTGTGGCGTGCACTGTTTCATGTAGAGGCTGCATTCTGGCGGCTTTATCTTTCCAATCATGACTAAGTGGCAGAGGCAGCCTGGCAAAAGGTCTCTAGCGCCAACAACCTTCACATTATATTTACTACGAGCATCATACTCGCTGTATTCTTTCTTCAAAGCCAAAGCCGAAGCGGGAACCCTGCCCAAGCCACGCCAATTGCCATCCACAACATCAAATACTTGCGCCATTAGTTTCTGCGCCTTAATGTTGCCGTCCCAAGCCACAACTCGACTGTACTCGTTCTCTAATTTGGCTTCACCGTTCTTTATTTGCTGAAGCAGCATAGAAACCGCAAACAATACGTCTAGAGGCTCAAAACCAGCCACAACAGTCGGCATACGATAAGCCCGTGGAAACATCTCATAAGGTTTCATGCCAATTATAGTTGAAACGTGACCAGGCGCAATAAACCCGTCAATGTGCAAGTCGCCTACCCCCAACAACAACTCCATAACTGGTGGAATCAAACGATGAGAAACCAAAAAACTGATGTTGCCAGGCGGCTTCTTCAAAACCTCAACAGCCGTGGAAGGCGCAGTGGTCTCAAAACCAACAGCAAAGAACACAAAGTCACGATTAGGCTCCTTCTCAGCCATCTTAACGGCGTCAATTACACTGTAAACAACGCGGACATCTCCGCCCTTTGCCCTCGCATCTTGAAGCGACAGTTCAGAAGCGGGAACTCGAATTAAATCACCAAAAGTGGCTATTGTAACGTTCTTTTCCAACGCTAACTTTATGGCTTCATCAATCTCAGCCGCTGGAACAATGCAAACTGGGCAGCCAGGTCCAGCAATAACGTCAACAGACTCGGGAAGAAACGCCCTCAACCCATAGTGGCTGATAGTCCATTCATGAGTGCCACAGACATGACAAATCTTGACGGGATAAGAAGGCACAACCTTACGAATTTGCTCCACAACACGTTTGGCTAGAGCAGCGTCTCTAAAGCCAGCTAACCGTTCCATTCTTAAACCATCATTTTAACGCTCTTAATAGTGCAGTCGTTTCCAGCTACAATGTTGACTACGTTGCCACATTTAGGGCATTTTAGCTTGGGCATAGGCTCATGATATATGGGGTTATCTTCATACTTGAAGCTGCCTTCATAGCCACAGTGGTTGCACTTAACAGTGCCTTCTTGCTCTTCAATAATCAGTTTCGAACCTTCCATAATCGTGCCTTTAGTCAAAGCCTCATACGCAAAACGCACCTGCTCCAAACCAAGAAAGGTTAATTTACCGATGACTAAGTGAACCTCAGTCACTTTCTTCGCCTTACGTTTCTCAGCCTCAGCTAACACATTTTGCACAATCTGATTGGTCATGGAAAACTCGTGCACGCTCTAATCAAACTCCACTCGACGCCTTTGCTATTAACTAGAATTAGTTGTTGTCTCCTCATACTTATTGAGGATTTCGTTCCACAAAGCCAACGTTTCTTCAGCCGCCTTCTGATCTAAAACCTCAATGGCATAGCCCGCGTGAACAATCACGTATTCACCGACCTTGGCGTCTACAAGTGACACATTTACGTCTCGCATGGTTCCAGCTCCAAAATCTACTTTAGCGGTGTCGCCGTTGATTTCCACAACTTTAGCTGGAATCGCGAGGCACATGTTCCATCATATATGCATGGAAAAAGCAAGAATAAAGGCATATTGGTAAAGTCAGCGCTTAATGTTCCATCTGCCAAGCTGCAGTCACCGCTTGCCCAAGAGAAACTCCGCCGTCTCCTGGAGGCACAGACTCGTGAACAACAAATCTGAGTCCGTTTTCTTCTACAACTTTTCTAATTGTTTGTGTGATGTGTTCGTTGTAGGCTACACCGCCTGAAAAACCCACGACATCAACACCCAAACGTTTCGCTTCTGATACAGCCATTTGAACCAAACCTTCAGCTAAATAAGACTGAGCCGAAAAAGCTAGGTCACCAACTGCATAAGCGCTTCTACGGTTGAATATTTCATGAACTAAAGCCGTGGTGTTAAGAACGTTATCTTTAATTATAGGCTCTAGTTTCAACAAGTCTCTTCCCTTTACGGCAGCAGACTCCAATTTCATGGCTGGTTCACCCTCATACGTCCGTTCATAACATATGCCTAAGATAGCTGAAACCGCATCTAATACTCGACCGCAACTCGTAGTCGTGGGCGTTGAAGGCTTTTTCAACTGTTGAAGAATGATTTCAACCTCTTCTTTTCCATGTGGTAGATGTGCGCTATGAGAGAGCAACCATTCTTCCACATCAGCTACCTTGTTCAGTATTCCCGCTGCCATTCTCAACGGATAGCGTGTTGCCAAGTCGCCCCCGATTAGGAGTTGCTCTTCCAAGTGCCCTAGGCGCTTAAAATTATCAGCTCGATTGCAGTGGAGGATTTCTCCGCCCCATGCGGTGCCGTCTGAGCCGTAGCCGTAGCCGTCGCAAACTATGGCGATGATTTCGTTTATGCCGTGTTCAGCCATTAGGGCAACTGCATGAGCATGATGATGTTGAACGCCGACAACGGGAAGATGAAGTTCGCTTCCCAAGTCTTGAGCAAGTATGGTTGTTGTAAACTTTGGGTGCAAGTCGCACGCTATGGCGACAGGCTGGCTGTTTATCAATCGCAAAACATGCTTGGTTGCGCTTTTGAGAAACTGAAGTGTCTCTATGTTCTCGACATCGCCAATGTGTTGTGAAATGAACGCTTTGTCTTTTAATAGAACACATGAAGTTGCGTTTAATTCGGCGCCAACTCCTAATACACAGTTTTTGCTCGACCATTTCAGTTGAATTGGTTCAGGCGCATAACCACGTGACCTTCGAATGAGACTTGTATTTTCTCTGTGACGGCGCACAACCGAATCGTCGCATCTTTGGGCAATAAATCTATTGTGGAAAAGAAAATAATCAACGTCACTTCTGAGTTTTCTGATAGCCTCCATATTCTCTGTAACTATCGGCTCGTTTGGAGGGTTGGCACTAGTCATAACAAAAGCGGACTCGCGTACTTTGTCAAAAAGCATGAAGTGCAAGCCAGTGTAGGGTAGCATTACGCCGATGTTGTGCAAGCTTGGGGCTATCAGGTTTGACAGGTAATAGTTGTCGCTTTTCCGTAGCAACACGATTGGTTTGATGTAGGATGTAAGCAATTCAGCCTCTTTGGGGCTCACTTCAGCGAATCCCTTCACAGTTTCGAGGTCGCGTGCCATTATTGCAAACGGTTTCTGAGCGCGATGTTTGACTGCTCTGAGGCGTATGATGGGCTCATCCCTTGTGGTTGCTGTTGCTACGTGGAAGCCTCCGTAACCCTTGATAGCTAATATGTAGCCTCCTTCGAGAAGTTTGCCAGCCTCGCGAATAGGGTCTTCACTATTAATGAGTTGTCCACTGTTCGTTGTCAAGTAGGCTCTTGGTCCGCATTTGTCGCAGGCTACTGTTTGAGCGTGAAATCGGCGATTGGCTGGGTCTGTGTATTCTTTTTGGCAGAATGGACACGTTGGAAACTCTTTCATAGTTGTGTTCAATCGGTCGTAAGGCAAGTTTTGGATGATTGTGTAACGTGGACCACAGTCGGTGCAGGTTATGAAAAAGTAGTCGTGGCGCTTGTTTTTTAGGTCTCGCAGCTCGTTTAAACATTGGTTGCAGATGGAAACGTCAGGTGGAATAACTGAACCCGAAAGTTCCACTTCACCCGAACTTTTCAAAATTGTAAACCTATCAAATTCGTTCTTTTCTTCCCAATACTTCGTAAGTATACTATGAATACGAGCTAAGGGAGGTTTCTTCTCCTTCAGGTCTCGTAGAAAATATTCAATGTTTCTCTTTTTTCCCTCAACCACGATTTCCACGTAGGCGTCGCCACGGTTTCGCACATAACCAACCAGCGCATTTTCCACTGCAATTCGGTAGACGAAAGGCCTGAAACCCACCCCTTGAACAATACCGCTAATCTTGATTTCAGCACGCAACAGCGATGGCTCCGAAGTTTAAGTTCATCATCTTCTTTTTAGAAGAAATAGCGCAACTAGCCTACCATATACGTTTTGGTTTTTCACATTTTTCTGAGTAGACTCACGTCTTTTGTCCTTTCAGTTCATTTATTTTACTTTTCAGAGGCGGAACTATTTTGAAGAGGTCTTCAATAACACCGTAGTCGGCTACGCCAAAGATGGGTGCTTTTGGGTCCTTGTTTACTGCAATAATCAGTTCTGAGTTTTTCATTCCGACAATGTGCTGGAAAGCACCGCTTATTCCGAGGGCGAAGTAAAGTTTTGGTTTAATGGTTTTTCCAGAAGAGCCCACCTGACGATCGTTGGGAAGCCATCCCTTATCCACGATGGGGCGTGAACAGGCTAAGGTTCCTCCTAGGGTTGTCGCCAATTCTTCTACTAAGGGAATGTTGCCAACATCCTTTATTCCTCGTCCAATTCCCACGAGAACTTCTGCGGCTGTTATGTCAACACCTCTTGGAGGAGGCAAAACATATTCGATGAAGCGTTTTTTCGTTATTTCCTCGGAGAGGGGAGAGGGCACTTCAATAATTTCTCCGTTCATGGGTGCTTCCTTTTTAACTGGAAAGGTTGCTTGGCGGATAGTTGCAATGTAGCTTTCTGCATTACGAAGCACTGCTTTAACGTTTACTTTGCCACTATACATCTGACGTGTTACAGTTAATGTACCGTTTTCAAATTCTAGGTCAATGCAGTCCGTTGCCAAGGGCACATCTAATGAAACAGCAAGGCTCGGAGCCAAATCCACTCCGAAAGAGGTATGTCCGATTAAGGTCAGTAATGGCTTGCGTTCCCTAATTAGATTGGATAACACTTTTTGGTAGGCTTCTGAGTTAAAGTTTTCCAGCTTGGCGTCTTCAACCAGCAGAACCTTTTTTGCGTGGTCTGAAAGAGTTTTGGCGTGGTTTCCGACGTCTTTCCCGAAGAGCACCGCTGTTAGCTCTGTATTGGTTTTGTCAGCCAATTCCTTGCCTTTAGTCAACATCTCGAAAGTTATGTCTCTAATCTGCTTTTGCCTATGTTCTGTCAAAACGAAGATTTCCCTCATTTATACCAGCCCCCTAGCTTTGAGGATTTCGGCGATTTTCGAGGCTATTTCTTCTGGGCTTCCTTTCAGGAATTCTGCCTGTTTCTCTATAGGTGGAGCATACATTTTTTCTATTTTTATCCATGACCCTGCTTCACCGACTTCATTTTCGCTTAAGCCAAGTTCAGCTAAGCCAATGACTTTTATCTCCTTCTGCATGGCTTTTCTTGTTCCCATGATGGAAACGTAACGGGGTTCATTGATTCCCGTTTGAATTGCAAGCACAGCGGGCAACTTTACTTCAACAATTTCCTCTAAACCGCCTTCCAATTCACGGCTGAGCTTGGCAACTTCGCCGTTTGATTCAATTTTTTTAACCATGGTGGCGTGAGGAATTCCAAGAAGCCCCGCAAGTATTGCGCCCACCACAGCGTAGCCGTCGTCGCCTGCTTGGGCTCCTGTCAATATTAAGTTGAAAGGAAAATCCTTTATGACTTTAGAGAGAATTTTGGCGATTGCGTAACCGTCAGAACCTTCAAACTTTGGGTCGGTAAGCCTTATGGCTTTATCTGCTCCTCTGGCTAAACATTTTCTTAAAGTGCTCTCAGCATCTTCAGAACCCACTGTAATGGCGGTGACTGTGCCTCCGAATTTTTCTTTTAGGCGTACTGCTTCCTCGAGGGCGTAGTCATCCCATTCGTTGATGCCAAAAACTAAATCATTCTTTTCTATGGCTTTTCCCGTATTATCAATTTTTATATCTGTTTCCGCAGTTTCTGGAATGTGCTTTACACAGACGATTACGTCCATAATCTTTTCCTCCGCTTAGATGCCTAACTTTCCTTTGGTTTTATTACGTTTTTCTATTAGGTTAGGCGAATAATTTTTTTTAACTCTTTCCGTAAATATGCTGGACAGATGTTGCTTTTTCCTATTTTTGGCTTAACGTCCGCTTGAAGGGTTAAAGAGCTTCGTTAACTAACTCCATGATGTCTTTGACTTGGATTTTACCCTCGATACCCATTGTTTTAATGGCATCGTCAAATGTTAGAAGACAGAAGGGACACGCCACAGCTATTATCTCTGCTCCAACGTTAAGGGCTTCTTTAACCCGAGTTTCGGTGAGACGTTCCCATTCCCTCGGGATGTCATACCACATTCTTCCTCCACCACCTTCGCAACAGAGGCTACGTCCCCTTGACATGGTCAGTTCCACAAATTTTACGTTTGGAATGCTCTCAATTATTTTTCTAGGTTCTTCATAGATGTTATTGTATCTACCTAAAAAACAAGGGTCATGGTAGGTTACCACCTTTTCGATTTTCCCTGAAAATTTGAGTTTTCCCTCATCGATTAAATTTGCGAAATATTGCGTATAATGTTGGACTTCAAGATCTTTTCTTCCGTATCTATTCTTGAACGCGTTGTAGCAATGGGGGGAGGTAGTAACAATGTTTTTTATGCCATACTGGTCGAAGAGGCTTAAATTTTTGTTGACTAACTCTTCGAAGAGTCCTTTTTCTCCGATTGAGTATATCTCATTTCCACAGCAGTTCTCATTATTTCCAAGTATCGAAAAGTCGATCGCTAGTTTGTTCAAATTCTTTACCATTGCTCTAGCTACTTCCTGTGCACGGGAATCATAAGATGGGGCGCAGCAAACAAAATATAGTAACTCTGCCTTCTCACCTTCGGAAACGTACTTTACTTTCAAATCTTTCGCCCATTCAGATCTTTTGCTTCGACTTGTTCCCCACGGATTTCCATATTTATAAACTCCTTCTAGGGCGTCTCCTAATGTGCGTGGAACCAGCCCCTCTTCAACGATAAGGCTGCGCAGACCAATGAGTATCTCCATCGGATTTGCATCTCTAGGGCAACGGTGTGCACAGGTATAACATGTTGTGCATAACCAAAGGTCTTTATTTGAAAGGA